>Ga0137404_10000161_pt1 | contig 42595 bp, 59 predicted proteins | sample CZOMad2_1_16fung_FD_108285 | JGI IMG/M metagenome (GOLD analysis project Ga0137404, IMG submission 108285) | Vadose zone soil fungal communities from Angelo Coast Range Reserve, California, USA - CZOMad2_1_16fungal (Illumina Assembly) | ecosystem: Environmental > Terrestrial > Soil > Vadose... | reverse complement strand
GCGACATTTACAGCAGTGATTCGCGCCGCCTCCATGCCGCGTCTGTCGCGTCGACTGGATGCAGCGGAAGAAATTGCGCCCGCAGTTCTCGCAGATCTTGTAGAGCCCGGGCACGCCGCCGTCATGAGAGTGGGCATAATCAGGGGCTTGGATGGCGGCGGTGCTCATCGGCAGTTGACGGAGAAAGAAGCTAACTTGCAGGCTAGGCGAATTTTCTGGCCAGCGCCCGAGGAAATCTGGAACGCATTGGAGAGGTTTCGCAGGTGTTGCTTGATGGTGCGCGGGGAGAGCTTCAGCCGTGCCGCGATTTCGTGATTCCGCAAACCTTCGAGCAGTAAGTCGGCGACACGCGCCTGCTGATCGGTGAGCCCGGCTCGGATAATTTCGTTCATCCTGATTTCGTCTAGCGGTGGCACAGACAATCGCACAGTTCTGGCACCGTGCAGTGCTCCTGATGGCCCTGCAGGCAGTGGTCGCAGATCACGCCCGAGGCCTTGCGCCGCCGCCGCTCTTGGTTGAAGCGCACGATGTTCTCGAAACACAGCTCGCCGCCGTGCGCGGAGAGGATGGCCGCAAACACGTGCGGGCTAAGCACGATTGGATGATTACTCTCCAAGGTAGGCTTCCGGGAAAAGGTCTTGCAGCGGCTTCCGCTCTTCGAAATCGAGGCTCATCTGCTCCGCAGGCACAGCTCGAGGCTTTCGTTGCTCTCGTCGCTCGTATGGTACGGGTCGCAAAGCGGGGCGATAAAATCCCGTGTTCGGGTCGTAGAGCGCAAGCCCGCCCGCGACGCGCAGCGCTTGCCGCGCCGCCCGCCGGTGATACTCGCGATTGCGAAAGTTCGCCACGTTATTTGTCGACCACCAGGCGCTCGCAGCCCTGCTTATATCGCACTTTCACGACCTTGCACTTGGGCTCGGCCTGGCTCATATCGCAATCTTGCAACAGAATCGGCCCAATTAAACAGGGCGGATCAATGAGAGCGCTGATTCCGGAGTGTCGTTTGGGATGCGCGCAGCCCGACTCGATGACCGAACAGAGGACCGCCAAACAGAGCATCGAGCGCCTCATCGGGGAGAGGGCCGAGCGGCTCACAATTCTTTCCCGGGATAGAAGGGTTCGACGTTGCTTTCGCGCTGGGTGTGGCGGATTTCGACGGCGTGATCGTCGAGCCTTTCTTCGACGCGGGCCGTCGCTCGCCGGCGAGCGCGACGAGTAGCAGCAAACCAGCTGACACCCAAAAGCAGCAGCCCGCCAACGAAACCAGAAACTGCGTCCCGGGTGAGATCGGTGAGTTCGTGAGGAAAAAGGCTAGCAGCCACATTTATGCAGCTTTCTCAAGCTCGGCCGGCGCGGTCGCCAGCGGAAACTCATCAGGGTAGTAGCGCGACATTGTTGCGGACACAAGCTCGATCACCCACGGCAAGAACAGATCGTGCTCGGACGCCGTCGCGGGTTTCACGCGCTCTGCTGCTCCGCGTCATCGGTCGCTTTCGGTACGTGATTCACATCTTTACAGCGCAGCAGCCGCCCGTGCGCGACGCACGCGGGAATCGGGTAGTGCAGGCTCGGCGGTTTCTTCCACGGATTGAGCACCCGCGAGAAGGGCACCATGTTGCCGGTCCCAAATTTCGCATCGACCGTCAGAAACTGCGCCTGCATCACCTGCGCGGCATCGCGCTCGACTTCTTCGATCGATGTCTCATCCCGCCGGCGATAGATGCCGAGAGAGAGTCTGCGCATGGCTTTTTTGCGCGGCAGGAAGTGCGAGAACCGGCCGCTTCGATACAGCGCGATTTTCAGAGACACACGGGTGACTATTAGGCGCGGAGGCGGGCCCGGCTTTGGCGTGCCGGAAAACGCAAAACTGTAAGGGATGCGGCCAGAGTTCGGTCGCTAGCCATTCTGCGGGCAGGTGCCAGGATCGCCAAGTTACCAACGGCTAGGAACCACGACGTGCACCCCTGGCGGGGCTGAAAACTCCACTTAGAAATCAAACAATCAATCGCCGGCGGGTTTTTTCATAGCAGCGCGCGCGGCCTCCGCTACCTGCTCCGCGCTCGGATTCAGATAGCGGCCGGTGCTCGCAATCGATTCATGGCCGAGCCAGGCCTGCGTGCGGTGAATTCCAGCGGTGTCTATGAGTTGCATCGCGCAGGCATGCTTGAGCGCGTGCGCGTGCGCCTTGTGGAGATCGACGCCCGCGGCTGTCGCGAACTGCTTCATGCGGCGGTCGAACGTCCAGCGGCTGAGCGGGAACAGTTTTTGATTGCGCGGTTGATTCGCGACCAATTCAAGCACCGCGGCGCGCTCGTCGAGCAGTGGGTCGGGGTTGTCAAAAAGCGGCTGCTTTGTCCGTCGGGATCCTTTCAATCGACGCACGTCGATGTAATCGCCGACGATGTTTTCCCCAGTCAGGGCAAGAGTTTCAGACACGCGCAGGCCGTGTGTGTACGTGACAAGGATCATCAGCCAATCGCGGGCGCTTTTGTCCCGGGCAGCTCGCAGCAGGGCGAGCAGTTCGGCTTTTGAAAGAGCGTCAAACAATCAATTTCTGCACCAGTACGACATTTTGGTGCAGCGCCGCCCGATCGCGCACGTTACGATAGTCGCGGCCGAGAAAGCCGACGTACAGGTTGTGCGACTAGCCTGCAAAAGAAAAGTCGACATAGATACGCGGTGTCACGACCCTCTGCAAGGGATAGTGCCCGAAGTCGCCGAAAGCCCGAAGGTCCGCGAGGTTGGAGTGCTCAAGCCAGCAAACTGAGTGCGGACGATGCTGGATATCGAGCGCCGAAGAAAGGGCGAGTAGGGGCGCAGGTTGCGGCTCATCCTCGGCCCCTGTCACAGATGTAACAACTGTTACACCGGCCGCCAAGGGAGAGGCCGAAACATGGATCTCGGACAAGCGCTAAACATTTTGCGGGCAGGCAAGCGCGCCACCCGGCCAGGTTGGAACGGGAAAGGCATGTCACTCGAGCTGCAGGTGCCCGACGAAAACAGCAAAATGACGCTGCCCTACATCTTCATGCACACGGCGCAGGGCGATCGCGTGCCTTGGCTGGCGTCGCAGACTGACATCCTCGCGACGGACTGGGGCCTATTTGTGGCAAGCGAGCCCGCGCCGCAATCGCCTGTGGAAGCCAAGGCGGAGCCGGTCACGGCCACCTAGAAAGCGAGGTCGCGTGTTCAATTTTGAACAGCCCGACCGGGCCCGCCTTTCGTAATATGCCCCGAAAATCTCCAGCCGGTTTTCGGCTAGAAAGCGAGGTCGCGGAGAAATCGCCAGAGTCGGGCCCGGGGTCACAGCCGGGCCCTTTGTTTGCCTGGAATACCCTGCCAGCGCCCGCGGCGGCGCGTCCATACTGTGAACACTTGAGGACCAGAGCGGTAAATCGCAGAAAACAGGTCAAATATAGGGCTTGATTTTCTTACCTATGGTATATTACTCTGAGTAAGTGAAGAAAGACCTGCAAGAGCGCCAGCGTGAGATGCGCGAACGAATGACAGGCGTGCCTGAAACGCCCGCACCTGAGACGCCGGCGAAGCTATCCGCGAAGAAACTCCCAGCGTTCCGCTACCAATCGAGGAGCACGAGCGCGCAGGCGTCGATCAAATTCGCAGCGGGTACCAAGAAAGCATTCTGGGGCCTAGTCAGAAAAACTCCAACTTGCTGGCTGTGGTTCGGCCCGATGGCTGCTCACGGCTACGGGAATTTCTCTTTTGGGCCGCTTCAGATCATGGCTCATCGCTATTCGTGGGAACTGGCGCACGGAGCAATTAGTTCGAGCAAGTTCCACGTTCACCATCTGTGCAAAAACCGGAATTGCGTTCGCCCCGACCACCTACAACTGGTTTCGCCAGATGAGCATAAGAAGATTCACAGGGCTGCACACTGAAAAACTGTTGACTTAGGGGATTGAGTGAAAGAATATACTGCACCGATGAGCAAACAAACCAAGATCATCGTGACGGCCCTCACCTGTTTCCGATGCGGGCATGGTTGGTATCCCTCTCGCCCAGAAAAACCGCGTGTGTGTCCCAAGTGCAAATCACCCTACTGGGACAAGAAACGAGCGAAGGCAATCGCGTGAATTATTGCTTTACACTTCCGGGCGACATCCCTGCCTTTTCAAGCCTTTACCCGGTACCTGTTATCGGACATTGCAGCAAAATCGCGCCCAAATCCAAGATTCTCTCGGGCGAAAGGTCGCAAAACTTACCCACCGCAGTAACTAACTCGATTTACTTCTGGCAGTCGCCAGATCAGGCCATTGCTTTTAGCCTGAACTTCCTACCGGCTCTCTCCCAGCGCGTAGGGCCGAATGACCGCCCCGCACGTCGAGAGCATCCTGCAATACCTTGCACGCGCAGAACAGGCGGAAATCAATCCCTGGCTGCGCGACGATCTCCGGATCGCGTGGCTGACCGTCCTGTTCGCAGACCGCGGATTGTCTCAGCCCTTTGTCCTAGCCAGCTACCGGGTGCTGGGGATCCATCCCGACAAATTGCAGGCGGCCATCGAGGCGCGTCGCCGGGCCCAGCTCGGCCGACTCTACGACCAAGTGATGCTCGACCTGCCGGCGAAGAAACCTGCGCGCGGGGTGCGGCATGAAACGCCAGCCGCAGTACACCCTCGCAGAAAAGCGTGAATTTGCGCGGAAGATGCGCGAGAACCCCACGCCGGCCGAAGCGCTGCTCTGGTCGCGTCTGCGCGCCGGCCAGCTCGGCCATAAATTCAACCGGCAATCACTCGTCTGCGGGTACATCGTCGATTTCTGGTGTCACTCATCACGGCTAGCCGTCGAAGTCGACGGCTGGATCCACGCAACCGAGGACCTTGCGGCCGCCGACGACGAGAAAGAACGCGCGCTCGAAAGTTACGGGATCGGCCTGCTGCGCTTTACAAATGACGAAGTTTTCGGGCTGCTCTCGATGGTGCTCGACAACATCCTGCGCGAGTGCCATCACCGCGGCTCGCGGCTCTTAAAGGGTTTTGCTTTACCTACACGTTCACTTACCAGCAGTAGCAGTAGGTCCTGTCCATCGCTGCAAAAGTCGGGCAACAATCCTGCCGGCGCAGCGACTTACAACGCATTGGACCAGTGGAAGGTTTCGCAAAAATCGGTGGAAATCCCACAAAACCAGAGGATAACTCCGACCGAACTAGCCGACCTGCGGCGTCGCATCGTCACTCTCTCCCGGCAGCGCTCCATGAATTTTGACGACCAGCGCCCAGCGGCCAAGAAGGTATGGGAGCAGCGCTACAAACTCGCTGAAAAAATCCGGAGGAAAGCATGAAGGCACTCAGTTTCAAGAAAGACGAGGTTGTTTTGATCAGCGGCGAAAGCCTTGAACTTAGAACTTTCGGAACCGGCCCCATTCGCTGCCGTGTAGTGCGTGTAAGCGCTGCCGGCGTGCGCATCCGCGATCCAAAAGGAAGGCTCTGGTTAACCCCGGCTTGGTCACTGCGGAGGGCCGCATGATCGCTCACGCGCACGATGCCGCGTGGTTCAATTCCGCCCCGCTGCCGCCCTTGTCCGCTTGGGAGAAAGCCGAAACCTGCACCAGCCGCTGGTGCGTGCTCTGCCAGGAATACCGCGACCAGGATCCGGCGGCGCCGGTTCCCTGCACCACCACCGACCGCCATGGCGACGAATGCCGGACGCTCACCAGCGAGCTCTGCATTGACTGCGGCTGCGGCGTCTGCATCCGCTGCGCGCTTCCCTGCTTCGAGTGCGGCCAGCCGCTGCACGATCACTGCCGCGAGGAGCACGCGAAATCGAGCGGGCATCGCGTCGACGGGCCGAAGGGTTTGCCGCCGGTCGCCGAACTCTACACCGGCAGCCTGATCGAGTCGCTGCTCGAGCTCGGGGGTGCGCGGTGAGCCGCGAAAAACTGCACGATCTGAGGCATCAGTGCGACTTGGCAGCCTATGCCGTGCTGGGAGCTTCTCGCGTCCTTGTTCTAACTCTGGATAAAGCCACCGCGTGGAACACGGCAGAACTCATCAAGAAATACGATGAGGCCCGCAAGGCGCTAGAAGTTTACGAAAAAGCCGAGCGCGAAGCCGGGGCCGTAGCCGAGATCGGCGGCGCTCCGTGATTCCTCGCTGGCTGCGCTTCGCCGCCTTGGTTGCGGGCTGGCTGCTGGCTTTTGTTTTGGTCGAAAGGTTGTTTGTGGGGGAAGTAGATCGAAAAATCCGGCGCGGGCCTGGCTCAGAACCAAACCCACGCCTCAACAGGAGAGAAACACAATGTTCGTCAAACTCAGTATGGACGGGAAAAACGGTGCCGGCAAGTCGTTCACCACGGCAATGCTCGCGGCCGCGCTGTCGAAGGAATTCTGCGGGTCGCGCCCGGTCTTGATGTTCGATTCCGAGGGCCGCGGCCAGCTCTTAAAAGCGCTGATCTACGACGTCGAACAGGTGCCGGTGATTATCGTGCCGGGCACCAGCCTGATCGCGCTGCTCGAGTCGCTCGAACGGTGCCGCGAAGAGCGCGCCGCGGTCTACGTCGGCGACCAGCTCACAACACCCTGGATGGAAGGCCTGAAAACCTTCAGCTACTCGAATGGCGATCTACCGTTCAACCAGCGGCAGCAGCTCATGAACCAGTGGGACACGATGGTGCGGCGCTTCAAGGGACCGTTCCACGCGCTCGCCTGCGGCCGGCTCGGCTACCACTGGGAAAACGTCGAGGATCCGGAGACGGGCGACATCAAGCTGCTCCAGGGTGACTCCAAATTCAACGCCGGCGGTGGCTCGAATTTCGGTTACGAGTGTGAGCTCGAGCTCGAGATCCGGCGCAAGAAAAATCTGGTCGGCGGCCTGTTCCGCCGGAAAACCTCGGTGCAGCACGTCTGCGACGTCGTGAAGGACGTCACCACGATGCTCTCGGGCTCACAGTTTACCTTCGACGCCATCCGCGGCGGGTACAAGCGCGGCGGCTACAAACAGCTGCTCGACGCGCTGCGCCCGCATATCGACTTTATGCAGAAGCTCGAGGGCGGCGGGTTCGAGCCCGGCAAATCGAGTCGCGAGCTGGTCGTGTCCGGAAAAACGGCCTGGGCTCGCGACAATGCCGACCGTAAAGGGCTGCTCGAAGAGATTCAGGCGAATCTCGAGATGTGCTTTCCGTCAGGCGAGGGCCGCTCGAAGCTCGCAAAGATGTACAGAGATCTCACGTTGGAGTACCTCAACGGATTCATCTCGGTTTCGCGCATGGAGGAAGAGGTTTCCACCGACGATCTCGGCAAAAACCTGCTCATCATCAAGGCCCTACGCAAGCGGATCGAGGCAGGGGAAATTCCGACTGGCGACGGAGCTCGCGGGCAGGCCATGCTGCGAGCGCTGCTCGACCTGGCGAACGATGACGTATTCGCGCCGCCAGCGAAAGCACGCACGCTGATCGAAGCGATGGGCCTGCAGTCGATCGCCGAGGCCGAGTCGAAGCCCAACGGCAAGGGCAAGCGCGCGAAGCCGCAGCCGGTCGTGGACGCGATCGACGCCGGCGAAAATGAGGCGGCGAGCTGATGCGGGTTTGCCGTGGCGCCCCAGATCTCCACGGCGAAGCGCGCGGCGGGACTGTGATCTCCGATCCCGCCGCGTGAAACTTTTACGGGTTGGCTGCGGAGGACTCCCAAGCGTGCCCGCTGGCAACGGTGGTCAGAATTACCTTCTGGAACCCAGCGAGCACGGGCGGGCGGGGCCGCAGCCGTAAATTTTCAGCACAGCAGGATTCCGCGGGGCGAGAGGGGGCAACCAAAGCAAGGCAGCCGCCCCGCGGGCACTCGATGAACAGGCGGGCGGCGCTTCCCTCCCCCACTTCCCCCAGGCCGCCCGCCGGTCGAGTGAGAAAGCGAGTCAATGAATGGCGCGATGTGAACGACAGGGCGTGATCTACAAGCGGCACCGCTTCAAAAACGGCAAGTGCGCAGCATGTGGGGCGCCGGAGGTCAACAAATTTCCCAAACGGAAACGACGGCCAAAATGACGACCTGCTGGGATGGCATACCCGACGATTGCAGCCGGCTCGCGCTCGAAGCCGATCTCGCAGTGACGAAGTGCATGGAGTGTGGGCGCTTCGGCCATCGCGTGAGCGAGTGTCCGGAAGTACCGCGCTGCGTGCACTGCCGCCAGGACGGGCACCGGGTGAGCAATTGCCCATGGGTCGATCGAGAGTTAGCGGTTGCGCGCGAGTCGCGCTTGGTCGGCCGGGAAAAAGATGCAATGCAGATCCGAGTGCGAGTTACTAACTTCCGCCGCATGCTGGGACTGCTCGGGGCGGGCTTCCTGCTCGGCTCGGCTGCGGCCGCGGCTTATTGGTGGATCCGATGAGCGAGAAAACGGCATTCCCCCTCTGCTGGCCGGACGGCTGGAAGCGCACCAAAACACGCCGGCACGGGAAATTTCTCGGCAAAGATAAAAACTGGATCAGCGTCGGCGCCGCGACTCAGCGCGTGCTCTACGAATTCGAGCGCATGGGTATCACATCCGACGACATCATTCTGTCGACGAACCTACGGCCGCGGCTCGACGGTTTCCCACGCTCCGACCAGGCCGCGCCGGCGGATCCTGGTGTCGCGATCTACTGGCAAACCAAACAGCACGGGATGCGCTGTATTGCGACCGATCAATACAACCTGGTCGCCGACAACATCGCGGCGATCGCCGCCACCCTCGAAGCGATGCGGGCCATCGAGCGCCACGGCGGCGCCGAAATTCTCGATCGCGCTTTTAAGGGATTCGCAGCTCTGCCCGAACGCGCAACGCAGCACTGGCGAGAAGTGCTCGGGATCTCCGGATCGGCGACGGCCGAACTCATCCAGTCGCGTTATCGCGCGCTAGTCAAACTGCATCACCCCGACGTCGGCGGCAGTGAGGCGAAGTTTCTCGAAATCACCCAGGCCCGCGAGGCCGCGGAGTTAGAAGTCGCATGAACCGCCGCCCACTCTCCCGCACCCGCATCCGCCGGCCGCTCGGCACGCCGGAATTTCTCGACCACGGCTTTCTGGATCCACGCTCTTACATCGAAACGCGCACCGGCCGCGTCGTTTTGTTCGGCGCCGACATGACCGCACTAAGGAGAAAAGTTTATGCGCGAGCTGCAGGCAGGTGCGAAGTCGAACGCAATAGAAAACGCTGCAACAAGTTTGCCGCCTGGGACGGCATCGGAAAAGGCGAGCTCGCCCACGTCGTCGCGAGTGGCCGAGGCGGTTCCGACACTGCAGACAATTGCCTCTGGAGCTGCGGCGGGCCCGGCGGCTGTCATCGCAGAAAGTTCCACCCCGGCCCGCAGTTCGTTTCTGAGCGACGCCGAAGGGGTGACGTGGTTCACGATCTGCCGGAATCGGAAGGCCGGCATGCTGCCGACTTTGCCCGAGATTGATTTCCTGGTGGAGCTGGTCGAGCGCGCGATCGCGAGGTGCGCGTGAGCGCGTATTACAACGAACACGACAAATTTTCGGCGGCCTGGCTGCGCGAGCTAATCGCGGCCGACGTGATCGCAGGAGGTGAGGTTGACGAACGAAACATTCAGGAGGTGCGCGCCGACGAGCTACGCGGATTCACACAGTGCCACTTCTTCGCCGGCATCGGTGTCTGGTCCTACGCTCTCCGGTGCGCCGACTGGCCCGACGATAAGCCAGCGTGGACGGGATCGTGCCCGTGCCAGCCTTTCTCTGTTTCCGGAAAGCGAGCCGGCGCATCCGATGGGCGCCACCTCTGGCCGTACTGGTTCCCGCTCATCCGCGAGTCGCGCCCTAGCGTCATCTTTGGCGAACAGGTTGCGTCCGATGACGGCCTCGCTTGGCTCGACCTTGTTTCGTCTGACCTGGAGAGATCGGATTACGCCGTCGGGGCGGTTGATACCTGCGCTGCGGGCTTCGGCGCTCCGCACATTCGGCAGCAACTCTACTTCGTGGCCCACGCCCAACACGCCGAACGGCGGCAGATCACAGCCGGAAGAAACCACAGCATCTGGCAGGAAACCGGACGGGAAAAAAGCGCAGGTGTGTTTAGAGAACGTGGCGAAGCTGGCGACGTGGGCAACACCGAGGGGCGAGGATGCGGAGTGCGCGGGATCGCATCGAGGAGTAGCGGACGGGCTGCACTCGCAGAGCAAGTTAGTTTCTGGTCCGATGCCGCCTGGATCCCCTGCCGCGACGGAAAAGCCCGGCCAGTTGAACCCGGCACATTCCCGCTGGCTCATGGGATTGCCGGCCGTGTGGGACGACTGCGCGGCTATGGTAACGCGCTCTGCGCGCCCCAGGCCGAAGCGTTCATCCGCGCCTATCTCGAAGCGAGGTGCGAATGACCCTGCCTGAAAAAATCTCCGAGTGGCCGCCCGAGTGGCGCGAATTGTGGAACGAGCGCGCCGGCGTGATGGAGTTCGACGGCGGGATGTCGCGCCGCCACGCCGAAGCCCAGGCCGAAAGTGACGTGAGGAAAATTGCCGATGAGCGCACCTGAAACCATCACGCGCGATTTCCGGCACACACTCACCCCGCAGGAACGGGTGCGCAACGCCGAGGATCTCGCGCACGAACTGACGACGCGCACGCAGGCGCAGAAACTTTTCGCCGCCGCGAAGAAAGCGCACGACTCGAACATCGAAGCACTCGACACGAAAATCGCGCACTTGGCCCGCCTGCTCTGCGAAGGCTGGGAGTACCGCGACGTGCTTTGCAAGGTGCTCTATAACTCGCCGCGCGAAGGCGAGAAAACTATCGTCCGACTCGATACGGGGTGAAGAGGTCGGAGTCGAGTCAATGGCAATTTTAGAAAGACAGGGCAGTCTACTGCCCGAACCACCACCGGAGGAAAAGAAAACCGCATGAGCTCAGGCACCTACCCTGCAATCCGCACCAAGCTGCAGAAGCGCGGAAACCCCAACTGGGGCAAACCCTGCCAATCGATCCCCGACCGCAGCACGCTCTTCGAGGAGCTGGTGAAGAAACACAAGCTCGAAGGCCGGCCGGAATTGTGGCAGGACTCGCGCGCGCTGAAAATGTTCGCCGAGCGCAATCACGGCTCGCGCTACGTTCCCGAGTGGCTGCTGAAAATTTGGGGGTTCGAGATCGACGACGGCGACGTGAATATTTCTTTCCGGGGGTTGAGCGCGTGAGGCGTGCCGATATGTGGACGGCCGAAGAAACGCGCCTGCTGCGCGAGCTCTATCCCCACAAGTCGCGGACTGAAGTCGCCGCCATCATCGGTCGTACCGCCAAAGCGATCGCGAGCCGCGCGAAGGTGCTCGGCATTCGGCGACTTCGCCCGAACTATCGACGATGGACTGCCGTCGAGGATCGCGTGCTGCGAAAGCTCTATCCGCATCGGCCGACGAAAGAGATCGGAGCGCAGCTCGGGCGCACCTTCTACGTCGTCTACCAGCGCGCCGCAAAACTCGGCCTGAAGAAAAGCGCGGCATACATGGCGAGTCCGGCAGCGTGCCGACTTCGACGCGGCGATAAGGTTGGATGGGCCTATCGCTATCCCAAGGGCCACGTTCCGGCGAACAAAGGCCTGCGGCGACCTGGTTGGGCTCCTGGTCGGATGGCCGAAACGCAATTCAAGAAAGGAATTCGCTCGGGAATCGCCGCGATCAACTGGTGTCCGATCGGCAGCATCCGGCCCGATGCTGAAGGCTATCTGCGAATCAAGGTGCGCGAGGGGCGGAAGGGTGAAGCCTACGGATTCGGAAATGTAAAAATCTGGCCGCTACTAAATCGTCATGTGTGGGCGCAGCACCACGGGCCGATTCCGGCGGGGCACATCGTCACATTCAAGGATCGAAATCGCGCGAACTGCACTCTCGAAAATCTTGAGCTCCGCACTCTGGCCGAGAACATGAAGCGCAACACGGTTCACCGGCTGCCGAAGGAGCTCGCGCAGGTCATCCAGCTAACGGGCGCGTTGAAACGCAAAATCAGAAACAGGGAGAAGAAAGCGAATGGCGAAGAACACACTGCAGGACCTGCGGGATCATCTGTTCGCGACGCTGGAAGCGCTCACGGATGACGAAAAGCCAATGGACATCGAACGCGCGAAGGCGGTCTGCTCGACGGCGCAATCGATCATCGACACGGCGCGCGTCGAAGTGAAGTACATCGAAGTTACCGGCCAGGGCGAAGAGCGCGCCAAAAAATTCTTCAACGATCCGGAGCTGTCCGTCACTGTGACCGGCCGAGCGCTGGGAGCGGGGTCGAGGCAATGACCAAAATCCAATGGACCGAGCGCACCTGGAATCCCGTGCGCGGCTGCGTGAAGATCTCGCCCGGCTGCAAGCACTGCTATGCGGAAACCTTCGCCGAGCGCTTCCGCGGCGTCCCGGGGCACCCTTACGAGCAGGGCTTCGACCTGCGCCTGGTGCCGGAAAAACTGCGCGAGCCGCTGCGCTGGAAGGCGCCGCAGATGGTTTTCGTCAATTCGATGTCCGATCTCTTTCAGGTCAGCGTGCCGTTCGAATTCGTCGACCAGGTGTTCGCGGTGATGGCGCTTACTCCGCAGCACACCTACCAGGTACTGACAAAGAGTCCCGAGCGCATGCGCAGTTTTCTGACTGAACGCGAGATGCGGATCCGTGAGGCGACCGCCGACTACTTATCGCTGGCAGGCTATCCGCGCGATGCAATCACTTTCCCTCTCCCGAACGTCTGGCCCGGCGTCTCCGTCGAAAGCAAAAAGTATCTCGATCGGCTTGACCTGCTGCGTGAAACGCCGGCCGCGGTGCGATTGGTTTCTTTCGAGCCGCTACTCGAGGATCTAGGCACGGTCAATCTGCAAGGTATTGGCTGGGCAATCGTTGGCGGCGAGTCGGGACCTAGAGCGCGGCCCTTCGAGCTTGAATGGGCAGAAGCGCTGCGCGAACAGTGCCAGCAGGCCGAAACTGCATTTTTTATGAAACAGGTCGGGGCGAGTCCGCGCTGGCAAGGCTTCGAGCTAGGCAGGGCGCGGAAGGGCGACCGTAAAGGTGGGGATATGCAGGACTGGCCGGTGTCGCTGCGCGTGCGGGAGTTTCCGAAAGCGAGGCCAGCGTGACAATAGAGCCGCGGCGACCAGAAGGAAGAGAGGTTGAGTCTTGTCTAACTTACAAGGGACGGCACCGGTGCCCACATGACCATTACGGTTGCTGCTCCACGTGCGGAAGTAAATTGCCGTTCATTGAAGGCATGGCGCGAGAGGATATGTGCCCCGCGTGTCACCACGAGGCCGCATCCCCAGCCGAGAGAGCGCCCGCCAATTGTCCGAAGTGTGGTAAGCCGAAACTCGCAGCAGCATCAACAATGTGTACCGACGCCACCAGAAACCAGCATCTCTATTACTGCATGTGTGTCGAAATATTCAATAGCCCCGCCCCAGTGAGCACAGGGGAACCATCGCTGAAGAAGAAGTTTCGGGCAGAGAAACGAGAAATGGAGAGCAGGCTTATGCGAGAGCATCCAGATTTTGCGCCCGAGGCCGCATCCCTAGCGGTTCCCCGGGAGTCGGCGCCCGCCGTCACGCACGAAATCACCGGGAGAGTCTACGAGGCGCTGCGGGCCTGGTTGAGTAAGCGGACGATGGAGGGAAACGAAAACTGCGGGTGTGTAATCTGCGACGTGCACCGCGCCATCGCAGCCGATATACCCGAACTGCTCGCCGACTAGCCGCTAGGCCGCCATCGCTACCAGGTTGCACAGCGGCATTTTCCGCACCGGCTGTAGGTTGGTATTGAAAACCTGGTAGCCGTGGCCCGCCAGAATTTCCGCCATTTCCTCGCGGTTTGCGTCGGTCACTTCCAGAATCAGGGTCGGGCGCTGCGCCAGCACCCGCCCGGCACCCCGCAGCGCGATGTGATCCATGCCCTCGATGTCGATCTTTACGAGGTTGGGCCGCTGCCAGCCTTCGGCTAGCAGGCGATCGAGAGTAGTGGACGGGACAGAAATCGAACCGCGGGCGCCGCCGCTCTGTGCGGTCCCAAATCCTGTGACAAAGTTCGCGCAGCGGCCGCGCTTGGAAATGTTGAAATCGGCCGCGCCCGCCTGATCGGAAATCGCCAGCTGCAGAATGTGCACTTTCGCCGTCTCGCAGTTTTCGAGTGCTGATCGCTTGAGCAAGCCCGCGAGAAATGGATCGGGCTCAACTGCGAGCACTTGGCCGCGGCCTTCAAGACGAGATGCCGCTGCGAATGTGAATAGTCCGACGTTGGCGCCGATATCCCACACCACGTTGCCGGGCTTCACGAGATGCCGGGCAAAATGGAATAGGAACGGGTCGAGTTTTTCGAGATCTCGTTTCCAGAAGCCGAGAGCGGCATCGGGCGAGACGTAGATCGGGCGGGAGTCGAAATCGGGCGGCAGGTATCGCTTGAGGACAACGCCGCGGCTAAGGTAGGTGAGCAGGGAGCGCAGCACGCCGAGAATTATAGAACGGCTGCACGCCTCACGGCTTCGCCGTCTTGAGCTCGAATCTGCGCACCGCCGCGTGACCCCATCCGACGATGGCCGAGGTTTCATCGGCGACCGCCGCTTTCGCGTGATCGATGAGGATCAGCTCTTTGCCATCCTCGCGGATCCGGCAGCGCCCTTTTCCGTTCATGGTGCGGGCGATGTCGAGCACGATCGCGTCGGCCCGGTCGTAGAAGGTTTTTGCGCTCTCGCGCGCCTTCTCATACTTCCGGTACTTGGCGGCGACGGCCTTCTCGCGTTTGGTGAGCTGGCTCATTATCCGAAGCGGGATGTGGGCGCCTCAGCGGCAAGATTGAAATCGCCAATGAAGTTGTGTGCCTCTTCGATCAACTTGTTTGTGTAACCGGCGAGACTGCCGATGTCGCTGACGATGCTGGTGAGGTTTTCAGTGACTGGCGGTGTTTTCCCGGCTTGATCGGACGGCTTCGGCCCTGTCATCTTTCGCGAGAGCCGCTCAAGACCGCGCACGTTGTCGGTCATCCTCGCGCGAATTTCTTGCAGGTGAGCGATCAGGTTTGGATCCATCGCGGAAGCACCTCATCACCATCATAACCATGGCGTCAACTTTTGCTAGTTAGCTCCGATGGGTTAGAGGCTGAGCCCGTTGAGCGCGATCGCGGCATTGGCGGTCATGCGGCATTCGCGCAGCATGCGGATCGCGGTCGCACGGTCGGCGCCGGGCGGGCAGTTGGCGAGGATCACGGCCGCAAAGTTTTTCGCCGCCTGGTTGATCGACTCATAACGCGGCAGCTGCTCAAGGGTTGGCGGATGGTAGCGGAAAAACTCGTCGACGATCCAAGCATCGGAGCGGAGCATCGCGCTCGCTTGGTTAACGTCGCACTCCGCCATCGGATCCGACGGCATATCGGTGCGGCGCCGCTGCTGCCACTCGCGCTCGGCAGCTTGTTTGTTGAACAACTCGCGTGATGGCAGGCCTTGCGATTTCTCCGTATCGACTCCGGTGTGCATGGGGAAGCACCTCGCTCCCATCATAGCGACCCCAGTCAAGCGCGCCCGTGTTTTTCCTGGTTATGGCACTTTGGTGCCAGCCTGCGCGAGCAGATCGGTTTTGCGATCGGAACCCGCCGAGCTCCCCAGGTAATAACCCATGACATCCTTCCAGCCCACGGTGAGCGCTCCCACCAGGATCAAGAACACGTCTTTCGTCTGCTCAGGAAACGGATGGAAGGCCATCAGGCCGACCAGAGAGAAGAAACCGACCGTGACGCTCAGGCCGAGGATCGCCGGCATCTTGTCCTTGACCTGGATTTCCCGGTTGCGCGCGCTGTCCCGGTCTTTGGCGGCGATCGCAGCCAGCTCTTCGGCGTCCTTGTAGCCGAGCTCGGCCATTTGCAGCTGAAACTGCCGTTCGGCTTCCAGGATGGCCGCCCGTTGCGCAGGGTCGGCCATGGCGAGGGCGATCGCGTTCGAGATGCTGTCCGAGGTGCCCGCGGGCGGCTTGTCGAGTCCTAGAGCCTTCCCCACGGCCGCGGCAGCCATCGTGCCGAGAGGCCCGCCCAGCGAAGCGGCCGCCGAGAGGAAGGGAAACGACTTTTTAAGGATGTCGGTGAACCCCATTTTCTAGACTCCCGACTGCTTTTTGGCGACGTAGTAGCCACCGGCACCGGCGACCGCTCCCACGCCCATCAGGATTGCAGCCACTAAATTGGTATGAATGGTGAGAGCAAGGCCGACGACGACCGCGATCGCGCCGCCCGCCACAACGAAATAGCCGATTTTTTTGGTCATAGAGTGTTTCCCTTTCACATCGAAATTTCGCCGGTAACGTCCGGCGCCGCGGATCCGTCCGGATCCAGATAGGTGACGGTGATGCGGCTGGTCGCCATGCTGAGCAGCGTCATCAGGCTCGCGAACGCGCTGCGCGAGTTGCCGACCACGTTCGGCAAGTGCGTTTCGCCGACCGCGGTGCAGCCCTCGAGCTCCGAGGCCCGGTTCGCGATGTGGATCCGGATTCCGGTCCGGCCCGGCACGTCGAGCACTTCCGGCGTTCGGTAATGCAGGTGTGGCGAGAGCGTGAGGATCACACTGTAAGTGCCGGCCGGGATGCACGGGTGATCGCCTTCGCGCGGCCGCTCCAGCGTGAAGCATTCAAATTGCCCGTCGACGGAGAGCTCGCCGCACACCGATTCCGACGAGATCCACTTTCTTTGAATGACGATTTTCATGGGGTTGGGATCAGTACCATGCACTCGTTGGAATAGCCGGATTCCTGCAGCGTTACCGAATCGAAGGCGGTCACGACGTAGTAGTAAGTCACGCCCGGTTTCACATATAGGTCAGTCCAGTACGTGAGCTTCCCGCCGTGTCTGCGGACGTAGGGCCCGCCGGAAGTACGAGAGCGCCAAACGTGATATTTGATCGTGGTCGGCCACGCGACGGGATCCCAGGTCAGATCGACGGAGTAAGCGCATGCCCATGCGGAGAGCAGGAGTACTGCGAGCAGGATTTTCAATCCCCGCGCTCGCATTTATTTAATCTCCAGGATGAAGGCATCGCCGCGCGGCGTTTTGCCGTCGGCTTCCACGCCCAGCGTGCCGCCCCAATCCGACACGAACAGCACCCAGCGGCCGGACTGGTCGACCACGCCGTTCGCGTTCTGCACTTCAAAATATTTCGAGGTGCCGGTGTTAAAGGTTTGCCCAAATCGATAGCGCAGGCCGCTGCCGTCGGCGGGCACGCCGATCACCTCGTTGTAGCCGGCGCACGGGTAGATCAGGCTAGTCGGGTTGACGTCGGTCGTGACCGCAAACAGCGGGTTGACGTCCAGGCGGGTTGAGTTCTGCCAGCTGCCGTGCATGTCCGAGCAAAAGGAAGATTTCTTCAGCAGCTGAGTGAGTGGCGTGCTGGGAGCCGCGTAGCTGTGCAGCGTGTATTTCTTGCCGGTCGCTCGATGGAGATAGCCATCGGCCGCGTGTCCGTCGCACTGGAAGCCGCCGCAGATGCGCACATGCGTCGTGCCGACTTCCCACACGTAGGGGCTGTTCACCACGCACCCGCCCGCCAGGCATCCGGAAGCGCCGCCCGGCTGGCGCAGCGTCATGCCAAATGCCGCAAACTTTTCGTTCTGGCCGCCGCCGCCCTCGTGCATGATCAGGCGATCGGCGAGGGGGTGAGCGGTCGGGAGTGCGCCGTCATCGATCGAACCTTTCGCGCCCCACTGCCCGCCAACGGTACCGGCTTTGGTGTCGAGCATCGAGCAGCCTTTGCCGACGCGAAACGCGACTAGATAGTGCCCGGTTCCCTGCCCGCCTTCATTCGAGAACGCGACCGTAAAGGTCGCGTCATCGCGCTTGGCGAGAAATGTCCCGTTCCATGTGGGTATGAAATTCGCGCCTAGGCATGCCCGGAAATCACCGATCACGACATCGGTCGCGATTGCCGACCAGTCGAGGCTCGCGGTGAGCTGATGGAGTTCCGTGCCGAGCAGCTGAAAGATCATCTGCGGATCTCTCCAGGCGAACACTGCGCCGCCCTTGACGATGATTGAAGTGTTGGCGACCCGGAAGGTTTTCGGATCGAAAGCCAGCACCCGCCGCGGGCCGCCATTGGTATGCACCATGAAGTGTCGCGAGTCCGAGGCCCAGAGCGTCGGCGCGCCCCCGTCGGCGGTCGAGAGTGTCTGCCCGGGCTTGCCGGTCGCGCCATCGGTCGCGCGCAGCGTGCGCGCGTTCCCGAAACGCGGGTCGGTGAAAACCTTGTTTTGTCCGAGCAGGCCGCCCATGTCGGGCACGGGCGCGAGCGGCTGCACGATGGCATCGTCGGTGCGCGCGCTGTAGGTGCGCGGGATCAGGATGTTGGCCTGCGCGACCTGCGTGGTCGTCGCGGTCCCGATCTGTGCGGCTTCGATCACCGCGTTTTGAATTTCCGGAGGCCCGGCTTTCACGGCTGGGCTGGGTTTCTGAGCGGATGGCACTTTTGTGGTGCAGCCGGCGAGGGCGAAGGCGAGCAGAGACACGAGCGCAATAGCAAAAAACTTCATCGGGAACACCTTCTGTAAGTGGGATAAGTCGCTGGAAGGGTCTTAGTTGATGATGAAATATGAGAAACAGGCCGGATTTGTCGTAACCGTGCCCAGGTTGATCGTGAAACTAGTGCCCGCCACGCGCGCATTGAGCAGGCGCGACGCCGGCAGCACGTTCGTGCCGGTATTGCAGGTAACGCCCAGGCGTGTACCGAGCGTCTCATCTTCCTGCACGAAAATCTGGCTGATCGTGGTCACGGCCGTGGTGTTGACCGTGCACGTCGCGCCCGTCGCGTTGGTCGCGCAGGAGAAAGAACCCGCCGGTGCGGCTGTGCAGGATGCAACACTTGGGCTCGCCGCCGTGCCGACCGCCGCGCAGATTGTTGTCGTGTCGTAGAGCGGCGCCTGCACCGCGCCGGTGAGGCTTTGGGTTGGCGGCGTTGAACCATCGCCCGCAAGACCGGTATCGTCTAAGGTGAAACTTGCGCCGGACAGCGTGGTATTGGTGATCGTGATTGTACCGATCAAGCCTGTGGTCGAAGGCGTCCCACCCGCCGCTGTGCGATAAACCTTATAAGAACCGACTCCGATGACAAGCGTCGGCGCATTTAAATTGATTCGGTTGAAGTTTGTGCCGTTTAGGGTCGCGTTGGCCGTGGTGGTTGTGCCTGCTGCTGATACGGAACTCTCCTTGCCGTTCCCGTCCACGGCGGTGATTTTGTAAGTATCTGTGGTCGCGCCGGTTGCGCCAATGTTCGTCACGTTGCCGTTATTAAATGAGGGAGTAGCAAAGGCCGCGGAACTTACTGAACCGCTAGCAACCAGCGAGCCGGTGACCGCGATTTCCTTGGCTGCTGTAATTAGGTTGGCAAAGTAGACGTTTCCGCCAAACCAGTTGCGCCCGCTGGTGGGTGTGCCATTGGTTGATGAGCTGAAGATATTCCAGTCCGCTGTATTGGTGCCGAAGTCCTCAAGAAACAGGCCACGGGCGTAGGTCGTGAAGCGCGTGCCTTTCAGGATAGCGACGCCGATTCCGGCACAGGAACTGCAACCGCCCTGGTCGGTCGCCAAGGCCGTAATTGCCGCCATAACTCCACCCGCCAAGCTACCAGTTGCGCCATTGGTTGCAATGGCGTTCAGGCCTCGGTAACAGTAAGTACAACCCGAAACACTTCCTCCAACCCCATTGCGAAAGATTTGGGCACGCACTGCGTTCGGACCGTAGCTGCCTCCGGTCATCGAGTTCGTGTTTAGCATGTTCGTTTGGAACGAACCTGCAGACTCTTCTCCGTCTGGTGTGCCAGTGAAGTTGGGTGTACCGGAAACGACAACTTGGGATTGAATACCTTCCCAGCCATAGTAGGAAGTAGAGTCTACCGAAGCGTTATCCATCTCCACATGCAAGGCACGATCTTGACCTACCCCTACACCAATTCCAGGCGTATGAAAGATAGCTACGAAAGAGTTCTTCCCTGCCGGGCCGCCCACCAAACTGTCGTTGAACCAAGTGCGCCGGCAGAAAGTGAGAGTGCCATAAGGAGTAGGCGGCAATGACGCGGTATTCGTCGGATCGATGCCTGCCTGCGTATGCCAGTTGCCGTCATTGTCTTTGATAAACCAGTTCGGGATGGTGCCGGCCGGGCATTCGCTCGTGAGCAACGGCGAAGGCTGCAGGTAAGCTGTGTTCGCAGTTGGGACCGCGGCACCGCCGCCGACCGAGTTCAACACGCAATTGATTACGATGTTCGTGCAGGCCGCTTGCAACGTCTCTGAGCCGCCGCAGGGACTCGCGCCACAATCCTGCGCGTAGACGCTATAGCCAGTGATGCCCGAGGGCAGCGTCGGCGCCGTGACGGTGAGTTGGCAAGTGGTGCCCGACGAGCACCCAAACGAACCATTGCCGCCACTAGTGGCGATACTCGGATAAGTCTGCCCAGCCGCAGTCACGAACGTGTAACGGATGGAGGTCGAACGCCCATTCGCGAAACTGCCGCCGGCGAGTCCAAAGCTGATCGTGGGCGCGGTCAGACCATCATCCTGCCAGAGCTGCGTCCCGGCCACCTGGCCCGTGCCCGAGGCCGACAGGCTCGAGCCGGATCCTTCGATGTGGGAGGCGTTGACGTTGTTCGTGCCGCCGGCGAGCGTGGTAAAGCTGGCCGCCCCGCCGCCGCCCGAGCCGGTTTCAGCCATCGACGCATTCAGGTAGACCACGGCCGCCCCGCTCGCGACCGTCGCCCCGCAGAGTTGAAAAGTCGAATAGCCGGCGATCGAGGTCGTGTAGGCGCCACTCGCGGTGACGGTCGCCTGCGTCGTGCTCGAGGTCGATGGCGTGACCAGGACGTTGAAAGGCGCCTGTCCCTGGATCGTTCCCTGTGGCTGCAGTGTGCCAGTCCAGGTGCCGGACACATAGGCGACCACGGTCGCGTTCATCTCGGCGCCGATCGAGGCGCACTGATTCGAGGTAATGGAGATCGGGCCGACCCACTGGGCGGAGGCGAGCGCCGGCAGCACAACCAAAAACGTTGCTAGAAAAAGTACAAATTTTCGCATGAGGAAAAACTCAGTGAATGAATCGGGAAACGTTGACGTAGATCGTCGCCGTGTTGGTCACGGTCGCGCCGCACAGCTGGAACAGCGAGTAGCCGGCGACGCTCGCGACATAAGCGCCGTTCGCGGTGATGGTCGATTGCTTGGTCGAGGAATTTGCCGGCGCGATCTGCAGGTTGACGGGCGCCTGCCCCGCGATTGCGATTTTCGGTTGCACGGTGCCGCTCCAGGTTGCGCCCGTCACCTGGAGCGCGATTGTGGCCTGCCCGTCGACCGTGACACTCCCGCACTGCGAGCCCGTAACGGTGAAAGACTGTGCTGCCGCGATGCCCGCGAGAGCGAGCACAAAAATTGTTCCAATAAGAACGGTTCTCATGGCTAGTTGCTCAAAACCGGCGTGATCGAAAGATAGGTCGCTTCCTTGGGCGACATCGCAAAAAGAGCGCCGCCGTTCATGTCGACCGTGGCTCCGACCAGGCCACCGGCGCCGTTGTTGCATTCCACTTCGAGAGTGAAACTCACCGTCGCGCTTGCGGCGTAAGTCTGCGAAGTGATCTCTGCGCCCGCGAGCCCCATATAGCCGACGCCGTTCGCGTCTTGGCCGCTCGACGCAAAGGCTAGCGTGTTGGTATGGTCATAGACTTCCGCAGCGCAGTGGTTCCCGCCCGCCGTCACCCATGCGTTGTAACTGAGGCTCGCGCGATAGGTGCCCGGCGTCGAGGGGAACGTGACCGACTTGGTAAGAATCGTCGTTTGCGTCGTCGCATTGATAGTGACGGGCGAGCCGAGAGTTATGCGTTGCGGCGCGAACGTCGGACCGAACCCGGTGCACGTTGTAGTAAAGCCGCCAGCCGCATCAGTGCAGCCAATCGGCGAGCTCGCGGCGACAGTCGACGCGGAGAGCAGTTTTACATCGGTCCCGCCGCCCTGCACGCTGGTCTGCGGCTGCGATCCGCCCACGACCAGCGTGGTGACTGCGGCCGTGTTCGGTGTGGTCGAGCCGATCGCGCCCGGTATCGCCCAGTCGAAACCATCCACTTGGTCGACGTTGAGGTTTACGACCTTGGTCGTCGACGCGATGACAAACGGCGCTGTGCCGGTCGCGAGTGTCGAGGTAAGCTGCCCGGAAAGAGTAAGTGAGCCCGCAGAAAGCGCGGGGCCGGTGCCGGTAATGGCGGGCCCGATCGCGGTCGCGTTGGTGCCATTCCAGATAAATTCCTGGGTTGTGACCTGGTTGATGCCGAGGCCGATTGGAGCGCCACCGATCGAGTTTGATGGCCATGTAAAGGTGTGGCCGCCCGCGCCGTCCTGCGTGATTTGAAAGATCAAGTGAGCCGGGGGAATGATGCCGACCGCGGTCAGAGGCTGCGCCACCGCGTTGCCGGTGAGCGTGATCGTGAAGAGCTGGATTTCGGCCTGGATCGGAAACGAGGGCGTCGCGCTGTAAGTGACCACCGACGTCAGGATGGTGAGGCCCCCGCCGATACCGTCCACTGTAAATTGGGTGACGCCCGATGCGCAGTTTACGCCGCCCGCTGCAACCACCTTCAGCGTGTAAGCCTGGCCGGCCTGCAGCCAGATTCCGCCCGAGCCCGAGCCGGCGAACCCGCCCGCGGTCAAAACGACCGGGTTCGAGTTCGCAACGCTGCCCGTGTAATCGGTGTAGGTGGTGAGGGGCGTCGTGGTGCCGCTCTGGTAGGCAAAGACGCAGCCAAAGGCCAGCGGACGCCCGGAAGCATCGAAAAACTGCAGCTTCGGCACGGGCGCGAGGGTTACAGGCACAGCGGCACCCGCAAAAGTGCCAAAAAGTGTTACTAAGGCGAGTAACAGCAGGCTGGTAACTGAACTGCGGTGCCATTGTCGGAGGGAGCGGAGAAAGCTAGATTTGAGGGGCATAGGAGTCTAAAAGATGAAGCGAGTTTTGGTAACTCTCATCGTGTTGGTGCTCGGCGCTGCAGTCGGTTGCAGTAGCGATGCCAGCTCGCGAAAGGTAGCGGAGCAAGCAAAAGAAATTGAGATACTGAAGACTCAGATCGCGGCACTAGATAAGCAGCAGCAACCTCGTCATCACTACGAGCTGCGCCAGGATGGCCTCCGAACATTTCGCTTTGACCCAGGCACCGGCGATATTTGTATTCAGCTCACGACGACAGCAGACTGGAAGAAGAAAGAGACAATCCGCCAAGGCTGCGAGTATCAAGACATGGCCAGCGCACCGGACGCGCGCGCTTTCCTGAGGGCTGAGTGTTTGGTTGTCGGTGATCACGACTCGTGCGAGGAACTTTGGGCCAAAAAATGACCGACTCCATCGAATACACGCTAACCAACTGGGAGCCGCGCGAAGTGTGGCGCTGCACCGGTGCCTGCAAGCGCTTCAGACATAGGCCGGCGCGCCCGGGGATTCTTCCGGCGATCTGCTGCGGCCAGCCAGCCCAGTTGTGGGATCGCTACCAGCAGCCCGTCGAGGTCGTCATCGAGGAGCAAGTCAGTCCGCCGCTTTCGCAATCCCTGCCCGCCGCACAATCACCGGGATCCGCTTAATCCCTGCCCGGTGCGCCGCGATCACCCGCATGCGGCCGTCGACATCGATCACATTGTTTTGCGCGTCGCGCGTTTCGAGAATCGGCTCGATTGCCTGCCCTTTTTTGTAAGCCTTCGCTAATTTGTCGACCGCGGCCTCGGTTTCAGCCGGTGACATCCCGCGGGTTTGCTCGCGGCCGGAAGTGAGGCTCTCCGGATCCACGCCCCAGCGCTGCATGAGTTCGGCCGGATCTGCGCTAGTAAAAACCCCGCCCTTGATTCCCTTCGCCTGCTCGACTGACTGCGCGAGTAAGTCGGTGAGATCGTCTTTCGCGATCGCGGGCGTTTTGGCTTTCGGTGCGGCCTCGATCTTAGGTGCCTTAGGCGCCGCGGCTTCGCTCGCCGGCGCGTTCATCACTTCGGCGGGCGGTTTCCCTGCCATCTCGATCGCCGATTGGGTGCGCTTCAGCACCGCGGCCGGCAGTTTGATGTCTGGGAAATAGGTTTGCAGGCTGAGAGTTTTCCAGGCCTCGGGCCCGATGTCGCCGAAATTGTGGCGAAAACGCGTGTGTTCGAGGTAGGTATCGCGCAGCTCGCCGAGCTCTTCCGGGGTGTGGTCATCAATGATCTTTCGGATCAGCCGCGTGTCGGCGACGCCCGGCTTGAGCTGCGCTTCCTGGGTGACGTTGATCCCGCGCGAGCGCGCGATCTTGAGCAGGTTCGCGTTGTCCTGGCCGGTGAGGATCTGCGTCAAAGCCGACTCGCCCGATAGGGTACGAGGCACGCCGGCGCCCCGTGGAGCGCTCGACGCAGGCTCGACGGGGGTTTCGGCTGGCACCGTTTCCGGTGCATTTCCTGTGGAAACTTCGGCCTCGCCGGCGCCTGCTTCTGCAGTCTGCCGACTGGTGATGCCTTCTAGGTCCTCAACGGGCGGTGCCTCTGCGGGTGCGCTTTTCTTCGGAAACAGCGGCCGATTCGCGCGCTCTTTCCCGAGCACGATTTCCGCTGCTCGGCCGGCAGTCTTTGCGCCGTAGTACGCGCCAGGCGCGCTTAGCGTGCCATGCCCAGAGATAGCACCGGACGTGCCGCCGACCGCCTGTGCCGCCTGCTTCGGCGTGACGTTGCGGGCCTTGTCGACGACGGCAGCGGCGCGCTCAGCGATCGCAGCCGGAGCTTTCTTCGCCGTTTCAAGCATTGCGTTGATTACCGAGGGTGCTTTCTCGAGAAGTTTCGGCGCGAGTATGGCCGCGCCACCGGTGCCGACTGCTTCCGGCGCGACGTCGAGTATCTCGGTTTCCATCTCTCGCTTTTTGTCGGGTGAGGCCTGCAGGTAAGTGCGGTAGAAACGCGCGGCTTCAGCGATCTGGCCCATGCCAGTGAGTCGCTGAATGAAATTAGCGACACGCACCGGTCCACTCGATTTTTCGGCGCCGAGCAGTTTGAGCTCGGTTGGCGTAGGCTCGTCGGCCGCAGCGTGGTAATAAGTCATCGGGTTGATGACAGTGCCCAGCGTTTCGGCGAGCGAACCGGTTTCCCTGCCGAGTGTCGCCGCGGACTCATGAATTCGATCCTTCATGCGCGAGAGGTAGTCGGCGGGCGGCTCGGCTTCCTTTTTCGGCGCGTTCTGTTCAAACCAATCGCCACTTGCAGCAGCTGTAGATTTTGGCGCGTTCTGTTCGAACCAATCACCTTGCGCTTGGGAGCTCGCTCCCACCGTCTGCATGTGCGGGCCGACAATCTGCGCTTGCACAGGATTCGAGAGGTCGGTCGGCATCGCTCCGGAAAAGTTTTGGTGCTGCAGCGTGACGCCGGTCGGCAGTCGTAGCGGGTCGATGCCGCTTTCGGTGTCCTCGCTCACGCGCGCCTGATCCGGATTCGAGAATACGGGCCCGGCAAAATCGGCTGGCGCGCCGCCAGGTGCATGTGCCTGCTCGTAGCCAGCGACTTCAGCATCGGTTGCCGGCCGGGACAAACCAAGGGCGCGGCGCTGTTCGGGCGTGAGCTCGGCGAGGTACTGCCGCAGCACGGAAACAGGCAGTGCGGAGAGGGTGTTCATCTGAGTTATGCTGGATGCCGAAGAAATGCTCTTACGCAGTTACCGAGGCCGTGAAAATGTCACCCATTAGTGAAGCATCTGCGAAGGTGCTGGTGGACGCCTTAAACATCGCACTCGCGAAGTGCCACAACAGCGAACTACGGTTCAAGGCCCTAGAGGCGGTTTTGGAGGAAGATCAGCCCGCCACCCATAAAGCCTATAGCTGCCATTCTCTCACCCTAGGGAGCAACTGTAGCCCCGAGCGACTTATAATGTTCGACCTGATCGGCAGGCACCTGCCGTGTCGCGCCGTTCGGCGCTTTCATGGTGACCATCCCGCCGCCGGATGAATGTTGGCCACCAAAGTTCGGCATGCTTTTCATTCCCGACTCGTAAGTCTGCTTGAGCGCCTTCTGTGCGCCTTCGAGTAGAGCGTCGGCCGTTTTAGCAGCCCCAGAGAGCTGATCCCAGCTGCTCGCCGAGTCGATCGAATGCGCGAGCTCTTGACGATCAGCGAGGGCAACACTCGATCCGGCGAATGCCTTTCCCACTTCGGACGCGAATGCCTGTTTGGCGATGTTGAGATTTCCGGGTGCATCGCTTCCGAACTGAGTTTTGAAAACATTTTTGACCCGATTGATCGCTTTCACGTCGCCATTGTTCATCGCATCGGCCATCTGCAGGAATGTGCCCATGTGCTCGCGTGCACGGTTGATCGAGTTGAGTTGCTGCGAATACTGGCCGCTCGTGAAGGCTTTCTTAACTCCCTGCTCGACGGCAAAATCGCCAGAGTTATAGTTCGGATTGATCTGCTTAACTTCGGCCAGCAACTTCTGCTTAACCGCAATCGGCATGCGCGGCGACACTGCCTCGCTCCACTTCATTTCATTGTTTGCGAGTGCCTGAGCGATCGCAGAAGGCTGGCCTGCAGAGCCAGTTACGCCAGCATTCTGCAGATTGAAATTCGCGACCGGCACCATCGTTTTGTTTTTCTCATAGCCGCGCGCCCATGCCTTCTCTTCCGCAGTGACGGGCTGCTTGAGTCCGAGTTTCTCCTGAATGCCGAGATACTTTGCTTCCAGTTGTGAAGCCGTTCCCTCTCGCAGATTCTTTGCGATCTCTGATTGCGTCTTTGCATCGGCCAACACTTGCGCGTGCATCCCGAGAGGCGCTTCGAGAGCGGTCAGCGCATCATCGTTCGGCGCCCGTGCGGGCCATTTTGAAACGTCTGCGCCGGAACGACCTTCATCCATCAGGATTTGTTGATAGGCCGCTTCCCGTTCCGGGCCTTTGAGCGGCCGCAGGCTTTCGGCTTTCTCGAACAGACGTTGATTCTTTGCTTGTTCGGCTTTCAGTTTGGTGTCATCGAGCGTGAGGGCTTTTTGCAAAATCTCTTGGTGCTTCTCTTGCATCGCCTGCAGGGTTTGCGGCGAGACTCCGCTCGCGACCGCATCTCGAAAGAATCCGTCGAAGTCGTAGCCGGTAGGCACGCCGTTTGCATCCTTCTGGACATGGTTCGGCTGGATCTTCCGCAGCGTCTGCTGATCCTGCAGCTGTAGTTGCTGGATCTGGTTTTGCTGCTGCGTCTGCTGAAGCGCGGCCTGGGCTTGTTGCTGCGCGATTGGAAAGCTCTGCGCTTCCTGCTGAGTGCGCTGTTGCAACGCTGCGTTCTGCGCCTTCAATCCCGCGACACGCGTGTACTCTTCGAGCGCATTGCGCGGAGCGGCCGCAATCTGCCCGGCTTCATCAGCAATGTTCGGAAAAGGAATTGTGCTCATAAGTTAGAATCCGAAGAAATTTCCCGCCTGCTCCCACGGACTAGAGCCGCCCGTGCGATCGAGATTGCCGATGCCGCCCACGACGTCTTGCTCCAAGTTTCCCGCCATCGTGCCCCAGGCCTTCGCGGTTCCGAGATAGCCCGACGCCCGCGCGGCGGCCGCATTGTTGATCTGTCGCGCCTGCATGTCGGCCCCGGTCAGATCGATGTAGCCAGTGTTCGAAGCCGCCGCCTGGCCTTGCTGTCCATACTGTCCGGTTGCCGTTTGCCCGACCTGCGTCCCGCCCATGAGCGTGTTGAACCGGTTCATATACTCGCCCATAGCCCGGTTGTAGACGTCGCTATAGTTCTGCTCGCCGAGCTGCTGTCCGTACTGCTGCAGCGCTGTTCCCTGCGTGCCGCTGAACACGTCGCCGCGCGCGGCCGCGCTCTTGTCGAGCGCAGTTACTCCTTGGTCGAGCGCGAACTGGTAACCGGGGTTTTGTTTTGCCTGCTCGAGCGTGGGCGCGATAAAGGGATTATTGAGAAAATCCCGCAGGTGATTCGCGGAGGTCGAGCCCACATCGAGATAGGGCTGCTGGTTGGCCTTGTCCTCATTCCAGACGCCGCTCTGGAAGTCGAGCGCGTGCTGCTGCTGTTTGGCGATCAGGTCCTGCGCTTTTTTCGCGGCCTGGCTTGTAACGTCCGCGGCATCGCCTGCCGCGTGCGCGCCCATGATCCCGCCAACGATGTCCGATACGAAGCTCATAGAGGTTTGCTCATTCCGAAAGCAGTCTGGTCGCGCAACACGCCGTCCTTGAGCAGGCTACCGCGATTGATTCCGTAAACTTCCGCGCCCGCCCGCTGGGCGAAGCGGATCGCCCGCCGGTTGTCAGAGCAGATTTCGCCCACGATGCGCCGCGCCAGCGTGTTCGCCCACATCCACTCGAACATCCCGCCGAATGCGATTGCGGCAGCCTGCCCGTAAGCCCGCGGCAGAAACCCGAAGTGCGCCCGCCAACACACCCACGTCACTGGGATGAAAACGCCGAAGCCAAACACGCCGTGCTCATCGGAAGCCACCAAGTAGCACACGCGCGAATCGGTCATCGGCTCCCATGCTTCCGGTTCAGGCGAGAGGTCGTCGGAGATGTGCGGAAAAATTGCCGGATCGGTCGCCAAGCGCTTGATCAGCACGAAATCCGAGGTGCGCGCGATGGTCATTAGCCGACCCTCCACCAATTCGTTCCATCCGACTTGAAGCGCGCGAAAGCATACTGCGCCGCGAGCACCACGGCGCCCGAGAGCGCGCCCGTGATCGTCCAGTTGTTCGCGTCGGCCGACCCCTTCACGAAAATCAGCTCCTGGTTCTGGTTCGATTGCCCGGTGATCGAATTCAGGCCAGCCGCGGGCAGCGCTTCCGAATACGGGCCCGCAGAGCTGTCACCGACACGCAGCGGATGCAACACCTGCAAGGTGAGCAGCCATTTCTGTTCCGGATCCGAGAGCTGGGACGCACGCAACGGCGGCGGGAACAGCGTTGTTTGCTTGGTCGCCATGCTATTCGGTCGAGACTTCCGCTTTCACGTAAGCGTTAGCCACTCTCCACGCGATCGGATCCGTGCCCGCGATCTCCCAAACTCTTTTTCGGGCCCGTCCGAGCTGCATCTTGCGGGCCCGGGCGCCGTACTCGCCGGCCTTCCCGCAGCCGAGCAGGAACGTGCTCGACCAGGTTTTCGTCGCATCGTTCGACCAGCGCAGCATGATCTGCGGCGGCCGCGGGTTGCCGAGCCCGTCAAGAAAAGGCGGTTGCGGCCCGAGCCCGGGCTCGATGTCGATTTCGAGCTCCGAATAGTAGATCCACTTGTTGTCCTTGTTCGCCGTCGGCGATCGCCGCAGCCAGCGCAGGATCCCGCCGTTGTCCGCATAGATCGAAGTCGACTGCTCGTAGATGTTCCCGCTCGCCCAGTCGCCAACCAGGTGCTTATTAAAGTTGAAGGTGTGCGATTGCGAGTGGTCGGCATCGTAGGTGCCCGAGATCGCATTCCACGCGCCGCGCTGGTGCCAGAACTGCGTCGAGATGTCGTAGACCCAAGTCGCGTTCGCGGTCGGAAACCAGATCACCCAAAACGTATGCCCGTTCTCCTGGTAGGTGTAGCCGCGCGCGTCCGCGACCGTCGTGTAGTTCTGCCAGGCAAACTCGACCGCGTGCGTCGAGATCCGCTGATTGTTATAACCGACCAGGCGCTGCGCGATCGCGCCGCCGCGCTCATCGGCGCCGATCCAGAGCACCGAGTTGTCGGCCTGCACCGTCGCCGACATCGCAGCCGCGCCGAATTCCGAAAACGATCCCTGAATCGGGATGTAAGGCGGAAAGCCGGCGCCGGCGTTGTAGTACGCGACCGATTTTTTATTGGAGAAAAACCCGATCTCGCGGTGGTCGGAGATCATGGAAACGAAATTGTCAGGAAACAGCGAAACCGTCGAGATGTCGAGGCCCGACCAGGTGAGCCCATTCTCAAGCTGCGACACCTGAAAGGTGTGCGTGCTCTGGATCCACGCGAAAAAGTAGCCATCGGCGAAGGCGATCTGCATCACCGGCCCGTTGAACTGCGCCATGTTCACCGCGGTGAGGACGTTGGTCGCGAGCGTGAGCACGTAGAGGTTGCCGTTATTCAAGCAGAGTAGTTGCGTCTGATTCGATTCGATCTGGCACTGCCGCACCGGCTGCGTCCCGCCCAGCGGGCCGAGGTCGACCGTGGCCCCATTCCCCTGCAGCTCCCAGAGGTGCGCGCCCGCGGCGAAGGTGCGGCCGTTGACGGTGAAGAGCTCGGAAACGCCGGCCTCGGGCAGCTGTGAAAACAGGCGCTTGCCGGGCGCCATGATCATCGCGAGCGGCGTTTTCGCGCCCGTCGACTCCGAACGCTCGCAAAATAGGTTAACCGCGAGCTCGGCGTCGATGTTCGGCGAGATGGCTTGGTATGTCGGGCCGCAAAAAAGGGGAAAGGGAGGCATGCGTTAATGCACGTTTATGCAATTACGAGAGTTTCAGCGCCTTGATCTGCTTCAGCGCCGGCCGCACGTAGCGCCCCAAAAATCCCGCCGCACTCATCTCGAGATCTGCGCGCGCGACCCGCACCGTAACCCATCCCGCAGCGAGCTCGTGGTCGCCTTTCTCGATCGGGTCGTGCAGGCGGATGGTGAGCGTGAGATCGTCCGGCTGTGCTGGTGGTGTTGTGACTTTTGCCATCGGCTAAAATCTCCTCATGGATCGGCGGCGCTTTCTATCGATGCTCGGGCTCGGCGTCGCCGCGGGCGCGTTCAAGCAGGCGATTCCATTTGGTCGCATTTGGTCGTTTCCGAAAAACATCGTCATCGCGCAACACCCATTCGACTTTCAGCGCGAATGGGAGAGATCAATTTTACGGATGATAGAGATCGCTCCGGAGCTAGCCGCGGAGTATGTCGCCGACATCGCATTTCTCCACGGCGACGAATGGTCTATTCCGGCGGCCCGCCCGGTCGCCCGCCCGTTGCCCAGTTGAAATCGGCCCGTCGTCCAGCGCGCGGCATGCCGGCGTCTTGCGTCGAGGTCCGCGGCGACTTCGCGTTATTTCCGAAGATTACGGCGCGCGCTGCCAATGCAGAGGCGACCAGGGTCGCGCTCAACTCCCGCGCAGCACCCGAGGCCAGCGTTTCCGCGAGCGTGAGCATGAGCGCGTTGCGATAGCCCACCGGCAGCGTGGTCGCGCCGCCTGACCCGGCGAGTGGATCATTGATCTGCTCGTACTGTGCGAGCATCGTCCGCAGTTGTAGGCGCACCTGGTTCGCGACGTTCGGCACCGGCCAGAAAAAGCAGCTCCCGAGCGGTGAGTCGGCCGAGTAGAAAAGGTCCGTCGGTACGTTCGTCTTGATGTCTTTCGTCCGCTGCTGCGCCCACCATGCATCGTCGCGGATATTCATCGGCAGGTCGACGAGCTGCCCGCTGGTGTTGAGGATCAGCGCCGCGCTCTCGATTCGCACCGGCCGCGGCGAGTTGAGCGCGAATGTCGGCGCCGGAACGTTGCCGGCTGGTCCGATCGTGTGCGGCGAGAGGTTCGGCACCAGGTTAAAGAGCTGAAACGTGGTCGTGAACACCTTGCCGAATTCAGCCGACCAGGTATCGATCAGATAATTTGCTTTGCGAAAGGCCCACTGCCCGGTTTCCGCGTCGAGCTGGTCGCCGGGCGCGAGGATCCCGATCTCGATCAGAGCATCGGAGATGATATCGAGCAGCGTGTAGGTGAGAGGGGCCATGGACTAGCGACCGCTGAAACCGAAACCGATATTCACCACCGCGGAACTGTCTGCAGCAATGGCACTGTTAAAAGTGATGGTCAAAAGATGGCCGCTAATTGCGGCCGAAACCGTAAGTCCCGTCGGCCCGGAAACAACAAAAGCACTCACGACACTATCGGGCGGAACAGTGAAAGGACCAATGGGCACAAGCTGGCGAAGATCGAGATCAATGCTAGTTGAGACGCCATCACCACGGATGCCAAAACCGAAACCAGGAAGAGAGGCTTGAAAAATCATGGAAGGTATCTCCTGAAAGAGTTCACGCGCAGCCGTGCGCGTGCAAAAACAGAAGCAGCAAAAGCAGAACACTTGCGCCCCGTAGCGCCAGAGTTAATCGCTCGTGAAAAACGACGTGCGGCGGGTCGGGCGGCCGTTCAAAGCGTATCGGCATTAGTCGGAGGACTCGACCGGAATTGCCTGCGTCAAAGAAGTCGATTTGACTGCGCCCACCGCATTGCAACCTTGCGGAAACCGCAGCGATCCGCGCGGCGTGCCAGATGCCCCGATCTGGAAGGAGGCGCCCGCAGCGATCGAGATTTCAGAGTTGGCATTATTGGGATCGGAGCGCAGCAACAGCGCCTCGGGCGGGGTGAGCGTGTTGACAATGATGACGTAATTGGCATTGATCGGCAGGACCGCTAGGCCCTGGATGTCAGTCCAAGTGACGCTATTCACCGTCAGTTTGCGCAGTGCAAATCTTTCTTCGTAACCCATTGCCGCACGTTCTCCTGGAAAATGTGAGCCGCGAGCAGTTACTCGTCGGCGGTTTGCTGGTCATTCTGATCGTCGCCGGCGAATTCATCATCGGCAACCGGCTCAACGTGCTCGGCTTTCTCGGGCGCCCGCCCGTTGCGCAGCAGGTGGTAATCGCGCTCGGCGACCGGCTTCGCGCCGAATCCCTTGCGCTCCGCTTTGCGCTCGGCTTTCTCGTCCTCGACCGTCAAAATTCGACCGTCGGCGTGGTAGAGCATCTTCGGGAATTCCTGGTGCGTGTACGGCACGCGGGGCACTTTGTTGAGGTCGATCGATTGCCCGTCCGAAAAATTGTTTTTGCTCATGGTGCTGGTGTCCTCGTCTCTGAGAAGTTGCTCGCGGGTGTCGGTGTTGCGCGGCACGCCGGCGAGGTCGAATTCGAGCGGCCATCGGTCCCGCGGCGCTCGTCGTGCGCTTTCGCGAAGTGACATAGAGGGAAAGAAAGGGAGCGGGCAGGTTCTCCCGCCCCATTTTCTTAGTAACTCGCGACGTACTTCTTGTTGGTCTGATCGAACGTCAGACAAACGATCTGATTCACCACAAACGTCGTGCTCTTGGCGATGTTATTGCCCGCCGTGAGCCCGGCGACTGTGGCATTGTCGGGGATGATGCAGAACGGCGCACCCTCCACGCTGGTAGTAGAACCGCCCATTCCAACGCCGGCCCCGATGGTCGTAATTGCGACTGCACCCGTGACGTGGAACAGTGGTCCGCTTGGAACCGCCGTCGCAGCCGAAGCCACCGCGACCGTGACCCCAGTCGGTGCCGATTGGTTGAAGAAACCCGGCACCCACGAGAGCGAGATCGTGGAGCACAACCATTGATTCCCCGTTTTCACGTTGAGGTAGGGAGTAAACGGCTGGTTGGCCGCGGTGCAGGCGCCCGACGGCTCGACCACCTGGAACGCGGAAGGTGGTCCGACGAACACAATCGCGCCAGAAATATGCTGGTTGGCGAGCGTGCCGTAGTAACCGCGGGTGACGCCGATCGCGGTGCCGTTCACGGAATTGACGAACAGCGCTTCGCCGGCACCAAAGCCGCCGGTGCCATCTTCGATGTACAGCATGGTGCTGCCGGCCGTGATGCCCGTCGCCGACGCCACGCGAACCGTGGTCGTCGAGGTCGAGGAAACAGCGGCCGAGAGCGTGGTGGTGGTCATCGTGGTCTGACCGAAGGCCAGGCCGGCAAAGACCAACAGGAACAGCGAGAGAGATTTCAGGAAAGTGTTTTTCATGGTTTTGGGCTCCCGGTCTGCGCCTGCAACTACGGTGTAATTACAGACGCGAGCTGGCGGGAATTCTCCTTATGCGCTCAGGACGCCGACGGCGCCGTTGTCTTGGTACAGGTTGCCGAATCCGATGACCATATCGAATCGGTGGATGTTCATCGAGCGCACCGGATCCCAGGCCTTGACGAACCGAACCGCGAGGCCGGTTTTTGGATCCCGCTTCTGGCTGCAAACTTCGACCGCCTTCGGCGAGTAGAGCTTCGCTCCGACCAGCGCGAATGCAAGTTTAGTGAGTGCCAGGCCGACGGTGCCAGTCTTGGCGGCGCCGTTGACGATGGACGAGCCAGGCCAGAGCGTAAGCACTGCGCCGTTGCCGGGCAGGGCGTCGACGTTCTGATTCTGCGACCCAGGTCCGAAGATCGCGGGCAAGATCGAGATCGTGTCCGCGCCGCCGGTGAGAACGAAATCCGCCGTGACGTTGAACTGCTGCGCTTGCAGCGGTCCAGCGACGCGCCGCGTCATCGGGTTGACGGCGTTCACGTTGGCGATCGAGATTTTGTCGCCTTGCTTGATCGTGTCGCCGTTGGTGCCGGTGATGATCAGCGAACTGCCCGACTGTCCGGCACCGGTGACGGTGACGCCGACCACGTTCGCCCAAACGCCGGTGGTGTGCGAGAAGATCGAGTTTGACTCGATCCAGTCGAAGCCACCATTGCGCCCGAGATAGCCTTCTTTGAACATCTGCGAGAGCTCGTCACCAGGCTGGAAAAAGTTGGTGATATTGGTGCCGAAACTCGCCATCTGCGAGGACGAAATACACATCGCCCGTTTTCCCGGGGGTGCGGCCTTCTCCATCAGGCGCCGGCGGGCAGCGTAGGGAGTGGCGACCGAAGTAAAATCGGTGCCCAAAATCCCGACGATGTTGGAGACGTTGTTTTTGGCAAAAAGCGCGCATCGGGTATCGACTTCCTGCGCCAGCTGCGCGGCTGCGGGCTCGAGGTACTGCTCGCGAATTTCGTCCTCGCTGCGCTCGGCCTTGACGGCGCCTTCGTAATCGTCCCACTCGAAATCGATGCCGAAAGGCTGATCGAGCGAGATCGTGGTGCTGATCCGGTTGATCGCTTGGGGGTTGTAGCCGAGCCCGTCGCGAATGAGGAACTTCTGCGGAAACTTCTTCTGGATGGTCGCGCCGACCGCGAATTCTTGTTTGAATTCGTCGTTGTCGTCGGTGTTGAAGTACTCGGCGACGGTCAGTTTGTTGACCAGCAACCGCAACACTTCGAGCGAGATCCAGCTCGTGTTGAGAAACAGGTTTGCCACGGATTATTTTCCTTTTCGACGTGAGACGTCGCGGCGATTCGCGGACGCGAAATACGCGGCCTCGTCGCCATCTTTGACCGCCTGCTCGAGCTCGTCGGGCGCAGTGCGCCCGCCGCCATTCACTTCGTGCGGGGGCCGAGGGGCGTCGGTGACTTTTTTCGCAGGGGCTGCGGCCGGCTTTGCGAATTTCGCTTCGATCTTGAACAGTTCGCGTGCCTGGCGCAGTGGGTTCAACTTCGAGAGGGCCTCGAGCTCGGCGGGATTCTTGCCGAGGTGATAGAGCACCTCGCCGCCGTGTTCGCTGTCGAGCACGAACGCATCGGCGACCGAACCCTCGATAATCTTCAGGTCAGGATTGAGAGCGACCGCATCGAAGTCGGCGAACTTGGTGCGCGCTGCTTCGACTTTGGTTTTCCAGCTCTCATTGATGACGCGGAGATGCTCGGAGCGAGCCGATTCCTGCTGCTTTGCGTAACTACGTTTCTCCATCTCGGAAAGCGTTGTGTCACGGTCCCATTTACGGGCAGCAGCGAGGTAGTCGTTGAGCGTTTTGTATTTCGGCTCGCCTTTCGCGTCGACGTCATCGATCTTGGGCTCGGGCTCAGTAATTGCGGCCGCTGCCGGTTGCGGGGCCGGCGTTGTCGCGGGTTTCGGCGGTGCAGTGCGTTCGCGCTCGAGCTCGGCGATGCGCCGCTGTGCTGCTCCGAAATTTTCGGAGAGTTCGCGGAAGCGTCGCTCCGTGTCCTCTTTGGTTTTCCCCTTTTTCCCTGCGGCGGTTGCGGCTGCCGAGGCCGCAGCGGTGTCGGCGTTTGTTTCGGGTGTTTCGGTATCGGGTGTTTCGCTCTCGCCGGACGGTGCCGCGTCGTCCTTGGGTGTCGGCAGTTTTCCGCTCATGCGCCAGGCGTCGTACTCGGCGCCGGATGGAATCGCGAGATCAGAATTCCCAGGTGCTGCGGGTGTTTCAGATGCCGGGGCCGAGCCGGCAGTTTCGGCGGGCGCTTCGACGATGAATTTGCCGAGTGCAGGAGCAAGCCAGATCGAGAGCAGCCAGGTGATCAGTCTCATTGGTTTCCTTGTGGGGGGTGGTGTGCCCGTTGTGTCGCGAGAACGGGCGGCGCGAGGTAGTGCTAAAGTCGGGGCGTGGATTCAGTTGATCTAAAGTTGATTTCGCCATGTGCGACGGCGATCCGCGTCGAGCAGGATCCGGTGCGCGGCGAGGTCTTCGTCATCACGTACGTGCACAAATCGCAAAAAGGGCAATGCATCATCTGCTGTGAATTTCTGCCTATGGTGTTTGAGGCAACGGCCCCTTTGATTCGTTAGGCGCCGGTTGGATCGCGACCTGGTGCGTTGCGAGATCCTTCGCGCGCTCGTGCCCGACCGCGGCCGCGGCCTGCTGATCGGCCGATGCGTGCGCCATTGTCACAATGTCTTTCTTCATGCCGAGCTGTGCGAGCTCCGTCTGCACATCAGCGCGCGCCTGCCCGTCGTCAGCTTTCGATTGCTTCGTGATCTCGGCGACCGCCAGGCGAACGATCGCGTTGATGTGCGCCTCGTCGAGCGTGGTCTGCCCGCGCATTCCTTCGATTTGCACTTTCGTTTTCTGCTCGAGTACCTTGCCGGCGCGCTCCATGTGCAGCGCCGCGTTTTCTTGCGTGAGCATTTGGATCTGCCCCTGCAGCTGCTGCATCGCGGCCCGCACCTGCGGCGGCAGATTTTCGCCAGTCGGCGGGTCGAGCAGCTCGGCGATCTGGTCGCCGATCGCGCCCAGTGTTTTCATCTTGATGCCGAGCGCGAGGATCTTGGTCGCGGTTTCGGGCGGGATCGGCAGCGTCTGCAGGTTGGTGAGCAGCAGATCGACGAACGCCTCGGCGGCCTGGCGCTGCGATGCATGGCTCGGGGCGGTTGAAACCGTGGTGTCGTATTTGCCGATGCTGGTGTCGAGGTGCGGCGCGCCCGGGTTCTGCACCTCGTACTCGCGATCATTGAGGCGCATGGTCGCCGTTTTGCCGTCGGCCTTGTGGATCGGCACGTCGCGCGCGGTGTCGTAGATGATTGGGATCAGTTCGTTAATCTGCCAGCCGGCATTTTGCAGAAATCGGTCGTAGTTGTCGGAAAAGTGGAAGCTGCCGACCGCTTCCGAGGTTTCGATCCGCTCGAGCGCGACGCCAGATTTCAGGTTGTCGCGCTGCATGTCGGTCGGCTGTGGCGAGATGCCCATTGCCGACTGAATCGAGCGCTTGGCGGCCTCTTTTGCGAGCTCGTAGGCCTCGAAATTCGGAACAAACGGCGTGCGCTCTGGAAGTGGGAGCAATTGGCCGCTCGCGGCGTCGACGTAAGGATCGACCTGCACGAACGCGTGTGGCACTTTGGCGAGCTCTTCCCAGGTTTCGCGGTCGCTCTCGAATTGCCCTTTGTAGCCGACGTAGGGCGTTTTCGGCGACATCCCCGCCTCTTCCGCTTCCTGCGAAGCGTAGAACGCATGCAGCATCTGCGGGTCGCGCGCGAGGCGCACCATCGAGATCAGTTTTCGTTGTGAGCCCGAGCCGTCATCGACGAAGAGCTCTTTGCCGAAGCACGCGAGAATCGGGATTCTTGAGCCTGCCCATGGCACCTCGTCGATGATCTCGACGCCGTTGGTCAGATACTGCATGACTTCGCGCTTTTCGACCTTGCGCGATTTCAATATTTGAAAACCTTTTTTCCCTTTCAGTTTGTCGGCCCACTCCGCGATCGGACCGTTTTCGCCGCCATCGATCAGCAGCAGCTCGCGCTGCGTTTTGTTGATCTGCCAGAAAGCCGCGATTTGGATGTAGTTCTCGCGGATCCACTGCGACGCATCTTTTTTCTGGTCGGCCGAGAAACTCACGGTCGCCATGCCGCGGTATTTGCGCTTGTAGTCCTTCAAGCGCAGCAGGTCGGTTTTGAAAGCGTGCTCGACGTCGCTCGCATCGGCCTGTTTGTAATCGGGGTCGAGCGTCACCGTGTCGGGGTTCGGGATCGGCGCGATGCGGATCTCCTGATCGAAAGCTGCGGGCCCGTCCTCGGCCTGGTCGTTCGCATAGACCGTGGTTAGCTCGGCGAAGCCGTAACTGCGCATGACCGCGTTTTCGCCGCCGGTGACATAAGCCGCTTGGGCGTTCGATCGGTACTCGATGCCGCGCACGACGTCCTCGCGGCTGGTGGCGAGCTTGTCGTTGGCGCCGTTGCCGGTCGGGGCGATCTGAATCGCGCGCTTGTTGGCGCGCAGGTTGTTGATGTACTGATTCAGGTACTGGTTGATTTCGTCGAGCGAGATGCAGGGCCGGCCGGCATCCTCGCGCGCCTTGCGGTCCTCGGGATCCCATGGGTCGCCGAGCACGTAGCGCATATCGATGCGCGCCTCGTCGCGAATGTCCTCCCACTCGTTCGAGTAGTCGGAGAACCGCTCGCGAATTTCTTTAGGTGTGGGCTTGCTCATGAAGTGGGGTTACTGTAGAGTGACCGTCTGTTTGAGCGTGCAATTCGGGCAGCGAGCGTCGTCGTCGATCGTCCATCCCAGCCGCCGCAGTTCCGTGTAGCCATCCTGCGGATCCCAGCAGCGCAGGCGAGCGATCACATCGCAGGCTCCAACACAATGGATTTTGATCGTGCCGCGCGTCGGGACGTGTCCCGGGCAGTAAGTTTTTCGGACATCGGCGCGCCATCCTGCGCGGTGCGCTGCTCTCTCGGCTTCTTTCTTCTCGGCCGCGCGAAAGATCTCGGTTTTCGTGCACTTCGTACAAACCAGCGTGAGCCCCCCGCCGACTTTTTCATGCTGCGATTGCGCGATTGCCTTTTCGGCGAGGATGTCGATCGCGGTCTGGTCATATTCGCGCCGCGCGGCCAGATCCGCGGCCTCGGCGAGATAGACGTCGAGCGGCTTCGCGGCGAAACGCAGGTAAGGCCGCATCTGTTCGAAGGCCTTCGTGCGCTCTTCTGGCTTCGTACCGGCGAGGATAGTCCGCAGGTGGTCGTGGTCGCGCACACAGAAAGCGAGCTGCTGCACCAGGCGCGGATCCGCCAGGCCGCCGAAACCTTTGCGCTTGAGTGCGCGATCGATCTGTTGTTGGGCTGCGTTCATGGATTAAAGTCCTGCTCGTCTCCGTAGTGCGTTCGAATTCACCCCGCTGGATATCGGCACCGGTTTCGGGCCGCGCTTGAGCGCTGCAGATCCCTTTTTCGCGTGTCCCATGGCGGGGTTCGCGTGCAGTTCGTCTTTCATCCGCGCTTTCTGGTCCGCGGTGAGAGGCGAGCCGTTCGAGAGCAACTTCTTAACTTGACGACGTGTCCATGGCATAAGGTTTTTGTCGGCCAGCCTCCGCAGTGTGCGGCGACGGGAGACGAGGCCGCGTCGGGTAGACTTCCCCGCTGGCCCCGGGGCGAGTCCTGGTCCGCACAGCAAGGGAAATCAGTTGTCGAGCTCGAAGTTGTCGAGATTGGCCTGCACGGTCGCGAAACCCACTGCGGACACGTTGCCGCGTTCTGGTTTGTCGCCGGCGAGAAAAACTTCGTGCACGGGCGTCGACGAATCCATCGAGAGAGCATCGGCCGCACTGTCCGCGCGCACGTGCTTTTTGATGACGTAATCCTGTTTCATTCTCAGTACTGCATCGCGCGGCGCGCAAAAATGTTCTGCATCAACCGCGGATCCTGCGGCGGTCCTTGCGGTGGCATCATGCCAGGCTGCACCGGCATCGCGGTCGACATCGGTCGGCGATAGAGTTCGGGATTCGGCGGCATTGCTTGCGGCGGCATCGGTCCACCGGGCCCCATGTTGGGCGGCATCACGCCGGGCGGGATGTAAGGCGGTTGCGGTTGCGGCGCCTCTCCCTGAAAGCGTGCGGGCATCATTCCCGGGCCGGGTGCGCCCATCGGCGGCGCTATCGTGGCCGGCAGCGGACCGGCTTGCGCTGGCAGCCCACTCGGCGACATGAGTGAGCGCCGCGGCATCGCTGTGCCGGCACGCATCGCGAAAATGTTGGGGACTGTATTCATCGGGTTAACTCCATGCGGATCGGGACGCGGCCGAGCGCTTCGGTGGTTTCGGTGGCGCTTTCGGGGCGACCGGCATTGCAAAAGTGAGGGCGAGCGCGTCGCCGTCGTCGGGCGAGCTCGAGTCGAGCCCTAGTTTCGAAAGGCGTCGCTGCATATCTTCTTTCGATTCCAGCTTGATCCTCTGCAGGCGATCGCTCACCAGCACCGGCTTTGCGAGATCCTGCGCGAGCTCGATGGTTTTGTCGATCGCGCCCGTCGGCAGCCACTGCTGCAGCTTCCACCACATGAAATCACGGAAGTAAGCGGCCTTCGGGTCCGGCGAGTCGGCGCCGAAATTCACGACGATGATGTTTTTGTAGCCGAGCGCGCGCAGTCGAGCCTCGACCGGTGCCGCGATGCCGGCGGAATCAAAAAACAGCGTGTCGACTTTGGTTTGCCGGCCGTCGGCGAGCGTGTAGGTTTTCGCGAGCACGTCGGCCAGCTTGCCGGTCATCACAGCGGGGTCTTTCGAGGCGGCTCCCTTGACGCGGACCGGCGGAATTGTGCGCGCATCAGTGCCGCAGCGGAAGCGCACCACGTTGTCGTCGGATCCGCCCCAGGCGAAATCGACCCCGGCGACCAGAGGCTCGTCGCCGAGATTGTGCACGTTTCGAACTTGAGCGCCGGCGATGAGCTCGTTGTCAATGAACTGCCCCTCGGCGGAATGAGGCGGCAGGCCACGGGCGCGAACGCGGAAGAAATCAGAATCCTCGCCATAAGTTTCGAGCCACTGCTGTAGCTGCGTTTTGTTAGTGCCTTCGACTTCGCGCGAATCGATCACGCGATGTTTCCAGAGGTGCCGCTGGTTTCCGAAAACCGCATCGAAAAATGGCCCCTGGTTGCGTGTCGGGTTGCCGAAGATCAGGAAAATGATCTCGGTGTCGCTATCGAGCAGCACACCCTCGGCGGTTTCGAAGATCACGCACGGGATCTCGCTCGCCTCGTCGAAGATGATTAAGAGGCGCTTGCCTTTGTTGTGCAAACCGGCCGACGCTGCGGGGTTGTCCTCCGACCAGGGCACAAGATCGACGCGCCAGGTCTGCTCGTGCGCATCCTCGCGCACTTTGACCGAGGTCACGTTGACCTGAAACATTTCGGTGTTGAGCGCGTTGCGGAACCATTTCGCGAGTTCAGGTGATGTCTTGGTGTCGAGCTGGTTTTTTGTGTTGGCGGTGAGGGTCGCGCGCGTGTCCTCGAAAGTGGACATCGCCCACCAGCAGACCATTGCGATCAGGCCGGTTTTCCCGATGTCATGGCCCGAGCTCACCGCAATGCGACACGGCTGATAGCGAGTGTCGGGGTTCTGCAGGTGCGCGCCGATGTCGCCGAGCACGTCGCGCTGCCAGGCCCACGGGCCCGCAAATTTCTCAAGCTCACCTTCGCCCCACGGGAAACCGTAGAGCACGGCGCCGAGCGGGTCGTGCGTAAATTGCCCGATGTCGGAAAGCATCATCGCCTGGTCGCTCGCTTCGATCATGCCGGGAGATGCCCCGTCGCGCGTTTGCGCGCTTTCTGGATGACGTCGGAATAGCTCACGGTGACGTTGTGCTCGATCGGCTTGTCGTGGAGATGGTTCACGGTGTTGCGGGCTTTGCCGTCGCGCTGGTCGTACAAGTATTTTCTTGTGTCCAGTCGGATCCGCGCGTCGGTCGAATCCCACAAGCCGCGCCAGCCGGCGACTTCGATCGGCTCATTGGGCTCGGGCAGGCTATTCAGTTTTTCGATCAACCAGCCGGCATGCGCCCGATCGGCGATCGATGCGACTTTCGGTTTCGGCTTGCGGCCGGCGCCTGGTCGCTTTCCGCCCTTTGCCATTACTCAAGGAATAACTGCGCGAATGCGGGCTCGACGTACTGCTCGACAAACTGATCCCACGGCAGCGCGCGGTAAGCGTGCTCGATGTCCTCAAAGTTGATGTCCACTCCACGAATCTCGCCATTGCGGACTCGCATGATCGTGAACGCATTCAGGTTCGGCGGTCCACTCAAGTAACAAGTCTGTTTTTCGTCGCTCATCATTTCCTCCCTCATCGCTCGAGCACCCGGTGCACAAAATGCTGGATCTGGAACCAGATTCCCCAGGGCATCCACACGCCAATCGGCTCGCCGTCCTCGCCCACGATAATCACGTCGTTGAGCGGCAGCGGAATGCCATCCGAGCGGCCGACCAAGGTGCGGCCGAGACTGGCGCGGGTCGTGATCTTCATGCCGGTGCGGGAGTCGATTAACATGCGGGCCGGATCGCGGCCGGTGTCGCAAGCCGGCCGCTCCTCGGATTAGGCTGCCATTGGTAGGTCAGCATTTGATGGTTTTGCTCACAATCAACCGCGTGCTGAGAATTGCCAGTGGCCAACAGACGACGCCTCATTATGCAACTTTCCAGAATTCGTGCGGCGTCACTTCGCTGCAGTGCTCGCAGCGGAGAAGTTTATTAACGGTTTCAGCCGGCGCACCCTGGCCCCACGCGCGAAACGTGCCGCACTCATCGCAGGTCCAGAGCTGATTGTTGTCGCCCTGCAGGTGCTCGCGACATTTACAGCAGTGATTCGCGCCGCCTCCATGCCGCGTCTGTCGCGTCGACTGGATGCAGCGGAAGAAATTGCGCCCGCAGTTC
>Ga0137404_10000160_pt1 | contig 42641 bp, 71 predicted proteins | sample CZOMad2_1_16fung_FD_108285 | JGI IMG/M metagenome (GOLD analysis project Ga0137404, IMG submission 108285) | Vadose zone soil fungal communities from Angelo Coast Range Reserve, California, USA - CZOMad2_1_16fungal (Illumina Assembly) | ecosystem: Environmental > Terrestrial > Soil > Vadose... | reverse complement strand
TCCGGGCGAGACTGATGGCGCTCTCGGGGATGTTGCCCGCAAGTGAGTACGTGGTCACGGCGCTACCTCCCGAAACGGGACTCCGTCGTTGTTGGTCATGCCGCACCCCGAAGGTTGTTGCGCAGCCATTCCGCAACGCCCTGCTCACCGTCGCGGTCGAGCGCATCGCGAATATCCGCCAAGGCGGCTTGATAGCCAACCCCGAACCATGTCCGTTGCGTCAGGCCGCTGGGCGTACGCGAGGGTGTCTCGGTCGTCAACGCGAGGACCTTGGAGATCTCGGCCCGGTTGGTCTGTAGTTCGTTGTTCAGTTGGGCCATTGCCCGCTGCGCCATCGCCAGGCGCTCGCTGTGCTGCGTGTCGGTCATGGGCTTAATACTAGGGTAAAAATCGTGGGAGTGGGCAAGCCCGCACCCCGGGTTTTTATCCCAGTGTCCCGGACATGGCGCTGGCCCGGGGATATGCGCCCCGGGCCAGCCGGATGGAACGCTAGCATGCCGGACCGCACCCGGCCATTCACTCACACGGGTGACCGCGCCGGGTATGCGTCGTCGCCCGGTATCGCGTAAGTTCGATCCCGGTCCGTTCGGCAGCCTTTCGGTGCGGACCGCTCCTCCGAGAGTTTCGCCAGACTCCAGGAGACGGACGGCCCCCCGTTGCTCAAACAGCGGGGGGCCGTTTTCGCGCCCGGTGGACAACCCGTCAGGGTTTCCTCCGCTACGGTCAACGCATGATCCCGGCGCAACTACCCGGAGTGTCCTACGGCCAGGCTGCCAAGGCCGGCGCGGTCGCCTCGATTCTGGCGCTGCCGCCACGCCTGATCGTCATCCACGACACCAGCGACAGCGGGTCGGCAGCCAATGAGGCGCACTACGCGGCCACCCGCACCGACACCCGCGACCAATGGACCTCGGCCCATTTCTACGTCGACACGGCCGGGGTGACCGGCTCGCTGCCGCTGGACCGGCAGGCGTGGGCGGCGTTCGGCTACGCCAACGCCCACGGCTGGCAGATCGAGATGTGCGGCCGGGACGCCAACACACCCGGCGCCGTACCCGCGGCCACCATCGCGACCACCGCGACGCTGGTGCGGCGACTGTGCGACCTCGCGGGAATCCCCCGGGTCAAGCTCAGCCCGGCGCAGGTAGCGGCCGGCGCGTCGGGAATCTGCGGTCACTACGACATCACGATCGGGCTCAAGGTCGGTACGCACACCGACCCCGGCCCTGCTTTCGACTGGGCCGCGTTCGTCGTGGCCGTCAACGGAGGGGACATCATGGCGGACGCCGACGTACCGGGGACCTACCACGCGAGTAAGAATGCGGACGGTTGGGGTAACGCCCTGGTCACCATGGCCGACCCGGCGCCGTACGAGGGTGGCGACGGCAAGATGGCCACCACGCCCAACCGGCTCGCCGAGACGCTGAACGCGATCAAGGCCGCGGTGACCGCGCCGCAGCAACCGACCGGCAGCCTGACCGACGCTCAAGCCGCCGCGTTGACCAGCGCGGTGATGACCGCCATGCACGCCGACATCGCGGCGTTGGCCGCGAAACTGGACGCGATGATGGACAAGCTTCACCGCGCCGGCACCGACTTGGCGTAACCGGTGGTCCGCACCACCGTTGAGCAGGGCATGAACCAAGATCACGGGGATGAGCCATGCCACGCCTACCAGTGTCCGAGCCCAGTTCCGAGCCCGACCCTGAGCCCGACCCTGAGCGCGAGCTCGGCGACGGCCAGTCAGAGTGCGGTACCGAGCTCGGCGCCGACGACACCAGCGACGCTGGCCCAGACCGGGCCACCCGAAATGCTGGTGGTCGGCACAGGTGCGGCGCTTGTGGTCGTCGCGGTGTTGGCGATTGCGGCAAGCCGACAGCGACGACGCCGGTAGCTGTGCGCCGGCTACGCGTGGCCGGATGCGTGGTCTTTGTCGCGCTGTTGGCCGTCGTCGCGTGGGCCTACCTCGCCGAGTACTACCTGGTGGCCTGCGCCGTGCTCCTGTTGCTCGTGGCGACCCGGATCACGGAAGCCGCACTAGAGGTGCGGGTCAGGAAACCGGCGGATAGTGCGGAGCGCTCAGACCGCCCAGCATGATGCGGCCGAGGGTGCGCCCGGCGATCGTGAGCGCGCCGGCACCCGGGGAGTGTTCCAGGAGTCGGGCCAACGCGTAGTAGCCGGCCGCGCACATGCCCGCGGCCAGAGTCCCGGCGGTCGCCGACGCGCCGGCGGGCACGATGACGTGCCGGCTCTCGGCGATCCACCCGAGGATGGCGCCCACACCGATGGGCACCCACGTCCTGATCAGCGACACGGCGAGGTCGGCGCCAGGCTGGCGAGGTGTGGCCGATGTGTTGCTCATGGGGATCAGTGTCCCCCGGGCGGGGTGGCCGTACGGCGGGATCACCCACCCGGCGTATTGACCGGTCGTACTGATCGTTAGGTAGCGTGGTGGCCATGGATCAGAACTTGTGCCGCGAGTGGAACTGTGATCACGTCGCGGTCTACGAACGGCCATCGGGAACGTCGTCGGTCGGCTTCCGGTGCCCCACATGTTCCATGACGTCATGGAACATCAATGACCTTTACCACGGGTGGTGTGCCCGGTGCAACGACTACACCACCGAACCGCACGGGCGTCCGTTGCCTCTGCTGCCGAGCAGCGAAGGTGCGGCGTGAAGCCCGAGGATGCCAAGCCCGGCGTGCGCGTGGTGTTCCGCGCGGACCGCGATCATGTCTGGGAAGTGGAATCAGAGCCACGCGTGTTCTCGGCCCGGCCATGGCAGGCGACGCCGTCGCGCCCGATGGTTTCGGTGCACCTGTGGGGCGAGCCGGCCCGGGGCCGCATGGCCTACGTCGATGAGATCGAGTTAGCGCCGGCATCGATGCAACGGGGGCCGTACGCACCGCGCTGGCGTGTGAGCTGCACGTTTGGCGCTTGCACCGACTTCGATCACGACCACACCAACATGACCGGTGGTCCGCTGCTGTGCAGCGCGTGCGGTGAGCCGACGCACTACGACGACGCGGTGAGCGAGTACCGGCACGACAATCCGCGGTCGCTGCCGTGCCCACTCACCGGCCCGGCTACCGCACGGCGCCAGACGCTGATGACTTCGGAGGTAACACCATGAGCTATCACCAACCCGCCGCATTCCGCAAGAGGCCCGTCGAGATCGAGGCCATGCGCTGGACCGGCGACAACACCACGCCTGTCATCGATTGGATCGTGACCACCGGCGTCCGGTCGGCGCGCTGGCATGACGAGGGCTTCATCGCGATCGAGACTCTCGAAGGCACCATGCGGGCGACCGCCGGGGATTGGATCATTCGTGGCGTCCAGGGTGAGTTCTACCCGTGCAAGCCGGATATCTTCGCAGCCACCTACGAGCCGGTCGGGACTTCGCGATGAGCGAGCTCGCCGGCCCGACCACCTCCGGACACGCGCCGCGCTCGTTCAAGCCCCCACCGGCCTTGTACGCGGCGGCGCAGGCCAGAGCGGCGCGGGAAGGCCGGACGTTGACGGACGTCCTCGTCACGGGACTGCGCGCGTACGTGGCGCAGGACGTTCCGCCCGTCGACGATGAGGCGTTTGAGATCACGGCCGAGTGGCTGGGTGCGGTGTTCCCCGGTCGGCTCGCCGAGCTCGCCGAGTACCTGCTCAAGCAATCAGAGGCGTAGAGACCAAACGAAAAACCGCCCCACGGCAAGGATTGCCGGTGGGGCGGTCTTTTCTCGTTGCCGTGTCGCGCGTCGCTGTCAGCCGATCGTCATCTGTACGCGCTTGCCGCGGATCTGATCCTCTGAGTAGGTCAGGGTCCCGCGCCGGCCCACCTCGATGCTGTAGTACGCGCGGCCGGTCGGCACCCCGGGTACCCGGAACGTCCAGTCGCACGGCCCGGCGGTCTCCAGTGCGCCGAGAGCGACCACGGCGTGCGTCTGGTCGGTGATGACCACCTGAGTACCGGTGTCGAGGTCGGGAACCTGTGATGACGCGGTGCAACCCTCGACGATGACCGAACCCTCGACGGTCATGGTGCCCGGCGAGTCCGCGGACTGATTGAGCTCGACGGCCAGGCCGGCGCCGAACAGCGCCAGTACGGCCAGGACGATTCCGATGATCCAGCGACGTCGCACCTGGCTACGCCGTGCGGGGCTTGACGGTGAGGTGTACATGGACATGGGCTGTGCTCCTTAAGGGAAGGCCGCGCCGCCCGGGTGGACGGCGCGGCGCGGACGTCAGAGGTAGGGACTCGGGCTGACGGGTGCGACCGACGTGGCGAACGCGGCATCCATGGTCTGGGTACTGATCTCGGCGGCCTTGACGCGCCGGGCGATCCGCTTGGCCTCGACCCGGGCCAGCCGGTCCGCCTCGGCCTGCGCCTTGACCGCGGCGTTGGCGGCGCGGGTGGCCTTGGCCTTGACGGCGCCGCGCTTGGCAGCCTCGGAACGACGGGTGTGGGTCGACTCGATGGCTACCTCGACCGGGGCGGGAGCCGGGCGCATCCGGTCGGCGTATGCCTCTGCGGCGATGAATCCCACGACCGCGATAACGCCCAGCACCCGGGCGCCGACGCTCTCCCCGGCGTAGACGTTGGCAGCCAGCGATACGAGGCCGGCGCCCATCTGAAAGCGCAGGCCGATGCGGCGGGTGCTGGGCGCGAATTCCTCGCCACGGCCGAGCACTCCCAGCACTGCCAGGCCGTCAATGAACGCGGGAGTCGTCCACGCTTGCCAGCCATGCAAGCCGAGCATCCCGAACGCGTGCACGATGTGGGTGAACGACACGGCCACCGCGCCGACCATGTAGGCGCGGGTAATGACCTTGGTGACGCGGTACTTGGTGTTCGCGGGGGGCTTGCTGGTCATCGGATTCTCCCGGGGGGCTTGGGTGCGGAGCGCGGGTGTCGCGCTCAACGCGCGTGCCCCAAGTATGTCTCTCTCACGAGACGTACTCAACGGCATCCGACCTGCGCAGACGCGACGGGTGCGTGCGAGGCCGGGCGACAGGCGTCCGGCGGCACGTGCGGAGCACCCTCGCGGGGCGCCGAAATCACGACCCGTGACCGTCCATTGTGGAATGTGTAAGGGTCAGCGAGGCGGGCGGCTACTTACATTGATCAAAAACGCCAAGAAAGGGCCGAACGGCTGACGCCCAATCCAGGCATCCTGAAAAGTGGTCCGGTATGTCCATGCGTAGATCCGCTACACCGGAACGAAACGGGCAGTACGTAGCGTCAACAAGACGTCCTGCTGGTACTGTCGCGGGCATGGCACGTATCAGGATCACGGTGGACGGTCGGCTCGCCCTGACCGTCGAGCAGGTGACGGCCCGGTACGGGTTCCCGTCGCACATGCACACCCGCAAGGTCCTGAGCCGGCTCTCGCCCAGCGTCGAACCGGTCGCGTGGCTGGACGGCCGTAAGCCCCTCTACGGCGCCGCCGCGTTGGATGCCGCGATCAAGGCACGGCCGGGCAAAGGCGCCAACCTACGCGGGCACGGCTAACCGCGGTCAGTCAAGCGTCAGTGCCTCGCGCACGTCGGCGATCCGCACGTAGGTGCAGCCCTGTGACTCTCGTGCGGCCAGGATTGCCCGCGCCCGCTCGGTGGCGGCGCGAAGCCGCTCGACCTCGCCGGTCAGTTGCTGCGCCGCCGCCAGCCGCCAGAGCTCATCGCGGTGATCCGGGGCGCCTTCACCTGTGTTCGCGCTTGTCAAGCTTTGTACCGCCATGTTCCTGTTTTTCCTGCGAGCCCCGGGTGCGCGGGCGTAGCGTCCAACGCATACACCGCATGTGACACCCATCGGGGGAGGGGCGCATATGCAAGCCACCACGGCACGGCTGTTATCCGTGCGCGCGGTCAGCGAGACGTTGGACTGCTGCCCGCGCACCGTCTACCGCCTCATACATCGGGGCGCGCTACCAGCGTTCCGAATGAGCAACCCACACGGACACTGGCGGGTAACGCCCGAGGCGCTGGAATCTTTCCAAATCACCCGACAGTGGACGCCCGCCGGCCGGGCCAAGGTGGCGTGATGGCGCTGTCAGAGATCGAACGCGCCCACTGCAAGGCCATCGCCGACGCGCTTCCACCGTTCACTCAGGAACAACGCGACGCCTTGGTGTTGCTGTTGCGGCCTTCGGCGCTGGCGCTACGCCGTGCCCGGACCGCCAGACGTGCCAAGACACCACGACGGCGCCGGCCGCCGCTGCTCTCGCAGTAGCGCACAAAGCCCGGCCGCGAATCCTGGGCAGGAACGGCCGGGCTCAATGGAAAAAGATGATGAGAGGAAACATCGCTATGTCGATGGTATCTGACGCTGCCCGGGGTGAGCCCCGATGCTGATGACACTCACCGGAACCGCGCCGTTGATCATGCACAACGTGCAGACCGCCGACCCGCTCAACCACTGGTCGAAACAGATCAAGAAACTGACCGACAAGAAAACCAACAAGACCGATGCGGACCAGGCCGAGATCGGCCGGCTCAAGTTCGCGGCGGGCCTGTACTACGACGCGCAGATCGGCCCCTACCTGCCGGCCGCGAACCTCTTCCGGTGCCTCATCGAGGCCGGCGCGATGACCCGCGACGGAAAGAAGATCGAGCGCGGCGTGATCTTCCTGTCCGACCGGGCACCGCTGGAGTACAACGGGCCACGCGACATTGACGCGTTGTGGGGCGACGGAACCACCAAGTTCGTGGACCGGCGGGTTGTCGCGGTCGCCCGTCAGCGGGTCGTCGCTACCCGGCCGATCTTCCCGGAATGGGAATGCGGTTTTGAGATCGAGGTGGACCCGGAGGTCCTGAACCCGGAGGCGTTCGTGGACATCGCGACGAAAGCTGGCAGGTCGGTGGGCGTCGGTGACTACCGGCGGTTTTACGGGAAATTCGCGCTGAGGACACTGGCGTTGCGATGAGACATCCTCGAAACGGTCCTGGGCACGGCGCGGCGCGGCGGGGCGGAGCTCGGCTTGGTGCGGCTCGGCAAGGCCCGGCCCGGCATGGCGGAGCTCGGCTGGGCGCGGCTGGGCTTGGCAAGGACGCAAGCGAATGAGTGACCATAGGCCGTTCGAGCCGATGGGTGACGAGGCGCGCTGGAAAACGTTGTACGGCCTCATCCTGAAACGGGCCATCGGCGAGGAGATCACCTACCGCGAGGTGGAGGAACTACTCCTCGTCGACCGGGACGGCGCGCTGGCCGCGATGCGGCAGGCGCGCGTGCACCTGGAATCCGATGGCGAGCGGTCGGTGCGGACCGTCACGAATTTCGGGTGGATCGTGATGAGCCCCCGGCAGGAAGTCGACGAGATCGAGAACCGGCGTCGTCGTGCCGGGAACCGGGTCAAGGACGGTTTGCGGATCGCGGCGTCGGTCGGGAACCGCCGCGACGAGCTGTCGCCGTTTGAGCGTGAGGAACTTGACCGTACCCAGCGGTCCATGCGGATGCTTGCCGACCTGTTCGGCCGGCGCCGTAAGCCACTGGGTGAGCTCCACGGCCAGGGCGAGATCACGCCATAGTTTGCTCAGAGCTTGGCAGGACCGGGCAAGGCCGGGCTAGGTGCGGCTTGGCGAGGCGCGGCGGGGGCTAGGCAGGGCACGGCGCGGCTGGGCTTGGCATGGAGTACGTGGGGGCGGGTGGCACACACCCGGGTTCGAGTCCCGGGCGCCCACGGCGAGGCTGGGCAGGGCATGGCAAGGCTGGGTCTGGCAGGGCTCGGCTGGGCGCGGCATGGCTCGGCAAGGCCGGGCAAGGCATGGGCATGGGCATGGCATGGGTACCAACCATCGGGCGGACGGGAGTCAGTAGTGCCGACAAGTTTTGAACCGCTGACCATGCGCCGCCGGTTGGGCCGCGGCAACTGGTCGACACCGCGACCATTCGGCCCTGACGGGTGGAGCTGCACCGAACTGTCCGGCAGTGCCTCGGTCATCGTCTCGTGCGGGCCGCACGACGGCCGCGACTGGGTACACGCCTCCATCGCCCGCACGACCGCGATGCCGTCATACGCCGACCTCAAACTGTTACACCACGCCGTTTTCGGCGACGGATACGCCTACCAGGTGTTCGCGCCGGCCGACCGACACGTCAATATCCATAACTTCGCACTGCACCTGTTCGGACGGTTGGACGGTGCCGCGGCGCTGCCAGATTTCACCTACGGGACCGGTTCGATCTGACCGGACCGATCCTCTGAAAAGCCCACGGGGGGCACGCACATGCACGAGACCACCTGGACGCCCGGCGTCTACGACATGCCCGACCACGAATACCACGACGACCCGGTACCGGGCGGTTCGCTGTCCTCATCGGGTGCCCGCAAGCTCTTACCGCCGTACTGCCCCGCGCGGTTCCACTACGAGCGGGACAACCCGCCAGAGTCAAGTCCCGAATTCGAGTTCGGCAAGGCCGCGCACCGGGTGGTCCTCGGCGCCGGCCCCGACGTCGCGGTCGTCAACGCCGAGGACTGGCGGACGAAGGCCGCCCGGCAGGAGCGGGCCGCGGCCTACGACCGGGGCGACGTGCCGGTGTTGGCGGCCGACTGGCACCGGGTCAACGAGATGGCCGGCGCCCTGGCCCGGCATCCGGTCGCCGGGAAACTGTTCAACCCGGCGTGTGGCAAGGCCGAGCAGTCGCTGTTCTGGGTCGACGACCGGAGCGGGGTGTGGCGACGTGCCCGGCTGGACTGGCTACCCGACCCGGGCACCGGACGGCTGGTGCTGGTCGACTACAAGACGTGCGGGTCCGCCTCGCCGGAATCGCTCCAGAGAGCCGTCTACAACTACGGCTATCACCAGCAAGCATCGTGGTATCTGGACGGCGCGCGGGCGCTGGGCATGGACCAGGACCCGGTTTTCCTGTTCGTGTTCCAGGAGAAAACGGCGCCGTATCTGGTGACCGTGGTCCAGCCGGACACCGACATGTTGCGGGTCGGCGCGCGGCGCAACATTCAGGCGTTGGACCTGTACCGGGAGTGCACGGCAACCGGTCGTTGGCCCGGCTACTCCGATGAGATCGAGCTCGTGTCGCTGCCCGCGTGGGTGGAGACCCGTGAGCCGGTGGGGGTGGCGTGGTGAGCGACGACGCGATAGACCGGCTCAGCCACCCGGGCACGATGGCCACCGGGGGCACGGTCGGACAGGCCACCGTGATCGAACAGTCCCGGGCGGTCGCCGAAGTCCACGCGGCGATCGTGGTCGCCCAGCAGTGCCCCCGCTCGATCACCGCGGCGCAGACCGCGATGCGGGAGTCATGTCGTCAGAAACTGTTGGCCGAGCGGGCGTTCTACCGGTTCCCGCGCGGCGGGTCGACCGTGTCGGGTGCCTCGGTGCATCTGGCCCGGGAACTGGCCCGATGCTGGGGCAACGTCCAATACGGCATCGCCGAGCTGCGCCGTGACGACGCCGCGGGGATCAGCGAGATGCAGGCGTACGCGTGGGACGTCCAGACCAACACCCGATCGGCGCAGATATTCATCGTGCCGCATGTGCGGGACAAGCGTGGCGGGGCCGGGAAACTCACCGACGTCCGCGACATCTACGAGAACAACGCCAACCAGGGTTCCCGCCGGTTGCGGGAGGCCATTTTCGCGGTCCTGCCACCCTGGTTCGTGGAAGAGGCCAAAGAGTTGTGTACCGCGGCGATGGCCGAGGACGACGGCAAACCGGCCCAGAACCGGGCCGCGGAAGCGATAGCCGGATTCGAGTCGATCGGTGTCAGCGCGCAACAACTGGTCGACAAGTTGGGCCGCCCGTCCCACGAGTGGACCGGCCAGGACTTCGCCCAGCTCAGGGTGATTTTCAAGTCGTTGCAACGCGGTGAGGTCAACCGCGACGACGAATTCCCCACCCGCGTGGTGACCGTCGCCGAGATCACCCGGCCCACCGAAACCGTCGAGCTACCCGACACCAACTGGCCACCGGAAGGCGAGTGAACACCATGACCGACAAGGCGCAAGCCGCGCACGACCCGGCCGTCGAGGTGGCCGAGACGTTGCGTCTGCTGGAATCGCAACGGGTCACCAGACGTGTCGACCTGGCCGCGGCCGTCGCGTTCAGCCGGCACGCGTTGACCGAGACCGGCAACAACGTCGACGGCGCCGCCGCGGCGCTGCCGGTGATGTACCTGCGGTCCCGGTACCCGACGTGGGCGTCCCTGGCGGTACTGGCCGCTGACGCCCTGATCGAGCTGGCCAAGCTCCGGGGTGGCCAGTGACCACCCTGGAGCGGCCGGACCGGGAACCGGACTACCGGCTGACGCTGCCCAACCTGGCCGGCTGGCTCAGCTCCAACGACAGTACCGGCGGCCGGCTGTACGTCATGCGGGCACAGAAGATCTGGACGTGGCGCACGTCGGCCGGCTGGAAAGCCAAGCACGACAAGATTCCGCACCTGGACCGGGCGCATATCGTGGCCGTGCTGTCCTTCGGCGACGCGCGGCGCCGTGACCCCGCCAACTGGTACCCCACGGCGAAAGCGTGCGTCGACGGGCTGGTCGACGCGGGGGTACTGACTGACGACTCGGCGCGTTACCTGACCGGGCCGGACATGCGTCTCGGCCCGAAGTCCCTGCACTACCTCGGCTCGCTGAGCCTGGACATCTACGCGCTGCCCGGGGAGCGGTGATGGGGCTGCGCCGCACCCCGGCACCGCCACGGCCGGACGACCCGGGACCGGGGTACGTGTGGGTAGTGCGGGTGGAAACGGCCCGGTGGCGGGTCGCCGGTAGCGGACGCTGCCGGGCGCTGGTGACCAAGGGCGCCACCTGCGGCGCGCCCGCCGTCGCCGAGGTGGACCGGTCGCTACCGGGCCGCGGCGCGCAATGGTACGGGTGCTGTGCCCAGCACATGCGCGGCCGGTGGGTGCGCAACGGTGACGTGTGCTGCTGGGCGTTGGAGGAAGAGGCGACCGCCGATGAGCAGTGAACAGCCCGAGGTGTTCAGCCTCGGCGTGACCCTCAAACCACTCACGACGTGCGAGCCACCCGAGGGTGTGACCTGCCCGCTGTCGGGTGGCACCACGCGGCTATCGGCCGTCGCGGCACACCGGCACGCGGCCGACAACCCGGGCCACTACGTGGTGCGCGACACCATCAACCGCGTGACGTACGTCGCTGGTGAACTCCCACAAGAGGACGCGCCGGGAGGTGGCAGTGATGGCCTCGCATGACTGCCCGGTGTGCGGGGTGGCCCGGGTGCCCCACCAGTACGCCACGTGCCGGCCGTGCTGGGGTCGGGTACCGGTCGGCATCCGGCGCCGGCTGACCGAGTCCTGGGCGACCCGGTCACGCGACCCGCGCCGGCACCGGGAAGTCCTCGCCGAGCTGCTGCTGTGGGCGCGTGACCGGCGGCCGGACGATGACCGCGGATAGCCGGCCCCGCGGGCACGACCCGTTGCGTTCGGGGTTGTTCCCGGCGCTGATCGCGCGTAGCTACCAGATCGACGGGGACGCGTGGCGGTCCGCCGCGGACGCCGGGGAGCTGGTCGGGTTGTGCCGGGCGGCCGGGTGCGGCGGCTACCTGGAGACGGTCCGGGTACCGCCCGGGGACGACGGCGCCGCCCTGCTCTGGTACGCCGCGGCCTGCCAGACCTGCGGCCGGGAGGTGGCCGCGCCCGGTGGCCGGGTGCTGGGCCGGTCGGGACGCCACGCCGACTCCCCCAGTTTCTGGCGCCGCCGCGCCGACCTGCTCAAGCACGGCCAACCGGGGGAGTGATAAGCCCATGCCTTTCTACACCGTGCGCGCCCGCGGCCAGTTCGCGCCGCTGTCGGCCCGCTATTACTTCGATGACGCGATCAGCGAGGCCGGGCCGGACGCGGAACTGATGTTCGTGCGTGGCCTGTCGTTCAGCGCCGGGGCCAGGGCCGAGGGTTTCATCAGCGACCGGCAGGCCGCGAGCATTGTGGGGCTTGGTCTGGAAAACGTCGAGGACCGGTGTAAGGCATTGGCGCAGGTCGGTTTGTGGGTGCCGGACTCGCAGCGCGGCGGATACCTTGTCCGGTCGTGGCTGTCGTGGAACCGGTCAAACGAGGAGATCGAGGGGTATGCGCGTCGGGACTCCGGACGCAGGCGTGCCGGTCGATCCCGTGCGACCGCCGAACCCGCATCGGTGTCGATGCCCGAGGACGACTCCAAACGGAATCCAAATGGATTCCATTTGGATTCCAAACGGATTCCAAATGCCAGTACAGTACACGCGGCACCCGGCCCTCCGGGCCGGGAGTGCCGCGGCGCGGACGCGCCGCCCGCCGAGGCTGCGCCACGGTCGGACGCCTCCGCGCTGGCCTCCGACAACGCCGAAGTGCGAAAAATCAAAGAAAAGCTCAAAAACCGGTTGAGAGCGTCTGAGAGCCGTCAGAGCCGGCCGACCCTACCCTGAGTACCAAATCGGCCCGTTCGGGCGTCCACGGCGCTCTCAGGCCCCGTTACGGGGCATGCCTGTCGGGTCTCGGACCGTCCGGATACGTGTTTGGCCGGTCGCTGGCCGTCACCGGGGCGGGTCTCCGTCGTTATGCGCTTAGCGACTGTATTACCGATCATGACCTACCTTGTGGCGAAGGTGATCGATGTCCCGCACCGTAACGATCCATGACGATGAATCCGGCGTAACGACGACCGTCACTATACTGAGTATACAAGACGTGAGCATTGTTCGCTCAATTACGATCGCGTGTGACACCGACCGGGGCGTCCGCGCGGCCGACCTCGCCACCCTGGAAAGCTTCGGCCTGATCGCGGCCGGCATCCGGCCACCGCCGACACCACCCGCACCGGCCCGCGCCGCCCGGACACCGAAACCATCCGCGCGCCTCGATGCCGCGAAAGGGCGTCCTATTCGCAAAAAGGCCGGCGCGCGCGTGCGGTACCCACGGCCGCCGGATGCCCAATTCGTCGCCGACTACCACGCGTACAAAGGCCATTCGGTGGCCATCGCACAGAAATACGGCGTCCCGCAATACATCATTTGGTCCTGGACCAGCCGGGTCCGGGCGAAAGGACTACTCGCGAGCCCCAACGGCCGCGGCACACCAGCAATACCACCACCATCGGGGGATATAGCGAATGGCGAAACCGAAACCGAGAACGACGACGGATGACCTGTGCGACAGCCTGACCGCCGAGGCGATGGAATGCCGGGACCTGCTCCACGCGTGGCCCCGGCCGCACAACCCCGCCCACGCGGACCTGATCACGTTCGAGATCACCGCACATCGGCGGCCGGGCCAGCGCCGCCACCCGCCGGATGGAATGCGCCGCCGGGTGCGGGGTCAGCAAAGTGCAGCACTACCGGATCAGCCGGGACGGCCGGATGATGCGGGACGGCACGGCCCGCTACCACTACCCGGAGGCCGGGTACCGGTTCGGGCCGCGGGAACCGGGTTCGCTCATCGACCGGGACGCGTTGCGTTTCTCGTTGCTGTCCCGGCTGTTCCCGGAGCTCCAATGGTGACCGGCGACCCCGGGCGGGTCGACCCGGGAGAAAGAGAGACCGTGATGACCACCGACGACCCGCCCCGGCACCCGCTGCTGGACATGCTGTGCGCCTGGGACGACGAACCCGGGTATGTGTGGGACGCGCCGTTCCCGACGCTGTATGTGGCCCGTGACCAACCCCTCTTCGGGGTCGCACTGCTGCCCGTCGTCGTCACCGAGGACGAGTGGCTGCGCGCCGGGACCGTGGGGACGCTGCTACGGTTCCTCGCCCTGTCCACGATCCTTCAGCCGGACGCGACGATCCGGAAGCTTCTGGACGGCCCGCCGGGCATCCGCGACACGGGCCGGTTCGTCGGTCTGGCGTTGCGGTGCGAGGCGTGGGTCACCCTGGTCGACGTGGACGGCCTGGTTCACGGTGTGGCCACCAGCCGGACCGATGGCCGCAGGCATGAGGACACCGTCACGTGGGACGAATACCGCGCCGCGGCGGCTTGCGCGGGCCTGACCGCGCAAGCGGACACGATACAGGCGTTGGGCATCATCACCACCGGCATCGCCGACTACGAGACGCGGTGCGAGCCGTGAAGGCCGGCGCCGACGTGTGCCCGCTGTGCCGGGTGCGACTCGACGACGACGTGTGGCTACCCGACTCGTGGATTGAGGCGGTCGACGTGGCACGCGGGATGCGGGTGCGCCTGCACGACGGGTCAGGCAATGTCACCTCGATCTGGGTGGGTGAGACCAGCCCGGTGCGGGAACCGCGGTCGTTGCGTTGGTTCACGGTGCAAGGGTTGCTGCTGGCCCGGTTGGTGTTGATGGTGACCGGTGATGAGGAGTCCGAGTGAGTGACTACGCCAATGTGGCCGACGAGTTACGGGCCGGTACCCGGCCCGATCTGATCTGTGCGACGTGTCCTTGGGACCGGTTGTGTGTCAGCCCACCGTCCACGACGAGGGCCGAGATCGATCGGACGATGAAGAAAGCCAACAGCAAGGACGGCGGGCCGTGGCTCGGTCTGTTGACGGCGATGACGTTGGGTGGGCGGGACACGGCCGGGGAACTGTGCCCGGTGTTCCTGCTCCGCCTGCGTGACTCGGACGGCCGTCGTCTCGCCGAGGGTATCCGTAGCCAGATGCAAGCGTGGGGGACCGAATGACCGACGACGAGAGCGGGCCGGAGCTCTGGAAGAACTGGACGGAGACCGACGCGGTTCTTGCCTGCGCCGACCTGGTGAGCCGGGGCGGGGCGGCTTCTTTCGAGGTCGGGCTGCGTGAGCAGGACAGGACCACGTGGTATGCCGAGGCGCGTTACAAGCAGGGCACGATGGTAGGTGAGGGCGCCACACCGGAGGCGGCGGCTACCGCGTTGGCGGGCCGGCTGTTCTCCGGTGCGAGATGCAAGTGCGGACAGCCGGTGTCGCTGCCCGGGACGCCGCCGGGCTGTCGATGGCGGTTGGTGGGCAAACGCTGGGAGCCGGGCTGTACCGCGCCATCGATCGACCTTCCGGAAGAGGCAGGCGGCGACCTCGACGCGGTACAGGGCGCACTCAAGGTCACCGGCCTGAACCAGCCTTACCGTGTGGAGTCCGGCATCGACCGGATGCCGCCGTTCGACCCGCATTCGGCTGACCATCTCTGGATCGTGATCGTGACGTTCCGGATATTGGACCCGGTGGCGTTCCACCAACAGCCGGACGGTCCGGCGCTGCTGGACCGGGAAAACCTGGTTATCACCTCGCCGGTCATGTGTTTCCACTGTGAGGAGATGTACACGCCGCGGTTGTCGCATCGTCGGTGCCGGGGGAAAGGGAAAGGTGAGCAGTGATGCCACGGTTGATTGAGGGCGCCACGCCGGAAGACGCCGTGAGGTTCCGTGAGGCCACCGACCGGATATGGTCGCTGATGTTGCGGCTGATGGCCGCGGAATGCGCGCACAACATGGAATGCGCCGACCCGCACTGTTCGGGGCCGTCCTACGCGTGGGCCACGGACCCGGCGCGCCACCCTGACGAGCTGGCGATGGCGTTGACGGTGACGTTGGAGCGGCTGGCCGACAGGTTCACCGAGCACAAGATCATGCACGGCGGGGACTGTTCGGGTGATGGCAACGTGGGGGAACGGCAATGAGTCAGACGCCGCAGTTTGAGCGCACGATACGCGCGCTCAACGTCCTGACCAAGTGGCGGACGCTGTTCACCGGTTGGCAACTGGGCACCCGACCAAAAGGCGACCCCGAGGGAGACGCGGTACGCGACCACTGGGAGGTGACAATCTTGCTGCGCGCCGAGATGAGCGCGCTTACCGGCCTACTGGAACGAAGAGGCGTGATCGATCGAGGGGAATGGCTCATCGCCTTGGAGCGTGAGGCGGAAAAATTGAGCGCGGATTATGAGCGCCGGTTCCCCGGCGTCACCGCGACGGAAACCGGCCTCACCCTCGACAAGCGCTCGCTGCCATGGATGAAGGGTTGGAAGCCGTGACCGGTGCGAACGACGGCAACGGCTGGTGTGGTGGCCATGGTTGAGCCGGCCGCGCCGGTCGGGGTGCGGATCAAGACGGACGGCGCGGCCGTCTCGCTGCGCACCGCGTACATGGGCGAGCATGACGGCACCCACATCTGGGCGGCGTGGGCTGAGAAAGGTGTCGAGGTGCGCGGCGCGCTCAGCATGTCGTGCGAGGTGCTGCCGGCGCGGACCGCGATCGCGTTGGCGGCCACCGTGATCCCGGACGGGATCCGGTTCCTGGGGCCACCACCACCCGGCACCAGCGCCAACCCGCCGAACGCGCCTTGGTGGCCGCTGCGTCGCCGGAAGGCGGCACCCGATGGCTGAGTGGGGGTGGGGGATCCTGGCGCCGCGGTGTCCGGGCTGCGATGCCCTGCCGGCGCTGGTCGTCGGTGATCAGCAGGCGTTCTGCGGCAACGACGGATGCCGGGTGTTCACGTGGGACATGTGCCAGCCCCCGGAACGGTTCAAGGCCACCTGCCAAGTGGTCGACCTCGGCCTTGGCCGGCTGATCGACGGTGACCCGGGATGAGGCACTACGTTCTCGGCGCGGACGGTGAACCGGTGGTCGGTCCCGCCGACGTCGAGTCGTGGGCACGGATGTTCGATTGGTCCAGCACCGATCGGATCGTGGCGAAGACCGACATCGACGGTGAGGTGGAAGTGTCGACGGTGTTCCTCGGCCTCGACCACGCGGTTTGGGACGGTCCACCGATGCTGTTCGAGACGATGATCTTCGGCGGTCCGCACGACAACTCGCAATGGCGGTACACGCTGCGCAAGCAGGCGCAAGCAGGCCACGACGCGATCGTGGCCGCGCTGCGTGCCGGACGCGACCCGTACACCATCGACTTCGAGGCCCTGCCGCTCGGTGATTCGCGCGAGCGGGACAGCTAGCGTGTCCTAGCCTGATCCTTGCGTGCCGGTGTGTGGTAGGTCCCAGACCGGTACGCGAGTCCGCGCCTGGCCTGGACACCCGGACCAACGCCCAGTCCGCCGACGCGGACACGGTCTGACCCCCGCCGGCCTTCCCGCGCCGGCTCGCCGGGCGGGGGTCAGACCACCGGGGGGAAGGGGCGCGGGCCGGTGACCGGATGCCAGCAGTGCGGGGCGGCGGTAAGCGACGGGTACGTGTGTGGAGGCTGCGCCAGCCGGCTCGCTGGCGACCTGCGCACGTACCCGTCCCTCGCGGCCGAGGTGTGGATCAACGTCGCGCGGCTGAACCGGCAGGGTAAACGGACCCGGGGCTGCGGCGACCGGCCGTTGCCGTTCGACTGGGACGCCAGCGTAGTCCTGTCCTCCGTCGACAACACGATCACCACCTGGGCGCGGGACGTGGCCGAGACCCAAGGCGTCGCCCTGGCCGTGCCGTCGCCCCGGCCCCGGGCGTCGTTCGTCGGCCCCATGCCGCTGTTGCCCCTCCACACCACGGCTGACGTGGCGCCGTGGCTGGCCGGGAAGCTGGACTGGTTACGGACCCGTCCGCAGGCCGGTGAAGCCTGGGACGAGCTGGGCTACGCCATGCGGCTGTTGGTGCGCACCGTGGACACCCCGCCGGTCCGCTGGTACGCCGGGACGTGCGGTGAACCCACCGCCGCCGGCCCGTGCCCCGCCGAGCTGTACGCCCCGACCGGCGCCCCGACCGTCCGGTGCGGGCTGTGTGGCGCCTGCCATGACGCGCCGGCCCGCCGGGAATGGCTGCTGGCGCAGGCGGCCGACCAGCTTTTGCACGCCGGGTGGATGGCCAGTGCGCTCGCGGCGCTCGGTACCCCGGTCCCGGTGAACACGATCCGGGTGTGGGCGCACCGGGGCCAGATCGCGGCGCACGGCACCGACCGGCAGGGCCGACCAGTATACCGGGTCGCCGACGTCCTGGACCGGGTAAGACACGCCGCGTGACGATAGTTGACCACGCCCGAAACGCGTGAAATGATCCCGTGTCACCGGGTGTAATGCGCCCGTCACGGCGCGTCACGACCTCAGGTGGCCTCATGGAACTGATCGCCCGGCCCGGCGACACGGTGATCGTGCCGCTTTCCAGCTCAGGGCAGGCAACGCCGGATCAGCATGACTACGTGAAGCGGGCGCTCGAATCCGAGCTACCCGGCGTCAAGATCGTCACGGCCGAGGGCCTGGCCGGTGGTCCGTGGATCTACCGGCCCGCACCGACAGATCCACGGTTCGAGCGCGTCAACTGAGTGGCCCATGCCGGCGCTCAAAACGTGCTCGAACCAGGGATGCCCGAACCTGATCGTGTCCGGCCGCTCACGCTGCCAGACGTGCGACAAGGCGGCCGAGGACCGGCGCGGCACCCCGAAAGAGCGCGGATACGGCCCGAGACACCAACGGCGGTTCCGGCCGCAGGTCCTGCGCCGAGACCCGATCTGTGTGTGCGTCGCACCGGGCCACGACCACCCCGCCCACGGCTGTTACCGGCAATCCACCGTCGCCGACCATTGGCCGCTGTCCCGCCGGGAGCTGGTCGAGCGCGGCATGGACCCCGACGACCCGGCGCACGGCCGCGGACTGTGCAAGCCGTGCCACGACCGCAGTACCGCCAGAGCCCAACCGGGCGGATGGAACCGACCCTGACGCCGACGCGAAGGACTCCAAAATGGCGGACAGCTTCGTCACCGATAACGACCCGAAACCGCGCGACACCCGCACCACGTCGAACTCTGAGCACCGGCCCGTACTCGTCCTGGGCGACGGCGCGTCGGACAACGTGGCGCTGTTCAGACCCGACGCGTATCTCAAGGTCGCGGTCGACGCGTCGCCGCTGCTCGCCGAGACATTCGATGTGGCTTTCGACACCACCACCCGGTGGACCGCGGGCGGCACCGTGCCCACGTCGGCATCGGGCACGCTGACGTTCAACCAAGGCACCACGGCACTCGCCGTCTCCTCGATCGTCAGCAAACCGTCGTTCCCGTTGCTGGGCAACATGTTCAACGTCGCGCTCGGCCTGATGAAAACCGACCCGACGGTCAAGACCGGTGCCTACCGGTTCGTCGGACTGGGCAACGCGGCCGGCTCACCCACCGTCGCCGCACCCATCGTCGACGGTGTCGGATTCGAGTGGAGCGACGTCGACGGGCTACTGCGCGGTGTGGTGTGGTCGGGCAGCGTCAAAACCCAGACCCTGACACTGACCAGCGTCCAGCCACTGGACGCGAATTTTCACCGGTACGAGATCTACTACAAGACGTCCCGGGCCTATTTCGAGATCGACAACGTGGCCGTGGGATCGATCGCCTACCCGAACCCGAACACGTCAATCCTTCCGTTGTTGGGACTGGTCGTCAACGGCGCGTCGACCGTCTCACCGGCCGCGGCGTTCACGGCCACGTTCATGGGTGTCGGCGACTCAAGCCAGAACAACGCGTTCCTGAGCGACGCGTCGTTCCCGTGGCAGAAAGCCAACGTCACGGCCAAGGGCAGCCAGGGCACCAACGCGCTGGCCACCCAGGACCTTAAGGACGCCGGTCGGGTCGCCGTGTGCATGTCCGGCACCAACCTGGCCGTGGGCGCTACCACGGTGGAGGCCGCGCTGACCCTCACCAAGTCCGCCGGCACCGCGGCCAACACGAGCGCGGTGTCGTTCGTGGTCACCTCGGGCAAGCGATACCGGATCACGTCTATCGTGGCCGCCGTGGTCGGCAACGCCGTCGCCACCTCGGACACGGTGGTGTTCTCGCTGCGCCTCAACACCGCGGGCGCGGTCACCACGTCCAGCACACCGATCGTGCTCGCCTTCCGCGCGGCCACCCCGGCGACAGCCGGCGCTCAGCAAGCCGTGGCCATCGAGATTCCCGAGGGTCTGGAAATCCTCGGAGACGGCACCCTCCAGATCGGCGCCACCGTCAACGCGGTGTACACCGCCAACGCGCCCACCGTGGATCTGGCCATCATCGGGTACGAGTACTGAGACAAGGTGGGTCGATCACGATGGTTGTGGTAGCCGTGCTCTACCTGGTGGCCGTGGTACTGCTGGTGGTAGCCGCGATCCTCGACCGATCGGTCGTGCTCACTGCTCTGGCATGCGCGTTGCTCGCCTACGCGTGGCCGACACTGGCCGCGTTCGTCAATCGCTAACCGTCGCGTGCTTGCGCAGCGTGATCAGAGCGAAGTCACCGACAGTGACACCCCCCGGGGAGTAATACCCATCGATGGGTATCGCAGTACCGCCGGGGAGATGGCTCCGGTCGGGCACGGGTTGAGAAAAAGACGATCTTGACAGAGAGTGACGTGCACAAATCCCCGTCACCGGGAGTGACGGCCAAAACCAGCCAGCCGCCGGGCGCGGCCGAAAGGTAGGGATCGATGCCAGCCGTTGGACCGGCCCCCTCCGAGAAGCGTCGCCGCAACAACAAGGACACCTACGCCGACGTGCAAGCCACCGTCACCGACGACGGCGAGGTGCGTGGCCCCGAACTGCGCGGTACCTGGTCGGCCGAGGTCAAGGCTTGGTACGAGACGTGGCGACGCTGCCCGCAAGCGGCCACGTTCATCTCTACCGACTGGCAACGCCTCTCCCTGGTGGCCCTGCTCGTGGAGGAGTATTTCAGCCGGCCGTCGCACTACAAGCTGGCCGAGATCCGCCAGAATGAGACGCTGCTCGGCGCCACCCACGTGGACCGGCTACGCGCCCGGATCAAGGTCGAGCGGGAACCGGAAGCGATACCACCGGGCGTCGCGGCCATCGATGAGTACCGCCAGCGCCTCTCTGGCTGAGCCGGTACGCATCGGGCCGTCCGGCCTGCCGGACCGCACCCTGGGTTGGACGGCGTTGGAGTGGACGGCGCGGTACCTGCGCCAACCGGACGGGCCGGACGCCGGCACCTCGTGGCGTTACACCGATGAGCAGGCACGCTTTGTGCTCTGGTGGTACGCCATCGACGACACCGGACGATTCGTCTACCGCCGAGGGATGCTGCGCCGGCTCAAAGGTTGGGGGAAAGACCCACTCGGCGCGACGCTGTGCGCGCTGGAACTGTGCGGTCCGTGCCGGTTCGGTGGTTGGGACGCGGACGGCCAACCGGTCGCGGTGCCGCACACCTCGCCGTGGGTGATCACCGCGGCGGTCTCGCTGGACCAGACCAAGAACACGATGCGGCTCTTTCCCTCGATGCTCTCCGATGACGCGGTCGCCGACTACGGGATCGACCTCGGCAAGGAGATCATCTATACCCGCCGGGGACTGTTGGAAGCGGTGACGTCCTCACCCCGGGCGATGGAAGGCAAGCGCACGACTTTCTCGCTGAAAAACGAGACACATCACTGGCTGGCCAGTAACGACGGTCTGGCGATGGCCGACGTGATCGCGCGGAACCTGACCAAGGCCAGAGCCGGTGACGCCCGGTCGCTGGCGATCTCCAACGCCCACAACCCGGGTGAGGGGTCAGACGCCGAACTGGACTATGACGCGCACCTGGCGTCGATGACGGGCCGGGCCGGTGGGGATTTCCTGTACGACTCGACCGAGGCGCCAGACGGCCTGGACCTGACCGATCCGGCGCAGGTGCGGGCGGGACTGATCGCGGCGCGCGGCAATTCGACGTGGCTGGACCTTGACAGGCATGTCGCCGAGATTCTGGATCCCCGCACCGGGGAGGGCATGGCCCGGCGCTACTACCTCAACCAGATCATTGCCGGCGACGACGTGTGGCTACGGCGCGACGTGTGGGACGGCTCGGCCACCCCACGCGAGGTGCCCGCCGGTACGGCGATCGCGCTGGGGTTCGACGGCGCGGACTCCGATGACTGGACGGCGATCCGGGCCGAGACGCACGACGGGTACCAGTTCACGCCACGGTTTCCCACCGGCAAGCCGATGGTGTGGGATCCGGCCCAGCACGGCGGGTACGCGCCGCGCCTGGAGGTGCACGCGGCCATGGCCGAACTGTTCGCCCGGTACAAGGTGGTGCGGGCCTACTGTGACCCGCCCTACTGGCAGTCGGAGATCGACGCGTGGGCGTCGCGGCACGGTGACAAGACGGTGATCCGGTGGTCGACCTACCGGACCCGCCAGATGGCCGAGGCGTTGGAACGGTTCCGGACCGACGTGTACGCCGGGAACATCCCGCACGACGGGTGCCCGATCACGTCCCGGCATGTGCAGAACACCCACGCGGACATGCGCCCGCAAGGTGTCCTGATCCGCAAGGACAGACCGATCTCCCGCAACAAGATCGACGCGGTGATGTCGTCGGCGTTGGCGCATGAGGCGGCCTACGACGCGACCGCCGCGGGGCTCTGGCCGAAGGCACGCCGAAAGCTTGTCGTGATGACGTGAGGGGGGTCGCGCGTGGGACTGCCGACCTCTGACCAGGAATGGGTTACCTACCTCGCCCAGTTGCACGACGCCGAGCTACGCACTCTCAAGGCGCTCAACGACGAGTACGAACTGCGCAGTCCGCGGATGTACCTGCACCCGGAGATCTTCCGGGAGATCGGCGACCGGCTCCAACAGGTGGTCATCGCCTGGCCACAGTTGGTCGTCGACTCGCTAGAGGAGCGGTTGGACGTCGAGGGTTTCCGGCTTCCGGACTCCACGGGCGACGACAAGGACCTGTGGCGGGTCTGGCAGGAGAACGACCTCGACGAGGCGTCCCAGCTCGCCCACGTCGACGCGCTGACCATGAAACGCGCCTACCTGGCCGTGGGCACTAACGAGGACGACGCGTCGACACCGCTGGTGACCGCCGAGTCCCCGTTGGAGGTGTACGCCGACATCGACCCGCGGACCCGTCAGGTCCGCGCGGCGCTGCGCCGCTACACCGGGTACCGCAGCACGGTGGTCCGCGAGGATGAGGCGTACGCGACGTTGTACCTTCCCGACGTCACGATCTACTACGAGCGACCCAGCGCCGTGGCGAGCCAGTACATCGAGGTCGACCGGGATGAGCACAACCTCGGTCAGGTGCCGCTCATCCCGCTGGTGAACCGGGCACGGCTGGCGGACTGGTGCGGCCGGTCGGAACTGGCGCCAATCTTGCCGTTGGCGCACGCCGCCAACAAGATAGCCACCGATATGATGGTGGCCGCGGAGTTCGTGGCGTTGCCGTTGCGTGGGCTGTTCGGTGTCTCCCCCGACGACCTACAGGACGTCAATGGCAACAAGCTGACCGCCATGCAAGCGTTGCTGGGCCGGCTTTTCCTGATGCCCAACGACGACGGCACCGCGAAAAACTTTGAATTCACCAGCGCGAATCTCTCCAATTTCCATGAGACGTTGAACCGGTTGGCTGTCCTGGTGGCCAGCCTGGCTGGCCTGCCGCCGCACTATCTGGGCATGACGACGGACAACCCGGCGTCAGCCGACGCGATCCGCTCGGCTGAGATCCGGCTGATCAAACGCGCCGAACGCAAGCAACGCGCGTTCGGTGGGTCCTACGAGCGCACCATGCGGTTGGTGCGCCGGTTCCAGTCCGGCGACTGGGATCCGTCCTTGCGGTTGCTGGAAACGGTGTGGCGCGACCCGAGCACGCCGACCGTGGCGCAGAAAGCCGACGCGGCGGTCAAGCTGTACAACCTTCCCCAACCGATCGTGCCGCTGCGCCAGACCCGCGTGGAACTGGGTTTCACTGACGCCGAGATCAGCAACATGGAAGACGACGACGCCAAGGCCCGGATCCAGGAACTGGCCGACATGAAGGCGTCCACCGCCGTCCAGTCCGCGGGCGCCCCGCCACCCGCGCCGGGCCTCGGGCCACCACTACCGGCCAACCCCAATGACTGACATCCTGAGCCGTCTCGGTGGTGCCTATCTGGCCCGCCTGGGCGCCGCGCACCGGCACCGCCAACAGGTGTTGGCCCTACTGTTGCGGGACCGGCTACGTCGGCTCTGGCGGTTCGTGGACGCCGGTCGGGCGATCGCGTCATGGGCGAGGGTTTCGGCGCTTGCCGTCGCGCTGACCGCGGCCATGCAAGCCGAGGCGGCGCGCGGGGTCGACGAATATGTTGCCGCGGCGCTGACCGCGCAAGGTGTCGTGACCGACCCGGCTGGCGTCGTGGCGCCGGCCGCGCTGTCCGGCTACGCCGCGGACGGCCGCACCCTGGCCGGACTGCTGGGCTACCCGGCGTTTCAGGTCGACGCGCTGGTGGCGCAAGGCATGGACGGCGCGCAAGCGTTGGCCATCGGCCGCCGGCATCTGGACCGGATCGTGATGACCGAGGTCGCCGACACCGCGCGGACCGCTACCGGGCTGGCGATCGTCGCCGACCGGGCGGCTAGCGGCTGGATCCGCATGGTGAACCTGCCGTCATGCTCCCGGTGCGTCATCCTCGCTGGTCTCTGGTATCCCAGCAAGAAAGGCGCCGGTTTCGATCGGCACCCGCAGTGCGACTGCTACGCGGTCCCGGCGGCCGAAGTCGTCGAGCCACCCTCACCGAAGGCGTTGTTCGACGCGATGGACGACGTGGAGCTCCGCGAGGCCGGCTGGTCGGACGCCGACGTCAAAGCCATCCGTGACGGCGCCGACCTGTACCAGGTCACCAACGCCCGCCGGGCGATGTACTCGGTGACGCTGGCCGGTCAGCAACTCAAGGCGACCCGTATCGGTGCCCGGCGACGCGCGTTGCGGCTCACCCCGGACGCCATCTACGCCGAGGCGTCGCGGCTGGACTGGACCCGTGACCAACTCATCGACGTGTTGCGTAAGCACCGGTACATCATCTAAGGATTTCGATGGGCCGCAAAACTCACACGTTCGACAGCAAAGCCCAGTGGCGTTGGGCTTTCGCGACCAAGAAACCGTGGGCACGCCGATGGGCGGAAGCCACCGAGGCGTCAGGCAAAGAGGCCGTGTTACCCAAACGCCGCAAGCCCCCGACGTCGGCGTACCGCACGGCCCGCTCGCTGCTAGGGAGGTAGACCGGTGGGTGCCGTCCATGCCGCATTCGAGGCTGCGAGGCACCCGCGCGGCGGTCATGGCAAGTTCGTGCACGTCAGCGTGACGGCCAACCCGGAGTTACCGCGCCACGAAAAGCCAACGCGCATAGGCAATATGGTCAGGTCGACGGCACCGGAGCGGCGCCGGAAGACGGCCATCCAGCGCGGTACCGAACTGGCGCGCGGTGTACGCCAGCCTCGCGACTTTCGCGAGGCTGATTCACTCAACTTTCAGTCACCCCGGGCGCGTGCGAAGGCGTTCGCGGAGACCGGCAGCTATCAACGGTCGCGTTCCGAGAACATCAGGTCGGCCGCCAACGAAGCAAAGGGTTTCACCAGCAGAAACCGGACTGTCGGCGTGAAGACCACCTTCACAGGTCAGAAGCGGCGGGTTCGCGGTGTGCTACCTGGTTTCGATGTGCGACGGCCTACCTCGATCGGTGCGGCGGGACTCAAGCGTTTCAACGATTTCGGCGATCCGCGCGTGAAGCTTCGGCCTACCGCATTGACCGCATCTGCGGTGCACGGGGAGCTGAAGGCGATCCGAGGTCGCCGAAATCTGGAGCGGTTCGCAAGTGCACATGGCATAGCTCTACCTACTAGCTCAGCCATCCTGACCGATGCCGCAATGCGGCATCGGATTGCCGATGCTCTCGGGAAGAGGTGACCCCACATGGGCTCCGCCAAATTCGACGCCCTGGCCGCGAAAGTCGGCAGTGCCAAGCTGGCCGGCTGGATCACCCAACACAACCCGAAGGTGCGCGCCCGCGCGGACGCCACCATGGCCCGGCACAAGGCGACCAAGGCCGTCAAGGGCGACGGGAAGAAAACCGAACGCAGATAGAGCCCCGGGAGGGCAACCCGAATGCAGCACCGACTACCGACAACGCCGGGCGCGTTGATCGGTTACACCAAGCACGGCAAGCCGATCCACGTCGCCGCTGGTGGCTCCCAACCGGTCGACCCGGTACCACCCACGCCACCGGCACCGGTCGACCCGGTACCGCCCACGGACCCGACACCACCACCGGACCCGGGACCACCGCAGGACGTCGCGTCGTTGCCGGACTGGGCGCAGAAACTCATCCACGACGCCCGGGGCGAGGCGGCCAAACACCGGACCGCCGGGCGGACCGCGGCCGACGACGCCCGCGCCGCGGCGCTCAAGGACGTCGCTAAGGCGCTCGGTCTGGCCGGGGATGACAAGCCGGTCGACCCGGCCGAGCTGACCGCACAGATCCAGGCCGCGCAGTCCGCCCAGTTCACCGCGGCCTGTGAGCTGAACTTGGTACGTGCGGCCGGTTCGCTGGGCCTCAACGTCGACGAGGCCATGGACAGCAACAGATTCATGGACGCGTTCGCCGACGCGTTAGAAGAGTCCGGCGACGTGACCACGTTGAACTCCGGTGAGCTTTCCACCGCGGTACAGGCTGCCGCGGTCAAGGCATTGGAGAAGTACCCGAAGTTCCGGACAGGCGGTCAGGCACCGGCACCGGCATCCACACAGGGCGCGCCCCGACCGGACCCCTCGCAGGGTTCCCGGACCGGCGTTCCCGCCATCCGCCACGCCGACCTTGCCGGCGCCGTGAACGCCTTTTACGGGCAGCAACGGCGCTAGCCGCGAACCTAGGAGCATCCCGTGCCTGTCACTCTCGCTCAGGCAGCAATCAACACGCTGACGGACGTTGATTTCGCCGTCATCGACAACATCCGCCGGTACTCCGTCCTCTGGGACATGCTGACGTTCGATGACTGTGTCACCCCGGGATCCGGTGGCGGCACACTGACCTACGGGTACACCCGTTTGGTCACCGCCGCGCCGGCCGATTTCCGGCTGTTCAACAACGAATACGTTGCCGGGCAAGCGGTCCGGTCACAGTTCACCACCAACCTCAAGCCCCTCGGTGGGGCTTTCACCGTCGACCGCGCGCTTGCCAACCTCGGCCCCGCGGCCACGTCGGAGATCACTTTCCAACTCCAACAGGTCACCACGTCGGCCCGGGTCCGATTCCAGCAGGAACTCGTGTTGGGTGACACGTCGGTCAACGCCGCCGGTTTCGATGGCCTGTCCAAGCAACTGACCGGCACGACGACGGAGAAGACCGCCGGTTACTTCTCCGGTTCGGGCAACTGGAACGCCTCGACGGTCAACACGCAAGCGTTGGCCAACACCCGCCTTGACGAGCTCGACGACTTCCTGTCCGGGATCGTGCCGTCGCACACCGGTTCCGGTGACCAGGGCACGCCCGGTGGTCTGCCACCGGGCCAGAAGGCGATCCTGGGCAACACGCGCCTCATCGCGCGCGTGCGCGCGCTCGCCCGTTGGGCGGCCTCGTACCAGTCGATAAAGGACGACCTCGGTCGTCAGATCGAGATGTACGGCCCGTGGCAACTGATCGACATCGGCGACCGGTTCGACGGGTCGGCGCCGATCGTGCCGATCACCTCCAACGCCACCGACCTGTACGCGGTCTCCTTTGGCTTGGACGCCTTCCACGGCGTGTCGGTGGCCGGTCAGCCGCTGGTGCAGACCTACATGCCCAACTACACGCAGGCCGGCGCGCTCAAGTCCGGTGAGGTGGAGATCGGCCCGGTGTCCTGTGTGCTCAAGAACACGCGGGCGGCCGGTGTTCTGCGCACCATCACCGTCCAGTAAGGACAGTAAGGACAGACGCCCATGACCACACATACCGTGTACGCGCCCGAACCCGAGGCGAAAGGCGAGCTCGGCCGGGTGATGTTCCACAACGGGACCGCGACCATGGATTCCGACCAGCACGCCGCCGAGCTGCGCTACTGCAAGGGCGCCGGCTACACGATCGACCCACCGTGGCCGACCGAGGAGGAGGAGGCCGTCACCCCGGTACCGGAGATTCCCAACCGGTCCGCGTCGGCCGCGGCGTGGCGGGGGTTCGCCGTCAGCCAGGGCGGCATGTCGCGGGAGGACGCCGAAAGCCTGTCGCGCGACGACCTGGCCGCGCACTTCACCGGAGGGACTGAGACCCCGTGACCGCACCACTTGGACTTCTCAGCGCGTCGCCGCGCGACGCGCTGGGTTTCATCAACGCGACGTTGCCGACCTCGAACGCCACGTTCTACCGCGCGAACCTGCCGCGTTGGGGGCACTACGACAGCGCCTCGGACGCCGGTAACGTCGCGCTCACGACACAGGTCATGACGTCGGTGCCGGTCTTCCTGGCGGCCGGTGACGTCATCACCAACATCAGCCTGTTCGTCGGCGCCACCGCGGCGGGCACGCCTACCAACTGGTGGTTCGCGCTGTACTCCAACGCGGCCACGCCCGCCCTGTTGGCCCAGACCGCCGACCAGACGTCGGGCGCGATGGCGGCCAACACCAAGCAGACGGTGGCGCTGGCCACCGCCCAGACCATCAGCAAATCCGATGTGTACTGGGTCGGGATCATGGTCAAGGCGACCACCGTCCCGACACTGCTGGGTCAGGTCACCGTCCCCACGATCATCACAGGGGAACGCAACCTGGCGCAGACCTCGGGGTCGGCGCTTACCACCACGGCGCCGGCCACCATCGCCACCCCGACCGCGGTACGGTTCGCGCCGTACGTGGTGCTCAACTGACATGGCGCTGACGCTGGCCACCGCCGGGGACCTGAACAGTTTCCTACAGACCACGGTGGATTCCACTCTGGCGACCCTGTTGCTGGAGACGGCCACCGCGATCGTTCAGGAAGCGGCCGGTGGTCAGCTCATCGCGCAAGTGCTCGCCGACACGGCGACGGTGGCCGGCTACACCGATTCGTGGCTGGACCTTCCACAGATCCCGGTCAGCAACGTCACATCGGTGACGCTGGACGGTACGACGTTGACGGCCGGGGCCACCGCCGACTACCAGCGGTTCGGTAACCGGCTGTTCCGCCGGCAGGGTTGGCAGGGTTATTACGGGTGGGTCCGGTGGGACGGCTGGCCCGAAGCCACCTACCAGTACTCCAATTCGCCACCGTTGGTGTCCTGGCCCTACCAGCAACCATCCGTGGTGAGTTTCGTCTACGACCACGGGTACGCCGCTGGTGCGCAGGAACTCCAGTTGGCCCGGACCGCGGTGCTGTCGCTGGCCGCTACCGGTTTCACCAACCCGGCCGCCCTGGTGTCGGAGTCCATCGACGACTACCACCTGGGGTACGACGCCCGCACCGATGGCGGCCGGATGCAACTCACGCCCACCATGCGCGGGTTGATCCGTAGCCGCTACGGCCGCCGGGCCGGATTCGGGAGATTGGGCTAACCCGATGTCGGCATCCATCCTGACCGCCCGTGCGCGCGTGGCCGCGATCCGGCTCATGGTCGACGCGTGCACCATCGCGCGGGAGACCAGTGGCCGGGCCACCAACCTCGACACCGGTCAAGTGGTGAAGGTGACCACGACTGTCTACACCGGACAGTGCCGAGTCCAGCACGGTGGCGTGCAGACCGCTTCCATGCCACAGATCGGTGAGGCACAGCTAGAACTCCAGGAACTCTCGCTACAACTCCCCATCACCGTTACCGACGTGCGCCCCGACGACTTGGTCACCATCACGTCCTCGGTGCTGGACGCCGGGCTGACCGGTCGCACGTTCCGGGTACGCGGCATCGGCCACAAGACCCATGCCACCGCCCGGCGGCTGCAACTGGTCGAGGTCATCGGCTAGTGGACCTCGAGGAGTGGGCGGCCGTGCTGGACCGGGCCGCCGCTGACGTGCTGCCCGAGGGCAAACGGGTCGTGGACAAGGGCGCGCTCAACATCAAGAACGACTGGCGCGACCGGTGGAAGGGCCACGCGCACTTTCCCGACCTTCCCCGCGCGGTCACCTATGACAGCGCCATCGACGGTATGACGGTGCGTGCCCAGATCGGGCCGGACAAGGGCCTACGTCAAGGCGCGCTGGGCAACCTGATCGAGTTCGGCAGCCGTAACAACGCGCCGATACCCGGCGGCCTGCCCGCGCTGGACGCCGAGGAACCGAGGTTCAGGAAGGCCGTCGCCGACCTGGGTGGGAAGTTGCTCAGTGGCCACTGACGGGGTCGACGTCGCGCTGTGCCAGGCCGGGATCGACTTGTTGCGTTCCGACGCTCTGCTGACCGTGTACGACGGCTACGTACCCAACACGCACAGCCTGCCGTACGTGTTGGTTTACACCTACACCGAGTGGCCCGGTGGCTCGCCGGCTGACGCCCTTGACGGAGTGTCCGGCGCCCCGGTCGCCCGCTGGTACTGCCATTGCGTCGGCGAGACGTCCATCGCGGCGGTAGCCGTCGCGCAACGGGTACGCAGCCTGTTCCTCAACGCCCGCCTCAACATCGGGCTTCCCGCGGTGAATGTCGGCCTGGTCTACCAGGAGTCCGCCACGCCACCCCAACGCGATGAGTCGACCGGCTCCCTGCTCATGGATTCCGTCGCCGTGTACCGCCTGATGGCCGCTACCTGAAAGAGGAGCAATGACCGCACAAGTCACCCAGTCCATCGTGCAGGCCGGTACCACGCCGTCCGCGCTGACCCCGGCCTCAAGCGACACATTCACCGCCGCTCAGTTCGGCCCCAACGGCATCATCCTTCGGGTCATCACCACCGGCACCGTCACCACGACGTCCGTCCAGGACCCGGGCACCACCGCGATGTCGAACGCGGGAACGGTCGCTGGTGTGGCCAATCCGGCGACCGGTGTGCGAATGATCGCGGTCCCGGTCGCCGCGATCAGTCCGTCAACCCAACTGGCGACGGTGCTGTTTTCCGGCGCGCTGACCGGCGTGACGTACGAGGCATACAGATATTAGTAAATCTTCGCACGTCTGGCTTTCCGATTCAGGTAGTAGCCATGCTGGCGCTCCTTATCGCAGGCCCTACAACCGCGCGACTTGTCCGGCCTGATGATCAGATTCTCCGGCGTGTATTCGTGGCCTCTATGGCACGAGTCGCGGCGGGCGTAGTTCGCAGGATCCGAGAAGCCTCTGCGGATGTTGGTCCGGTGGGTTACTTGCTCAAGGTGGCTTTCGTAGTTGACGCACGCTGTCACGCGGCAGAGGTGATCAATCGCTAGTCGTGGATGGACTGGCTTAACGAACTCGTTGTAGGCCCAGCGATGTGCCAGTGCCTCCTTGCCATTGATCGTCAGGTAGCCATAGCCGTTCTTCTTGACGCATCCAGACCATATCCAGCACGGGCCTAGATCCGGCCGAAAATCCGGGATCGGCCCTTCCCGGTCGACGTACCTGTCGAACTGAACCAGCGGGCCGCCGGGCGTGTACCGCTTCAACGGCTCGTCCGCGCGGACGTCTCCCGTCGAGTACCAGCGCATGTAGTGGGCGTGGCACCAGCCCTTGGCTTTGACCGGGTGGTCGCACAAAGGAATCGAGCATGAAGCCATATCTCAAATCCTATACCGGCGTACGCAAAAACGGAGGGCCGCACTCGTGAACTGGTACGTCATCCGCCACCCGGATACCGGAGGGGTCGGCGTGGTCGCCGAATGCGCGTTACCGGCGCACCGCAATCTCGGCTGGGTGCGGGTCTCCGACGCGTACCCGGAGGACGCCAAAGACAACATCGACAAGCGGCGGTACGCCGAGGCCATAGACCTCGACGCGGTGCCGGTCGGCGGCGGCAACACGACAGCACACAGCGTCACAGAGGAGACAGACTAATGGCCGTTGTCATTCTGGACGGCCGTGTCGCCGTCGCGTGGTGCACGTCGGTGGCCACCCTCGCCGCACCCACCGTCACCGAGATCAACGCCGGTACCCGCCTGGAGACGCTGATCACGCCGGACGGGTTGACGATCAACCCGACCACCGCGGCCGTGGACGTCTCGGCGCTGTCCAGCCTGTACACGTGGAAGCGGGGTGGGCGCGTCGACTACTCGATCAAACTGAAATTCCACCACGACGGAACGACCGATACCGCGTGGACGCTGTTCCCGCGCCGCACGTCCGGATTCCTGGTGGTACGCCGGGGAATCAGTATCGCCACCGCGTTCGCCACCGGTCAGGGTTCGGGTGGCCCCAACGGCACCATCGCCATCTACCCGCTGGAGACCGCGCTGCCCGACGAGTCGGACCCGGCCCCCAACGTGAACTGGGATTTCGAGATCGATTTCTTCCTCAACGCTGACCCGTCCGACCGGTCGGTGGTCGCCTGATGGACATCGGCGAGATTCTGGCGCAGATCCAGCCACCGGAAACGTCGGTCGTGCTGTGCCTGAAAGGGTCACTCGCCGCGGAGTACGAGCGGTTGTCGGCGCAGGTGGAGGACGCCGGGGTGTCCAGCCTCGCCGGGATCGCGCCGCAGGCACTCGCCGCGGCCGACCGGATGGCCGAGCTCCGTGAGCAGATGCTCGGCCATGAATACGAGTTTCGGCTACGGGCGTTGCCCGCGCCGGACTTCCGGCGGTTGCGGTCCCGGATGCCGGAGAAGACACCGACCGTCAGCCAGGACGACTACGAGACCGCCTACCACGGGTGGGTGTGTGAAGTGGTGGCGTCCTCCTGTGTGGACCCGGTGATGACCGTTGACCAGGCGGGCGCGTTGGCGGCGCGGCTGTCTGACGGTCAATGGCGGCGGTTGAACGGGGCCGCCTGGTCAGTGAACGCCGAGACGCTGGGTATCCCTTTCTCCGTAGCCGCCTTCGCCTTGAACCGGACCTACGGCGACAAGTCGAGGCCGGACGCGGCGTCGGGGTCGGGTGGTCCCGATTCGTTGGCGGCGCAGTCACCAGCCGTACCACCGTCGAACGCGACGCCGCCGGCAACGTCACTGGCTGGGTGACCAGCCAGGATCCACAGTGGACAGACGAGGACCGCAACCTGTTGTTGGCGCTGGCGGCCGAGGAACGCGAGGAATGCGACGGCTGCCGCCAGCCACTCACCCTGTCCACCGACAACGCGCGCATGTATGACTGGCGCGTACACCGCAAGGTCTGCCGGGTGTGTGCGCTGCTAGAGGTGACGGCCAGCAACGACGCGGAAAACCAGGAGCGCGGCGTCAAGTACTCGGTGAGCAGGGAGACTGATGGCTGACCGGACGGTCTCGGTCGAACTTGAACTCAAGGTCGACCGGTACAAGGTGGAAGCCGAAGAGGCCAAGAGGTCCACCGAGGGCATCGACGACAAGGTCAAGAAAACCAAGGACGACCTCGACAAGACAGCCACCGCGGCCACGCGGGCCGCGGCCACGTTGCGGCTACTCGGCACTGAGAGCGGCACCTCGCGCATCGCGTTGGAGGACGCGGGAGCCAAGGGTTCCACGGCCGTCAAGCAGATCGATACCCGACTGATCGAGGCACGCGCGCACGTCAAGTTGCTCGCCGACGAATTCAACAAGACCGGCTCATTCGATGTGTTCGGCAAGCTGGCCGGCGCGCAGAAAGACGTCAAGAGCCTGGAACAGATCGGTAAGGACCTCACCTCGGCCCTGGAATCCGGCGCGCAGGACGCCGAACCGGCTCTCAACGCGTTCGCCAAGTCCCTCATGACCTCGCTCGCCGATCTTCCCGCGCAACTCCAGGCCGCGGCCATGGCGACGCTGGTAACCGTCGCGGTCGCCGCGGCACCGCTGATCGTGGCCGCGGCCAACGGAGCTATCCTGTCGGTCATCGGTGGCGGGGCCATCGCGCTGGGCATCGCCGGCCAACTACACAATCCCATGCTGCACGCCGCCGCTACCGATTTCGGGAATGAACTCAAGCAGACGCTCACGGCCTCGACGATCGGTTTCGCCGGGCCGTTGACCACGGCGCTCGGTGTGCTGACCACCGCGTTGCGCACCATCGGCCCGAGCCTGGCCTCAACCCTCGCGCCGGCCGCGCAAGCCATCGAGCCATTGGCTCAGGGCCTTTCCCACATGGCGTTGAACATCATGCCCGGGTTGCGTGCGGCGCTGGCGGCGTCCCTGCCCATCTTGCTCATCCTGGCCAAGAGCCTGCCCCAACTGGGTTCGGCGATCAGCGACATGTTCGCCTCGATGGCCAAGGGATCCAAGGGTGCGGGTGAAGGTCTCCAAACCATCATGATGTTGATCGAGGCGGTCATCCGGGTGACCGGCGGCTTCATCATGCAACTATCGATGGTGTACCAGGCGGCTATCGCGTTCGGCGACGACATCTCGGGCGTCCTGCAAAAGATCTTCGGCTGGATCCCGCTGATCGGCGGGAACATCACCGCGGCACACAACAAGTTCGACGAGATCCGCGGCGCCGAGGACTCCGCCGGCCAGTCCACCGATGACCTCAGCAACTCATTCAAGGGCTTGAGTGGCAACACGGACGCCGCGGCAGCCAGCGCGCAAGACCTCCAAGACCAGATCAACGCCACCAACACCGCGTTTGATCGCATGTTCGGCATCGTCCAGAACAGCCGTGACGCCGTGGTGGGAATGAAACAACAGTTCGCCGACCTTGAGAAGAATCTCAAGTCCGGCAAGGACGCCATCAACGACAACACCCAAGCGGGCCGCGACAACATCCTGATGGTGGATCAGGCGGCGTCCTCGATCCTGGCCGTGCGGGACGCCAACGTCGCGGCCGGCATGAAGGTCGAGGACGCCAACGCCCTTTACCTCAAACAGATCGACGCACTGTCCGGGGTGCTGTCCAAGGCCGGATTCACCAGGCAACAGATCGAAGCGTTGGTGGGTACGTACAAGACGATCCCGGCGGCCGTGGGGACCAACATCACCACCAACGGGCTGAACTCCGCGCTGGACAACGCGATCGCGTTGCACAACGCGCTGGACGGCATCAACGGCCATTACTACACCGCGACGATCCACGTGGTCCGGACCGGCGCGTCAGCGACAGCCTTCGCCTCCGGTGGCATCCGACGCGCGGCAACCGGCCTGATCGTCGGTCCGTCCGACCCGGGGACCCTGATCGGCGAACCGCAGACCGGTGGCGAGGCGCTGATTCCGCTACGGGGCATCACCGCCGGAAGCGCGGCGGCGCTGGGCGAAATCGCCATGTCCGGTTACGGGATGACCGTGGTGCCGCGCGGTGCAGCCGGATCCGGCGGCGGGGCGACGATGCTCATGCAGCCGCTGACCATCGCGCTGCCGTCCGGCGAACCGTTGGTGCGCACCATCATCACCTACGCGTTGGACACGGGGCGCAGCCCGGCCCAACTGTTCCCGGCGGCCGCACGGTGACTTGGAATGTCGAAATCGGACCGAACAACGGCCCCGACGACTCCGATGCGGTCATGTCGTGGGTGGATATCACGACGTTCGTCAACGACAGCCTGATGCCGATCGGGGCCGGTTCGGGCCGTCAGACCGAGCTGGCGCAGATAAACCCGGGCCAGTTCTCGGCGACCCTCAACAACGCCGACAACCGGTTCACCGCCGGGTATACGGGTGGTCCGTACGGTTCGGGGTTCAAGACCGGGATGCGCGTACGCCTGCGCGAGACCATCGGATATCGCTCATTTACGCACTTCGATGGCAACATGCTACAGCCGGATCTGACGATCCAAACGGCCGGCATAGATCAAGTGGTCGCGCTCGCGGCCACCGACCGAATCGGGCGACTCCAGAACGGCCGCAAGTTCATCTCGACGCTGGCCGAATACATCGTGTACAACGGCGGATCGACCCTGAAGGCGTACTGGCCGCTCGATGAGTCACGCGCACCGTTCCGTGACGTCGTGGGCGGACAGCCCAACTGGACGGTGCAAGCCGGCGCGTCGGCTACCCTGGTCGGCGCGTCGCCCAGCTACACCCCGAGTGGTGGCACCAACCCGCCAGGCGATGACGCGCGGGGGATTCTGTTCGTGCCGTCCTCGGCGCCGTTCAGCACAATCAACCAACTGGCGCAGTACTACCAACTGTCGCTCAACTTTTCGACGTCCCAGAATCCGATCAGTGTGGCTGCCGGAACGCCGATGACGATCGTGTGTTGGGTCAACCTCACGCCGACGTGGAACGCGCAGCATGCGATCTTTTCAGCGCGTCTGAGCAACGCCACCAACCCGGCGATTTTCCTGCGCCGCAACGATACGTTGGTGGCCACCGTCAACACTGGCGAGTGGGAGAGCGGCGTCGCGGACTTGTCGGGTTTCAGCTTGGACAGCGTCGGGCCGTACGACTTCGGTGGCCGGGTGGCCATCATCGGTATGCAATTCACCTACAACTCACCCAACGCCATCGCGATGTGGATCGATGCGCTGCAATTCGGTGGCACGGTCGCCGGTACGCTGTCCAGCCCCGGCGCGCTGACCGGAACCGCCAGCATCGGGCCGCTAGCCGGATCGATCTCCCACTTTCAGATCTACGTCGGCGCGTACACCCGGGCCAACTTCCTAGCCCAGCGTGACGCTGGTCTTTCCGGGCTGGCTGGTCAGTACACCGGGCAACGATTCAGGACGATTGCCCAGTACGCGGGCGTGGCGGCCGGTGACATCATGGCCGACCCGGGAACGGTGCGAATGCAAAACATCGGCCTGGCGGGCACCGACCCGCTGACCGTCCTACAGGATGCGGTCACTACCGAGCAGGGCCGACTACGCGTGGCCGGGCGGAAGCTGATCTTCGAGGACGACACCCGGGGGTACAACAGGTGACTATCACTAGCGTTGATAGCTTGATCGCCGCGCTCATCGCCACCCCGACGCTTGTCGGAAAGGACGCCGCCACCAACAAGGCGGCCGGGACGCTGCATACGCCGTGGTACGGCACCGGGCCGATTAGCGCTGGCGCGGCGCCCACCGGCGCGCTCAACGGGGCCGTGTTCAGTGGTGTGACGGCCGGTGCGGTGCCTAACCCGGTCGCGGTGTCCGGGCTGACAAGCAGGATTGCTCGGCTGACTCTCACGTCGGCCGCCGGAATCGGGTATCTCCAGATCGTCGATCGGCTATGGGGCAACGTTCCCGTGGTCACCACGACCACCTCGCAGGCGGTAACCTCGCCGACGTGGCCGGCGCGCGACACGTCCGCATCGACCAACGGCGCCGGGGTGTATCTCGCCTTGGAAGCGTCCGCGACGACCGGCAATGCCGGCGCCATCACCAATACCACGGTCAGCTACACCAACTCAGCCAATACCAGCGGGCGCACGGCGACGCTGGCGACGTTCCCGGCCACCGCGACGACCGGCACATGGGGCATATTCGCGCTGGCGTCCGGCGACACCGGGGTGCGGTCCGTGCAGTCGATCACGCTGGGCACGTCCTACGTCTCTGGCCAGGTCAACCTAATTGCCTACCGCCCGGTCACCGAACTGGCCATGCCGTCATCCACGGTCGGGTACGCGGGTGATGAGTTCTCGCTCGGCTTGCCGACCGTGTGGGATAACTCGGTCCTGCAATTGCTCTACATGCCGACCGGTACGAGCGCGGGGCCGCTGTACGGTTCCGTGTCGTACGCACAGGGCTGAGCCGTGCCGTCGCGGGGACAGTGGACGCGGTTAGGGTCGCGGCGCGCCACCGTGGCCGCGCTGACCGGAACCGCCAACCGACTCGACCAAGACGCGGCACAAGCGGCGTGGGCGTCAGACTTCTATTTTGACTCCAAGCCACCGGTCGCCCTTATCCCATACGCGTGGCTCACCCCACCGTTTCGCGCCCGCGCGGACCAACCCGTCTCGGTGGCGCAGGTGACGCGCACCAACGCCGGTACGCTCACCGCGACGAGTACGGCCACCGTCGCGCAGTACGGATACAGCTACCTACAGACGAACCTCGATACGGTGGCCGACGTCGACGTCGACAACCTTGCCGGGTATCAACTGGCCTACTACACGACGTTTCGGATGCGCTGCCCGAGTCTGACGGTAAACCTACTCGACCCAGCCAGGACCACCGCCGACCTGTGGCTGGTATTGGGCGTCGCCATAGGTACCCGGCTGTCCATCCCGGACGCGCCGGCCACGTGGCCGGCTGGCGCAAACTCGCTGATCGTCGAGGGCATCAACCATCAGATATCCCAGAACGTCCGTACGGTCACGTGGAACACGTCGCCCATCATCGGTACTACCGCGGGCGTCCCGGGGCCGTGGTTCCGGATGGGGTCGTCGTCGTGGTCCTCGCCTACAGACTTGCTGCCCTACTAGGAGTCGCCGTGGCGTTCAATCCACTTGCGCAGATACCGACCGGTGTCGCTTCCACCACCCAGCTCAACGCGAGCATCGTGGCACTCAATCAGATACTTGCGGGGCTGTCGGGTCAGACGCAGCAAGCGGCGTCCACCAGCACGTTGACCGTCACCAATGTGGAGACCGACGTGCCGGGCGCCACCCTGACGCTGACCGTGACCGGTGCGAACGCGTTCGCCATCGTAAACGGGACCTTTGACTATAAGACGACCACGGGCGTCGCGTCGCAATTCTTCCTAGGGTTGCTGTCGGTGGACGGTGGCGACCAGACGGCAAACGCCACCCACGACGCCGCTGTCAGCGGCGTCGGTGGCGGCTGCACGCAGACGTGGAAGGTTCCGCTCTCGGCCGGCTCGCACACGTTGAAACTCCGCGCCATCGTGTCCAGCGGTGCCGTGGTCGCCATCGTGGGCGTCGGTCACACCACCATTACCGCCACGGTGTGGGACATCCCGTGAGTCTGCGCAGGTTCGGCGCGCGCGCCCGGTCGGCGCCGTTCGCCACGAACCTGCCGCTGCTGTCGGTCCCGGTCGGCGCCCTGGCCGTGCTGGTGGGGCCACCAGTGAGCACCGCGTTTGACCGGGTGTACCACCGCCCGGAACTGATCTACGTGTGGGGCGCGGTGCTGCTGGTCGGTGGCGCCAATGTGGCGGTAGGGATCCACCAGCGGCTACCCAGCATCGAACGCGCCGGCTTGTATGTCCTAGCCTGCCCGTGGGCGTTCTACGGCGCCAGCGTGATCGTGGCGTTGCGGTTGGGTGGTCTGGTGGCCGGCCCCCTCGCGCTGACCGTGGGCCTGTCGTGCTGGCTGCGCGCCCGGTACATCCTGACCGAGGCGCGCAGCCTCGCGGCCGTGGTGGACAACACGCCACCGGACGCCGGGACGTGAACGGATTCCTTGCGCTGCTGGGCCGGTCCATCCCGATCATCATCGGGGGTGGCCTCGTCCAGTTCGTGATCTTCCTGCTCCGCAGGCGTGGGGAGATCCGCCAACTGGACGCCGCCGTCGCCAAGACCGACGTCGACGCGGGTCAGGTCGTCGTGGCCAGCGCGGCGCAGTCCCTCGCGCTGGCCGGCAAGATGCGAGACGAGGCGCACTCGCAGGTGGCCGCGTTGCGTGAGGAACTGGACGAACGGACCGCGCAGGCTGCCGCACTGGCCCACCAGGTGGGCCGGTTGCGTGTCCGGCTGACCCGGGCGGAAGCCAACGTGTTGATTCTGCAGGCGGAGGTGTCCCGGCTCAGCCAGCCGGGCGGCTAAGTAGTAGGATCGGCGCACGGGGGATCGGAACGGAAGAACCGAACAGCGCCCCGCCACGGGTAACCCAAACCGTGGCGGGGCGTTTTCGCGTTATCTCCTACCAGGTACTGACGGCCGGTCAGCCGCAGGTGCTCGGCGTGTAGCCGCCGGTCGTCGCACGGCCACCGCTCGCCGCACGTACGGCAGTGTCGTAGGTCCTTGTCGTGGGGTGCGTGCGCGAGGTAGAGCAGGACCTCTGGATGTACGCCACGCTCGCGCAGCCACTGCCGCAGCGTCTCAAACCAGGCGACACGCATCCGCTCCAAGACCGGTTCCGCGGCGTCCAAACAGGCAAGCTCAGCATCGGCGCTCACGGCTGCACGCCCCGTCTCACCGCGGCTAATCGGACCAACGCGTACCGGGGCCGGTCGCTGAGCTGGCTACCGTCCCGGCGCAACGCCAAGCCGTGCACCGTCTGCCAATGTTCCCTCTCGCCATCGACGACCTGAACCGGTTCCACGCTGGTCACGCGCATCCAAAGGGTTCCGGTCCCGTACATGTAGTCGCGCTCGGCCACCGTGATGGTATCGCCGACCTTGAGAATCCCGACGCTGTGTGCAGGCGGCATGACATGCCCCTTTCCGTCGCCAGACGTCCTTGGGGGGAAAGCAGTGGGGACACCAGCGGATACGTCTCCGTATCCGCCCGCGTCCCCCCGCTTGAGCAGTGAGCAATCCACGGCCTCCCTGCCGTCAGTCACCCACGCTTACTACATGCAACGTACGAGATGTGCGCGGCGCAACGGTAGTACGCGCCGTCCCCGTTATTCGGGGACAGTGCGGCTCAGTGCGGCCGTGTACTCCAGGGTCCATTCCGCGTCCCGCTGTTCGGCCGGCAACCCGTCCAGTCCGCACTCCAGATGCTCGGCCGCCTCGCGGCGTTCACCGAGGCCAAGGTAGGCAAGCCCGAGGTTGAGGTGCCCGAACGTCGGCGACAGCCAATAGGCCGTACCCGGTGGTTTGCCGTGCGTGCCGGTGGCCAGGTCGGTCGCCTCACCCAAGAGAGTGAGCGCGCGCCGCTTGTCACCCATCAGGGCGTAGCCCTGGCTGGCCTGCGCGGCGTCGCCCACCCGTTGGAGTGTCGCGGCACCCTCCACGTGGTAGGCGTCCTCAAAGTGGCGCACGATGCCGCGGGCGTGCCCGCGTTGCCGGGCGACGTAGCCCAAAAAGTTACGGGCCTGCGCCCGTAGCGGGCCGGTCCCGACCCGATCGGCCTGCCGTACGGCGTCGGTGAGGATCCGCACGGCCGGCGCGTCCAGCCGCGCTTCCGCGTGCAGCCAACCGAGGAACTGGGTCCACTCGGCCGCTACGACGTGGAGGTCGTCGGCGGCCGGGCCGCGGGCGTTCCTGGCCAGATCCATCACGGCCCGCCACTGCGGACCGGTCACCGGCAGCACCGTCCGCGCGGCCATCGTGTCGTCGAGGCGCCGCTGCGCGGCCAGTACCTCGGCCAACGCGGTGACCGCCCGGTGGTCCAGGGCGCGCGGCTTGGCCACCGCGGCGCGGATCCGTTCGCCACCGTCGCCGGCCACGACAGCCGGTGTGATCATGGCCACCAACGACCCGTCACCGTCGAGCACGTGCTCCAGGCGGTTCACGACGTCCAGCGCCGGCCGGCGCTCGCCGTTCTCGATCCTGCACAATACGGACTTGGCCACATACGCCCGCGCGGCCAGCACGCGCAGCGACAGGCCACGGGACTCCCGCAAGGCGCGCAGCGCGGCGGGGAACGCGGGATCGATGTATGACCGGGGGATCATGCGACCCATACTAGTTCGGGGAACCCGACCGGTCGGCCCGGCGTCAGGCGCCCTGTACACCTGACGCCGGGCCTGCCCTTGATCAGGCCGCATCGATCCGGATCCCGTCAGCGAACGGGGCGGCCTTCACGGCGGGCAGGATCGTCACGGTCAAGATCTTGCGCAGCACCTCGCGGCGGGTGCCGAGGGTCATCCCGTCCCACGCCGCCTCGATGTCGTCCGCCTCGATCAGCGGGCGCAACAGGTGGTCCTCGGCACCCGAGGACAGCGCGGTCTGGATCTGTCCTAGTTCCTCGCGGATGATCCGCACCCCGCGCAGCATGTCGACCTGGTCGATGGCATCGGCCGCGCGCGCCGCGACAAGGTCGGACTTGTTGGCCCGCAGGACCGCCGCGCGGGCCTGGAGCGCGGCCACGTCGACCCCGGCGTCGGGCGACACCAACAGTTCCGCGGCGTCGGGCCGCGCCAACCGGTCCAGGAGCACCCGCACCACGTGCTCATCGGTACGTTGCACCTGACGGGCCACGTGGCCGGTAGTGCCGGACGGGCGGTTGTTGCCCGCCCCGCACCGGTAGCGCGGCAAGCCGGCCCCTGACTTCGGCCTGATCACGTAGAGCGGGTTACCGCACCCCGGACAGCCGCACCGGTAGATGCCGGACCCGAACCACTTGGCGGCCGGGCCGGGCGTGTTGGTGCGGTCCGGGTGGGTCAGCTTGGCCACCAGCGCCTTCCACGTCTCCTCCGGGATGATCGGGTCCCACGGCGCCGTACCGACCACCTGACCCTGATTAACCATCAGCCCGGCGGTACGCGGGCGCACCAACAGGTCTTTCACGGTCGCGGTGTTCCAGGGCCGCCCGGTCACCGTGGGCACGCCACGCTCCCGAAGGTCCTGGACGACCCCGCGCAGCGACACGCCGCCCAGGATCGCGTCGGCCGCCTTGACGATCTCCTCCGCCTCATCCGGGCGCACCGCGCAACAATCCACCGACGTCACACCATCGGCGCTCACGCGTGGCACCCCGAACCCGAACGGCCGACGACCCCCGCCGTACTTGCCGGCCAGCGCTTGCCGGGTACGGGCCGAGGACACCCGGCGCGCGGTGTCCTGGCTCGATTTGCGGGCGATGGCCATCATGATCCGAGCATTGGCCATGCCCGCGTCGGTGTCGAGATCCAACGACCCCGTGATCGAGCCGATTCGGATCTTGCCGCGCTTGCGTTCCACCAGCGCGATCAGGTCCTCCAGGTCGTACGGGTCGCGGCCGTACCGGTCGAGGTCGGTCACGATCAGGCCGTCGTGGACGCCGGTCCAGAGCAGGCGCAGCGCCTCCTGTAGGTCCGGACGCCAGACCCGCCACACCTCGGTACCGTCCGGCATCACAGTCTTGCGCCGCTTGTACGCGGTCAGCTTCGGTGTCTTGATCGTCTTGCCGATCGTCCACCCGTGCAGCCGTGCCCAGTCCGCTTGGTTGCGCGCTTGATCGTCGACACCTTCCATGGTCGGCAGGCCAGTCGCCGGATCGATGTCGGCATCGGAGATCCGGGCGAGACTGATGGCGCTCTCGGGGATGTTGCCCGCAAGTGAGTACGTGGTCACGGCGCTACCTCCCGAAACGGGACTCCGTCGTTGTTGGTCATGCCGCACCCCGAAGGTTGTTGCGC
>Ga0137404_10000158_pt1 | contig 42816 bp, 32 predicted proteins | sample CZOMad2_1_16fung_FD_108285 | JGI IMG/M metagenome (GOLD analysis project Ga0137404, IMG submission 108285) | Vadose zone soil fungal communities from Angelo Coast Range Reserve, California, USA - CZOMad2_1_16fungal (Illumina Assembly) | ecosystem: Environmental > Terrestrial > Soil > Vadose... | reverse complement strand
TTAAGTTGTTGACACAAAGACTACTTGTGCCATCTTCGTAAGTATACTCACAAATGACAACTACAGAGCAAATCACTTCCGCATTCGACGAGCTTCGGCTAGGTGAGACCGGCGCAGCGCTCGAGCTTCTAGGCACAACTTGGAAAGGAATCGGTGTCCGTCCCACCGATGCGCCCACTCAACGCCAAACCGCAGAAAACCTTCTCTTATGCGGAATGTTAACGAGTAGACTCGGCGCCGAGCGAAAAGCAAAGGGCGCCCAAGAAAAAGCGAAAGATCTTCTCAACGAAGCCTATCGTCTGTTCATCAGAGTGCGCGATCAGCGTAAGCATAAGGCGCAAATCGAACTAGCCCTTTGCTATTGGCGATCGGGCGAGATAAACGAAGCGATAGCTTATATCGCAGACGTGAGTCCAATAGACCACCAACTAACTTTTGAAGTCGCGTTGACAAAGGCCTTGTTTGAAACTGAGATTGGGAAACTCGACGATGCCTTCACCACACTAAACTCTGTAGAACGGTTAGCGGATGAAATGCCCTTTGTCCTCCGCGGACAATTTTATCAGGAACGTGCTGTAGTTCTTCGAAAGACTCCGACTAAAGCGAACCTCGACGATGCGATAGTCGAATATCAAGGCGCTCTTTTCTATTACGCGAAAGCATCGTGCGTTAAAGGCGAGGCCATGGTCCGCAACAACCTAGCAAGCGTCTTCCGCGATTTTGGAGACTACAAGCAAGCGCATGAGAGTGCTGCGAAGGCCGTCTCTCTTTTCGTTCGCCTGAACAATCAGCATCTCATCGCCGAAGCCCAAGACCAACAAGCATCCATTTTCTTTGCCGAGACTAATTATCCAGAAGCAGCACGATTGTCACGGTTGGCCGCTAACGCGCTCGAGCACACAGACCAAAAGTCAATGCTCGGTAGAACTCTTGTAACACTCGGCCGGTCGTTAGCGCGCTTGGGCAAACTCGCGCTCGCACAAGAAGAACTCGAACGCGCTGGGGCGATATTCGAACATACTAATGATCCTATCGGACAGGCGAACGTTCATTTGACACTCCTCGAAGAGTTACCGCTAGATCTCAACACCGCGATCGACAATCTGGTCAGCGCAGCCGAATTGACACGAAACACTCACCTTGCTGAACGCTTTAACAACGCGGCGCTGCAACTCGCGGTTCAGATTCTTGCTGACAACTCCCAAACCTACGCTGACGTTGATCAGTGTGCTGGCGAAATAAAAGCAAAGCTCGTATCTCGTACGCTGGCAAAGCACGGCGGCGCCAACGCTCGAGGAGCGGTCGCCCGAGCCTCGAAGGAACTTGGCATCTCGCATGCGGGCCTTCTGTGGTTTCTGGAACAACACAAAGAACTAGGACACAAGAAGCGCCCTCAAACCCACATACTTGCAGTGCCGAAGCAAAAAAAGTCAGCTTAGTAAGTTGCCTTACGAGTCCCACGTATCTTTCCGTTCGTCCACACCTTACCTACGTTTTCAGCCGCCTACCATTCCTTCACGATACGATTCGCCCACTTTTTTCGCGTGAAAAGCGTTTGAGCCTTCGCTAGAATCGGCCTGCCCCCAGGTTGTTTGAAGGTTAGCCTCAGATGACTTTTGTAGTTTCAAAAACGGCGATCAACGTCAAGTCAGTTCAGACAAGCAAGGACAGACGCTCAAAAGAAGACGACCAATTCCATTTACTAAACTGACCTCGCTAAGGTGACTCAATATGGAACTGTCAAGAGTCTACACCGTCCTTGTCGTACACGACTTGAGCAGTCGTCTGGATCAACTTCACCGTATTCTGCAACGAGCCGGCTACGATGTTCTGAAGGCGACTAATTCCGACGCCGCCTGTAAGCTTGCCGCAACTCAGCAGCCAGACCTGATCTTAATTGAAGAAACATCTACGGCCGCGGCCTCCGACTTAGTCTCACGTCTTCGTAAAATCAACGACATTAAGATAACTCCGATCGTACTGACTACAGCAGCGGCCTCGCTGCCGCTTGCCGCCGGAACAGAAACACAAAATTGTAATCCAACGTATTCGCTCCAAAACCCGTACGATGATTTACACCTTGTCTCAACAGTCGCTCGCCTGATCGCAACAAACGCCGCCGCGCGACAAGTTAACAAGTCCGAACGTCGATACCGCGAATTGTTCGAATTCGCTCACGACATTCTCTACACCACCGACCTTGAGGGACGGTATACATCCATCAACAAGCGCGGCCTGGAAATATTGGGGTATACAGCCCACGAAGCGATGACCCTAAGTATGAGCGCGGTCGCTACGCCCGAGAACGTCGCGCTTAGCCAAGAAATGTTACTGCTCAAACTACAGCGCGGAACGTCCGAACCTACTATTTACGAAATAGAGATAAGAGCCAAGGATGGCACATGGCTTCCGGTTGAGATCATCAGTCAATTAATCTTCGAGGATGGAAAACCAGTCGGCGTTCAAGGAATCGCTCGCGACATTTCAAAACGAAAACGAGACGCTGCGGCATTAGATGAAGCTAACAGCCGCTCAATTAAGGAATATCAACACTTGCTTCGTAGGATCTCCGCGCTCGCCGAAATCGTCGGCACCGCGAGGGACATTTCAACTATTTTCGACGGACTCGTTCAATTCGCGCATGTTTCCTTGCCATGTTCCACGATGGCCCTAGCACTCTACGAACTCGACCACAACCAAGTATTGCCACAGTTCGTCTGGACGCCAGAAGGCACAAACGATATACGCACATCAAAACCCCTAGTCCTGAATGGCGGTACACCAGGACAGGTTGTTCTTAGTAAGAAGATCATTATTTCAGACGAATCGTCTCAGAGATTCCAATCGCTTGACCCGGCACGCGAAACGGTCGCGCCGAAAACAACCATCATGACAATTCCCATGATGGCCACCGAACGCGTCGTAGGCTTGCTTGAGCTACACGCCGAGACGGACCGCACCCAATTCACTGACGAGCACAAAACGGCGATTTCAATGGCCGCGAATATAGCAGCGCATGGCGTTGAGAGCCTTCGCTTACTCGCGCGCGATCGGGACCGTGAGAATCATCTTAGACAGGCGCAGAAAATGGAGGCGCTAGGGACGCTTGCTGGCGGCGTCGCCCACGATTTCAACAACATCCTTACGGCAATGTTCTGCTATTGCGATATGGCAATTGTTAAAATCGGCAATACGAACCCAGCCGCCGTAGAGCTGATAGAGAGCGCTAACAGAGTAGGTAAACGCTCTCAACTCTTCATTGAACAGTTGCTCGGTTTCTGCCGCAAGCAAGTCTTGAAGCCTCGCACTCTCGATTTGAATAAAGCGATTTCCGACTTTCATCACGTGATCAAACGGCTGGTTCCCGAAACGATCACAGTGACATACGCACTCGACGATCGGATTCCAAGCGTCTATCTGGATCCGTTACAAATTAACCAGATAATTCTCAATCTGGCGATAAATGCTCGTGACGCCATGCCTAAGAGCGGTAACATAACGATCAGCACACGCTTCGTTCTTCCACGACAGCCAGGTCACAAACCAGGCGCGACCAAAAGCCCGCATCTACCTCAAGTGATTATGGAATTCAGCGATACCGGCCACGGCATTGAGTCAGAAACGCAAAAGAAAATCTTCGAGCCGTTCTTCACCACCAAAGGTGTAGAAGGTACGGGCTTAGGATTGTCAATGGTATACGGCACCGTCAAACAAGCCGGCGGCGCCATAACATGCGCAAGTCAACTAAACAAAGGAACAACGTTTACGATTCGCTTCCCGGCCTCCGAAGCTTCCGCGACTATAGACACTGAGGAACTACAGACCGTCCCGGCTCGCAGGAACTCAGCGCGCACCATCCTCCTTGCAGAAGACGACAAGATGGTCCAACACACCGTCTCAATGGCGTTACGCTCAGCCGGCTACGACGTCTGCACGGCAGACAACGGTCAGCAAGCTCTGGAAATATTTGAGCGAGACGCTGACTACATTCATCTCCTGGTGACGGATTTACTTATGCCCGGTCTAAACGGCACCGACTTGTCAACTCATGTTCGCAAGCTTCGACGAGATTTGCCGATACTCTATATATCCGGCTATCCCACCGACTCGATCACAGCGGATGGCCACTTGCCTGAAGATATTTGCTTTATGCAAAAGCCTTTTAATCGTCTGGAGCTGCTGCGAAAAGTTGACGGAATTTTACATGGCGAAGCTGTCAAGTAGCATCTAGGTTCTCATGGTTAGTGATATCCGCACCATAGTTATTGATATCTTTTCTCATAGTTAGTGACATCCTTATTCCGATCGTTCACGACCTCTAGAGGTTCCTCAATCGGATAAAGGGCTGTTTTGATCCAAAACCGTATTGACCGATTACTTATGACTGCTCTTATCGCGTCACCGACACCAGAAGTGCGGTTGCATCGCCTTTTTTCTGGCCATACTGGCCTCGGAATCTTTTTTGATTTCTATCCTTATGGCGTCGAGACGTTCTCCGCGAGTTGGAGGCGCCCTGATGCGCGTTTGAGTATCGGAGTCGAACTCGTTGATCATCGCGTCGATTATCCTATCGCGCTCCGACGACGGTGCGGCCTCTAGTTGGCGTCCTAACCGCGATAATCTTGTGGCTCGCTCATAACCCTTGGCGATCTTTTCAACATCTTCCATCGTGATGGCGTTCGCTCGATCTGCTGCTGATGGGCATTGACTCCTGAGAACGCCGAAAGCGATCACCAAGGGCAGGACAAAACTGATTCCTATCAAAATCGTTACTTTGAGTTTTGTCATGCGACGCTCTCCCTTCGTGGTGAGCCTGAGACTTACACCTGCGCGTCGCAGGGTAGCATTAAGCCGCAACCTCCGCTATTGAAAAGTCTGTTTCAATTTCCTAACTCAATGCTGTCACTGAATGTCGGATCGGAGCTTGCGACAAAGCACCTTACAGAGGGATTGCTTGGTGAGTTATCGTCTTGAATCTTGGGCTCACGACACTTTCAGCAGTAAAATAGGAGTAGTCGGGGGGTTCAGCCATGAACGCACAATCAGACAAGGACATCGCTATCGCGCGAATGTCTTTCAAACAGGCGATTAGCGTGGCCGTCATTACTTTATGTTCGGCCGTTGCGGTAGCAATGATCGCCCACTACCAACAATCTTCACCCAAAAAAGAAGATGCGCAGGAAACCGGATTTTATCAGGCACGTTCTATTTCGGTAGAACAGGGATTTGACGACGCAGAAAACGAACTCAAGTCCCTCGCTATCTTGGCCGAGAAGAAGGGAGACAAAACGAAGGCGCGGGTCTTAAGTCAAGTAATAGTCGACACGAGAACAGCACGAGCACAATTTGAATTGCTACACCAACAACACATTAACGCCTTGGTTAGTAACAACCGCCTAGTTGCTGCCGAGAAGCGGATGGAGATAAACACTCTGATTGAGAAGCTAAATCGTGAACACGTTATGACAATTCCCCTCACGCTCGAGACCCTCGAGGCGAGAGCAAAAGAGGCTCACACGGACCCTTTGGATTTACTGCGCGTATACGACCGGCTTGCAAGAGCACGGCTGATTATTCCCACCTACGGCAAGCACGCACTTAAAAATGACCGCGATACGGAATTGGCGGAACAGCAAACTTCTCCTCATATAGCAACCGAATCTGATAACGGGATTCTCTGCGTTAAATGAAGCGCCGGTCGTCTAATGTGTTTTCGCTAGGCTGTTTGTACGGAATGTCTGCCACGAACTCGCGAACCGACGTTCTCCTTATTAAGCCGCTCCTTGATATATCAATCGGATTAATCAAGCTCACGCTTTAGCAAAGGCGATATTTGATAAATATGCCGATCGTAGTTACCGGTGTGAATTTTGATCGTCTTGAATGCCTTTTCACTCTCTAATTTATCCACGATGTGATTAATAAGCAGAATAGATTGATCTAGCGCCGTCGCAATTCCCACACTGCTGTCCTGTCCAAGATTCACAATCTGATGTACCACGTCTTTCCGCAAATGCACATATGCGGGGATGTAGTTACGCGCATACATTTCGATGCCAAAGCCGATCAGTGTCACCCCTGAAAATGGTTTCGAGCTGTCGTGCACATAGTTGATTTTCAGATACCCGGCTCTTTGCAGCGCTTCAAGTGATTCCAAAACCTTTTCATCGGATAGATCTTCGCGGCGCGTTTTTGGTAAGAGTACTTCTGAATCAACTCTGCCGGTCCCTGCTATGAACGCGTCTTCGCCGATCAGTCTCAGTACAAGGGCGTCAGTTTTCTGCAAGCCCGGAATAGCTGCGACTGTCGCCGTGACATAAGCCGGAGGTGTTCCAAGAGCAGGTTTATCCCGAAACTCAAAAATCGAGTTTACAATCTCCTCAACCTCCTCATCATAGCTTCTGGTGTTATTTATCCGTCGGTGAACAGTTGATGTGAGCGCTTCGGGAATTGTGCAATCGTCCAGCACCACCGGAATTAGCTTTACAAGCCCGTTTATTCTTTTCACAGACGCTACGCTCAACTCAGCGCGAACCCACGGTTTATCTACGCTCATGCGAGACAGCACTACAATTACGACATCAGCATCCTTCAATCCCTTCTCAAATACTTGATCAATGAGATCATCGCCTGGCAGAACTTCCCATTTAGCCAGCCACACATCAAGTCCTTTCAACCTCAGCTTGCCATCCAATCCTTTGGCAAACTCTAAGTCTTCCCCTGCGTAGCTAATAAAGACTTTCTTCGACATTCCTGGTCAATTGAAGATCCCCGGAACTTCACAGGGCAGTTCGTCACTGTGAGGAGTATCAACGAGCCGACAGGCAGTAAGTTTTAGAAAGCATTCTCTTCCGTACTGTTGCCGCCGCTAAGACCCCTGCCGTAGAGAGGGATAGGCTTACAGGACGAGAGAATCAAGTCTAAGTTCTTGTGCCGCCGTCCTCTCGTAGCAAAAAGCTCATCGTTGAAATCATTAATAATTTCATTAGCTTCCAGCGTGATTTCGCTAGCTTCCAAAAGTTTGCCGTCCTTTAAGGCATACATTTTCTTGCGGTGCAGCTGTTGGACCTTTGCTCTTACAGCTCGGATATCGTTCTTTACTTCGTCCAACTGGGCGACCGCTAATGTATTTCCCGCGCTCAGGGCGGCGTCACGTTTCTCCTGAATCTCTTTCTCGGTTTCGACAAGCGCCTGGTCAACGGCAGTTGCTCTTCCGGAAGAGAAACCGACCATTTCAGCAATCCCGCTTGGCGTAGCTACACCTTTGCTCAAGTTTGTGAATGTCGCAACCGCCACAGCGGAGCAGAAAGTAATCACAGCAACTACTATTGCCTGTCGGGCAGAAATCCGCGCGATCGCGATATCCTTGTCTGTTTTGCCTTTCATGGTGGACACCTCCTGAATGCGACCATTTTACTCCCGGTCGGAATGGCAACCTAAGATCTCTCCGGGTACAACGGGTACAACCAAGAAACCATTGTGTCAGTTATGGCATCGCTACGAGATTACTTCTCTGTTGATCGATATGTAGCCAGCTCTTGAAAAGCTAGCGCTCCGTTTTACTTCCCGTTTGTGGCACTTATTCAGCCATTCTATTTTTCCTGGAATGGCGGGGCGCAAGCTTTCCTTTTCATTGAAGCTTACGAAGTGCTTCCTGGTGTTCCTCCCCCGTATCGAGCGATATCACTGGACAACTCCGGTTGCTATAGATCACGCAATGTAATCCTTGTCGATCCCTCCGGCAAGAACCAATTTTGGTTCTTGTCTGAATACTCGACAAATCGTGCTGCTTCAGCATATTTCTCTCGAGTACGCTCGGATAAGTCTGGCTCGCAAAGTTCACTCAACTTCTGCATTGGCGTTCCATTGCGGGACTCTCTCCAAATGCGCGGCCAATCCAAGACGAGCCCTGAAAAGTTTTGGCGGCCCTGCTCTGTTAACGGTGGTTCGAATACAAATACTCGATCAGGCGGAATAGGGGGTCGAAGATTTTGTGACTTCCAAGAAGCCCCCAGGGACACCCCCACCCAATTAGAATGCTTTTCAAGTTCTGCGACCTCAACTAGGGGTTGACCTAAATAAATTCCGTTGCTTTTGTCCAACACCGCATTGCCAATCGAAATCGCGCCGCGAATGGGCAACCCAATCTCTAAGGCTTTGCAAAACACCTTCGCACAGCGATCAAAGAATGGCGCAACGTGCTGAGGATGATAGTTTACCCATAGCAAGAGGCTATCGCTGAAATACGATGTTTGAATTGGCAGCCACATGAGGCCTGCCGTTGGGTTGTTTCGAACCAATGCGATCTCCATACTCCAGGGGAAAGCTTCTGATTGTGATCGTAATGCCGTTTCAATCAATTCCTTGTATCTCCGGATCAGTTCTTCGAGCCCAATGGTCGTTAGCAGAACTTTGAACCCAAGCACATCGAGAAACGCAACCATGTAGTCAGCAGGTGCCGAAGGATCGGGGCTCGTGCCGGCCGTAGGTGAGCCTGCAGGAATGACAGCCAGAAGAACATTCGGATGTAACGGTGGAATATATTCTGGCGGCGCGTTTAAGAGTTCGCCATTCGAATCAATCGCAGCAATCAACTCGCAGAATAGGTCTCGCGAATTCGCCCACTTCTCCGGCACTTCCTCCAAAAACTCCGGCCGCACTAGTGGATCAATTAACATCTTCATCGCATAAACTGCATCAGTTGGACATTCATTCCAGCATTCGCGCGCGAGTTGAATATATTCTTTAGAGGACAGTTGTCGTTTAGTCGCTGCGCCCCTTTCTAGGTTTTCTCGAACCATGGAAACAAAAGCAGCGTGATCGCCGGGTACAAAGAGATTGTCTAATGTATCCATATCCATCTCAATAAGCCAAGACAAGAAAATACGCCAGCTTTACCGAAGAGTCGCGAGCAACCGGATGCATGAAGCAGTCCAAGATCATGGAATCGATAACTACGGGAATTTACCCGGACAATATCACTAACTATGAGAATTCGGACTCACTAACTCTGAGAAAACTCTTCTAAGTTGTTGTAATCTCGTCAACGAAATTTCACAAACTATGAGAACCTAGATAGCAGATGACAACTGAGCATTTTCTTCGAGCGTTTCAACCCGAGCGTCAATGAATCCTTTCCCTTACATTAATGATTTCCGACACGACAAATAAGCTCAAACACGAAGTAGAACCGTGCGCGTTCGTGTAAATGCCTAGAACCAACAAATCACTCTGAATGCTCGTGCATTGTGTCTCGCGTAATTGCAGGGCGCAAAGGCAATAAGGGTAAACCAAATGCAGCAAAGATTCGTTGCTTAAGTTCGTCCTGTCCGACGCTGAAGGCGACTTTCGGCCGAAGGTCTTCGGCTCCAACGATACAGAAATCTACAAGGCGAGTTCGGCAATAGTTTCGTTCAGAATACTCAGTTAAGCGCGAAATGTGCTCGTCATGAAAAATACTTTGTAGCGCTACGTTAGGAAAGACTAAACACTCGTCCGCGCAGAACATGGAATTCAGTAAATCGAAGTACTTGGCTATGTCGGTTCCTGACAAAATGCTGCGTGTGCCTGGGGCATTTCTTTCTTCAGTGAATTCTGTTTCGTATCGACGACTAATACCTCTCACTGCTCTTGCAAGTTGCCGTTGCTTCTCCGAATCCAGTTGATTCTCATTGACCAGTAATCTCACAAACGGCAAGGCCGCTCTGTTGAAGAGCAAATCTTTGAATTCATCCCGCTTCTTTTGTAATGCATCACGGTGCGACGCTCCGTCTATTTCAAAAGCCACCAACGGTAAATGGTCACTCTTTTTGATAACGCACAAATCCACAGATGAATTGTCAAAGAAATTCTGCGTACACCAGTGTGTGTCTAAGACGGGAAGGGGTTCGACGTCTGGGCTCAGCTCTTTGTTTATGGCCGGACAATTCGAATCAATGATGAGTTGCAATGCCACATTGGGATAGATAATGTACTCAGACTCTGGAAAGTAGGTCTTCAGCCATGAGTAGTGTTTCCGTTCATTACCACTCTTATCATCATCTCTAAATAAGGAAGTTAACCGGTCCATCCCGCACATCGACTCCGTCAATATTCTAGCCGAGAAGGATAGTCGAAGTGTGAAAGGAAAACAGTTGAAAAGAAATGAGGCCGCCGTGCCTACCCACCTAGTCACGGCGGCCCAGCGGCACTGGTCGCTCCCGATTGCGCCGGGCGGGGAGGCCGTGCCGAATCAAACACTCGCGCAGAGAAGTCCTTACTTCAACGCGACCAGCTTGGACAGTGATCGCCAAACTGATTATTTGAAAGGTTCACTTGATTGCTGCCATCAGCATTCATTACCCACACCTGTTCAGAGGGATCGCAGCAATTTCTATCCCGATCGCTACGAAATGCGATTTTCGTTCCGTCAGGCGACCACACAGGTGAATCATCATTCCCCATTATGTTTGTTAGTCGTACTTGAGAGCTTCCATCAGCATTCATGACATAGACTTCTTTGTTGATCAGTAATTTCGTTTTGACCAACAATTCTCCCAAATACCATTCGTCCCAAGTGATTACCGTACTGTCTCGCGTACTGATGAATGCCAGCCTCGTTCCATCAGGCGACCATGCGGGCTGTTCATCAAGCAACCCAGTTCCGCTGAGAGTCACTCTTGTCTGATTGCTGCCGTTGACATTCATCACATAGATACTTGAGAAGCCCGCCTGATCACGGTCGCTGGCGAAAGCAATCTTAGTTCCATCCGGCGACCAGGAAGGCTGAGTATCGTTAGCGTTGTCATTACTGATGTTCACTTGGCCGCTGCCATCTGCGTTCATCACGTAAATCTGGTAGTTGAGGCCATTGCGAAAGCTCATAAAAGCGATCTTGGTTCCGTCGGGAGACCACACTGGATTGATGTCGTCATACGTTGAGCTTGTTAGACGGCTCACACCACTGCCATCCCAATTCATGACGTAGATGTCCATGCCGTAGATAGGATTGTCGCCGTCGTTTTGAAAATCACGATCACTTTGAAAGGCGATATGTGAGTTATCCGGCGACCACTTGGGCGATTCGTCGTTGTAAGCGCCGTTGCTCAAGCACGTCTGACTTGTGCCGTCTGTGTTCATTAGATAGATCTCATCGCAGCCGTCGCGATTGCTGGCAAAGGCGATCTTTCCGATTGCGACACTGCTTGGTGTAACGGTGATGCTGACGCTGTTCGATATGGTTGACGCGCCGTTGTTATCAGTAGCCTTGGCTGTCAACGTATAAGTTCCAGCCGGCACGTAACTCCAGTTAAAGCTATACGGAGTAGCGGTCACAGTACTGATCAACGTCGAGCCTTGGTAGAACTCTACTTTGCTAATCGAGCCATCGCTATCAGAAGCCGTTGCGTTAAGGCTAACGAGGGCGGGTGCAAAAAACGACGCGCCGTTTGCCGGACTTGCGAGACTCACATTGGGTTTTGCGTTTACCGAAACTCCAACGACATTGGAGGTTGTCACTCCCCCAAGATTGTCAGTAGCTTTAGCCGTGATGGAATAATTGCCAGCCGCGACATTGCTCCAAGTGTAACTGTAAGGACTTGTTGAATCCGTGGCGAGCAAGGTTGTTCCCTGATAGAAGTCAACCTTGCTAATCGTGCCGTCAGCATCGCTAGCTTCGGCGTTGATCGAGAACTGAGCAGGCGCAGTAGGTATATCCTGCGGGCTCGAGGCTGTAACGCTAACGCTGGGTGGGTTATTTACAGTGATGCTAACAGGACTTGAAACCGTGCTGGCACCTGAGTTGTCGGTTGCGACTGCGGTAAGAGAATAGCTACCGCCTGCTACGTTGTTCCAAACAAAACTAAACGGAGCCGACAGAACTTGGCCCAATTTAATGGACCCTTGGAAGAACTCGACCTTGCTCACGGTTCCATCGCTGTCGGCAGCGGAGGCGCTGATTGTTACAGATGTCGCGTGAAGGAGAGCGCCGTTCGTTGGGCTGCTGATGCTTACAGCGGGAAGCGCATTAATAATCAACGTCCCGGACGCATCGGTTGCGGCGTAGTTGTCATTTGTCAACGAAGCCACCACCGAATAACTTCCGGCATTCGATGGCGCTGTTGAAGAACCATTGTACTTAATTGAAACCCCGGTCAGTCCTGCCGGACTCGTTGTCGCGGTCACCGCTTTTGGTGTGCCGTCGTAGTTTTGATTTAGGTTAGTGAGCGTGATTGTGGCCGATGCTTTCGCAACGGCGAACGACCGATCGACATCACTCGCGGCGTCATAGTTCGCGTTTCCGCTTTGAGAAGCTCGCACCGTAACTGTTCCCGCGCCGTTAGGCGATACCGTGCTGCCTAAAATTGTTGCGGGGCCTGATACGATTGAAAAACTCACCGGCAGGTTTGATGACGATGTAGCATTAAGGCTGAACGCAGCGTCGCCATAGGTCTTGTTCGCTGGCTGGTCGAAAGTAATGGTCTGCGACGTCTTGCCGATTGTAAGTGTGCCGCTCGCATCCGAGGCTGAGTAGTTGTCGTTAGCGATTGAAGCCAGCACTGAATAGCTGCCGACGTTTGTCGGCGCGCTTCCTGCGCCGTTGTATGTGATTGATAGTCCGCTCAGTCCCGCAGGGTTTGTCGTAGCGGTAACTGACTTCGCCGAGCCATCATAAGTTTGGTTCAGGTTACTCAGGGCGATTGTCGCTGAACCTTTGGCGACATTGAATGAACGATCGACATCAAGTGCCACGTTGAAGTTCAGGTCCCCTACTTGAGACGCACGTACCGTCACAGAACCAACACCCGTAATTGTTACGGTATTTCCCGAGACAGTTGCTGGCCCCGAAACGATCGTGAAAGTAACGGGTAGGCCCGATGAGGCAGTGGCGTTCACCGTAAACGGAGCATCACCGTACGACTTGGCTGAAATTGGATCGAACGTAATCGTCTGATCTGATTTTCCGACAGTAACACTCACCGCGCTTGAAGTCGCCGTTGCTCCCGCGCTGTCCGTAGCCATTGCTGTCAGGCCGTACGTTCCGGGTGTCGCGTTATTCCAAACAAAGATAAATGGCGCCTCTGACAACTCACCCAACTTGTTTCCATTGGCGAAAAATTCAACTTTCGCGATCGTGCCGTTGCCGTCGTTATCGAATGCGTTCGCCGTAATCGCAAAGTTACGACTCACGACCTCGCCTTCGGTGGGGGCTACGATATCAACGGTGGAAGTACTATTCGGGGGTGGCGGTGGTCCACTGAACGCACACTGAGTACACGTATCAACCCATTTTGAATGCCCGAACGAATTAACCGCTCGAACATAGTATAGTTCGGGTCTAAGCGGACAGATGTTGAACGAAGTGACATTTGGGGCCAGCGTAGCAACGTGCATTATGCTTAACGGCCACGTTCCGGCGTCCTTATAAACCTCAAAGGCACTCTCGTTTTGAGAGTTGTCCTTCCAAGTTATGTTGCAGCCATTGTCCCACATTGGAGAACTCGGCGGCACGGGCACAAGTCCATTGGTCGGGTAAACGTATCCGACGATCCCATCAAGAGCCATGCCCGTTGCTTCGGCTTGGTTAATGATCAGCAAGTAATGCGTTTGATTGTCGTGATAGAGGTAAAGAGGGGTAGTGCCAGTTGTGCCTGCGTTAGGATAAACATAAAACGCAGTGCCATCTAAGACCCACCCATTTCCATCATAGCTTCGTGACTGTGAATAGAAGTACTCAAGATTGTCAGAGTTAGGACGGCGAAAGCGATACATCGGCACTGTGCCTGCCGCCTGATTTGGATGTACATAAAACGACTGCGTTGACTGGGTTGGCGCATGTCCGGGTGCTCCCTGATCATTTGTCTCATAGGCATAGCCGTACGTTTTGTTAAAGAGTTTCCACACACCGCTGATCGGAGATAAAGTCAACGGGATCGTTGTTAGCTGAAATCTCTTTCCTGATCGATCCCACGCTACCGTGGGTTCTTTTCCGTAAAGGCTGAAAGCCATACCGCTCACTGATTTTCCTTCCAGTCCGACGTAGCTCGCTGGTATTTCTAGCCGATACCAAGTTCCGGCCAATGGCACTCCGCCCATGTATCGTTGGCTTTCCGTTCCCTGGACACCAAGTGACCGAGATAGCTGTCCGATGAAATTCTCGCCCCAGAAAGCGCGGTGCTCCCAACTGCTTCCGTCGTACCATTGCAGCATGATCTCATCGGGCTTCGCAGCGGGATCTATCCAGACATATGTGAATAGAACGTCGCCCGGATTCACCGGCATCGGCGTTTGCGCGCCAGTGAACGAGTGCGACCGATAGACCGGAGTATTGTGGCTGACACTAACAAACGATCTATGCGCCAATCCATACGGACTTAAGTTCGAGACCCAATCCCAAACATCATTGACGGTCGATGTGACTGCGCCCGCTGGTAGGCCATCCTCCATCCACACAGAGTCGCCGCCTGGTGTTGTCGGCGGCGGCGTAAAGTTCGCCGCCGTCACCTTGCCCGCGAGGTCCCACGTAGCGCGACCCCCGTCGAGACTGAATGACATTCCAGAAAGCGTGGCACCCTCAAGACCAACTTGATCCGCAGGGACTTCGAGTCTCACCCATTGACCAGCTTCCGGCATCAGACCCATGTAACGACGGCTACCAGTACCATCGGTCCCCGCGTTTATTCGGTTTTCGCCCCAGTACGCGCGATGTTCCCAACTGTTCGCGTCTTTCCACTGCAACATGATCTCTCGCGGCATGTCATTGATATCGAGAAAGACGTAGGTAAAGAGCCTGTCTCCAGCACCGAGCGGCAACGTGGTTGTCGCTCCATCAAAATAGTGTTGATGGAAACTCGTGTTAGGTGCATCGAGTTCGGCAAAGTTTCTGGATTGATGCGCTTTCGATCCTGCGAGCGCCACCGGATTCGCATCGACCCAATACCAATCCGCATCGCCATCGGCATGCTTCACCGCCCCTGCCGGAACATCGTCGTCGAACCAGATGAACTCTCCGGGCTGCGTGCTTGGAGTGTTCACGCCAATAGTAATCGGTGCGGAAGTCGTGGAGAGGCCAAGATTATCTGTCGCGACAGCGCTCATTGAATAGAAACCGTCGGATAAGTCTCGCCACGTGAATGTGAACTTGTCTGTTCCAACGTTGTTGGCGCTGCCAATCAGTTTTCCGTTAGCGTAGAAGTCTACTCGAGTAATTGACGACGTGTTGCTATGGGCATCGGCTGAAACACTAATATTGGTTAGCGATGGAAAGATTGCGCCGTTTACCGGGAGCGCCATCGTTACTGTAGGGGGCGAGCCAACTGTGATGTCGACAGGCACGGACATTGTTGTCACTCCAGCGCTGTCGGTTACGACAGCAACGATGGAATAGAACCCCGCGCTGACATCCGACCATGTGACCGTTGAACCTTCACCGATCAATCCGCTGTTAGCAAAGAATTCAATCTTGCTAAGTCCTGACGAACTACTTGCGTTAGCTGCTAGGTTGATTGTCGATCCAGGTGTGAATATTGCTTGTGAAGAAGGACTCGTGATGCTGACCGTCGCAGACCCGTTCACAATAACATTGACAGTGGATGCACTTTTACGTCCACCGTTGTCGGTTGCAACAGCAACGAACGTATGATTACCACAAGAAACATTTGGCTTTGTGATGCTATAGGGGCTTCCGGCTGTGCTAGTTCCAATGAGTTGGTCGTTATCATAGAAATCAACACCCGTAATTGAGCCGTCGGTGTCAGCAGCCTGTGCGCTTAAAGTGAGGGAAAGCGGTCCGACAAACATCGCTCCATTTGATGGGCTGGTAATGTTGACTGACGGAGCATGATTAGAACTGGGCAGCACATTAGTGTCCTCGCTCACTAAATTGTTACTTGAATCGTTGTCGATTTCCTTCGCTCGAACTACGGCGTTGTTGGCTATTATTCTTCCTTCCGTCGAGAGGCTTACCGTTCCCTCAGATGGTTTCACGACAAGCGTCACAGTGGCTGAACTACCCACGGCCAGCGAATTAAGACTGCAATAAATATCCCCTCCCAGTTCTTTGCAGGTTCCCTGGCTTGGAGTGCTGGAAACAAACTCAACATCCGGCGACAACGGATTCCTCAACATTACTTCGTTTGCGGTTTGAGGACCGCCGTTTGTAACAGTTAGCGTGTAAGTAAGATTGTTACCCGCAGTGATTGGATCTTGCGAGTCTGCGCAACTGATTCTCAAATCTGCTATGCCAAGCGGCGGAGGAGTCTGTACGAGCCTACCGATTACAAAAACACCAAGGTCGTCAGCTCGCGCACTCAGTGTCTTGGTGGAGAAGTCGGGCGCCGGCGAATTAGGAGACAGAATGGTCGCGTCAGTCCATCTTGGCCGTGCAGGATCGAAAGGATCGGGCTCCGCATAGAAGATCCTGAGATTGCTGAAGTCAGTTTGATCCGTGATCGACTCGGCCTTGAAATGGAAGACGTGCGGTCCAGCTACCGATGCAGTTGTTCCAATTAAATAGGCTGCATTATTTAATGGAGCAAAACCCGGCGGTAAAGGCGGCATTGTGCTCAAATCGTAAGGACCGAATATCGTCGAACCGGTTTCATATACGGTGCCGAAATCAACGGAGACGGGTCCGTCTTGAGTAGTTTGAGGGTCGTTTGAATTGCTGGAAGAGCGCTCTATTGAACTCGTGGTTGACGCATTAATTATTTGTGGCGTAAACCACGCTGTATGCCAGAAAAATTTGTCATGGGGCGCAAATCCGGTCGGCACATACCATAAAACAACATCATAAGGCTGATTTACTCCTTCAGTCGGATTTCGCAACCAGTCCTTTTGATTAAGTACGGTTCTTCCCGCGTAATCATCCGGATGCTCATCCCCCTTATACGGATTCACTTGAATGTCAACAGCCTGATCACTGCCTGGCGGAAGAAGAGGCGCGCCGTTTCGAAAATTGGGTCCTGAGAAAAAGCTAGACCAACGCCAGTGAAAATGAACACACTCCGGACATCCAGCGACACGTGGCATCTCAAGAGGCATTGGGCCGGCTGGCGTCCACATCACGGCTACGCCTGGCGTGGACACGCGTGTCTTATTGTTCGTCTGATGAAAATTGTCTACCGGGTTAATTTTTGGAATTTTCGTTGGGCTGACGGTACTGTTAACAAAAATCTGAGACCACCAGGAATTCATTAGAGGATTGAAAGCGGCCTTGAACGGAACAAACGTGCTGATCATGTCTCTGGGGTCATCCGCATCCTGGGTTAGAGCAACGGTGTTGCCGGTCGTGTCAGTGTTCTGAAAGTGAAGTCGAATTGGCATATTCAGAGAACTCAGAGCTTCTCCTGGGCCTCCCGCGAAGTTGTACTCCATCATTGGCCGAAACTTGTTACACGGAACGGTATCGCTTGGCTCGCACGGGCCCTGTAAGTCATTGGGACTGGCTCCGGTGCGATAGAATTCGTATTGCTGTGAGACGAGGAGACAGGCTTTCGGAGTGCCGGGGATATGATCGATTGCATACAACGCGAAGACGCTTAGCTTATTAGCTGTAGGATTTTGTCCGTAGTCGATCAGACGACTGCGGATTCCGGTTGCAGCAGCACTCCGGGTGAGTTCTCCACGACTCGGCCCAAAGGATGTTCCTTTTTTTTGGGTTGTGATCTTGAAATATGGCACACTCATTTGCTTTGCCATTCTCTTCCCATTCAAATACACCTCGCTTATTACGAGCCCGTCCTTCTGACTGTAGCCGTAATTCATTGTCCAGCCTTGGTAGCCGGTACTTGCGGCCGTCGGCGCGTCGGTTTTCGTAGGATGAGCGCGCTGGTTGCAAGCGTTGACGATCGGTGAACCGGTGGCAGGATTTGAGTCATTGCTTGTTCCGATATTATTTACGGCGTCGATCAAATAGGTGTACTTGATCTCACTATCGTCCGCACTCTGATCTTCATAAAAGCACCGCCCGTTGACTGGCTCACATAATACGGACGAATCGATTTGAGAAAACGTCGTATCGTTTTCTGGTGCTGCGGACGAGCCAGATCCTGCCTGAGTTGTATTGCGTTTGATAACGTACGAAGCTGCATTAGCAGATGGAACCCACGACAGGATCATCTCATTCTCGTCTGGAGTTGCCTTAACATCTGTCGGTGGTGATGGCGGCGTTGGAGAAGGCGTCGGTGTGGGGGTCGGCGAAGGCGGCGGCGGCGGCACCGTAAAGCTGAAATTATCAAACGCTAGGCCTCTCCTATCCGCTATCTGGCTGATTACTATTCGTGACACGTTAGAGTAAGAGCTAATTCCGGTATACCAGATCGGAGAAAAAGGGCTGGCGTTACCAAAGACTGGTTCAGCCGCGGACCAGTGTCCACTTTGGTAAATATCAACTTTCGCAATTCCTCCGAGGCTGTCAGACGCAAGGACATGAAAGGCTAGATCATTGACAGGCTGCGGAAAGTCGATGATCAGAGGTGCGAAGTGATCGTAAGGCGGAATTCCGTCAATCCACCAACCATTCACATAGGCTCTACTGATGTTCGGCAAACTCGAACCATAATTCTGCGGAGTGGTAAGCACATAGTGCGCCGAGTCAGACGAGAAAATCGCGTCCGGATATTGGTTAGTTACAGCCGTATAAAAAGGAAGCTCACTGAAAGTAATTAGTACCTGCCTTCCCGCCGAAGAAGGATTGGCATTCGCCACCGACGATTGCATGTTTACCGGCGGTCCCGTTTCCGCTGCCGAACTTCCAGGCATGGATTGCGTCTGGCTTTGTGCATGGGTTCGCCATGAAAAATGACGGTCGAAAACCGGCAACACAAATGCGGCTGCGACGATAATTAAGATCATCGCAATGACCAATCCTCGCATGGATTTCTGTTGATTGGTTGGCTCGCGATCGGTAAGCTTTTGGCTAGTAGACATGGCTCTCCTCCGTGCACACTGAGGTCCGCCACCCTCTTATCGGGTGCGCAGCCCGTTCCCATTTTGGTTGGCCATTGCTGGCTCCTGAGGTTGAGCCTCTGCTGTCGTGTGCGGTAGGATGAGCTTGCTAAGGAGCGCATCCTTTGCACACTGTGCAGAGGCTGTTGTTTCGCGACCCCGTCAGTCCCTACCAGGATTGACGGGGTTTTTTACAATTCCTTCACCCTTCTATCTAGCCATATTGACGGGTCTCGCTGTGTTCGGTAGAAGGGCGTTGCATATTGCAATTAATGCCGTGATAACCGTTATGACCAAATCTGCCACAATTGCGTTTCGGCCCCAAGGATCTTGAACGAGCACGTACGCCAGACCCACATTTAGAACGACGAGAATCACATTCCCAATACTGCCCATCAACACGACTATCACACCCCACTCATTACGCCGGAGTATTTGCAGGTAAGATCCGATACCGATTACTAATCCGGGAAGGGCGAGAATCATGAAGACCCTGAAATCAGTTACTGGCCTAATCGGCTGACCAACAGACAACGCTTTAGTAAGAATCCGAAAAAAGAGAAATAGCCCAAGGCCCATGGCAATGATTCCGCCAATTAGTTGGAGGACGCGAGAAAACGTAACCGTCAATTCTATGAATCTACCTGGCATTCCTTTTTGCTCGCTTCTATCGGCAAGTAATCAATTGATCTTCTCGATCAACGCACTAAGGCTTCGCGCCTTGCTTGCCGACACCAACCTTTACGGGCTCCGACTTACTGCTAGCTCCGAGTTCGTCTGTGGCAACGGCAGTCAGTGAATGAACTCCATCCGGTAGCTGCCGCCAAGTAATCATGAATCGTTCTGTGCCTACATTATTAGCGGTTCCGATCAAGACGCCGTTCGAGTAGAAATCCACTTTCATTATTGAGCCATCGGTTGCAATAGCTTTCGCCGTTACGTTGATGTTGTATAAGGAGGGAAATGACGCTCCTTCGGATGGCTTAATAATTGTTACGACGGGAGGTTTCGTAACCGTGACATTAACTGGAGTCGATGTTGTAGTGACTCCGGATGCGTCCGTCGCGATAGCAACTATCGAATAGAGGGCGCGCTGAATCTTATTGAGTTCCAGCTTATATTCGTTCTCGCCGGAACGCGCCGCCTCACCGAGAAGCCCACCGTTCGCAAATACCTCGACCTTATTGATTAGACCAGAGGGATGACTTGCCTGAATGACCACGACAAGATCCGAACCCGGTGAGATTAGAGATCTCGCGGTCGGACTCAAAATCTTAACCAAGGCCGCGCCGTTGACAATGATGTTTGCCGCATTAGAACTATTTTGTCGACCTTGGTTATCGGTAGCCACGGCGACGATTGAGTGAGCGCCAAAAGTGACATTACGCGCGGTGAAATTAATGCGACCATCAGCCGACGGTATCGCTGAATTGATCAGGCTACCATTATCAAAGAGCTCAACCTTAGCAACAGTTCCATCTGGGTCGCTGGCTGTTGCGTTAACTGTAATGTTCGCAGGTCCAACAAAAAGAGCACCAGTTTTGGGATCATCAATCTTGATTGAGGGCGGGAGGTTTGGATCAGGCAAAAGCAAGGTAGTCTCTGTGACCCTGTTGTTATCAGCATTCGAATCCTTTTCCTTCGCGGCGGCCCAGGCACCGTTTGCAGTGGTCTGGCCTTCAGGTGGAAATCTCCCGCTACCCTCACCGGGTTTCACCAAGATGACGATAGTTGCCGATGCGCCAACTGCTATAGTCCCAAGTTTGCAGTAAAGGCTGCCCATTTTTTCTTTGCACGATCCTTGATTCGTGGTTGCGGAGACAAACACTCCTTCGTGAGGGAGAGCATCAACCAACCCTACTTCGGTAGCTGTTTGCGGCCCTCTGTTCAGCACTTTGACTGTATAAGTAAAATTGTTAGGCGAAACCACCGGATCAGACGAGTCGTCACAGGTAACAACGAGATCCGCAACATCGGTTTTGACGGGATTCTTTTGTATCAGTTTGCCGATCACAAAAACACCAAGGTCGTCACTTCTTGCATTGACGGTCCTCGCTGCGAAGTTCGGTGCTGGCTCTTCTGGCGGAAGTATTGTCGCATCGATCCACATCGGACTGTCTGGATCGAAAGTGTCCGGTTGCGCATGGAAAACTCTCAGATTATCAAAGACTTCTTTATCGTTGATTGATGGCGTTTTGAAATGCGTTACGTGTGGAGGTCCTACTACCGCCTTTGTTGCTATCAAATAAGCCTTGTCGTCAAGTGGGGCATACCCGGCTGGTAAAGCAGGAAGACTACCAAGATCGTAAGGCGTTATTTTGATGGAACCGGTTTCGTAAACACTTCCGTATGTCACCGAAATGGGGCCATCTTGAGGTGAGGCAGTCGCCAACGACGTAGCCCTTAATCCAAAAGCTAGTGTCTGGCTGAGGAAAGCGATTGCTACTACTGTTCTGAATAACGCCAGCATGCTTCTTGCCTCTAGGTGTTGGCGAAACTCTCTTCTGTTTCGTTGACGTGGAAGACGTAAGGTTAATCGCGTCTCATACGCTTGATTAGAACACACATCATACTCCCAGTTCCGGTCGCGTCAAGCTACTTCGTCATAATGCACTAACGTATTCGTTGTGAACGCGTTGATCGAACTTGCAACTATCGAACTTACGTTTTTCGCAGGAATCGATCGATAGTCTTCACGGCCAAGTTCTTATGATCGACAAAACTGTTTTGCCAGCTTGGACCCGACAACTGCGATAGCGAGCGAGTCTTCGCGTGATCTCGGCGCACGGCCATCCCATTGACCAAGTGCATCACCGCTATTGACCCGCTCGCTACCATCCCGAAATCCCGATCCTTTGCAGTCTGAAAGCTTCTTAAATGAACGTGATACCAAACTGACCCTACTCGGCGCGCTCCTTGCGCTGTTTCAATAATCTATCTATCGTCGAAGATAGTTCATCGACCCCCTTTGGTTTACGCAGGAAGGCCTTGACTCCCGCGCGCCAGGCTTCCGCTTCGCAATCGTCGCCTGCCAGCATAATGACCGGCGTCTGCCTACGGCGGGGCATAGCTTGTAGCCGAAGCACCAATTCCAAACCACTTAGACCCGGCAGGTCGTTGTCCACAATTATTAGGTCGTAAGGAGTCTTGCTCCTTAATATTTCAAGAGCCGTGGTTCCACTAAGACATGAATCCACGTGCACACCTTCGGCACCAAGCACGTCTTGGATCAAACCCGAGACGGCCTTGTTGTCTTCAACATGCAGGATCGAGATTTGAGAGGGTGCTGGTTTGGCCGTCTCTGTCGATATCTTCTTCTTGCTGGACTTGGTCTGCGAAAACAGATGTCGCCTTCTCTTGCGAATTGTGGATCGTGCGTTTAGCAAGTCCGTGTGTCGACTATTAAGCAACGAGATCAGGCTCTGATGATGTTTGAAGCCAAGCAAGTGCGCTGCTTTCGTCACGGAACCGCCTGCGTCGCGAAGCGCGCGCTCGATCACAGTTCTCTCGCTTTCCTTTACATGTTGTTTCAGCGAGAAGCCTTGCCAAGTTTCTTCTTCGGCCTTTTCATCCCGTAGTTCCAACTGCCCCAGAGTATCGAGCAGGGCATCCGCACAATTAATTAATCGTTGGCCAGTTTCTGGGTGCTGCGAAGACTTCAATAGGTCGATTGCCGATCGGTAGATTGTTATCAGTTCCTTCGCTGAAATCTTGTCACCAAATTCTTCAATGATACTTAACTTCGCGCGACCAGCGCCTTCCAAATCACCGGCCGTCTCCGCCACTTCGATTGCGTGCTCCAACATTGCCTTCGCGCGACCATGATTACCCAACCGCGCGAGCGCTACACCTTGCGTCGTGAGTCCTTCGGCAAGAAGAGCTTGCTGCCCACCTCTCTCCAAGACTCTCACAGCGTGTCGCGCGATCCGCTCGGCTTCCGCAGCGTAACCCTGAGCCAGCAACGTCCGCGCCCGAGTATCGTCAACTTGAGCAGCGGTGGCGGCGTCCTTCAGCTTAAGAAAGAGATGACTCGCGACGTTGAGATGTTTTTGTGCTTGGCCATATCGCTCAGCCTTAAAGAAAAGACAACCTAGGTTCAATTCTACGCGGGCGAGAGCAAGTTCGTTTCCGGCCTGCTCATAATGGAAACTTGACGCTGCGTATTCGATCAGCGCGCGGTCTAAATAGTCCTCCCTGTTTTCGGGAGCAGATAATCGCTTAAGAACCAAGCCACATTCGAAATGATAACTTCCTTTGAGAGCGTGATCTTCACTTTGCTCTACCAATGGAGAGGCTTCCTCATAGATCTCCAATGCCTTCCTGAGTCTTCGGTCCCAAACTTCCACGATGCCGGCTCGAATTAAGAGAATCGCTCTCAACTCGTCATTGCTCTCGGGCAAGAGATGAAGCGCAGTCCGCAATTGAACACGTGCCTCATCATAAGAACCCTCTCTCCAATAACACAACGCAAGATCACCGCGCGCTTCTGCCGCTTTTGCAAGACTTCGTAGACGCTCAAATATCTCGACACTTGTGGTAAGTAGGTCCTTCGCTTTTTCTTGCCCGCCCGCGGTCTGATTGGTACTTCCGAGCCATCCGGCTATCGCTCCGATTCGCAGCAATACTTCCGCCTGCTGCATATCATCAAGGCCTGAAAGGTTTGGTATCTGGTTTCGATCCGGCCAAAACTCGGCGAGTGCCTCGTAGGCCAACTCATACTTGCCGACCTTTTCAAGCTGTTTCGCCACGCTGCACGTTAGGGCGGCTCTCTCGGTCAGAGTAAGACTCGAATTCTGCGTCTTAAGGGCGGTTAATTGGGCCTCGAAGTTCATGTGAGGTCTGCCTTTCGATGTCAATGATAAACTCTTTGCGCAACGAAGCCCGCCGCGCTTGCCTGAGTGACGATAAATTGGCGGCGGTGAAACACGCTTCGTCTTGACCGTTTAGAAGAAATAGCAAATCGAATCCCAATCTGGAGAGGTGAAACATGAAGAACCTAAAACTGCTGGGTATCTCAGTTACCTTGCTCGGTGTTCTCTCGATGACTGCTTTCGCTGGCGATACAAGTTCACCGCCCTGCGTGCCCGGCGACACAAGTTCGCCGCCGTGTGCCGAGGCTCAAGTAATACCGGACGACTTTGTAGATCCAGGTGCCACGAATTCTCCTCCCGCTTCTAACTCGGGAGCTGAGTACTTAATAGCCGAGGCGGCCACGGATCTCCTGCAAAGCGTGCTGTTGCTGTTCTAAGCAACACTGAACTTGGCTAAGAGTCTTCGCTTGCCAATGAGAACTTCTTGATTGGCAAGACTGTGGTAGTGTGTCTTCTTGTTCGCTCTGGCCTGCGCTAGAAGCCTTATCTCCTTGAGTTGCGCAGAATAACCCCCAAGACTAAATTCGCGCAAGCCCCCTGTGATAAAAAACAGGCAACATATTGCGCCGTCTTGGATTAATCTAATTTGCCATATCTACGACAAGGCTATTTCGACCCGCTCTTACGTTCGAACGAATCCGGTGAAAAGTACACATATAATGATTGAGTCTGTTATTCTGTGCTCCTCGAATTATTCTGAGAAGCCTTTCGCAGCTTATGAGTAGGGCGGCACGACATCATTACTGATGTGCGTCGCCACGGAGCCATCAACACTACATCTCCGGGCGCAACGACTTCCTTATATCACACTAGGAACAATCGTTTCTAGGCTTGGCCATTGTTACAGCGGCGATCTACCGCCATCAGGAGGCAACTTCTGATGGGCAAAGAGCGACCGAAACGGTTAGGCGAAAAATTGGGGCTTATTCGAAAGCAGCTTGAACTATCTCAGAATGAGATGGTTCGGCGTTTGGGATTAAGTGGCAAACTCACACGCGAGGAAGTTTCAGCGTATGAGCGCGGCGTCCGAGAACCTTCGCTTCCGACTCTATCGCGATATGCTGATGTCGCACGAGTCTGGATAGATGTGCTTGTTGATGACGACTTGGACTTGCCCAAGGAAACTCCCAGTGCAACCAAGAGTGAAGGAATTAGACGCCGTGCAGCAAAGAGCAAGAAGAGCTAATAGCGAGTCTTCTGACCCGAACATACATGGCTCAACGTAAGCTCAAGAATACGCCGGGAGTTCGGAAAGCGAAACTTCCGCAGTTTATCCCGCCCCAACTCGCTACCCTGGTAAAAGAACCTTCATCCGGCGATGAATGGCTCCATGAACTAGAGTTCGATGGCTACCGAATGCTATGCCGCATCGATCGCGGTCGTGTCAGCATCTGGAGCACTCCATTCAATTCGCTGGGCATACAACGACTGTAAACGGATTAAGCTGCAGTACCGTCACGGCGTACATTGCCCAACTCGAACAAGACAAGTACACCGCCGCCACCATAAGACGAAGGATCGTAACCTTAAGATTATTTTGCGATTTCTGGACTCAAAAAGGAGAGTTGAAAGAGTCGCCCTTTTGGCGATTAAAGTTCAGGCAGCCCGAACCCCGCACTCCGGATCCTATAGAAACCCCGCAACTGCGGAAGCCGCTTTCACACGCAATACAATCGATTCGAGTTTTAGCGAACCAAACGGGCTCTGATACGCTCGATCCCAAACGATTGCGCGCTTCTCGAGATCTCGCAATCCTCGCCTTTCTAATCGCTACCGGCATGCGGCCGTCAGAAATGCGCGCGCTTTCGACAAAAGACGTTCTCGCCACGAACGCCGTACGAATCAAAGGGCGTTACGGACAACGTATCGTTCCTTTCAGCAAACGTTACCAGTATGTCTCGTGACATAGCCCGCCGGCTTGAAGAAGCCGGACGCCAACGCTACTAAAACAAACTCTCATGACTCCTGAAGTCGCACTAAATACTTCGCGGGAAACACCGCCGCCAATCGCTCCGTCGCCGCCGCGAAAGAAACGCGGTCTGCCTCCAGAATACGTTGATATTGAACGTAATCTACAGCTTGCGTACGTGCGTTACAAAGATGAGGAACTTGGACACTACTGGGTGTACTTTCCAAAGAAGGCAACTAATCTAACAGCTCGCATCTATCCTCATTTGGATCGTCAACGAATCAGAGTAACAGTCTTTGAACAAGACCCTTCTGATCGCAAAGACCCGACAAAAGGAAAGCGCATTAAGCCGTGGACGGTTCACATTGACACGACTCGTCACGACTGGACAGAGGCGCTCGCCAAATTCGCCGGTCGCGCTCAGACCCAAGCGGAAAAACAGCCCAGGTGTTCTTGCGAGAGTTTCCTTTTACTCCGTGAGAGAGGCAGAGATAAGCATCAGTTTTTTGGGTGCGGTAGATATCCGAACTGCACTCAGACAGCAAGTATAGGCAAGTTCGAAATAACCATGGACAAGCCTTATTGCTACACACGCGCACCTCGCGACGGCAAATCCTCCGAGGACAACCGAAATGGCAATCACAGCACCACCAAAACCCAAACCCCTGGGTAGCAACGCTTCCCAAGTTGCCGCCAAACGGTACTCCACAAAAGACGCGAGCGGTCAGGCCACAGAAGACTGGGACGCGATCGTAGGCAATTAATAATAAGGACATTTCCTGCGGCACACCACAATGTCAACACGAAATGGAAACGAACACATCGAACCAACTGCAGATTAGCCCGACTCTTGAGCGCAAGCGAGCGAAGTACACCGTTGAAGATGTACAGCAGCTTCTTGGGGGCATCTCCCGCTCTACAGTCATGCGTGAGATCCGACGTAAACGATTGGCGTGTTACCGCGCACGTCGAACGTTGCGCTTCTCTGAAGAACACATCACGAACTATTTCGAAAGAGTTCAGCAAGGGGTAAGATGAAGCGAAAACGGAACGCCTTAGTCCTTACCTATTCCGAGCTTCGTAAGCAACAGCCGCCTGCAGTATCACTTCGTGAATCGGATGAACTTCCTGAACTAGTTGATGATATTGAGATATGGTCAGCGCTTGCGCACCATCGGACAGGGCACGCTCGGGCTCATTGTGAACCTCGACGATGAGTCCATCGGCACCTACCGCCACTCCCGCGCACGCCAACGGAGTGACCATGTAGTTCTTTCCTGTTCCATGCGACGGATCCACGAGCACCGGTAGATGCGAGATGCGACGAATCGCAGGAACTGACGCGAGATCGAGTGTGTTGCGTGTGTGCTGGGCGAAGGTACGCACGCCCCGCTCGCAGAGTACAACCTGCGTGTTGCCTTCAGTCATAATGTATTCAGCCGCAAGCAACCACTCGTCTAAGGTCGCGGATAACCCGCGCTTCAGCAAGACCGGCAAATGCGATCTCCCGACTCGCCTTAACAGCGAAAAATTCTGCATATTTCGCGCGCCGATTTGAATCACATCGCAATACCGCTCAACGAGGTCCACACCCGGTTCATCTAAAGCCTCTGTCACAATCTTCAAACCATAGGTCTCACGCACCTCCACAAGAATCTTCAATCCATCTTCGCCCAGACCTTGAAACGCATATGGAGAGGTTCTTGGCTTGAATGCGCCACCGCGGAAGAAGCGAGCTTTGCTGCGTTGCACTGCCTCGGCGATCGTAAGCGCCTGCGTACGACTTTCAATCGCGCATGGGCCCGCGATAATTGTCAATTCATCCCCACCAATGGTGGCATCACCAACCGGAATTACAGTCTTGTCAGGGTGCCTCTCTCGCATGACGAGCTTGTACGGTTTGGTGACCGCTATCGCTCTCTCTACGGCAGGAAGGGTTTCAAAGTGTGAGCTATCAACTGCATCCTGGTTACCCGTAATGCCTATAGCCGTCCGTGTTGGGCCGGGCATCTTATGTGGCTCGAATCCAAGGTCTCTGACGGCATCACAAACACGCTCGATCTGAGCGTCCGTCGCGTTAGCTTTCATTACGATTAGCATGGTTTTGTCCCCTGTGCGCTTAACAAAGTTTAGAGTGTCTCGATCAACGTAGCTCCGAATTGGCCCACGCTACTTTCAATTCCATTGGTCCAAGTCCGCGATTGACTAGCAATAAAGACAACAACACCCACCTGATTGAAATCATGGTGGGCGTGCCGAGTCTCGTAACAGTCAGCCTGGTTGACACCCCCCTCTCATGGCCAAGACCAACGCCAACAGGGCGCTGCGAATTCGCTTCCAGAGAGTAGTTTGATGCCAGCAAGTACGATCATGAACGTTGGAATTCTAATCGTCGAATTGGGCCTCGTCAAGCCCATGGTGCCGATTGAATACCGCAAAGCGACCGAGGACTCGCTATACTGGCCTTGTTTGAATTGAGGGTCGATGGCAACGGTGGAGCCAACAAGAAGATGACCAGTTCAGTAAGAATGGCGTCGCCGCCCGACGCTGAAGAAATCACGGCTCTAATCAACAACGCCTTTCGAATTGCCGAAGAGTTCTTCAATGAGACGGATCGTATCAGTATGGAGAGCGTGAACGACCTTTTCAGAACGGGTACGTTCATGCTGGGTGAAGCCGAAAGCGTTGTCGCGGCCTGCGTTTACGTCGAGCTTCGTGGTGACCGCGCCTATCTTGGTCTGTTGGCAGTTGATCCTGCACGCCAGCACGCCGGCTTGGGATCTCTACTTATGGATGCGGCCGAAGAATATGGACGAAGAATGGGCTGCCGCTTTATGGACATCAATGTGGTCAACCTTCGGGACGAACTGTTTGGCTTCTACCGCGGACGAGGCTATGTCGAAACCGGAACTAGTCCCTTTCCATCGGACATCAAAACAAAGCTGCCCTGCCATTTCATCGAGTTAACAAAGCCGCTGGCCACATGATCCCTGATGTATGAAGGTCCGATCAAGAAATCGACAAAACTATTAATCTTAGCAGCGACCAGAATCTTGAGCGGAATCGGATATCCCTCTTCAGATTTGTCGGTCACACTCGCATCGTGTTTCATAACTCGTCTCGCTACGCGCTAACATTGGGCATAGTTATAGAGAATGTCGACGTGGGATTTTTCGCAGTCGACTAATCCGCCTACCTTCTCGTTACCCTCAATGACAAAGTATTCATTCGCACTGTGGTGCCGCCCTCCATGGCCCAAGCCACCCAGACACATGGGCAGACTTAGCGGAGGTCGATTGAATAAGTATTTTGGTTCACTGCCTACTGAATGTGGTCTGATTCGAACCGGAATGTTGTGTTTTCTGTATACCTCTAAGACCGCTTGAACCACCGGCTCGTTAACATTTGTCTTGGACCAGGTATAACCCGCGTAGTTCCGGCTTGCTAGTCGCCCGCTTTCCGGGGCGCGGATGGTAATATCGGCAAACCCATGGTTATTCAAATGATCTCGCACTTGCGCCATCACGGTCTCGGGCTCTTGATCGGGAACTAGCCTAATGTTTACTTTGCAAATTGCTTTGTGGGGAATAACGGTCTTGGCGCCGGGACCGGAATACCCGCTCGTAATACCGTTGATGTTCAGGTTATTGCCGTAGAAGAGACGGTAGGTTAGGTCCTCTCGGGTTAGCCCGGACCACTGGATCACGTCATTCTCCTCCGCGAACTCCTTCAAGAAGTCCCGATCGTCAACGAGATCTCTGATTAAGTCCAAGTCTGCAGGCCAAGGATGGATATCTTCGCCCAATCCCTTTATTGCTGGCGTCAATCCGTCGGAGCCAAAGAAAGAGGCAATCGCTTGCGCAAGGTGAACGGCTGGATTATGCAGGATCGGTCGGAGACTCGCATGCACGTCGCGTCGCGCGCCTTTTCCCCAGATTTCACTCGAACACTCCAACTCAAAATAGACGTTGCCTTTGTAACCAAGCGAAACATTCACAACGCCCTCTTGGTTCTGCGCCGCTTCCAGATCCAAAACAGCGTTTGCCTGCTTTAATCGATCAACGTAGGGATCGATAACCTGCTTAAGATGCGGACTCCCCAGCTCCTCTTCGCCCTCGGCAACGAACATGATGTTGACTGGAGGTTTGCCGGCTACCGCGATGATCGATTCAAGAGCGTTAAGCCACGCTCGATACGGTCCTTTGCTGTTGTAAGCCCCGCGAGCGACCATTACGCGTGGAAAATTGGCAAGGCCAATTGACGAGCCAAGTACGATTTGCGCGTCGAAAGGAGGCATCACCCAATCGTCCTCGGCTTCGACCGGCATCGTGTCGTACATGCAGTAATTGACGATTGTCTTTTCAGCGCCGGCATCATAGAAGGCCCACACACCGGGGTGACCATCGGTTTCTACAATCTCAGCTTCGGCACAGCCTAGCTTTGCGTAATAGCTTCTGAGCAGTTCAGCGCACGAACGCATGTCGTCAGCCTCACCAGCGCTGACGCTGGGCTGGCGCAGAAACTCCTGCAGCTTAGCAACGTGCTCGGCTTGGTGGGTGTCGATGTAATCGTAGATGGCGCGGAGATCGGGCATAACAGAAGTATCGGTCTTAGTCTTGCCTACGACTGACGTGTTTCCTAATCAGCCTGATCGAATTGATGTTGAGAGACCAAAAATGTGTTACCCAGATTTCGTCTTCAGCGTCATTCCATTTCATTCGGCCTTTGTCGCAGAGACGGGTAATTTGCTCGCACATTTCATAGACGATAAAACCGAATAAGAATAATCCTACGTAGTCTTTCCATCTTTTTAGATAGCCGACCAGTTGTCTTTGCATCTTTGATGCTTGAGGATCGTCCTCAAGCTCCGTACGGCGAGTTGATCTCAGATAATTCTTTGTTATTCGTTTTATGTCTGGTATGGCGTTCACGCGATATTTGTTTTTCTGGCGGAAGGTATCGAGATCGGGCTTAAACATGATGCGCAGCACTTGTGTAAGTTCATTCTCGGGTTGTTGTTTCGCTGAATTGAAGAAGACGCCTTCAACCTCATACATTGAGTACCCGAACATCACGGGCGGGAACGCTTTAATGTTAGCAGGATCATCCAAAAGACGGACTTCTTCCATATCCTCCAGCATGACTCTAATCCGTTTTAGTTTGCTTTTGGAACGAAAGTGCTTTTGCACGTTCTTTATTTGAAAACCTTTAACGAGCGTGTCATACAGCGTTCCTTGAAAGCTCGGTTTCTTCGGTAGATATATCTCTACGAAGATGCCGGCTTCGCCGCTGCGGAATTTGTAAGGTTGTGGCAGGGGAGGCTTCATGGGGAAATGTTACCGTAGCGCAGACTGTTGTATTAACTTCTCAAGATCCGCGACGCTCTTTATTGGAACGGCCTCACGCCACAAGGTTCTAAAATGCTCCTCAATGCTGTCGGTAAAACCGCGGTGTGTGACGCGTAATGCTTTGGGATCATCACTCGGAGATCGTTCTCCTCCGCCTATGTAAACATCGCTGTTATTCACGATCATTAAGTTAATCATTGGCACGTAGACATCAGACGGGACGTATACCGAAAGAAAGAATCTCGGACATCCAGCGAACTCGGACAACATTTGACGAGCCCAAACCACGTGCTCTTGGTTTCTAATAATCAAAATCCGACGGACGCGGATTTTTCCTTCGACGATTACGCGCGCGAAGTTTTCATAATAACCCCAGCTATCCGCGTCCTGAGCACTAGGAGCTGACAAGCCGAAGTGAGTGACGTCGATCTGGGTTGCTCCCTCAACTTGCCTCATCGCGTAGTCGAAGAAATCTTTGCGCGTCTCGAATAATTGAATGTCGGCTGCCAGTAGTGAACGGCGAAGCAGGGATTCAATGGTGTCTAATTTGTGCCCCCGTTCAAATACTACATAACCCATAACCAAGCTGAGTATGAACAAGGTGACACTAGGAATTGAAATATCATTTAGCAACGAAATCTTATTGAGTACACCAGTCATCGAAGACACTGAGAGGACGACTCCCGTAACTATGCAAGCCCAAACAATGTAGTATTGAGCTTTCTTAACAAGTTTATTTGTCTCGGGATCGATCATCCGAATCTTCAGAGCAGGTAGCTACTTGGGTTTTCTCGAACAATTCAGTTTGGCAGGGGTACCAGGACTCGAACCCGGACCGTCGGTTTTGGAGACCGCTATGCTAGCCATTAACACCATACCCCCGTTTCATTTGGTTGTGCTCCGTAAGTTAACTTTGCTAACCGGGTTTTTATGAGCGCCAACACATCATTAAGGTTACGCGCGACTTCGAAATAGCAAACGTCTCATATCGGCCATAACATGAGCAGGTATTTCCGGTAAATAAGCGCGCGGTATCATGTAGGTTGAAACTCGATCGAGCTCAGGAAACAGCCTATAAGCTCGAGTACCAGCAAGATAACGATACCCGTAGACTTCCTCTTTTTTCTTGTTTTCGGCGACGTCAACTCCGCTGTCCGCACCCGCGACGGGTTTATCGCCTTCTTTGTCGCTCTTCTGTTGTCCGTCACGCGTGGCCGGATCATAGGCTGCCGTGCCCGATTTTTTCCCGATCATCCTCATGACCATCGATGCATGCCAGTCTCGCCAAACACAAAACAGTTCGTCGATCTCCTTCAAGCTCTCGAGCAGACGGTGCGGTTGTTGGAGAATTGGCTCATCCCGATAAAGATGGATAAAAAGGGCGGCGAGAAACGCTGTGTGACATAATTCCTTACGTCCGTCCAATCCTGACTCCTTCACTATGTCTTCAAGAAATTCCTCATACGGAGTTTGCTTACGGCCTTTATCAGGCTGACGCTTAAAAATTTCCCTCATGCCCATGATCGCATCACGGTCTGAAGAACCCAGCTTGCGCATTTTCTGCGGCGTGTTTTTTTTCTTCTCTTCGTTCTCGATCCATATTCCCTGTCTCGTTGTCTTAATAAATGGTGTGCGCGCAAGCCACCTGTTTACATGATCGAAAAGGGAGTCGCTGCTATTTGCTTTCACCAGCTTTCTGCGCAGATCCTGTGCAAAACGGTTGCGAACATATTTGTTTCGCGTCGCTTTTAGATAATGATGCTGCTGGAATTCCTCCGTCCGTCCTTGATCGAGTTTCAGTCCAAATTTAACTTCCATGACTCGGAACTGCAGACTGTGGTACCCGGAAGCCGGGGTCAACTTATCTCTGAAATCAAGGAAGTCCAACGGAGTTAGGGTTTCCATCACCCGCACTTGCGCAACAAGTAACTTAAATATTTCAGCGATCCGATTAAGCCTCAACACAATTTCAGCCACTTCTTTTTCAGGAATACCTGTCGGCTCCCCGGTTTTTTCATCGGGTACTTCGCCGTCACGAAATTTCTCCATTACCGAATCTAGCTCAGTAAGAATCGCCTTAAACCACAGTTCGTAGACCTGGTGGATAATGATGAAAAATGTTTCGTGGTGAAATTTGGTTTTCCGCCGTTGCAGATCGGTAAGTTCACCGACTCGGATGTAATCGTAATACCTGGTTTTATCCAGTTTGGCTGTGGATGAGGATTTCATATGTTCACCTTTCTTTTGCAGCGTAGAAAGAAACCTGGTGGCTAGACTCTTTCCGGTAAACCCGTAACGGCTCGCACTTCTTTTAAAGTCTCGCGTGCAATCGCTCTCGCTCGTTCGGACATCTCGCGAACGCTGGTGGTGACCTTGGCCGCGTCTTGAGACAATTCGTCCCGGCGTGCGCGCAAGCTCGAAGTCAATTCAACTAATGCATTCGCGGTAACTTCCTTCAGTTTGCTGTATTGGCGGTTGCCGGCGTCGTAGTCCTTTCGCAGAGCCGCTGCGTCGTCGGTCTTGCCGCAGGCGGCGAGTATCTCAAAGAGATTCGTAACCCCAGGACTCATCTCAGCGCCAGCAGGTAAATCACCGCTGTCAGTGACTGCTGATTTGATCTTGGCACGAATACTTTTTTCTTCTTCAAACAAACCGATATAGTGGCGGTCGCCTGCGCTCTTGCTCATCTTCTTCGTCGGATCGACCAGCGACATGATTTTCGGCGTCTCTGTAAAGAGTGGTGCCGGTTCCGGAAACAGGTCGGTTTTGAATTGACCGTTGAAACGGCGCGCGATGTCGCGCGACAGTTCCAGATGTTGCTCCTGATCTTTTCCCACGGGGACATACTTCGCGCGATAAATCAGGATGTCCGCAGCTTGTAACACCGGATAGGTAAAAAGTCCGGCAGAGACAAATTGCGAACCCTTCAGAACTTCAGACTTGTCTTTGAACTGAGTCATTCGGCTCAACTCTCCATAAGGACAGATACAGCCGAGAATCCAACACAGTTCGCTATGTTCCGGCACCAGTGATTGGATGAAGAGAATGGTTCTTTGCGGATCGATACCGCAGGCCAATAGCTCGATCGCCATCCTGGCGGTATTTGCTTTTAGCTCCTGCGGATCGTACGGCATTGTGATCGCATGCAGATCTACTATTCCGTAGATGCACTCGTGGCTGTCCTGTAGGGCAACCCAGTTCTTAACCGCTCCAAAATAATTACCGATGTGCATCTCGGCGGTTGGTTGAATGCATGAAAGTACTCGTGAAGGCATATGTTTTGGCTCGCTTCGTTATTTACTCTACGGATAGTCCTAGCTGCTCCCAGTCGGGAAAGATTGATTTCATGAGACCCCAGTCAACACTTCTGCCGGTGACGCGAATGCCCGTGGACTGGTTCTTCAGATGCTCATAGTAGTTACTAAAAAATTGAACCAGGACAGGATCACGAATGCAGATGGTCGGCTGAGTCTTTTTCATGTGATAACCGCCACCGAGACATACTTCCGCTTCATCTATCAACATAATTCCGATTGTTCGCGTTTCCTTTCCAACGCGGATGTCGCGTAAGCAGTATATAAAGAAGTTGTAATTGTTGCCTCCATACTTCTTTAGATCATTCCAAATCCACTTAGCCACCTCAGGATTGGCGGTATCCGAAATGATGCGAGAAAAGGTTTTACCTTTCTTGAGATAGCGGTCGATTACATTTGGATATTCTCGATCTAACGAGGTTCCTGAAGAGATATGTATCACGCGAACTTCTTCTGCACGGTTAAGACGGTGACGAAGGTAATCGTCGAAGTCGTCGCCTGTGCTAAACGTTACATGCGAAGAAACGTTGACATTTTTAATTTCCGTCCGAATCCGGTAAAGCTGATAAAGTGCAACTCCAACAAAAGCGGGATACAACAGATCGGTCGCGTTCGCCAGCGAGCGTTGCCTAATTAGACCCGCTCCGTTTATTACAAATACGGCTCCGGCAATCAACACTACGGTCGCTGATGCACTATCGTCCCATAGCCACTTAATTGCCCGATGAATGTATCTCTTCATGATAACAAGTACTAGCTAATAACCAACGTTGACATCACTGAAGCGCCGAAGCCCCATCCTAATTCTCCTCGGAATAACTCACGCGATTAACGTTCAGATTCCAAAAGGATGTTAGCCAGATTACCTTTTCAATCGGAGCGTCTGCGGTGTCTTGTCTAATCACCTTAAGGCCCTCACAAATCTTGAAAACCACGTAGCCAAACAGAAACAACCCTACGTCATCGAACCATTTCTCGGTATAGTCCAAGATCGCTCGCAGGTTGCCGTTCTTTTCGTTCTTCTTCATTTCCGGATCATCTTTGGCAGTCATTCTCGTTATCAAATCGGGGTAGACGATGTTTTCACCGTACTTGCCACGGCGGTGACCGGAGATCCGTAAGAACTCCTTAACTATGTCCAGCATTTGCTTATGATCAATCTTATTCTCTGCCAGCTCCTTCCGCAGCGCATCCAAATCGGGAAGGAACATGATTCGAATTACTTGTGTCCTCTCTTGCTGAAAGACAGGTCGTGTTCCGCCTTTAACATCGGTAAGAAACACACCATCCACTTCGTACATTGAGTAACCCTGGTAAAAGGGGTTCAACTGTCGAATATTCTCCTCTGAATACGAACGCCACTGCTCATGGTGTTGCAGTACTCGCTTTATCTCGTCGCCTTTTTCTCTTAAGTGCGTTTGCACGTCCGTAAGATTAAACCCGTGCGTCAGCGTTTCATACAGGACGCTCTGATATTCAGCTCGCTTGGGCAAGTAGAGCTCGACAAAGATCCCCGGTTCGGAAAAGCCGCTTGAAACGTACTGAAATGGCGCCGGTGAGGACATAGGTTATTATTCAAACGGAGTTTGGTTAGTGAACTTTCAAATCCTTGAACATGAAATTCAGTGTTTTCGTTCCCCACCTACGGGGAAACATAGTCTAATTCAACAGTGAGTTGCGAAAGCTTGAGCTATTTGCTGAGAGAAACTACTCCTTAAGATGCACAGCAGGCAAGTCTTCAGAAGCAGGCCTAGTCATGCCCACCGCCGTCCCAAGAGTTTTTCTGACGCCAGCAACACAGATTTGCCCCGCTACCCGTAGTCATAATCTTCAACGGATTCCACACATCAACAAAGGTATGATTTGCTCTCCTAACTATGTTGACTGAGGGGTATAAATAGGGGTAAAGTCGGCACCGCCTCTTTGAAACCCGCGATTTTATTAGGGACGCCCGCTTGGCTCAGTGGTAGAGCACTCGCTTCACACGCGAGGGGTCACTAGTTCGAATCTAGTAGCGGGCACCATTTTATCCTTCCTTAACCTTCCCATTTTTTCCGGAACTTATTGCAGGATGGGATGACCACCGCCACGACTGTGGTCGGCGGTCCTTTCGTAAAGCGCGCGGTCGTTGTAATAAAGCACAAGGTGCTCGCCCTCAAAGCGAACTACGTTCGACACCCGCCCCAGGTCTCGATCGTGTTCAGCAATTACGAACGCACAAGGATTGAACGCGAGTACCATCCCGGCAGCATAGATAAAGCCCCCTTGATCATAATCGCTGCCGGCATATTGTTGGGCAGGCACCGCAATATCGGGAGAGTACTGACCCGCCCTGTCCTTTAGTCGATCAGGTTTGCCGATGAAGACTGTGTAATCGTCAAATTTCACACGATTGCGATAACCGTGGCGCTGAGCGACGGCAAAGAGATCGGCAAACCCACTATCAATCGCATTAAGGAGTTGAAGTCGCGGCATGGTTTGCGCGAGCACAATCACGCCCCGCGGCGTGGTGGTAATGATCGGGAAGCGGTCTCCGGTAATCTGCTCTGCCCGTGATATCAGCGCCGGATTTACTGGCCGCCTTGATTGAGCCGGAGCGTAAACTGACAGACTGATTCCAGTCAGGATCAGTAATAGAGACCTTCGAACGAGGATGGATCTTGTTGATTTCATAATCCCCTTAATAACGAGACCCGTGCAGGGCACGGGTCTGACATTTACTTTCATGATGACGAGCAACTCTGCCGAAACTAATTACGGCTTTCTTGGTCTGTTACTATTACTCTGATTGCTGTTGCTCGGTGGTGGTTTTTCTTTCTCCTTATCCACCACTTTCGGCTGTTCTTTCGGGGGCCGGTTATCATTGTTCTTTTGCGCAAAGCCGCCGACCGAAATCGTCGCCCCCATTAGAACTGCCACCAGGATTCGTCTTAGCTTTCTCATAACTGCTTACCGCCTCCTTGCGTCTACTTCATTCACGCTTGAGGAGAGGCGGGGAGTTGCGCTGCCCTACGTTCAGCAAGATCGATGCCAAGGATAACCTATTGGCAGCCTGATCCGCCCAGTCCAGCAAGAAAATAGCGATGGTTTCGCCTTGTATACGCTCGTATCACCGCTAAATCTCCTTTTATTTGCTGACCCATTCGAAAGGGTGGCGCTCCGTTTCGCACCATGTCAGCACCGTATCGTGCACCATCGAGCAGGCCGGGCCTATCTTCGCACCGTCACGCTAATGTTGCCTACGTTGTTACTGTTGTCAAAAGCCCGAACGGAAATCGTGTGTTCGCCGGCGCCGGCGACCGTCAGGTCAAGCGAATAACGCTCGCGCTGGCTGTCAGCAATTCCGTCATCCGGAAACACTTCATGCCACGCCCCGCCATCGACGCTGACTTCCGCACGTTTGACGCGGCCCGTGGCGTCTTCAACATCAAACACTGCCCGAATGCGGTCGCCGGTGATTTGGGGAGGCGATGCCGAGCGAACGACCGGCGGCGTATTGTCGATATCTATTGCCTCGCTGACTCGCTCTCCTGACAGTGCGTAACCCGGAGGATTGTCCAGCGCATCCGACGCGATGACCTTGAAAACATAACGGCCATCCGCGAGGCTGGCGCCATCGACGGTGTGGAAGTTTTCCCTAATGTGATCTTTGAGCAAACGAAAAGTAGCCTCGTTAAGCGAGCGGTAGTAAACCGAGTATTCCAAAGTGTCGTTGTTGCGATCCTCTCCCTGCCATTGCAAAGCTCGCGCCCCGCGCTGATACAAGCGTCGTGGGGGAGCTTGAGCAATCATGCCGAAAATCGAAGCATCAAGTCCTGACGATTCGATGTTGGGATCGATCTGGATCTGAAGTTGTTGCATTAAGGCAACGCCTGGCGGCAAGACGGTAATGGCCAGGACCTCAGGCGCGACGTTGCGCGCCAGGTAAGCGACGCTCACATCGTCCAGTTCGGGTTTCACGCCGCCGGCGCCGTGCAAGACAGCGCGCCATTGAATGAAGCGGGCCTTCGGACTCGTGATCTGCGAGCCTTTTGCATCGGTGTAGCTCGTGCTCCAATCGCTCCACGTAGCATCCGGCCGCTCGCTGTTCCCACTTCGCGTCTGCAATTCAATTGGTCCGGTGCCCCGCCACCAGATTCGCCCCCAGGAGGCGACCAGCTTCGCGTCCCGCACCGGTGACTCGTAGCTGCCGTCACTTACCGCAGACTCACCAAAGCGAAAGAGTTTTCCCTGGTTGCTGGAAGCTGCAAAGACGTCGGCGCCGCGCGCGATCAAAGAAGAGATTTGTCCTTCAGTCGATTGCAGTAGGAGCGTGTCGCGGCCGTCGTCAGTGACAGAATAGACTCGGCCCTTGTCAGACGTGCCAATCAAAACGCCGCCGCGCCCTGCGGTCACAGCGAATCCGGTCACCGAAGGTGAACTCCAGACAACGTCGCTGCTACCGTCCGGCAGAATGTGAAAGACAGCACTGCGGACATTCGAGAGATCGTTTCGGCTGCGCGCCGGTTGCGCGGCCTGCGCCGCCGCCGCGGCATCCTCGCCCGCGCCGGTAACCGCCGTTACGCTTACCGCCGCGGAGGCATCGGCCGGTTGCGTGGCGCCGCTGGATTGGGCGCGCACTGTTGCCGCCGCTTCGCCCAGGGCGAGCGCATAAATCGAACCGTCGGGCGCGGACGCCAGCGCGTGAATCTCACGCAGCGGCGCGTCATACAGACCGAACGCTTTGCCGTCCGGAGAAATGCGCAACACCAGCCCACCGGGATCGGTCCCCGCAATCAGATCTCCCTGCCGTGTGACGGCCAGAGACATAACGTGAGTCTGATTGGTATTGATTAGCAAAGAACTCTCGGGCTTTGCCCCCGCCGCGCGCACGCGGTAAAGCTTTCCATTGTCACCCGTGCCCACCGCCAGCGAGCCGTCGCCCATCATCGCCAGCGACCAGATGTACTTATCAGCAGGATCAAAATAGACCTCTGCCTTTCCGTCAGCGGTCACGCGATATACTTTGCCGTCTGGCGACGTGGCCGCGAAAACGGCGCCATCACGAGCTACCGCGATAGCCGTCACGTCCAACTCGGGTGCTTTGTAAAGCAGGCTTCCCTTCCCATCGGCGCCGATCCGGAAGAGCTTTCCGTCGTGACCGGTGCCCAGATAGATGTTGCCGGACGCGTCGATGGCTGTGGACCAGACGTACGCCTGCTCAGTGGTAAAGAGCGGGATGAGATTGGGCGCGAGAGTCAGTATTCCCGTGTCGGTCACCGAGACTCCACGCGCATCGCCTTTGAGCAGTTCAGCGCGCGAACTAATCTCCCAAACCATCGGCTCGCCGGCAAACGTGTTTGTAGTGACGCCACTACCAGTCAGAAACACCAGTGAAATGAAAGCGGCGAAGGTTTTGTGTTTTAGCATGTATTAGAGATCTTATCAGATTTAAGAAAGATTAGTTCCCAACATATTTCGCGTAGAGCGAACGTGCGGTGGCGACGTCATCGGTGCCGCGAATAATCGAGCGCGCGTCCTGGAAGACCGTCAATTCGTACTTGCCGGTACGAAAGCGGAGGAGATACTCGTTCCCTTTGACTTCGCCCGCTGATTTAAGTCTTTGACTCAACGCCAGCAGATCGACTTGTACGGGGTGAGCCGGCGAGACTTGCACCGCATGTCTGCCGCAGAGAACTGCGGCGAATTCGCGATCATCAGCCGCCAGAGTTTCAAACCGGCGTATCGCGCAAGTCAGGCATTCCGGGTCCCGATCGGTGATCCCAATGCGCCGCCATTCGTTGCGCCACACATCAAACTGCATCAGCGATTTGTGCAAGCTATCGATATGGCCGGTCAGAAGTTTTAGCGCTTCCGTAACTTGCACCGCGGCGACGATGCTGATGATCGGCATGATGACGCCCGCAGTATCGCAGGTCGGAGCGCTCGCTGCCGGTGGCGGCTCAGGAAAGACACACCGGAGACACGGTCCATCGTCCGGTCTGATCGTCATCGTGACGCCATACGATCCTACCGCGGCTCCATAAATCCAGGGGACGTTATGTTTGACGCAAGCGTCGTTGATCAGATACCGGGTCGAAAAATTGTCGGTGCCATCCAGGACCACATCACATTCGCTAATCAGTCGCTCGACATTCGAATGATTCACGTCGACGATCTCCGGGTCAACCGTGACTTCTGAATTGATTTCGCGTATGTGACGGGCGCAGGCGATGGCTTTCGGCAGACGCTCACTCGCGTCACTCTCTGTGAACATTGTTTGTCGTTGCAGGTTGGACGATTCAACGAAGTCACGATCCGCTATGCGGAGTCTGCCGACACCGGCGCGCGCCAGCGCTTCAGCCTGGGCCGAGCCCAGCGCCCCACAGCCGACGATCAAGACGCGCGAGGCTAGCAGTCGGCTCTGCCCTTCTGTCCCAATGCCATCGAAAAGAATCTGGCGGCTATAACGATCGTTTTGAGATTTCAAATTTGAGATCCAGAAATTAGTTCAGAGTTCAGCCTTTTTGGCTGCGGATCGCCGGATCTAGATAAAGCCTGAACTCTAAACCATTATGCCAGCGCATGGAGAGCCGCGGCCCGCATTACGTCGACGTCAGGGTCTTTACCGATCCAGATTTTGAATTGCTCGACCGCCTGGGCCAAAAGCATTTCCATTCCGCCCAGCGTTTCACATCCGGCCGCGCGAGCTTCGCGCAGGAACAATGTCTCCAACGGATTGTAAACGAGATCGTAAGCCAACCGCACCCCTCGAAATTGTCCGGTCGTCGCGACGGTATCGAGTTGATGAAGGCCACGCGTGCCCAGCGGCGTCGCGTTGACCACAATATCAAAGCCGGAAAAAGACGCTCCTGAAACCTGGTAGGTTTCCACTTTGAAGTCTGCCAACTCCGATCGAGTTTTGTCGGGATTGCGGCTGAACAGAGCAACATCGGCGCCTTCATTACGCAAAGCCCACAGCGCCGCGCGCGCCGCGCCCCCGGCGCCTATAACCGCGCAGCGAGCGCCCTGTAACGATCCGAACTGGCGCTTGAGTGGCGCTGTAAATCCCGCCGCGTCGGTGTTATAGCCATACAGCTCGTCGTCCTGAACCACAATCGTGTTGACAGCTCCAATCGCTTTCGCCGACGTTTCAATCCAGTCGAGACAGTTCATCACCGCGGATTTGTGGGGCGCAGTTACACTCAAACCACGCAGGTTCCACTCGAGCTCGCGCGAGCGCGGATGCGACATCCGGCGCATGAACTGATCAGCATCGTGTACTTCGAAGGGAAGATAGACCGCGTTTACTCCGGCGGTCGCGAAGGCCGCGTTGTGAATCTTCGGTGATAACGAATGGTGGACCGGCTTTCCTACTAATCCGATGATTTCTGTGTGCTGATCGATCTTGTCGATCCGATAGACCTCACGCAGTTCGCGGGCGGTCAACTGCCCCGGTGCAGTGGCACTTTCGTCATCGATTGACCCATAGGTGAGAAACGAGCCGCGCGATGGCCCGAGAATCCTCGTCATGATTCCGGCCTGACCCATCGCTATCGCTATCAGGTCACGGCCTTCGCTCTGGGCGCGCTCGAGCAAGTGAAAGACGGGCAGACAATCAGTTGCATCGTCGGCCTGCACTGCGATCTTCAGAATGCGCGCCGGCGTCGCTGCCATGCGTTTGTATATCTCATCAAGATCGGAAGGCACGCCGACAAAGTCATGATGAGAGCAAATGACCAGGCCCCAATCAATCGATGATTCTCTTGCCAGCCCATCGGAAGCAACACTGCGCGCCAGGTCAAGCTCCAGATCCATCAACGCACCCCTGGATATCCTGTTTAGCGAAACCCAGAAATTTCGGCGGGCCCCTGAATCTGTCGCGGCATGGCCACCTTGTGCGGCAGGCCGGAAGGTAATCAGCATCGGCGTGCCATCGCGATTCAGATGATCGCGCAAGAGCGGAAGCACCGCTTCTCGCTCGTCATCTTCAAGGCAGTCAAGCCGCAACTCTACGATGCCGGCGACTTCACTCGCGCGTTTGATCGCTTCCGCCAACTCACTCGCGCGCTGCACGCAAACCGGAACACAAATTCTGGCAGGGTTGCTTTTCATCAAACACAACGCGAGGCGATGTTCGTCTGCTTCACCCAGGAAGCACGTCATCGCCCCGAATTCAGAGTCAAGGAAGTTCTAATCAAGTGCCGGTTCTTTTCCCCTCTCCCACTTGGAGAGGGGCGAGGGGTGAGGGCGCGCAGCGTACGACAATAAACAAAAGAAACGGCCTGTGCGCCGTGGACCCTCACCCCAACCCTCTCCCAAAGGGACTAACATTGACTCATCAAATCATGTGATTGGCAGGTTGTTATCTTGAGCGCCGAAGGCGCGAAATGTAATAGCCCGGCCCAACGGGCCGGGTGCGGCGATTGTCGTTTGATTGAGCGCTGAAAGCGCGAAATGCGTTGATCCCC
>Ga0137404_10000151_pt1 | contig 43896 bp, 39 predicted proteins | sample CZOMad2_1_16fung_FD_108285 | JGI IMG/M metagenome (GOLD analysis project Ga0137404, IMG submission 108285) | Vadose zone soil fungal communities from Angelo Coast Range Reserve, California, USA - CZOMad2_1_16fungal (Illumina Assembly) | ecosystem: Environmental > Terrestrial > Soil > Vadose... | reverse complement strand
CGGAGAAATTTCCTGAGCTGATGTGTGAATTTTGCTATCGATTTTCACATCCTGAAATGTTTAAATCTCCCCGTTATTACTTGCAAAACACGTTACGCCTTGCGCCAACTCGGTAGTAAACCCTAATTCGTATATTGACAAAATGTACATATTGTACTACGAATTATTTATGACAATTGTTGTATCAATTAGTCAATTTCGTCAACATATCGCAGACTATATTGAAAAGGCTCGGGCTGGAAATACTGTTATTTTACAGGATGAAAAAAAAGGTCAACAGATTATTAAACTTGTAGGAAAAAAATTCAACTCTGAAGCATTTGGACATGCTTTGAAGGAAGCAACTGGTATTTTCACTGCTGAAAATCATCCTGAATGGCAAACAAAAAATGACGTAATTAATTGGGTAGAAAAAGGAAGATTAGATTCAGATCGTACCTTCTAACCATGTATTTAATCGATACAGATATTCTTATATGGGTTTTACGAGGAAATAAAAAGTATGAAGATTTTCTTCAAGAACTCAAAGATAAAGGTACAATGTCTATCTCAACAGTAACTATAGCTGAAATATATAAAAATATTTTCCCCTCTGAGATAGTAAAAACCGAAAATGCATTAAATGAGTTTCAAGCATGGGATGTAAGTACTTCCATTGGAAAACAGCCAGGATTGTATTGGCAAGAATATCCCAAAAAATTAAAAAATCTTAATCTAAAAGACTGTCTTATTGCAGCAACAGCAAATGTTCACAGTGCAAAATTAGTAACACTTAATTCAAAATATTTTCCAATGAAAGATATCTCTGTATTAATTCCTTTAACTAAGTAATGCCAAGCTTCTTGAGTCTTTCATGGGTACGGAATAAACTGAGGAAATCATATATCCAATTATGGATGACAATCTATGGTTTACGGAGTTTGGCGGAAATGCAATCGGTCGGATTAATCTTAATCCTCCAACAGTTACTCCTACACCAACTCCCAAAATTGTTCCATTGCTCAAACAAGGTGTATCTCCTTATACAGATAATGATCCTTCATGGGAAAATGAAACTCTGAAAGTTTTGGAATTTCCAAAGCCAGCAACTGATGATTATCGAATTGAGATAAGCTCTTCAAATGGACAATCCTATCAAATGGATACATCTATTATTACTCAAGAAAGAGAAACAAAGACTCAGACACTAACTGGTCAACTATCCACTGATACTACCAATGCTTTTACTCTTACTTATGATAAGCAATCAACAGAAGCAACAGAAATTATACCTATTGTTATAACACTCCAAAGTCTGAAGGCAGATTTGCAGAAATTTTATGAACAAGGAAAAATCGATAATCAAACAGTGTACAGAAGTCTTAAACTCAAAGTAGACCTTGCCATCCAAGCAAGTCGTGTGCAACCAGAATTTTTGAGTAAAAGATTGACGATCTTTGCATTAAAAGCATTTTTAGTTGAATTAAATTCTCATAAAGAAAGACATAATAGTCAAGAAGCATATCAAGTTCTTAAGAATGAAACTGACTTTTTGATAAACAAATACAATAATTAATTTTTACCTCCTCAATTAGTCTTTTCTCTATCCAGGGATACAATATGATACAATCACTTATTAATCATGGGTAATAAAGAAAGACGCGCATTTCAACCAACTCCTGAACCAGGGCCTAGAGATTCTCAATTACCTATGGCTTGTCTCGATTTATCTGTTTGGGGACAAAATTCTCCTGTTAGAAAACGAGGTATTTTCCCTTCTGGCTCAACAGAATACTATATATATCCTCCTTACCATACTGTTACCTATCCTCATATTGATGATCAACATAATGAACGAATGAATAGAAATAGAGAGACAGTAAAACAATTAATTGCGCCTGATGTTCAATTAACCAACTCTGATGTACAAGAACTTGTTGCAGCTTATTATCTCGGCTATCAGTACTCTCCATACTATCGTTATAAAACAGGCTTACCTTATCCAAATCCAGAAGAAAAATGTTTTGCTCCTATTAAAGTAACCTACGAGGATATTGGCGCGGAAAGACGGACTGCATCTTCAATCCTTTTGATACCTCTCGTGAACGATCTTAAAGATGCGTTTGAGACAACTCGATATAATGGTCTCTGGGCAAGTTTCCGTGCAGCTTCATCTCAAAAAAATCTGGTGAAAGTTGATGTATTATTATCTGGAAAACTGCTACCCCAAGATGAAGCTCCACGGTGGCATGAGGTATGGTTAATCCCACCTGAGAAACTTCCTGGTTAAAATAGAGATATACTTTTGCTTAAAAAACATCTTGGCGAGAAAGGATATTCTTTTCCTGACCAATAAGTATCATTCTTTTTAGTCGTAAATATTTTCCCCCGTTAGCATGCCAAGTGCTAATTGGATAGCTGTTTGAGGTGGTTGTTTTTGGCCTTTTACTTGCTCTTTTGGCTTAATATCAACTGGCGTGATCATTGCTTCAAACGCACTATTTATTAAATTCCATAAATTAGTTTGACCAATCTTTTTCACTTTTTGCACCCACTCTGCCCATGTACCATCTTCTGTACCAAATTTTTGTGAAGCACCACTGATAGCATTTTCTGGTACGACAACGGGAAGATTGAGATCATCACCTGAATATTGAAAATCTGCATGTTTTTCAGATACATTAAGACCTAATCGGATAGCACCACCAATAATCATCATCTCTCGTGCTAATTTTGCGTTTTCATCAACAATAAATTGCATTTTCTCCGGTTTGTCATCTTTTTTTTCTTTTCGGTTTTCAGGTACTCTATAAAAGATTTGCACAGGTTGAGGCTTTTCTTTTGTTAAAGGCTGTGTTTGTGCCTTTTCTGACTTTGGAACAATTTGTTCTTGGGTTTGTACTATGACTGATTCTTTTTTGTCATTTGATAATTTCTTCACAAGACGAATCGTTTCTGTAACCAATTTTAATGGTTCAGGTTTTATCTCTTGCGGTTTTTGCACGGTTGGTTTTGGTGTTTCTGTTGGTTGTTGTATCATTTGTTGTAATTCTGTTTGAATCTTTTGTATTTGTTTCTGTTCCATCTTTTGCACTACTGGTATTGCTTTTTCTTGAATCGGCCGCACAATAGGAAAGCGTATTGGTTCTATAGGATTTTGTTCTGTCTTTGGTGTAGGCAAAGCTGTTTCAAAAACTGCTTTTTTGGTTGCTGGAAATTCAAAATGTACCTTTGGAAGTACTATTTTCACTTTTGTATCAAATGGTTTTTTGTCTAGAACTGGCGCGATATCCATTGTTGGAGCGACAAATGGTACTGTTGTCTCAAAACGAAAAGATCGTGCAGGAGTTTCTGCTTTGCCAAGCGGTGCTGGTGTAAAACCACCAAGCTTGAGCTCTGCGCCCGTTTTTATCGAACGAAAGCTCTGAGTATCCTTTGTTGGCGCAGAAATACGCATCGATATGCCTGATGTTGATCTACTAGCACCTCTGCTTGAGATTCTTGGTCCCATTTCTGCTGTTCTCATATGGTAGCAGTATACTGCCTAGACAAGCCCATAGCTTGACATTAATCTTACAAGAATTTTATAAGGTTATGTGGGTATTTTGTAACATAAATATCAAGTTTAGATCGTAAATATACCTATAATAGCTTCAGGAGGAAACAAACATGATGAATTTTTTTAAAAATAACAACAAAAATTATCGCCAAGCAGATTTGTGGCTTGAGGCATTTGCGATCCGCGAAGAGCAAAAAAAAGCATTGCAATTACAACAAATAACTCAATCGCAAGAAGATTGCTCCGTTGAGCTAAGCGAAATTCGCAATGACGAAATAAAACAACACCCACAAGTTATTTTTAGCAAAGCTGATGGAGGACACAATAACGAAGAAGCATCAAAAATCCAGCAAATTTATGCTGAACTTGAAGATTTGCCACTTTCTCCGATCTTTGCTCTTATTTAAACAAATTTTTGTAAATCAAACGAAGTCCGGTGTAGCTCACACAATCCATATTTCCCTATCGCATCTCTATGCTTTTTTGTCCCATAACCTTTGTTGGTAGCAAAATCATAGTTTATAAAATCTTTATGCAACTCTTCCATGCGCTCATCTCTATAGACTTTGGCAATAATTGATGCCGCCGCAATTGAGATACTGAGACCATCACCATGCACAATTGGTTTTTGCTGATTTCGTGAAATATTATCAATATAAAACGCATCAATAAGAATAAAATCCGGTTTGATTGGAAGTTTTTTGACTGAATCCTGAAACGCTTCTTGGGTTGCTTTCCCGATACCGAGTTGATTGATGATAGGAACATCGATCTCGGAAATTGCAAAAGCAAGCGCCTGTTTTTTGATAACTTCTGCTAGTTCTTTGCGGACTTTTGGAGAAAGTTTTTTGGAGTCATTGACAGGCTTTGGTGAGCTAAAATTTTGCGGCAAGATGACTGCTGCCGTGACGACTGGACCTGCAAAACAACCTCTGCCTACTTCATCAATACCTGCGATAAAACGCATCCCTTGATCCCACAATAATTGTTCCTGCGCAAAAGTTGGCTTGTTATTTTGCTTCAAGCGCTGCATATTTTTGAAGATTAGTGTTTATCTTATCCATCAATTCGCGAGGTTGTATATTTTGTAGAGACTCTGATGGCATTTCTCTTTCATAATGCCTTTGACCTTCAGGATCACTGATATTTTTTATAACACCAAATGCTGACGCAAGAGGATCTTGACGTTCAGCCGTATGTGCTTTTTTGAATGTATTATTGAATAAATCATGTTCGTTTGGTGAAAGTCCATTGCCTTGTGATTCATGAAAGTGAGCGAGCGTTGTTTGATAATCAAAACCTGTATTAAGTGACAGCCATTTAAAATACATCCATTGTGCTACTTCACTACCTCGTGATTTGGCAAAACTGTCCATAAGTGCTGAAAGAAAATTCTCTCGTGTTATTTTTTCCGGAAATTTATATTTTTCTGGATTATCAATTTGATGCTTAAAATCTTCAGCTGTTAATTCATAATGAGTAACTTTTTTATGTTCGAAGGGAGTGATTGAATGATTTTCCATAGTATTAGTCTAACAGATTTTCTTCAGCTCCTTCTTCAAGAAGATCTAAGCCTTTAATTGGCGGAAGTGATGCTCCAACAATACCTTGCATACTGCCGACAATATTGGCTGTACTCACGAGTATTCTTTGTGCTTGGGCTTCTCGTTGTTTCCACGATTTTTCAAATGCTGCCCGTTCTTTGGTAATTTGTACTAATTGTTCTCGATATGATTCAACAACATTTTCTACTTGTTGTTGAAATTCATGGCTTGTAATGTAGTTATAAAGTACATCGGCCTTTCCACCTTTGTTGGCAGAAATCGCTTTTTGGTAGCCGACATCCAAAAGATTTTTACGCAAGCTCGTTGCCACGGGGACGATAAGATCATAACTACAAATCCAAACTCCTTCTTTGATGCCAAATCCATTTTCTGCTTCTTTGGGCAAAACCATACTTACGATGACTGCGCAGAGAGCTTTTTCTGATCGTAAATCTTCTTTCAGTTTGCCAAGCCATTTATCTGACCATTCTTTGGTACGTTTTGATTCCCAGAGGATTGTCCCGCAAACAAATCCTTTCGGACTCTTTACGATATGTTTTATATCAGCTCCTGTAATTCCTTTGCCAACAGGCTCAATAGCATCGTGTGGAAAAGCAGTTCTTAAGAGATTTTCCATTTCTAATTCCAAAACTTCCCCTTGCAATTGTTGTGATTTTTGTTCGGCTTTTCGTTGTGCTTCAACGAGTGCCTTTTTGGTATCATCAAGTTGCTTTTTGAGTTCTGCATTTTCTAAGTCAGATTTTTCCTTGAGCGATTTGGAAAGTTCTTCTTGTATCCTTTCCCGTTCGGTAAGCAGTTTTTTTTCCATTTCTACTTCTTTTTGTTGTTGTTCGTCTTGAAGTTTGCGAAATGCTTTCATCTGATCTAACAGATCGTTTTGCAGTTTATCACTTTTTTTTCGCACTTCTTCAAGTTCATTTGCGGAGTTTTTCAAGGTAAGTTCTACTTCTTCTTTGATGCGTTTTTCTGCTTTTTTTTCGATGTCTTCTGAAAACTTTTCTAGTTCCTCTTTGTGCTTGCTTCTTTCTTCGCGTAATATATCTTCTTCAATTTGGTGTTTGAAGGCTTGGCTAATTTCAACATCTTTACCGCAATGAGGACATACGACAGTATTCATATATTTTGTAGATTTTATAATACCTTGCCAGCCCACTTGATGCAAGTCGCTCTTTTGATTAGGTAATTGACAATCTAGAATAGTCAGGAGTATACTAACTTTTTTATGAATGTAGAAACATCAACTAAAAAACATCCCAAAGAGCGTATACAAGATTCTATAACGAGTCTTAGTAGAATTTTTAATACTGATCCTTTTACTCATAAAGCCTTTGGCGAGTGGGCAAAGTACTATGAAGTATCTAGTTTTCTTTCTGAAATACACCAACATTTAAGAAATAAACCTGAAGGTTCTACCAAAGAAACTTGGGAAGCAACCAGACTTAGCTTATATGAAAAATCTCGTAATCTTGATGCAGAAAAAAAAGCTCTGGAGAGTCGCCTTAATGGGGAAAATCAGCCTCCAGTTGTTCAAAATACTTTATTTTATTTACAGAGAGAGATTGGAGGTTTAAAAAGATATTATAGTCAGATTGATGGTGTAGATCCGAATGTAGCAACAGCTTCTACATTACGAGAAATTGTCGGCAATATTAATAGGCTTTAAAAAGCAAAATCCACGCCTGTTTTCTCTCATCATTGACACCTTTCTTCTCTTTTGCTAGCATGGATTCGGCCTCATGAAAACATTACTACGCAACCTTATTATTTACTCCCTTATTCTTTTTCTTCTCCCACAACTGATTCCAGGGGTCACAATAGGTGGTGGACCTTGGACGATATTGATCGGTGGGCTTGTATTGACAGTCCTTTTTCTTGTCTTAAAGCCAATACTAAGTATTATTAGCTTTCCTGTTAATATAGTGACACTTGGGTTATTTAATATATTCATCAACGCAATTCTGCTTTATCTTTTAACTGTTTTTGTCACAGAAGTTACAATTAACGCTTTTACCTACACAAAAATGAGCTTTTTTGGATTTACGATCCCTAAATTAGTATTCAATACCTTTTTTGCTTATCTCTACTCTACTTTTGTACTGACTGTTATTAATTCATGTATTCGTTGGCTCATATCATAGGCAGAAAGCAGATATTGTGGTATAATAAACGGATACTATGTGGCACAATATCTTGACTGTCGCGCAAATTATTATTTCTGTTCTTATTGTTGTTGCCATTCTTTTACAAGCACCTGAAGGTGGATTATCTCCTGTTTTTGGTGGTGGTGGAGAAATGTACCGAAGTAAAAGAAGTGTTGAAAAATTTCTTATCGTTGCAACAGTTATTCTATCTATTCTCTTAGTTACCCTCTCCGTGTTACTTCTCCTACCACAATTGAGATAAATTATGTTAGTTATAAGACGAAGACTAATTTTTTGGCTGATTAAAGCATATATAAAAAAGTCCGGGAAAATAATAATTCTTTCTTTTCTCCTAGGGCTTATTATCTTTTTTTCTTTTATTTATGGGTCAAGGTATTTTGCAAGAATTGTTCCTGTCTATAAAAAAGAATCAATCGGTGTCATTGGCGCGTATAGACAAGACGAGCTTCCTTCGCTTATTACCAATAAATTCTCCCGAGGTCTTACGACAATTGAAACTAATGGGACTATCAAACCAGATCTTGCGCAAAGTTGGGAAATTAAAAATAATGGAAAAACATATATTTTTCATCTCAAACAGCATGAGTATTTTAGCGACGGTGTTAACGTAACCTCCAATACCATTTCATATAATTTTTCTGACGTTACGACAAATAGACCAGATAAATATACCATTGTTTACAATCTAAAAGATGCCTATACACCTTTTCTTGTTACTGTCTCACGGGGAGTTTTTGAAAAAGGATTTATTGGCGTTGGCAACTATCGCATTGAAGATATCAAATTGAATGGAAGTTTTGTTCAATCATTAACAATTGTTTCTGTTAAAAATAAATTTGATACGATCCGTTTCCAATTTTATCCAAGCCAAGAAGCATTGAAGCTTGCTTTTTTATTAGGAGAGATATCAAAAGCTACGGGATTGACGACACCAACGTATAAAAATGTTGATTTTAAAAAAAACGCAAATACTAGGGTAAATAAAGTTACCAATTATGCTCATTTAGTAACGCTTTTCTATAATACAACCGATAGCGAACTTTCAGATAAAAAGGTGAGAATCGCGCTTAGCTATGCGTTGCCTGATGGATACACCTATGGCCAAAAAGCCTATATGCCTTATTCTCCTGAAAGCTACTATTATAATATAGATGTTACACAGAAAAAACAGGATTATGAGCATGCAAAATTACTTTTGTCTTCTTCGCCTCATTTGACAATTAAAACGCTTCGAAATTATAGAAAAACAGCAGATGCGATTGCTGCGACCTGGAAAAATATTGGGATACAAACAACTATTGAAGAAGTTGATGGTATGCCTGATCATTTCCAGGTTTTTTTAGGGGATTTTTCTATTCCGAAAGATCCTGATCAGTATACGCTCTGGCATTCTGGGCAAATAAATAATATAACGAAATATAAAAATCTCCGTATTGATAAGCTTTTGGAAGATGGAAGAAAAACTGCCGATAGTGAGAAACGTAAAGCAATCTATATGGATTTTCAGAAATATCTGATGGAAGATGTCCCCGCTTCATTTCTCTACTTCCCGTATGAATATGATTTTGTGAGAAAATGATACAGTTTTAAAATACGGCTTTACTTCTTAACTTTCGGTGATAGGTAATTGCAAATCGGTGTGCTTCATCTCTGATCCGCATAACCAACTGAAGCGCTTTGGAGTTTTTGGGTAAAAGAACTTCCGTAAAATTTTCTTCAGAAGAAACAGTATTGGGGGAGTTTGGTATCACAATTGTTTCTTCTTTTTTTGCTAGCCCTACTAAAGGAATATTTATCCCTCTTTGAGAAAGTGCATCAAGAGCTGATGAGACTTGTCCTTTTCCACCATCGACAACGATAAGATCAGGTGTATGCCATTCATCATGCAAAAATCGTCTCTTTAACATTTCTTTCATCATGGCAAAGTCATTTGGCTTGCCATCTTTTTTGATTTTAAATTTGCGATATTGCGACTTATCAATTTCTCCGTTGGTCAAAACAACCATCGATCCTGTGGCGTTTGTTCCTTGGATGTTGGAAATATCATAACACTCAATTCTCTCTAACTTTTGTAAAGCAAAACTGTGTTGATTGAGAATACGCATCAACTCATCAAGTTCTTGTTGACGAAGATCAGTCCGAAGATTGGGATTAACATCATACTCAAAAGGTCGATGAAATGGCTGTGTGACAATGCTGAGTGCATTAATTTTTTTCTGTACAACAAGTGCTTCTTCATAACGTTCATTACTGCTTAAGACCTCTCGATCTTTCTCAAGCTCATTCATAATTTTTTTTGATTCTCCTTCTAGCATTCGGACCATTCCTCTGATATTTTTTCGATATTCTTTTTGTAATTCCGGAGAATCAAACATAGGTGGACACGGACACAGACCGAGATGGTGATAGAGACAAATTCTTTTTGGGTGATTAAGTACTGACTGGAAAGGGAAAATTTTCCGGATTATTTTGAGAACCAACTTTACTGCTCCGGCATTTGGGTAAGGACCAAAATAGATTGAATGTGGATCATCTTCTCGTCTGGCAAGCAGTACTTTAGGATACGCGTCTTTTGCAGTAATCCGAATAAGAATATATGCTTTACTATCGACCAGACGGATATTATATTTTGGTTTGTACTTCTTAATATAAAACGCCTCAAGAAGTAATGCTTCAAGTTCTGATTCAACAATCGTAACTTTAATTTTTGTAACCTGCTCAACAAGTGTCTTTGTTTTACCATAGAGCATAGAAGGATTCGCAAAATACGAAGAGACACGTGACTTCAAATCTTTGGCTTTTCCGACATACAGGATTGTGCCAGATTCATCGAAGAACACGTACACGCCTGATTTTGATGGTAATGATAAATAAGATGATCGCGAGTATTCCAAGAATAATTCCTCCTATTCCCCATAACGTCAGAAAGAAAGGTGCAATTTTTACTGTTTGTTCACTCGTTTTGCTGCCTAACTCTGAATCGGGGGCAGAACGTATTGTAAAGCTCGCATTAGTATTTGTCAAAAAAGATGTTCCACGAAATCCTACATCCCAGGTATGATAACCAAACGGTGGTATCTGTGTCGTTGCCAATGATTGATTTTGAGGCAAAAGCATTGTTGAAGTAAGTGAGATGATTTGCGGGGAAAGTTTTTGGCTGCCGGTATTGGTTATGGTCACCTTACCAATAAGAGGAAACCCTGCGATGGAAACTTTCGGAAATGAAGCAGAGAATGAAGCGCTCACAGGATTATCTGGCATGGCATTTGCAAAATGCACCTGGATATCTTTTGCATTTTTATTGGCGAGTAACTTATAGCCGCCTGCAGGAATGGGATAGTTACTATCAGTACCTTTAATAGTAAAAGCAAAATGATCAAAATCCAAAACATTGAAATAATCAACGCCGCCTGTTGTACTTCCCCAAGTTGGATCAACCATGATCCATGTCTGCTTCTCTTTGTCATAATATTCAGGCCATGCATGCAAAATATCTTGCACAAGTGAGAGAGGGCGTTGTTTGGCATTTTCTGTGTAGGCAAATCCGTCAACTTCTCGCGCAGGAATGCCGGCAGCTCGTGCAATTGCGACAAAAAGATCTGTAAACTCTCGGCAGACTGCTGAATTTGGTTCTTTGAGTGCATTGAGCGCGCCAAGCCGAGGTTGATCACCAGTGACACGTGAGAAATCGTAGTGAAGAGTTTTGACGACATAATCATAAATTGCCTGAGGAGTTTTCAGTTCATTGGCAAGATCTTTGATAAGTGGATCTTTAGTCTCCCAATACGGTTGGGGTTTGAGATACTCATTAAAGTCAGTTGAAGAAAGAGGTTGTTGTTTGGGAGTAAGATTGATCTGTGTGGTTCCTTTCACTATAATAGCAACTTTTTGTGTTGGTAAAAGATGATATTGAGCAAGCCAGTTTCCATCTTTATCTTCGATAACATTTGACGGACGTGGCGTGATATCAGTAAGATAGATTTCTTGATAATTTGTTGATGGCGGCAAGGCAATTTCTGTTTGAACAGGATAGAGATTGTCGTTTTTAAGATGATACGTGAGTGAAAATGCATAAAGTTGTTGTTGGCCAAATGCAATAGAAATACCAGATTTGCCAAGTTGTTCTTTGGTAAAAATGAGACTGTTTTGCGGCTGGTTTGGTTTGATATAAGAAGGTTTACCAAATGAGGAAGGCGTGACAACGTTAACGGTAAAGCTTGTAAAATCATCAGGATTGGCAATACCTGGAATATTAATTTCCCAAACTTTTCCAAATTGTTTGGCAATTGTTGGCGTATCAAACGAAATAGTAAAGGGTAACTTACTCCCAAGACCAACAGATTTTTTATTAAAAACAAGTCCGATGATATAGCCATCATCACTTTTGGTAACGGAAGGAGTTATTGATCCATCAGGATCTGATGCCTTAACCTTGGAGATGGTATCAAATCCAAGTTGCATTTTATAGGAAGAGGCATAGTATTGGCTGGTTGTATTGGTAAGCGTACCGTGTAACTGCGCATGTGTCATCCCAGCTTGATCAACGGTATAAGTGACACTGTAATCGGTAGTGAAGTTGGTAGAGGCGAAAGCAGATCGCGGGAAGATAAAAGATAAAAAAATAAAAAACAAAAATATTGTCATCCAGAGCGACTGTAAAGAGCCGAGAGATATCTTCCAACAACGCTGCATAGGTGAGAAAGATTCCTCGACTTCGCTACGTTTCGCTTGGAATGACATATGTATCTTATTTTAATACATTTTTCAGGAATTTGCCTGTCCAGCTTTTGGGGTTGTTGGCAATTTCTTGTGGTGTTCCGACTGCAACAATTTCTCCACCTTTTTCTCCTCCTTCAGGGCCAAGATCAATAATATAATCTGCGTTTTTAATGACATCCAAGTTGTGCTCGATCACAATAACAGAGTTCCCCATATCAACGAGTCGCCTTAAGACATACAAAAGTTTTTCCAAATCTGCAAAATGAAGTCCTGTTGTCGGTTCATCAAGAAGATACAGCGCGTCTTGTCCTTTTTTGGAAAGTTCACTCGCAAGTTTGACTCGTTGTGCTTCTCCACCTGAGAGTGTTGGTGCTGGTTGACCAAGTTTGATATAGGATAACCCGACATCTTGCAATGTATTGAGTTTGTGAGCAAGACCTGGAACAAAAGAAAAGAAATTTGTCGCTTCTGAAACGCTCATATTAAGAACATCTGAAATATTTTTGCCATTGAAGAGCACTTCAAGCGCTTCATTATTGTATTGTTTGCCAAGGCATACTTCACAGGTTATATAGACATCAGGCATAAATTGCATTTCAATTTTGATTTGTCCTTCTCCTTCACATGCTTCACATCGCCCACCTTTAACATTAAAAGAAAATCTGCCTTGATTATATCCCCGGAGTTTGGCTTCTTTGGTACTGGCAAAAAGCTGACGAATATACCCAAAAGAATTAGTATAGGTCGCTGGATTACTTCGTGGTGTTCGTCCAATTGGTGATTGATCGATTGCAAAAATATTTCGGATATTTTCATGCCCTTGGAGTGAAAGAAACTTTCCTGGTTTTTGTGGATGGTAGGCATTTTTCATTTGCATCAATGCGTGATATAAAATATCATTCACCAACGTTGATTTACCGCTTCCTGAAACACCTGTCACAACGATTAATTTATTAAGAGGAAATTCGACGGTAATATTTTTCAAATTATGTTCGGATGCTCCGATGATTTTGAGACTTTTGCTATCGACACTATTGTCATCTTGAAGCGAGGATTTTTTTACCTGAATCTTTTTCCTCCCAGAAAGATAGGCTCCTGTGATAGAATCTTTATCTCTTTTAATTTCATCAAACGTTCCTTGTGCAATAATATTTCCGCCTTGACTACCTGCTGCCGGACCAAAATCAAAAATATAATCAGAGGCTTGCATCGTATCTTCATCATGTTCAACAACCAACACTGTATTGCCAAGATCACGAAGTTTTTTGAGCGTTTCTATCAATTTACCATTGTCTCGTTGATGCAGACCAATTGAAGGTTCATCAAGAACATACAAAACACCTGTCAGTCCACTTCCAATTTGTGACGCAAGGCGAATTCGCTGTGCTTCTCCACCAGCAAGTGTTGATGCTGTTCGAGCAAGCGTTAGATACTCAAGGCCAACATCGGTAAGAAAGGACAGTCGTTGTTTGATTTCGCGAAGAATCATTTTTCCAATTTCTGCTTCTCGCTGTGAAAGAGCTTCCGGCAGGGTCTCAATAAACTGCAATGATTTTTCAATTGACATCGTTGAGACATCAACGATTGATTTGCCATTAAGCGTTACTGATAATGCTTCTTTTTTGAGTCTTCCACCATGACATTCAGAACAAACTTCGTAACGCATATATTTATCAAGTTGTGTTTTGAGAAATTGCGATTCAGATTCGTTATATCGCCTCTTAAGTTCCCAACCGATGCCACGGAATGGTTCTTTGATGGCTGTTTCGTGACCCAAACGATTTTCTCCTTCAACATAATATTCTTTTTCCCCTGTGCCATTAAGTAAAAGTTCTTTCTTTTCTTCGGAAATATCTCCAAGTCGCTTGTTCAGGGGAATATCATTTTCTTCACAAAATGTTTTAAACGTTCTTGCAAACCACGTATCTTGTTCTCCGATATTATAAAATGGTGTGATACCACCTTCATTGATCGTAAGATTGTTGTTAAGAATTAATTCAGGATCCGCATTGAGTACTCTTCCGAGTCCGTTACAGTTTGGGCATGCACCATGTGGTGTATTGAATGAAAAAATACGTGGTTCTATTTCAGGAAGTGAGATATTACAAACAGGACAAGCAAATTTTTCTGAGAAGAGATGGTTTTCCATTTTTTCGGGTTTTTCCGGGAGGTCAAACGTTGCATCTTTAATAATCGCAACTGTCATCTCGCCATTTCCAAATTGCAATGCTTGTTCAACATCTGTTGCAAGTCTTGTTCTTTCTGTTTCTTTACTTAAACTTAGAGCATCAATGACAAGATCAATTGAATGTTTGTTTGTCTTGATCAAAACTAAATCTTCAGACAAACCATAAATCCTTCCATCAACTCTGACTTTGCTATAACCCCGTTTCTTAAGACTGTTAAACAGATCAATATATTCTCCTCGTCTATCTTTAACCAGCGGTGCAAGAAGTAGAATACGAAGTGGTTTTTTCCCAAGTTCCTTGTATTTTTCAGGCAGTTTGAAAATCGTATTAACGATTTGTTCTTTGGATTGTCTAGCTATTTCTCTTCCACAATTAGGACAATGAGGATGTCCAACACGGGCAAAAAGAAGACGCATATAATCATAAATTTCAGTAACGGTTCCAACTGTTGATCTGGGATTGTGACTTGTCGATTTCTGATCAATTGAAATAGCAGGCGATAATCCTTCGATAAGATCGACGTCTGGTTTTTTCATTGTTCCCAAAAATTGTCTGGCGTACGAAGAAAGACTTTCGACATACCGGCGTTGTCCTTCGGCATAAATGGTGTCAAAAGCCAAGGAAGATTTTCCACTACCGGACAAGCCAGTCAAAACGACAAGTTTGTTTTTGGGAATCTCTAAATCAATATTTTTGAGGTTGTGCTCACGCGCACCTTTGACTGTTATTTTATCCATATCTGATTGACCATCTATTATAAAGGAAAGTGGAAGCTTAAGCAATCTTCATACTTTTTATTTATTATATAAGCTGTTATACTTTTTTTATTCTATGCCTGAAAGAGAAACAACAATAACGATCAACCCGGGGCCTGAAATTCAAAGATCACCGCTTATTACCAGAGGAGGAAGAACTGCAAGAAGAGTAACAACTCTACTGACTGCGGCAGCTTTAGCTGCTGCCTGTTCTTCCGTTCTTCCGGACCAAAATTCTTCGCCTACTCCTCGCCCTCCTGGTGTTGAACAAACACATAAACCATTGCCTTTAGTTGAAGATGAACTTAATAAACTAAAAAATAACCCTGCTATCAATAAAAATATAAATGTCATGTCTTTTTCTTCATTGCGAAGTCAATACAAAGATGAGGATTACACAGGGGTTAATAATAAAGATGGCATTCCAAATGAGATTTCAGATTATAGTTCTGCACCAGTTCTTGAGATTACTTATGATAAAGACACTCAATCATTTCGATTTCATGATGAAACACCCAAAGGTCTTCCAGAACAAGATTTCTATAATCTTTTGCTACCCGTAGAAAATAATATTGTATTAGCAACTGCTTTTAAAACTGGTAGACTTGATCGAGTTGCTATTAGACTTAATAAAATAGAGCCAGATCCAACACTTAAAGGAGTTGATGATTATAACGGTCAATATGTCATCAAAGATGTTAGTGATTCCAAAAAAGGTATACAGCAAACAGTATATTTATTTTTACCGGGTGATAACACATTAAATACCATTGACTATAAAACACTCTTGATACATGAACCTTTGCATGCTTTAACAAGCAGAGAAAGTTTAAGTTTAAGCAGTCCTGATGTACAACCCTCGACAGAAGACCTTACTCATTGGCAAGAGGTTTGTAAGGATATCCGTACTATTGCGTTGGATGAAGCAAAGACACAAACACAAGATATTCTAGAAATCATGCGTGAGAATCGACATCTTTTCGCTGAATCTCAAGTACAAACTGCATTTGATGAAGTATATAAAGCATTACAACATGGAGATTTTAATAAACTTGAACCCAAGACTGGAGATCAAAAAGATGACTTCACGAGCAAAGTTCCTGAATGTGGTGTTATTGGACCATGGTCAGCGTTTATGCGTATTCTTACTATGAAAGGGATTGATATAACAGATTCTATATTAGTTTCTGATGCTAAAGTTGCGTTAGTGGATAAGATGCAGCAAGCTTGGCAAGATATTATGGTAAAAAATATCATTTTTGCTGCTTTAAGTGAAGGTACATATACTAATGCTGGGTCACCCGGTGAGGGAGCGGGTCATCCTGAGACAGATTGGGATGAATTGATTGTCTCAACAACAGATATATTACTGAATTATCCTGATACTTTTGCTCAAACATTGCAAAAGCTCTCTGATCAAGAACGAAAAGTTGCTCTACAGCTCGTCGATGTTTCTGTCAAAACTGTTGATTTTCAAGTTCCTGCGGATGAGGATGCATTCCATAGAGAACTCAGAAAAAACTATCAACGCTTTAAAGCAACAATGGGACAAAATTGAGCTTTCTAGCCTGATTTGTATTACTTTACTGACTAAGTAATACTTTTGTAGTAATATAATGATATGCAATTTATTACTTCAATAACATAAAAAGAGCAAGAAACAATTCCTGCTGCCATTAGACGAAAACTTGGTATAAAACCAAATACAAAAATTATTTTTGAAATTACAAATAATAACGGAGTGCCTATCAAGCCTGTTACAGATTTTTTTACCTTTTAATATTGAAGCAATGGAAAAAGCAGTAAAAGACACTATTGTCATCAAATAAAATACGTCAAAAACTTAATTGATACTAATCTAATTATTCGACTTCTTGTCAATGATGATCCTCAAAAGGTAACCCAAGTAGAAAAACTATTAAAAGATAAAAATAATAAAAACATTCCTCTCCTGCTGCAGTTGCAAAATTAGGAAATATCATGCTTATTCATACTATCGTAAGCTTTTCTCGATGCCCACAATTACTGTCAAAGAGCCTTAGAAATCGGCCTGATAAAGCTTTACATTTATAGAAAACTCTACTATAATAATCTCTTCCGATGTCGAAAGTTTTCTATAAAGCGCTGGGTCAGACAGAAACCTGGCCAAATCTGACTGGTATTTATCCCAGTTCTCTAACATATGATGATGTCTATCTTGTTCCACAAAACTCTCCTATTGCATCCAGAGCAGATGTTGAAGTAAAAGTAACTGTTGGTCCCTATACTCTTACCAAACCAATTATTGCAGCACCAATGGATACAATAACTGGTGAAAAGATGATTCGAGAACTTGCTCGGTTGGGCGCGCTTGGAAGTTTGCCACGAGGAGATCTTGCAAAACGGGTAAAACTGTGTAAGCAATTTAGTAAAGAAAATATTCCTTGTCTGTACGCAGTCGGTTTAAAAAATGGTATGGATGAAGCAGCACAACTGATTAAAGCGGGCGCAAAACTGCTTGTTATTGACGTAGCACATGGTGGATCCATTCCTGCACAAGAATTAGCACATGAAATTAAAAAAAAGTACAAAAATATATTTGTAATGGCAGGTAATATTGTTACTTCTGTTGAGGGAGAATCATATAAGAAATATAGTATTGATATTGCAAAAGTCGGCGTGGGACCTGGAGGAATGTGTACGACACGAATTGTTGCCGGCAATGGATTTCCACAACTTTCTGCGATTTTTGAAGTAACAGCAACTGGCTTGCCAGTTATTGCAGATGGTGGCATCAAACAACCAGGAGATGTCGCGAAAGCAATTGCTGCTGGCGCAACATGTGTGATAATTGGAAGTCTTTTTGCCGGAACAGATGAAACACCTGGTGATTACACCGGCTCTGGGATGAAAATTGTCCGTGGACAAGCATCCAGTGAATACATGGATGATCAAGGGATTGTCACCAATGAATTCAGAGCAGCAGAAGGAGTCAGCATTGAAGTTCCAGCTCATGGCCCAGTCGAACAGGTTATAAAACGGCTTATGGGCGGTCTTCGAAGCGCAATGACATATGCCGGTGCAAAAGATATTTTGGATTTTCAAGAAAAAGCACAATTTATTATCGCAACTGATTCTGCACGAAACGAAGGCAAACCGTGGCTTAAAAATGTGATTGCCTAATATTATTTTTTATTTTCCAGTGATCTCCATAAATACCAACAAGCGGTTGAACGATACGGTCTCCAGTTTTCAGAAAGTTTGAGCATTTCCGCCCGATCGGTAATCCCATACAGGCGTTCAATTGCCCGACGAAGACCCAAATCACCAATTGAAAAAATATCCGGACGATTGAGCGTAAAAATCAAAATCATTTCAGCAGTCCACTGCCCAACTCCTTTAATCTTGGTTAATTCGATAATAACTTCTTCATCTGTCATTGCAGTTATTTTTTTGTGATCCAGCAATCTTTCTTGAAAAGCCTTCGCAATAGCTTTGATATATGAGATTTTGCCATAAGAAATTCCGGCTGTTCTCAATGCTTCATCTTTCATGGCAAGAATAACTGATGGTTTCGGAAATTCTTTTGATGCAAAAAGATTTTTAAATCTCATAAAAATCGTATCTGCTGCTTTGATTGATAATTGTTGCGAGATAACTGATTCAATAAGTTCTCTCAGAAGGAATTTACTCCGATCTTCAAAAACAGGTGCTGGATATTGTTTTATTAATTTTTTTAATATTGGATCTGTAAACATATTATTTTCTCTTAAACATCCTGTGTAGTTGGTCAATCGCAATAATTATTTTTGTTGGTCTGCCATGTGGGCATGTTGCATTATTGTTTGTTTGCTCCAATTTTTCAAGTAGCTCTTTTGCTTGTTTTTTTGTTAATGACTCTCCTGCTTTGATTGCCGCTCGACAAGCAAGATACGCAATCATTTTTTGACTCAAACTATCAATTGTTTTAAAAGATTTTTTTTGCATAAGATCTTCAAGAAGTTCTGTAAATAATATTTCAGGATTTCTATCCTGAAATACAAGCGGCATGGCATGCAAAAGAAAACTATTATCTTTAAACGATTCAATCACAAAACCAAGTTTTTCTAATTGAGGAAGATATTCATGAAGCAGTTCTCTTTCAGAAAAACTTAGATCAAAGAGTTTTGGTGTTGATAAATGATATTGTGGTAATTCTTTTTTTTGTTTGAGAAATGCTTCCATAAATTGTTCATAGAGAATTCGTTCATGTGCGCCATGTTGATCGATAAGAGCAATGCCGTATTTTGTTTGTGTCAAAAGATAGAGATTGTGAAATTGGACAGGATTTGTGGTGGCAATTTTGTCATGAGCGCGAATATCCCATGGAATCTGATTTTCCTTCAAAAGTCTCCCAGCAAAAGAATTGGTGATTTTATCAGACAGCGCAAGCCCTTTTTCTTCACGCAAATAATAAGTAATATTTTTTTCAGTGAGCGTCTGCGAGACAGCAGCATGCACACTATCATAAACCATTTTCGCATCGACAAATCGGACTTCTTCTTTTCGAGGATGCACATTGACATCAACATATTCATAAGGAAGTGAGACAAACAAAATAAAAATAGGATGAGTTTTTGATGCAAGTAAATTACCATAGGCATCTTTTACTGCAAGAGAAATAAATTTGTCACTCACTTTTCGTTGATTAATATAAATGAATTGTTTTTGATTACTTGTTGTTGTCAGTTGTGGTTTGGCAATAAAGCCAGAAATATTCAATGCGCCTTTTTCATAGTTAACCGGCAAAAGAGAAAAAAAAATTGTTGTTCCCAAAAGAAGCTTTATCCGCTCACTGAGATTTTGTTTTTTTGGAAGATCAAAAATAATTTTTTTATTGTGTGTCAAGACAAAATGAACTGCACTATTTGCAAATGCAAAAGAGGTGATTACTGCAATAATATGTCTCAATTCTGTCCGATAACTTTTGAGAAATTTTTTTCTTCCGGGAACTGAGTGAAAAAGATCCGCAACTGTTATCGTTGTTCCACCAGGCATACCGATAGGAGAGATTTTTTTAACAACACTATCAGTTATCTCAATAGATGTCCCACTGATTGCTTTTTCTGTTTTACTTTGTATTGTCACATTACTAATTGCTGCAATGCTTGCAAGCGCTTCCCCACGAAACCCAAATGTGTGAATATAAGAGAGTTGTTCTGCTGTTTGTAATTTGCTTGTTGTGTGAGGTTTGAAGCATTCTTCAAGATCTTCTTTATCCATACCTTCACCATTGTCGGTAACGATGATCTTTCGAAGACCGCTTTCTTCAATATGAATTGCAACCGAATCAGCTTTGGCATCCAGTGCATTTTCAATGAGTTCTTTAACTGCATAAGCTGGCCGCTCAATCACTTCTCCTGCCGCAATTTTGGCAATGACATCTTTGGGAAGATGGTGAATTTTTGTTTTGTTTGTTGATCCGACGGCAACGGTAATTGTTTTAGTCTGCATGAAGAATATCTGTTCCCTGCATTGTAAACAGTTTGAGTTTTTCTTTCAACTCGGATAATTTATTGAGGGCATCAAGTGGCGTCATTTGATGAATATCCAAATTTTCCAACTCTTTTTGAAGCAAATGAGTAACGAAATTGTCATTTCGACGAACATCGTGAGGAGAAATCCTTTTGGAATCTCTCGCTTCACTCGAGATGACAAATTTTGATGATTCTAAATGTCTGGACTCTAATTCTTTTAATATCTCATTTGCGCGTTTTATAACCGGTTCTGGAATTCCTGCAAGCTTTGCAACGGCTACACCAAAACTATGAGAAGCACCACCTGGCAAAATCGTATGCAGAAAAATTGGTTCACCCCGCTCATCAGCAACAGCCATATGAAAGTTTTTAATTTGTTTTGGATACTGCTCCTCCAAAACTTGCAGCTCATGATAGTGTGTTGCAAACAATGTTTTTGGTGGCATTTTATTGTTGGTTACCAAATATTCTGCAACTGCCCAGGCAATACTAATCCCATCATATGTACTCGTCCCTCTTCCAATTTCATCCATAATAATCAAACTATTTTTGGTCGCATGATGTAGGATATGCGCTGTTTCAACCATCTCAACCATAAACGTTGAAAGTCCTGACGTAATCACATCAGATGCGCCGCTTCGAACAAAAATCTGATCAACAATACTTAAATGTGCTTTTTGCGCCGGAACAAAACTTCCCATTTGATTCATAAGGACAATCACTGCGACTTGTCTAATAAAAACCGATTTGCCTGCCATATTGGGACCGGTGATAAGAAGGAGTTGCTGATTAATATTGTCCAACGCAACATCATTTGGGACAAATTGTTTGTCTTCCAACAATGTCTCAACCACCGGATGACGACCAGATTTGATGTGCATTTCGCCTGAATATAATAATTTTGCTCTGACATAATTGTTTTTTTCAGCAATATGAGCAAACGTTACCAAACAATCCAATATCGCAATTGTCTCCGCTGCGTTTTGCAAAATATTGATTTGTCCAAGAATTTGTTGTAATGTCTCTTGAAACAATTGGTATTCAAGATCGTTAATCCTTTGTTCTGCTGTCAAAATAATTTCCTCTTGTTCTTTAAGCTCCGGCGTGACGAATCGTTCACCATTGACGAGGGTTTGTTTGCGTATATATTCTTTTGGAACAAACGACAAATTTGTTTTACTTACTTCAATATAAAATCCAAATACTTGATTAAAACGAACTTTTAGAGAAGATATTCCTGTTCGTTCTCTTTCTTTTCGTTCAAGTTCCAAAAGCCAATCTTTACTTCCTGAAACAATTTTTGAAAGTCTATCAAGTTCTTTATTAATTCCTTTTTGAATAATGCCTCCTTCGCGAATACTAATCGGCGGCTCAGGAACAATTGTTTTTTCTATTAAAAAAATGAGTGCAGCAAGTGATGGTTCAATCTTTTCAATCAATTCTAAGATTAAATCTGATTTAACATTTTCCAGTAATCGTTTAATTACAACTATCGTTTCCAAAGAGGATTTTAAATTCACCAGATCTCGTCCGTTGCCAAGACCAACTGAAAGCCGCGACATGAGTCTTTCAACATCGCTGACTTCTTGCATTTTCTCTCGAAGTGTTTGACGAAGGCTTCTCTGTTGTAAAAAATATGCAACCGCATCGTGACGTTTAGCAATTGCGTCTTTATCAACTAACGGATGTTTCATCCATTGTTTAAGAAGTCTTCCTCCCATTGCAGTGATTGTTTGATCCATCACAGCAAGAAGTGTTCCTTTACTATCATGTTCACGAATGGTTGAGAAAAGCTCAAGATTGAGTATTGTTGAACGATCTAAAAGAAGTGAATCTGATGAAGAGAGTGCTATGACTTTTTTGATATGGTGAACTGTCCCTTTTTGTGTTTCCTGCAAATAACCAAGAAGTGCTGCGCAACTTTTAAGAGCAAGCTGTTTATCTGCAATACCAAATCCCGCGAGTGTTGCAACACCAAAATGTGCTTTGAGGATTGAAGACGCATTATGCGCCAAACTTTCCCATTTTTGAAACGAAAAAATATTAATATCCTTTTCAGTTTTTAGCAATCGCAGAAGATTTGGATTGTTATACAATTTTTCGGAAAGAATACATTCTGTCGGATGAATACGAGCCAATTCATCTATGATTGTTTGTTCGATATTGTTTGTCTCAATTTGTGTCGTTGCAAAGTAACCAGTTGATATATCAGCAATGGTAAAAGCTATCTGTTGTCCCTCAATCGTAAGACTAATAATATAATTATTTTCTTTTTTTGCAAGATATTTTTCATCAAGCACAGTTCCTGGTGTCACAATGCGTACAACATCCCGCTCCACTAATCCTTTTTTATTTGGTGGAGAAAGTTGTTCGCAGATTGCGACTTTGTAACCTGCCTTTACCAATTTTGACAGATACGCATCAACCGCGTGATATGGGACACCTGCCATCGGAATTCTTCCATTCTTGCCATTTGATTTGCCAGTTAATGTAATGTTAAGTACTCGTGCACCAATATGCGCATCTTCAAGAAACAATTCATAAAAATCTCCCATGCGGTAAAAAAGCAAACAGTCTGGATAATTTTTTTTGATGGCAAAATATTGCTTCATCATTGGCGTTGAAAAATCCGGCTGCATAATACTAACCACTATAGCACGCAGTCGCAGAAAGAGTCAAAATCTTTAAGAGGCTTTTGCAGAATATGTTCTTTGAATTGCTGGCCTAAATAAATGAAGTTCTCGCACCGCCAGGATAAGCACTATAATTGTGTTGTGCAAGATAATCAATAATTTCCTTTGCTGCTTGTTTTGCTCCTCCTGCATCTTTGAGCGTTTTTCCTATCTTTTCTGCATTACGTTTATAATTCGTATTCGTGAATATTTTTTCTACTGATGTAACGAGTCGATCGTGTGTAAGCTTTTTCTTATTGAGACAAATGCCTGCTCCCAATTTTTGCACTTGTTGCGCATTAGTCAATTGCTCCTCAGTATCAGGAACTAACAATAATGGAATACCATAATACAATCCTTCATTAACACTATTCATGCCTCCATGCGTAATAAAAAGATCTACTTTTTGCAGTAAATCTAATTGGTCAACATAATCTTCAATAATAATATTCTTTGGCAGAGATGGGAAATCTTTTTTAGTAAATTTTTGCCCTAACGAAATAACAACTTGATAATTTGATTTCGCAAACGCATCAATACACATCTGAAAGAATTTTAGTTCGTCATTAAGAACTGTTCCAAGTGAAAAATAAATAATTTTTTTATGAGGAGAGAGTTGTGGTCCAAGATGTGTACTATGATATCTTTCAGCAAGTACCGGACCGACAAATTTAAATGTTTTATCAAAAATAGTAGATTTTGGATGAAAATAAGAAGAAGTTGTGACGATATTTAACGGTTCTTTGTTCATGACAACATCAAAAAGATCTGGTTGAATATCAAATTGTTTTGCAAAGCGTTTGTATTTTTTGATTGTACTAAAAATGTTATGTTTACTAAAAAAAATTTTGTGAAGAGAAGTCAAAACAATTTTTTGTGGACGAAAAAACATATGTTTGCCCAATACTTGTGTCGTTATGAAAGACACTGCTGGAATATGTAATTTATGTGCAATAAATTTCCCCCAGAATGCCACACCATCATGAACTATCAAATCAGGCTTTTCATCCATTGCTTCTTGTAATAAAATTGGGCCTCTTTCTTCAATAACATCCACAAGTGCTCTTAAAAACTTCGCAGGATTTCTACTGCTTGCTCGGTGTTCATCCGATATCACAACATGATAACTTTTAAATGTCACACCTGCCGCAACAATATATTTTTTGAATTCTTCAGTTGAATAATAGAACACACTATAACCTTGCTTTGTTAATTCACTGGCAACAGTTAAGGTTGGATTGATATGGCCAAAACCAGGCAAGCTATAAAAAATAATTTTTTTCATTTTATTAGTAACTAAAAAGAGTATCAATTAAATTGGCGAAGTAAAGCCACAATTTTCTTTTTGAGTTCTTCTGTTACTTCATTGATAACAACGCCTTTATCATATTGTCCATACAACACGACTGATCCGAGAGGAGCAAGTACAATTGCTGGAAGTGCGAGAAGATCCTCTTCTCCTGTCACAATAATCGTTTGTTTTCCGCCTGTTTTAAGAATTTTTTTGATAGCATTTTGTAAAGCAAGTACAGCATTTATATGTATTGTTCCTTGTTCATTTATCACAGTTATTCCGTGAATATGTTCAGGTTTTTTAAGTTCATTTCTTCTGGTTTTAAAATCAATAACGCTCACATCAGGAATATTATTTTTTTCTTTCAGTTTGGCAACAATAATATCTCCAACTGCAATAAGCATTGTTGTATCAGGTAAAAATTTAATAACAGCATCGGTATTTGCCACAATTTTTCCAAGTGGTTTGTGGAGTTTTTCACGTAAAGAAGGAGGCAGAGAGAGCTTTTCTTTAAGAAATAAATTCAGATACGGTATACCTTGTCTATCAATTTCTCCAATTCGAATTCGCTCTGAACTAATGAGTTTTCCATCGGGACCTAAAACATCCGGTATAGTAATCAATTGCAATGGAGGGAAACCACGTTCGTGACGTTTTTTATTAATAATTGAAATGTTTGGTAATGTTTCTTTGGTAGCGGCAATCGCCTGGATGTTTACATCTTGTAAAGTAGGCCCATAAATATTTTCAATTGGCAAAAAAGTTGTCCGTTCCAAAAACTTTTTTTTCTGCAAATAAATTTGGACAGTTGATGCACGAGTTTCATAATCTTCTATTTCTAGTGCCAAAATTTTATTTTGATAAAGAGGAGCTTTGCTGATGCCAATGGTAACTAATTGTGCTTTGGAAAAGACTATGTCTAATAATTTCTGGTGACCGAGGTGAAAATGGTCAAAAGTGCCACCGACTACTGCGCTTGTATACTTCATAACTTTTAATTTTGTTCTCTCTCTGGTGGATTGTTAGTTCCTCCTTCAATACTCATTGCTCTATTATAATAAATTTCTTGTATAATACAAAGGTTATGAAGAAACGTATTGCAATTCTTTCCTATCATACCTGTCCTCTGGCATCAGAGGAAGGAAAAGAAACAGGTGGCATGAATATTTACGTAGTACATACTGCCAAAAAATTAGTAGAGCAAGGTTTTATTGTTGATATTTTTACCAGGTCACAAGATCCAACTCAGAAAAAAATTGTCCAACTTTCAGAAACACTTCGTGTTGTTCATATTAAAGCAGGTCCTGAAAACTATATGCTTCCAAATAGCGAAGAAAATAAAAAACTTTTTTTCACATCAATCCCAGAATTTGTTGAAAATATAAAAATTTTTCAAAAAGAGCAGCAAATAGCATACGATATTCTTGATTGTCATTATTATTTATCAGGACTTGCAGGACTAGAACTCAAAAAAAGAGATACTATTCCTCTTCTGATGACGTTTCATACATTAGCACTTATGAAAAATCTTGTTAGCCGTTCAAATTTGTCTTCTCAGGAAAGAGAACGACTCAAAGCAGAATTTTTACTCACTAAAGAAGCACAGAAAATAATTGCTCCAAGTGAAACTGAAAAAAAATATTTAGAGTATCTCTACGAAGTACCTGCAGAAAAAATAACAGTTATCTCACCAGGCGTTGATACAGCTCTTTTTTATCCTATGAATAAACAGGAAGCAAAACGCATTGTTGGTGCATCTACAGATCATAAAATGATTCTTTTTGTCGGACGAATTGATCCTGTCAAAGGTCTTGATGTGCTTCTTTATGCTATGAAAATTTTTCTTAAGAAGCACAAAACCATCAAAGCATGTCTTTGGATTGTTGGTGGCGATACATCAGAAGCCCCTGAGGAATGGACAGGCGAATTACAAAAGCTTGAACAACTTCGACAATTATTATCACTTCATACGACTGTACAATTTATTAAACAACAATACCAAAAAAATTTGCCGAAATATTATAATGCTGCCGATCTGGTGGTCATGCCTTCTCATTATGAATCATTTGGTATGACGGCTCTTGAAGCAATGGCATGTTCTACACCGGTCCTGACGACCAATGTTACAGGTGTTTCAGAGCTATTGGATGAACAATGCCAAAAACATATTACGACAGCTAACAATCCTCTTTTATTGGCAGATAAAATGGCAGCAATTTTGCTGCATCATAAAACTTCTGATGATAAAGCAATGCTTGAGAGTCTCTCACATTATGATTGGAAATTTGTCGCGGAAAAAATTGCAGAAGTATATAAACAAGTTCTTTCTTAGTGAAGTTCAAACGACTCAAGTAGTTTTTTATTTCCTTCTATTTGATAATGGAGAAGATCTTTATAAATTCCCTCTTTGTGAGAAAGTTCTTTTGGATTGCCCATATCAACGATTATACCATTATCAATGACAACAATTTTATCCACATTTTGAATCGTTGAAAAACGGTGAGCAATGATAAGCGTCAATTTTCCCTGCATGAGTTTTTCAAGAGCAACTTGGACTTCTTTTTCTGATTTAGCATCCAGCGATGATGTTGCTTCATCAAGAATTAAAATTGGTGCATCTTTCAGAATTGCCCGAGCGATTTGGATACGTTGTTTCTGTCCGCCAGAAAGTCTTACGCCTCGTTCACCTACTTCACTTTCAATGCCGTGAGGAAGTTTGGTGACAAAATCCCACGCATTTGCAAGTTTGAGTGCTTGGATAATTTCTTTTCCTGTCGCGTTAGGTTTTCCATAGGCAACATTTTCTTTGATTGTTGAAGAAAACAATTCGTTCTCTTGAAAAACAAGCGCGATATTTTGTCTGATGTGATGATAATCAAGTTTTTGATACGAAATATTATTAAGCATAAGATTACCACTAGTTGGTTGGTAAAATTTTAGGAGTAAACTAACAATCGTTGATTTTCCGGCTCCGCTATGACCAACCAACGCAACGCTTTCTCCATTCTTAAGATCAAAAGAAACATCCTTTAAAACATCTTTTGATGTTGCGTAATTAAAGGAAACATTTTCAAAAGTCAGTTTCGGATTTTTGATTTTTTCAACGGGGACATTTTTTCGATAATTTTCTGTTGATTCAAGTCCGATCACTTCAAAATATTCTTTTGAACCGCTTTCTGCTGTTTGAATTTGCGTCAAAATAAATGACATGGCAAACAACGGGATTCTCGCTTGATTAAAAAGTTGCAGTATCAATACCATTTCTCCAATCGTGAGATGTCCTTGAAATGTATTGTAAAAAACGAGAATGTTAACAGCAAATAAAATTATATTAAGAGAAAATCCTCGAAAAAAATCAAAAATATGATATGTTTGACTTTGTTTTGCATAGATTTCATTACTCTCACCAAGGCTTTTTGAAACAAGTTCATATTCTGGTCGTTCATTGGTGAATCCTTTCACCAACATCATATTGGTTATTACTTCCTGCATTCTTCCTCGCATATGATCTTCAATTTTGTTTTTCTTTACTTCTTCTTTGCCCCATCTGACTGTCGAGTAATAACTTAAAATGAGATAAATTGGAAAGAGACAGAAGGTAAAAATAGCAATCGGCAAATTATAATACGCAAGCACTACAACAGTAAAAATACTTTGGAGAAATGTTGGTAAAATAAAATTAGTTGAAGAATTTAAAAAACCTTTTATTGAAACAATACCTCGATTGAGTTGATTGATGATTTTGCCTGAGACTTCTGAATCAAAATATTCCTGTGGAAGCGTTAAAACTTTGTTATAGAATTTTTCTGTCAGAAATTTTTGTAGTTTACCACCAAAATGATCACCTAATCTGTCAGAAAAAACAGTCGCGATAAGTGACAAGAGACTAATGACAAAAGCCAAGATAACAAGAAAAATCAATGTATGGATATCTCCGCCTTTATGTTGAATACGCAAAACAATCTGATCAACAATTGATTTGGAAAGAAGCGAGGCTACAAGTTGTAATGATGCAGAAATCACGATAAGAACAGCAATAGTTATCGCCAATGGATGTAATGGTTTGGAAATAGTAATGATTCGAAAAATATTTTTCATGCATCTCTATTATAGCGTGTTCTCTTGTTTTTTCAAAATGATTTCCAGACAAACCAAACTCATCATGCTACAATAAATCACCATGCAGTTTTTGGCTTCTTTTCCATTTGAGAATTTGCAAGATATCATCATTTCTTTTCTTGCGCATCAAACATACTTAGCGCCAATTGTCCTTCTCTTCCTTGAAGAGGCAGGTATTCCACTTCCCACAGCAGATTTTGTTATTGCATATACTGGCTATCATGTTTCATTAGGCAATATTTCCTTTCCTGTTGCTTTTCTTCTTTTACTATTTGCAGATTTACTTGGTTCATCATTACTTTATTTTCTTTGCGTACGATATGGACTTCGTATGATTAATAAGTATGGTAAATATATTGATTTGGACAACCATAAATTAGATGTTGTTGCTGAAAAATTTGGCAAATATGGTCCGCTTGTGATTATTTTTGGTCGTCACATTCCAGGTTTTCGGATACCCATCACTGTTTTTTCCGGTATTTCAAAAATGAATTATCCGATTTTTATTGGAAGTACTTTTATTTCTGTTGTTTTTTGGATTTCTTTTTATCTTTCTCTTGGAGAACGACTCGGACCCAGAACCGTCCATCTCCTCCACGCACATGGGTGGTATTTGCTTTTTTTCTTACTTCCTCTGCTCTTTTTTATAATTCCCTTCTTTTTTCTTAGAAAAAGTAAATCAAAAAAAAACAAGAATTAATACAAAAGCGTAAGAGTAACGGGAATGGTAAACGTAGTAATAAACACAAATAAAACCTCCAAAGTGCTATTCTTAAAAATCTACTCATAACTTACGTTTTATAGGAATATTACTTACAAGATATAATATTTGCTTTAGAAGAAATTAACTACAAATTAGAACGCACCAACAAGCTAATCAGTGATAGTAGCGTGGTCGACACTGAGCACTATAGGATGAGTGAGTCAACTGGGTCTGGAACATAACGTCATCATAACTCACTGATGAATTCGTATAACGGGAAGATAAAATTCCTCAATATATTTTCGAAGCATGGTGGTTGTGCTAAATTGATTCAAAACCATTTCCCGTGCATTTTGCATCATTTTTACCCATTGTTGAGGGATATTCCTGGCATCGCGGTCGTAATAAAGCTGAACGATTTGCGTCTTTAAGACTGATAAAATATCGTTTGATAAATTATCACTATCTAAAACCCATCCAACTTTATATAAATCTGCCTCCGCGACCCATCCGTCTTGCGTTGAACATGGCAAGACGCCATTAAGTGCTGCTTTCATACCACTAGTGCCACATGCCTCAAATCCTACAACTGGCGTATTAAGCCACACATCAGATCCTGATATAAGTAACCGCGCGTTTATCATATTATAATCTGGTAAGTAAACGACAATTCCTTTAAGATCTTCAGTAACAATTTTATGTATTTGTTTCAAGATCATAATGCCTTCTTCGTCATTCTGATGGGCAATTCCTGCAATAACAACATTAATTGGTCTATCAGACGAAGTTGCCAGCTCTTTGAACTGCTGTAGATTATCAAAAAGCCCAAGTGGTCGTTTATATGCCACAATTCGTCTTGCCCAGCCTAAAAGGAGTGTGTCTTCATCCCATCTTACTCCGGTCATTTTGTGAATATATTGTAGTAAATCACGTTTATTACGTTGATGTTTTTCCCATATATTTCCTTTTTTCCCTACACGATCCCATGTTTTAACATTAATTCCATTGGTGATCGGGATCATTGGATGTTCTTTCCAGACCTCTTGAGCTTTTTTTGCATGCAGACGGCTTACAGCATTTATTTTACCTGCCATACGAAGAGCAAGAAGTGCCATGGAAAAAATGCTTGAGCCTGCAATCAAGCCTAACTTTATAATCTCGCTAACCGGAACCTGCAATTCTTTGGCAAAACCAGAGAGAAGTGTCGAAACCAAATCAACGCCAAAAGTATCATTTCCTGCAGGAATAAGGGTGTGGTTGGTGAAGAAAATATGTTGTTTGGTATTATCTAACTCTTCTAAAAAAGTATGTTTATGTTTTTTCATCTCTAAGCGCACAATCTCAAGAGCCAAAAGAGCAGAATGTCCTTCATTTAAATGATAACCAATTGGTGAAATGTGTAATGCTTCAAGCAATCTAAGCCCGCCTAGACCAAGTATCATCTCTTGCTTCAAACGGACTTCTTTACTCGATGCATAGAGTTGATCTGTAATTTGCCGATCTTCTTCTGCATTTTGTGTTAAATCAGTATCAAGTAAATAAATACGCGTGTTACCAATTTGCAAAAACCATGCCTGAGCAGAAACTAAAGTATCCTGTATAGGAATGGTAACTATCACAGGTTTATTTTGCTTATCAACAACCAATGTGAGATTACTGCTTGCTGGATTTATTCTGGCGGATTCTTTTAGAGAATACCCTTTATGGTAAAACAAACCAACTGCGATAAAGGGTATTTCGTGTTCTGCTGCTTCGCGAATCATATCTCCTGCCAAAATCCCGAGTCCTCCGGCGTAAATAGGCAATGTATCGTTTAATGCATATTCAGCGCAAAAATAGATAATAGGGCGATCTTGCATGAATTTGTACTCACTTGACGCAATAAATTTTTTGAACCAGAGTTTGTCTATCATGTAGTCTAGTATAACAGAGTTAGACGACAGGTGGTTGCATATAAGCAGGATGCGGCGTAATACTTGTCGCTCGTTTTCTTACTTCAAGAACATTTTTATACAAATCCTCATACAGTGAGGCTGAGTATTTCCAGGAAAAATCATAGGACATTGCATTATGGACAAGTTTTTTCCAAAGCTGCGGTTGTTTGTAAATAGAGAGTGCTTCGATAAGAGCAGTAAAAAATTCCCACGGATCATTTTTTGTGAACGAAAATCCATTACCAACTTTGTTGACTGCATCAAAATCAACAATAATGTCATTTAATCCACCTGTTCTTCGGATAAGCGGTATTGCTCCGTAACGAAGTGCTTCTAAAGCAACAATACCTCCCGGCTCAAAAGTACTCGGCATAAGCATAATATCCACTCCTGAAAAAAGTTTTCGCGGCAAACGAAAATCTGATCTAAGATGTAACCCGATTTGTTTTGGATAGAGTTTTTGAAGTTTGATAATTTCATCCCGATACCGTTCCTCACCGCTCCCCAAAACAATCAATTGCACATCTTTTCGCTGCGCAAATAAATGCGGAAGAACTTTGAGCAATAAATCCCACCCTTTCTGTTGTGCTAATCTTCCTGAAATAGCAAGCAAGGGATTATTTGAATTTTCTTCTAAGAAAAATAAACGCTGTAAATCAAGCTTATTTTCACGACGAATGCTATCAAAATTTGACAAAGAATATTTCTTATAAATAATAGGATCTGTGTCAGGATTAAACTCCTTTATATCAAGTCCGTTTAAAATACCGGCTAATTTACCTCTTACAGCTTGTAATACATCTTCTAGTCCTGCGCCATATTGTGGTGTTTGCGCTTCAACAGCATAGGTAGGACTTACTGTATTTGCAGCATCAGCATACAGAATTCCCCGCAGTAGAGCATTTTGCATTTGCAATTTTGGAGAGAGCATTGATGCAAGAGGTATTGTTCCGGTATCCTGTTTTTTATGACTTCCATATCGAAAATCGTAATTCCCCTGATAAGAAAAATTATGGACAGTAAAAACAATAGGTATTTTGGAAAGAAGATTACTATATCGCTTTGATTGTCTTGCGAGTTCTATAAAATATCCTGTGTGCCAGTCGTTGCAATGGATAACATCAGGAAGCCAACCGTCCTTGTCTTTCTTCTCAAGCAAATCTTCCATAAACAGAAGCCATTCAAGACACCCTTTTGATAAAAGAGCAAAACGGATATGATCATCTTTATACCCATATAAATTTGCGCGCATCTCGTAATACTCACGATTTTCAAGAAAATAGGTATAAATAGTTGTTCGTGTTTTTGGATAAAATTTTATATTACAAAGAAGTGTTTCTTGAGATGCTAATATTTTTGACTTTGTCTGAATATTGTTAATTGGCACGACCAAATTCTCTATTACTTTTTTAAGTTTCCATTGCTTTTTTCTATTGCGTTGCAGACTGTCAATTGATGCATATTTTGGCATAAATATTCTAACATCATGCCCCAGTTTTTCTAGTGCACGAGGAAGAAAATACATGACCTGAGAAAGACCTCCAAGTTTGACAAAAGGTGCAACCTCGGCAGCAAGAAACAAGATCTTCATGAGCCTCATTATACCATTATTACTCGTAATACCCTAACAAAGCTGTTATAGTGAGAGCATGAGGTCAAAAATCATTGGTACATTCGTTCCAATATCTGCGCTTACAAGTACCACGCATGAGAACGGTACATTTTCAACAGGTCTTATTTTTTTGGATTGGCTCAAAAAAACACAGCAATCTGCTTGGCAGCTGCTTCCCCTTTATCAAACCCAGCTTGAGCCAGGATCATCAGCCAAGCATGTTCCATCTCCCTATAAAAGCTATGGAGTTGGCCTTGATCCAAAATATTTACCAGAGTCTTTTGTCGGCATTTATCCATCTCAGTCTGAAAAAAAAGAATTTATCAAAACAAATAACGAGTGGCTTTCTGATCATGTATTTTTTTGCGCACTAAGAGACTATTTCCAAACTGATGATTGGAGAAAATGGGACGAAGGCTTGAAAAATCGGAACCAAGCAACTCTTGATCATTGGAGTGATCAACTCTCGAAAGAAATTGATACTCAGATTGTGACGCAATGGCAATTACATACTGCATATTCGCTTCTCCGAAAAAAAGCGAAAGAGCTGGAGATCATGCTTATTGGAGACTTACCTTTTTACCCTGCTCTTCAAAGCCCGCTTGTCTGGGCAAACCAAAACGTTTTCCAGATAGAAAAAAACGCTAAAATGCAATTTGTTTCGGGTATACCTGATAGTCTTGTAGCACATTTTGGCAGACAAGTTTGGGGACACCCTCTGTATAACTGGAAATATAAAGAAAAACTAGTAGCTTTTTGGAAAATGAGGTTTCGTTATCAGGCAACACTTTTTGATAATATTCGTCTTGACCACGCAAAAGCATTTTTTTATTATGGCGTTATGGATAGTACTCATGAACAAAATGATACGTATGCAGAAGGTCCTGGCGCAGATGTTTTTAAAGAACTTATAGATTTCAGCCAAAAAAATAACCTTTCGATATTTGCAGAAGATAGCGGCGAAAGTATAAAAGATTTAAGAAGTGTTCTTAATACATTAAAAATTCCTGGCATTAAAATTTTTCGTTTTGGATTTATGGAAAAAGAAAAAAAATTGAATATCGGATATGCCAAAGTGCATGAATATCCTGAAAATACTGTTGCCTATACCACAACCCATGATACAGAGACACTTCTTGGTTATTTACAAAATCTTACCACTGAACAAAAGCAAAAACTCGCGGAGGAAGCAAGCGTTACGTATGATAAAGAAGATAAAAAATTTGCAAAGATCTTACGGAATGCAATTATAGCCTCTCCGGCTCAAACAGTAATCATTCCAATCCAAGATTGGCTATTAACAACTGACCGAATCAATACTCCTGGTACTGAACTTTCTGTTAATGATCCAAACTGGAATTTCCATCTAAAAATTCCAATAGAAAAATTACCCACTCATTTTTAGATGCTTTACCAAAAATCTACTTGAAAACTTTAAAATTTAGGTGATGTTATAATAAATGACTTAATAATACCAAAAAATAGGATATCAAACCATCATACATATTCAATTATTGCAAAAACCAATCTGTATGTTCTTGAAAACACTTTATATTTCCCTGGATGGATACTAACATATAGATGGAAGACTAACGCCAATAATCGTCACACGCGGAAAACATATAATTAACCTTAGGTTTACAGACACAGAGATACAAACCATTGGTAAAATTATAAGCATTACTTCATTAATTATTATTTTACTCCTAAGAAATATTTGTTGACGCTGTTGAGAGATTAAAACAGAGACCTAAGAAAAAGAAGGCGTAAAAAAGCATATTCAGGGAAAAAGAAAATGCATACGAGCAAATCGACTGTAGTGACCCCAATGGGAATCGAACCCATGATTTTCGGGATGAAAGCCCGACGTCCTAGGCCGCTAGACGATGGGGCCTAACGAACTCTATTATAGCTGAAAACGTATTTATCTACAAGATTGTAAGCTAAAAACTAATTTTTTTACTTGTCAATACCATACGGGCTTGTTATAATGCAATATACATTTAATTTGGGCCGGTAGCTCAGTGGCAGAGCAGGAGCCTTTTAAGCTCTTGGTCGTGGGTTCGAATCCCTCCCGGCTCACTCAAAGGGATAGCGCTGCTATCAAATGCACGAATATATTGATATATCGGGCTAATTTGATATATCCCTACGCTTTCCATCCTTATTTTACTTAGCCTCAATGAATTCGACACCCTAACGGGAATCAGACCTCGTAGTTCAACTAGCTTCATATTGACAATTACTCCTTCATTTTGTATAGTTTAGTATATACATGAGAACTGATAAGAATATCTTTGAATTTGAATGGGATAAGGGAAATATTGATAAGAATAAAAAACATAAAGTTGATGATAAAGAAGCAGAAGAAGTTTTTTTTGATGGAGGTAAAGTAGTCTTGAAAGATAAAATACACTCAGACAAAGAAGAAAGATTTATCATTTTAGGTAATACCAAAAAGGGTAGATTATTATATATAGCGTTTACAAAACGAAAAAAGAAGATTAGAATAATATCAGCAAGAGATATTAATAAAAAGGAGAAACATTTATATGAAGAAACAACTTAACATTCCAAAATTTAAAAATGAAGACGAAGAAAGAAAATTCTGGACTAGTCTTGACCTATCAGAATATTTTGCTCCATCAGATTTTGAACGAGTTAGTTTTCCTAATTTAAAACCAACTAGTCGTTCAATATCCATTAGAATTCCTGAATATTTATTAAACAGAGTGAAGGAGAAAGCTAATGAAATTAATGTACCCTATCAATCTTTAATTAAAGATTATATAAAAAAAGGAGCATTATCCCAGTAACCATTCTTGTGCTTCCGTAAGCCTCGTATTACAACCTCAATAGGGTCTGTTTACTAACAGACTATTCTTCTATAGGTTGATATGTCTCCATTAGCTTGGTAAAATGAGAGAGTACTTCTAGGAGCAGGGGTCTCAAATAATTTGCACTAGGGTCACTAATCCTATAGTATTCATGCCAAATAGGCTAGTCTTGATTAGCTTGTGGTTGCTTGCTAAGTATTCGCTAAATTACTCCAAAAGTCATTTCAGATCTCTAATATATCAAAAAAGACTAATTCACCAAATAAGATCCGATTTATTTTAACTTTTACTTTTTTACCCTTATTAAGTACAATTGATAAATGAGTTCACTAAAAAATTATCCGACGAGACAATTCATCCAAGATCTTGCAGTCTATATTGCTCCCTATAAAATAAAATTCTCCTTGGGAGTATTTTTTCGTTTAACGAGTGATATTGGGCAATTGTATCCTGCATATGCATTGAGTCAAATCATACCGCTACTTGGGAAACTACATGATACTTCATCAGTTGAATATATACTATTACTTTTAGTTGTCTGGGCTTTGACGGCTATTTATGTCGGGATCGGACATGATTTTTCTAAATATTTAGGGTATCAAGTTGCAGAATCATCAGCATTGGACTTATATAAAAAATGCCTTTCCCATATTTTTAAACTAGATCTAGCGTGGCATGAAATTGAAGGTAGTGGAAACAAAATGAAAAAAATAGACAGAGGGATGGATAGTGTTAATGGAACAATTAGAAGAATATTTGATGTGCTTATTGAAGTCTTAGTAAATACAATTGGTATTGTATTGATCTTTTTCTCTCTTGATAAGGGTTTAAGTATCAGTATCATTTTCTTTATTATTACGTTCTTTTTGCTTGGAAAATATTTGCTAAGAAGGGCTAGTAGACAAGAACAAGTTGTTAATACACAGTTTGAAGACTTAAGCGGGACAACATTTGAATCACTAAATAATATTTTAACAATAAAATCTCTCGCTTTTGATCAGGGGATTATGCGTGTTGTTAATCATCAAACCAAAGCGCTTGTTGGAGAAATCCGAAAAAGAATCTTTTATTACCGTTTTCAATCAGGAGCACTCAGTTCGTATTACCTTCTTTTTGAAGTTGGATTAGTCAGCTTTATTATTTGGGGCATTTTTCATGGTGTCTATTCTGTAAGTATCCTTGTATTGTTTGTTGGGTTATTCGAAAAAGTTGGACAATCAACAAGCGAGCTTGTTGGTGTAACCCAAGAACTTGTCGTCAATAAAATTTGGTTTTTAAGAGCAACCAACTTATTGCAGGTTAACCCAGTCATCGAAAACCCTTCAAAACAATTAACTCAACTAGCCTATCCTGTAACTTGGCAAAAATTACGGATCGTAAACGTCCATTTTGCCTATGAGAAAGGACAAGCGCTCACGGGTATCTCCTTTGACATTAAGCGTGGAGAAAGCGTTGGCATCGTAGGCCTTTCAGGTGCTGGTAAGTCCACCCTTTTCAAATTACTCCTCGATCTTTATGAAGATTACGAAGGAAAAATATCTCTTGATGGGAGTTCTCTTAAGCAAATCGATCGGCAGTCATACATAGACCATGTCTCCGTTGTGCTCCAAGATACTGAACTGTTTAATATGTCCCTGGGTGAAAATATTACTATTGCAGAAGTGCAAAAAAATGCCAATACCTCTGTCTCTCTGAAGGAAACAGTCAGATTGGCACATCTGGAAGACGTCGTAAATAATCTCCCTGAAGGAATTAACACAATTGTTGGTGAAAAAGGAATAAAATTATCGGGAGGGCAACGGCAACGAGTTGGCATAGCAAGAGCACTTTACCGACAACCAGATATACTGCTTCTTGATGAAGCGACTTCTCATCTTGACGCTCATTCTGAAAAACAAATTCAACAGGCAATTGCTGATGTGAAGGGCAACTATACAACAATCGTCATTGCTCATCGACTATCGACAATACAACAAATGGACAAAATTGTGGTATTAGAAAAAGGAAAAATCAAAGAAATTGGAACCTTTAACGAGTTACTCGAAAAGAAGGGAAGCTTTGCTCACATGTGGAAGATGCAGAAATTATAAGGACTAGATTTGTGAGTTATGGCGATGTTATGTTCCAGACCCAGTTGGATCACTCAAAGGGATAGCGTTGCTATCAAATGCATAAATATATTGATATAACGGTCTAATCTTTAATCCATATTTACTGCAAACAATAAGAGATAACTAAGCCTTGAACTTCTTGACACTCGAAAGGAAATCAAACTCTATAGTTTGAATGTAAAAATTATCCAAGAAGCTCACGAACCAATTTCTATTAATTAACTTGTCTTAGATCGTAAAAGTCTATTATAATTACTTTATGAACGAGCCTAACGCTGAAGGAAAACCTCCAAATGAATTAGATTCACAAAATAAATTATTTGAACATTTGGTGGGTAAACATACATTGAAGGGTGGTCCTAAGGAATTTCCTCGATCACTCGATGTAGGAATGTTTGAGCCTCAAATACGTGGACTACGAGCATTATATGTACAGGCAAGCTTACCTGACGGTACGCAAGTAGAAGGTGAAGCAGTCCGAACAATTTATCTTGATCAAGCAACAGAAGTAATACAACATATAGAATTCTCGTTGCCTGTCCGCAAACGCAAATTCTAGCACTTGCAACAGATGAGACACCAATCTTAACACCTGAAAATGCAATAGATTTGATAAAAGAGTGGGACAAAAAAACACAAGCCGTAACCGATGAAAAAACGCAGCATCATACACAAAGATTAGCAAGGGTTCAGGAGATCGCATCAGCAAGGAGTCAGCAACAAAGTACAGCAAGTCTGGAATTACTCAGAGAACATCTTGAAAGACTAGAAAGGGCTGATACTAAGGAAGCTTCTAGAGAAGAGTTACAAACGATACAAGGAGAATATGATGATGCACAAGCAACATATACTGAGAAATCAAAAAAAGTAGGGAGGCAAGTAAGACGTATTACAGAGAAAGTATCAACGCAAATGCTTGATGAAGTAACAAAAACAACTGAAGAAGTAGAACGTGAGTTTGTAGAGACAATGGGGATTAAGTTATATACATCTACAGACTTTAGGCATTTTGAAGCAATGGAAACATCAATTTAGAAGTACTAGGGCTTTGCTGGGGTGCTGCCAATCGTCACGACGACATCTGTGCTTCCTGATGAAAGCGTCTGGACATTTGCATCGACACTGTATTGTTTTTTAAGCGTACTAATAAGTGCGTCGATATATGCTTGATTGACAGATTTTTTGGCAGATATCTCAGTCTTTGTGTAATCGCTCGTGTCAGCATTTCCCACTTTGCCAACAATAAATCCTGCTGATGTTAATTGGCTTTTCACTTTAGCAGCCTCACCTGTCGTGCCGCTCCCATTGAAAACGGAAATAGTGTAGGCTGATTTATCAACAGATTTTACCGTTGGCGTAGGCTGTGATGTCGGTGCTGAAGTTGGTGTTGGCGAGGGTTTGTGCATTGCGATATTTACGGATTTAAGAGGGTTACTGATTTGTGGTGTTTTAAAATGATAAATTGCTGCCATACAACCCAAACCAATCAAAAATGCAATAAAAGCAACAAGGAGAAAAAATTTAATAGGACCTTTATTTTCCTTTTCTCCTTCTGGAGCTGTTGAGAAACTACCAAATGGCGAGGAAAACTCTTTAGATTCTTCTGATTCTTTCTCTTCTTCTACTAACTCTGTTTCTTCCTGCGTAGAAGATTTACTTTCGATTATAGGATCAGGTGATTCTTCAGTTCCAAGATGCACTGCCATTGGTTCATCATCCAGTTCTTCTTCTTTTTGTTCTTTTCCTTCTTCACGAGGAGTCTCTTCAGACTCTTCACTAACAGTTTTTTCTGCTGCTATCATTTCTTCCTTTCGCTCTTTTACCTCTTCCTGAGGTTCAAGAAATTCTTTTTTTTCTGGCTTTTCAGCCTTTTCCGCAGGCCTTTTACCAAATTTTACTGGTTTTGCACGTTTTTTTGTTTGCATAGGACAGTTATTTCTACTTCTCTTATTTAAAAACATCCTCAACCATTTGTCAAATGAGAAATAATAGTTTATAATACAGACGGACAATAAATATTACTATGTCAGCGACATCAAAAGTAGAAACGCTCATTGATGCCCTACGCACGAGGATTCTCGCAGGAGAATTTGGTGAAAGTAAGCTTCCCTCTTTCCGAACACTAGGAAAAGAATACAAAACCACACAAGAAACCATGAACAAATCCATGCAAGCACTCCAAGCTGAAGGATTACTCGTCTCAGCCGGAACAAAGGGTGTTTTTGTGAACAAACCTCGCATGCGCGTCCCAGCTATGGTCGCAAATTTCTATCAACATATCCAACAATATGATTTCGAAGCGATGGAAGAGCTTATTATCAAGCCAGAAGTTATTTCTCCTGCAACGAATATAGCAAAAAAAATGCTTTTAGGTAAAGACGAACAAGTATTAAGAAGGATGCGACTTCAAGGATCAACGCAAATGCCTTTCCGTTTGGCTGATAGCTATTATCCTATGTCACTCATTACGGATGAGATGCTTGAACAGGTCTTCAATGATCAACATTTTAACATTGCTGAAACTATACAAAAGAAATTTAATAAAACAATAAAACATACTCATGAAGAAGTTATAGCTCGACTTCCTATAACCTTTGAGCAAGAGCATCTAAAAATAGTTCGTACTAATCCTGTCATTGATATGACAGTTGTAACTTTTACAGGAAATAAAAAAAAGGTAGTTATGTATAATCATGTGGTATTTAATGCAAATCTTTTCCTTTTTTCTTATGATTATGACATAGATCAGTGGGAATAAAATTGCTTCTTGTTATTCATATATTGCTATTTGTTTACCTTTTTAGTTGGGTAACTTGTAAATCTTACAATACATTGCTATAATTAACTATAGGTTAATATGGCACGCATTGAATCATTTCGACCAGAATTGGCAGAGGCAAAAAAAGCACTTTCGCCTACCACCTATGATTTTCAACAAATTGGTTCAGGGTGGATAAAAAATTTCCCAGCAATGGGAGAAGATATTGTTATTGCTCCTGTCGGAAGAGAAAACCATCATACACTTCGCCTTGTAAGCACTCTTCAACAAACGATCTGGGGAGCAGACGATAGATTTGTCTCTCCAAGTAAGTTAAGTAATGCTGAAGAAACTGGAGGAGCTCTTTGGTTAGCTTATTCTGCAAAAGGTACAGACAGTGGGCTTTATGGATTTTTATATGGTACTGGAGGAAACGATAAATACTCTTCAGAAATGCTTGGTATTGCTGAAGATGCCAGAGAGGCAGATTTAGGGTGGTACATGAAAATTATCCAAGCTTATGATGCTTTAGCAAAAGGTTATACTTCAATACATTGGACCTATGACCCTCTCCGTGGTAAAAACGCAATCTTAAATATAGAAAAACTTGCTGGAAAGGTTGATACGTACTATTTTGATAGATATGGAGTTTGGGACTCAAAATTTAATGGAGAATTTCCTACACCTCGATTTGGAGTAACAGTAGATTTGATATCACCAAGAACCCATAAAAGAATTCGGGATATACATGAAGGTAGATATCAACGCTTTTTATTATCTGATATTGAAGACTTTCCTCAGGTAACTGCTGAAAATGTTGAAGAACTTGATAAAAAAAAGACATCGGTAATTAAGTATGAAATTCCGGCAATTGTGGATAAATTATTATTAAGTGAAAGAGGTAAATGGATCGAAGAATCTCAAAAGGTTTTTAGCACGCTTTTAACAACTGAAACTCCCCGAGAAGACAAAAGCCATCCCGAAAAATCATGGAGAGAATTAAAACAGGGAAACTATACAGTTAGTAATGTTGTTACGGGTTTCGTAACTGAAAATGATAAGAATATAAGAAAGAATTTTTATGTATTGACGAGAAAAATTACGGCATAGTGATTTTCAATTTCCTTCTATTCAGTTACCATCTAACCTGCTAAAATCAAGCTGCTCTAGAAATATGAAATATAACTTCTCAGAACGAAACCTAAATCCTGACTTTTACCATAAAACTGTCCAAGAAATAAAAACAACCATTACACAAGGTATTTCTTCTACACTTATTGGTATGCCACTTTGTGGAATGGTTACTCTCTGCCGCTATCTTGCAACAACAGATATAGCCTACTTTGCATACATAGATACACAATCTTTAAAACATCAAGGTCGGAATGCTTTGTTCTTATCTCTTTATAACGAATTAGAAGGTAAGGATATGCAACAGGCATCAATAAATGCCTTTGAAGAATGTAAAAAACGATTAAGACAACTTGCTCTTTTTCAGGATCGTATTGTTATTTTAATAGGACGATTAGAATATTTAAACGAAGAACTCTCTCAGGGATTGTTAGCAGATTTTAAAACGCTTGCTGATATAAGCGTGGGGAAAATAATTTTTATAGGGACATCACGATTGCCGCTTTTTCAACTCAGTACTGCTGCACTTGTCAATGCCAATCCATCATTTATGACTGACGCTATTTATTTTACTCCTTTCCAAGGTAATGATTTTAAAAAAATATTTGACTTTCTTCCTGGCAATTTAAAAGCATCCCGAAAAAATCGAGAGACTATTTTAAAATTAAGTGGAGGTCATATGAGTCTCATATGGCAATTATTAAAGATAGATCAAATTGATAATCCGTTAGAAGATCCCATTATCAAACTCCACTTAGAAACTATCTATGAAACTTATTCTACGAAACAAAAGCTGCAACTTTACAAAATTGCCACAAGTAAACAAGTAAAAGATATTGACCCATTTCTTCTCAAAGTTGGGTTAGTAAAAAAAATCAATGATCATTATGAACTCTTTACTCCCCTTCTAAAAAACTACATTCTCACCTATGCGCAAACTAAACTCCCAAAAAAAGAACGAAAGCTTTTTTCACTTCTCAAGAAAAAAGTAGGCAAAATTGTGAGCAAAGATGAAATATTTGATACACTTTGGGCAGATAACTCAGAACATGCTACCGACTGGGCACTCAACTCACTGATTTATCGCCTCCGCAAAAATCCAACCCTTCTCAATAAAGGGTATGTTATAGAAAATGAAAAAGATGAAGGATATAGAATGATAAAAGAGAGATAAATCTAGAAACAATTTATGCCAATCTTTTACAGTATTATCAGTTCGTAACTCTTTACTGTTATAAAAGATACTTTTCAGCAAGCTCGCCAAAAGATTCAAGAAGACGTTCATGACGAGATAAAAATGCTTTTTTGACTTCTATTTTTAAAATATCGATAAGTTTTTTCATCAGTAACTTCTCCAAATGTTATCCTATGAGTGGAACAAGATATCTTTTATTCTTTGGGAATATTTGAAAAACAACAAGAATCACATAAGGGCTTGATAAATTTTGTAGAGAAGGTTGCCTCTCCTATTGCTTTTAGGTTAATCATATAAATTTTATTCTACTATAATATTTACTCTTAAGGATATACTTTTGGCAAGTATGCAAGCGTTTGGAAAGAACGTAAAGGAAGGAGGTGCTTTTCACTTCGATAGGGAAAATAGTAACCCTCAAGCACAGTTTAAGTAAAAAAATCTCTGGAGGATTTCTGGAAGATCTAAAAAGTCTTTTCTATCGGAAAAAGGACAATGACCTTTTTGTGAAGCTATCTCCCATCCCAATTTCGACACCAGCTTTAACTTGAGGTTCTATGTTTCCATAGTATTTTATGAGTTCTTCACCAGCTTTCGTTACCGCAGCTTTTGTAACTTCCATTGCTTGGTTCAGGGCTTGAGTCGTCATTATGTTACATTTTAGCATAAGTTAAAAAAACATTTATACTTCAACTTCGTCATATATTTTGGGCAACTTGAGTAGCAATTTCTTTTGCGTATTTTGTAATGGTTGGTGTAGCTGCATTTAGAGGTCTCTCCCCGTAAAGCAATGCTCCAATGGCAATACAAATTGTTTCGTCGGCAGATGGTGCATCACATTTAGTCGGACCCTTTTATCATATTTTTTGGAAAGTTCACCAAACGTATTCATAGTAAATTGAACTATTTATCTGTCATTTTTGTTAGTATGTCGATTAGAATATCAGCAACGGAATCTTTATTAGTTGTTTTTGTAATTGGAGTTAATTCTAAAATAATCACTGGTGCTAGTTTGAAAAGGAGATAAAACGAGAGTAGCATTGAATCCACAAAGGAGGTGAAAACCATGCTACAGGAAGAAGATATCATATGGTACCTGTTGTCTGCAAT
>Ga0137404_10000150_pt1 | contig 44043 bp, 61 predicted proteins | sample CZOMad2_1_16fung_FD_108285 | JGI IMG/M metagenome (GOLD analysis project Ga0137404, IMG submission 108285) | Vadose zone soil fungal communities from Angelo Coast Range Reserve, California, USA - CZOMad2_1_16fungal (Illumina Assembly) | ecosystem: Environmental > Terrestrial > Soil > Vadose... | reverse complement strand
GAAATGGACCCGTCCAGCACCTCTTTGCCGAGTGCCTGCACGTCGGGGGGTAGTTTCTTCAGCACGTCTTCCAGGTCGATGATGACCTTTTTCTTATCGGGCCCCATGTGGTCCAGGATCGCGTTGCCGATCAGTTCCACGGTCCCGGTCAGGCCACGCTGCCCCAAGTTCAGTTTCAGGTCGTTGGCCGAGATCCCCAACATGGCGAACTCTTTCGCCTGCGGAGCGGTCAGGGTCTGCAAATGGCCGAGCGCGTGCGCGAGGTTCTGCGTGGCCTGCTCGGCGGACACGCCGTGCACGGTCATGCTGGCCAGGGCGGCGAGCGCGTCATCCATCCCCACACCGGCGGCCATCGCCGCCGGCAACAGGGTGTGCAGGCTGCCGGCCAGGTCGTCGAACGTCATCTTGCCCGCGCTGGTCGCCCCAACGAACTTGGACATCACCAACGCCGCGGCGTTGGTGACTTCCCCGGCTTTCTCGGCGTGCGGGTAGTAGTCCCGCAGCGCCGAGGTCAACGCGTTGGCGACCTTCGCGGCGTCCGCGCCTTCCGCTTTCGAGCCTTCCATCGCGGCTTTCAGCACACCAAGCCCGGCTTCGCCGTGATACGACGCGGACTCGATCATGTACATGGCCTTGGACATCTCGTCGGCGCTCACACCCACTTCGCCGGCCATGTTCAAGATGCCCTTGCGGACCACAGCGAGGCCTTCGGCGGACTCCCCCGCGGAGGTCTGCAACCTGGTCGTACTGGTTTGGAAGTCCGCGGCCATATGCAGCGACTCGCCCGCGATCACACCAGCGGCCAACCCCACACCGAGCGCGACTTTCTTCCACGCCCCGGCCTGCACCGCTGCCGCTTCCGCCGCGGTCGTCTCCCCCGCGACCATCGACGCCCCGAACGCCTCCGTGGCCGCGGCCGCTTTGGCTTCCTGGGCTTCCAGCGCCGACAGCTCGGACACGGACTTGGAGCGCATGGCCTGCATCGACAGGTAGATCTCTTCGTTCGCCCGGGTCGCGGACGCCGCGGTGGCCTGGAACGAGCGCATGATCTTGTCGTTCTCGGCCTGCACCGCGCGGGTCTCCGCGGTGACCGACTCGCCGGCCTTCGCGACCGCCGCCGACATTTCGGTGGTCGAGGCCTTCACCGCGGCCCCGGCCTGCTCGAACGACGCGGTCAGCGCTTTGATCTCGACGACCGCTTCGGTGGTGGTCGCCACAAACCGGACCACCATGGGGGGCACGACATCCACGGGTCACACCTCCAATGCGCGGCGCCACACGCCGGCCATGATCGCGACCAGTTCGACCCGGACGGACTCCCACGACGGTTCGAGGTAGGGCCGTGGCGGCAGGGTGGTGCGATGCCCGCGCCCGGTCCGGCCGCCCAGCTCCTGTATCCGCCCATAGACGGCGGTGGGCCCCACGGATGCTTCCCAGGCGCCAGCGAGCCCAACAGGGCCTTGTACGGCGATGCTGCGCATGAGGTTCCCGGAGATCATCGACGGTGGTTCCCCCGGATTGGAGGGGGTAGGGGTGCGGCGGCCGTGGCTGCTGGTGGCCAGGGTGCGTTTGGTGGCCGCTTCGGTGCGGTGCGCCATCAACAGCACACCCTCGCGGGTGGCATGGTCCAACGCGACCGTTTTCGCGGTGAGCAGGGCGACCGCTTCGGTCCAGGACGACATTTCCGCGATCAGTTCCACCCCCGGTTCACCCCCTCTTCCGCGCTTCGATGATCATCTCGTCGTTCATGGCCGCTATCTGCGGTAGCCGCGTGTAGATGTGGACGCCCAGCCGTTCCACCTCCCACGGACGCAAACCCCACCGTTCCAGCCACCAGAACGCCGCATACGCCTCCTCCCACAGCGTCGGTTCCCCCGGCAGGGTCGGGGTCGCCGGGGTGCGGCCCGCGAGCCGCGCTCTTATGCGCTCGCGGGCCCGGTAGGGGACGACTCATCCTCATAGTCCGAGGGGTCCGGTTCCCCGGGGAACAACAGTTTCACGGCCGGTTCGAGCAGCTTGCGGACCTTGTTGTAGTCGGCGGGTTCGAGCTCCTCGATCATGGTCAGGTCGACGCGGGGCAGCACCCAGTCACGGGGCTGCCCGTCGTCGGTGTCGGACGGCGCGTACGGCAGTTTCCAGTCCGTGATCAAGGTGGCGGCCAGGTGGTCGTTGACCCGGAACATGACTTCCATGTTCGAGTCTCCGGCGCCGACGTTCGCGCCCCGGGTGATCCGCCGCAAATCCTTGGCGCGCATCCGGTTCAGGTCGGTCAGATCCAGCCATCCACCGGACGGCAACGGATGCCGCTCGGTGTGCCGCACGATCAGACTGGCCGGCGGTGGTGGGGTGTGCTCGGGTTCGGTCATCTCGGGACGTCCTTCGCTTACTGGTAGGTCGAGGGGGCGACCGCGTTCACGAGCGACACCTTGCACGGTGACATGCCGCCGGAGTCGCCCACGTTGGTGGTGTTGAAAATAGAGTCGAACTCGACCGCGTACTCGACCGCGGCTTTGCCGGCGTTGTAGTCCGCGACCCGGTAGGCGGATTGCTGTGAGTCGACGGTGAACCGGTTTTGCAGCGCGCCGGCCGCGCCGTTGTCGAGGATGAGCTGTAGTTGCGGCTGCGTGTTGTTGATCATCGCGAGGTAGGGGGCCTCGTCGACCGCGATAAAGTTCAGCTTCCCCGACACCGACAGCTTCCCCCGCTGAATGATGTACGGGGTTTGCGCGTTTTGACTCGTGAAAATCGCTTCCAGCTCACGCTTGATGGTGATCTCACCGCCGGTCACGTTCTTGACCAGCGTCCCCCCGGACGCCGGGCCGGCGATACCGAGGATCCCGCGCCACGACGCGACCGGCGCGACCGTCGTCGGCGCGCTGGTCGGGGTCGCCCCGGCGATCACCGAAGGCCAGGACAAGGCCTTCGCGTCGTAGGTGAACAGCTGCGACTCGGCGTCCCATTTCAAGGTCAAATCCGACAGGCACGACCCGGGGTATTGGCGGGTCCCGGTGGACGCCGCGGGGCCCTGGAAGTGGGTGAATGTGTGCGTCGGTGACTGGCCTTGGCCGGCGTTGTACAGCGAGAACGCCGAGGTGAACGGCGCGGTCACCACCTGCACCGACGCCGCGGTCAGGTGAGACTTGGCGACCGGCGCCGTCAGGGTCACGTTCAGGGACGCGACCGACAGGACGGTGACGTTCTCCAACAGGCCGGCGGTGTCCAGCTGCAGCACCACACCGGGCGTGATGCCGGTCGCGGAGGTCACCGGCACCACCGTGGACGACCCGGCGGTGAGCGCGCCGGTGGTGGTGGTGGGTGACCCGGACGGGGTCCCGCCGGAGTAGGCGTCATCGCCCAGGATGTTCGCCAAAAAGAACCCCAGCGTGTCGCCGAAGCACGCGCCGGACGCGGACCAGTCGGTTTTGATGACGCCCTGCTGCCGGCCGTAGTCGTCACCCATCGACCCGCGCCACGCCTTGTCGTCCAACCACACCGGCTTGTCGGAGGGTTTGAAGCTTTCCATGGGCATGGTGTAGGTGGGGGCGACCGCGGTCCCCTGCGCCGTAATCGGCTCTTTGGCGACCCCGACGAACTGTTTCGCGGAGGCGAATGTGCCTGGTGTGGGCATCCGGTCACTTCCTCTTCGGTGTGGTGCGGGCCGTCGTGGTGTCCTGCTCGACGGTCGTAGTCTCCTCGATGACCGGGGCTGCTACCTGCGTGGACGCGCTGTCGCCGGGTTTTTCGTCCGTGCCGGTGTCCGCCGCGGTGTCCGGGTCCGGGTCGACCGGTTCTTGCTTTGCGGTCTGGTCTGTGGCCCATTTCTCGGCGTCGCCGTCCGCCGGCACCCACCGCTCATCCGGCGGACCATCCGGCCACTCCCGCTCATCCCCCAACGCCGCGGTCACCCCATGGTCGAGATACAGCCGCTGCTGATGGTCGACATACCTGAACTTCACTGAAATCCCCGCCTTCCTAGGCCTGCACGTACTCGTCCGCGTCGAACTCGACCACCACATACTGTTTGGACAGCTCTTTCGCGTTCGTCACCACCGGCGACAGCCGCCACTTGATCCACGGCTCGCCGCCCTCCCCGACCTGGAACCCCAGCCCATAGCCGGCCTCGAACCCGCCCGTCCCACACGTCCGATCCGCGTGGAGTTTCGTGCGGATCGCTTCGAGCAGGTCATACGCGGCGTCCTGGGTGTCTTCGGCGTAGTCGACCGCGGCCCGCAGAAAGCAGTGCATCCGGACCTGCCAGCGCACATGCTTCACACCTGAGGTCGCCCCGGCGACCGCAACCCGCTGCTCCTCGCCCTGCTCCAGCAGCACGAGCACCAGACACCCGACCGGCAGGCCCGGGTCACCGAGGCTGTAGTCGGTGGCGTGGTCGTCGCGTTTCGGCGCCGCACGCCGAAAAATCGGGCCCCCCATGCCCGGGATCGTGATTTGTGGGGTGCGGTAGGTGTGAGTCACCGTGTCGTACACGCCACCGAAGTAGGTGCACAGCCCGTCCGCGACCGTCCGCGCGCTCACCGGACCCGCCGATACGGTTCCAGCAACGCCGCGGCCGTGTCCATCAACGACGATCCGTCGTGCGCGCCGCCGTTGCGGGTAGTCGGCTGGGTTTTGGTGCCCGGGTAGGTGTCCTCTTCCCCCGAGTCCGGGCGAATCAGCTTTACGCACGCGAAGTTCACGACCGCTTCGATAATGTCCGCGCCACCGGCGAACGCCCCCGCGCCCGGCTCGTGCGCGTGCTGCAACGGTGTCGTCAACGGCAGTGTCGTGTTGCCGAGCACGTAGCCGGCTGCGACCGTGACCGCCTCCTCCACCCCCGGGTCCCACAGTCGCAGCGTGGTGCCCGCTGTGATCCCGGTCGTGTCGGTCACCAGCAGACTGCTGGCTCCCGCCGACGCTGTGGCCGCGACCCGCGTGTTCGCGAACCCCGCCACATACATCCACTTCGTGAACAGCTGGGCGGTCGGTGCCGCGCCACCGAACTGGAACGCGGACATCGCCGGGCCGGCCAACGCCAGGAACGCGACGATCGTGTTCGTCTTCTCGATCCACCACTGCGCCGTGGCCAGGTCGGTCGCGACCAGCGCGCCCGGGGTCGACCCGGTCGACAAGCCGAGGAGCTGGGTGACCGGCGTGTGATCCGGTTTGTACTTCAACGACCCGTCTGGCGACACCCGTATCCGCGTGTTCTCCACCCGCACATGCGCCGACAGCGATCCGGTCCCATCGGCGGACATCTCCACGTAGTTGTCCGCGTCCGCTGATGCCATCAGCAGGATGTTGTTCAATGCCGCGTCCTGATCGGCGATGTCCGAATCCCCGGGGCGCAGGGACATGGTGTCGAGGTAGGTCGGGTGCGCCCGGAACGCCGCCGGTGTCAGGTACGGGACGGTCAGCATGGGGTCATCTCCTGCGTTTCGTTGCCCGGTGGCGGCCACGCAGAGCAGTCGAGATCTTCTTACGGGTCGCCGAGCTCACGGCGTGCCCACGATGTGGATGTTTCCGGCCCACCATGCGGGCACGCGCGGCGGCGGAAATGTGGTGCGGCTTGCGGTGCCCATGGAAACCCTTGTGTGGATGCTTCTTCCCCACCCGCCGGGCGCGTGCGGCGGCGGATTGCGGGTGGTGCTTGCGTGGCGCGTGGCTGCCCTTGTGTGGGTGCGGCACACCCACCCTGGACTTCGGGGTTCCGGACGGTTTCGGATGCGCCGCGTGCGCGGCCTTGACCGGTTTCGGGGTTCCGGTCTTGGCCGCGCGTGTCCTGGGCGTGATCCACGTCGTGTTCCCGGCCACGCCACGCCCCGAACGCGCAAGCCGCGTCACCCGACGCAAGCCGCTACGCCGGGGCATTACTGGCCTTCCACCAGCCACCAGCCGCGTACACGGTCAGCTCGGCGTCCGACTTGCCGTCCAGGACGAACAGGTGCCCGTCGCCGTCATCCGACAACGCGAACCGGGCTTCCGGGTACGTGTCCTGGCCACCGTCGTAGGAGTGGACGGTGACAGTGGTCATCGCGTCCACTGGCCGTGCGTGCAGGTCGCCGTGTCATGCAGCCCGCCGGCCTGCTCGGGGATGGCCCAGCCGTCCGGGAAGCACAGCGGGCAGATCTCGCCGTCCTGCCCGGCTTCCGGGTCGTCGGCCGGTTCCTGCTCGGCCGCAATTGCGGCCTGCTCGTCGGCTTCCGCGATCCTGGCCGTGATCTCCGCGACCGTCCCCGAGGAATCCAGGCCGCGCGCTTCGGCGTAGGCCTGCACCTCCGGTTTCGTCGCGTTCGGGCCCGGCCGGTCGATGTCCGCCATATCAGCTACTCCCATCGTCGTCTGTGGATTCCTTCACACACACACCGCCGCACCGCGAGCAGGTACGGAAATAGGACCCGAACCCGCAACCAGCACACCGGTAGCCGACCCGGCTACCGGTCGTGCCCGCGAGCGACGGCTCGAACCCGCCATACGCCACCAGAGCGCGCCCGTCAGCCGGGGACATGTCGTAAAACCCGCCCCGGGCCCGATACCGGCGCCCGGTGACGCCATCGACCTCGACACACCCCTGTGTAGGTGCAACAACTCTCACCAGGTTTCGCCTCCAACCAGTACCGGGCATCCGGGACAAGCTCCCCGCGCCGGCCGCGTCGTGTCACGGCCACGCGACCAGCGCGGGAAGACCAGACAGCTACTTCAGGCCGATCAACAGGCCGGACCAGCCCGGCGCGTAATGCACCAGCGTCCCGAACATGTACGTCGACTGGTCGTAGGTCATTTGCATGACCGGCCACTCCACCGACATGTAGTCCTGCACGTTGACCACCTCAGCGGTGTTCGCGATCTCCGAATCCGGGACCGGCAACGTCTTCGACCTGATCAACGCGGTGCCCTGATAGATGTACGGGTGCACCTCCAACGGCACCATGCTGCCGGTGACCTTGTTTTGGATTCCGGTCACCACCGCGCCGACCTTCACACCACCCGTCTCGCCTTCGGTCAGGGCGATGCGGTAGCCGGACGCGCCACCGGCGGTGGACTGCACCCAGTCACCCAGCGAACGACGCACGTGCGCGTCCAGCAGGATCTCGTCCGGGTCCGCGAGCCGCTTGTCCTGCGACGCGGTCGCGTTCGCGCCATACAGCGACTCGAACGAGTCCTGAAACGGGGTGTCCCCCAGCGAGTTCGCGGGAGTAACACTGTCGTAGATCTTGCCGTTGACGCGCTTCACATACCCGCTTTGGGCCGGGTCCGCCTGCACGGTGAGGAACCCGTCGTAGCCCTGGGCGTTCGCGGTCGAGTCCGCGACCGGCATCGCCGCGCCACCCGTCGCCGGAGTCACCAGCTGCACCGACGTGTTCCCGATGAACGTCGTCACATACGTCTCGGTGCCCGTGCTGGTCCCGACATACAGGTTGTAGCCCAGCGCGCCGGTCGGTTCGGTCGCGACGGTGACCGTGAACTGGTTCGTCGCCCCGGTCAACGCACCGGTGTTGACCTCGTTCGACACCACCGACTCGCCGCCGCCGGCCAGGGCGGTCACCTTCACGTAATAGGTGCCGGCCGCGACCGCACCGCCGGACGCCGAGGACGCAATGGAGATGACCGGCGCGGACACCGCGCCCGCGTAGCCGTTGCCCGACGCGCCACGCCCGAACAGTAGGCCGCGTTCCTCCGCGCCGAACGTCGCCCACAACAGCGCCGTCTGCGACAGGGTGCGGATGTCCTGGTAGCCCTGGCCGGCGAACTGCGCCTTCCACGTCACCGAGTCCGAGAGGCCCTGTTCGACGTAGGTCACGGACTTCGAATCCGACGCGTACGTGATCTTGTTCGGGCGCCTCAAACCCGTCACGCCACCGAACGTGTTCGTCGTGGTCTGCGAGTCAAAGAACGCCATCGTGTCCGCGACGCCACCGGTGTGCGAGTTCGACCACCCGGTGATCCGCTTGAACTGCCGGGCCGTACCCACACCCTTCGTACGCGGCAGGCTGTTACGGACCGGGGTCTGACGCGGCACCAGCATCTTCGCCGGCGCTTCCAGGTCATACGGCACCAAACCAGCGCTGTTGGGGAAGGTCAGCGACCAGTCCTTACCCATATCGGCCAGGGTCGATTTCATGCCGTCCAGCTCAGCCTGGATCGACGACAGGGTGTCCGCCGACAAACCCTTGGTGATCGTCTCCAACCGGTCGGCGAGCGAATCAGCCTGCCCGACCTTCACGATCCCCTGCTCCGGGACATACCGGTAATCGCCGCTTCCCGACCGCTGGTTACAGTCAGCCAGAGTCGATTTGTACATCTCGAACCGCTCCGCGAGCGCGACCGAAGAGGTCACGTCAGAGAACATTTCCGATGGTTTCGGGGCTGCATACATGGGTTCAGTCCTTTCCTGCCGCTCGTTCCGCTTGCGCAGCCAATTCGAGATACCCCTGACGTGTCGTCATGTCGGTGATCTCGTAGGCCTGCCTACGGTAACTAGCGGCTTTGACCAGCAGCGCGTCTTTCTCCACTGCTTTGGCGGTGTCCACACTCGTGCGAGTGAGAACGGGTCCACCTGGTGCGGGAAGGGCCTGGACCTTTACCAACTCGGCCCGCAACGCTGTGAGCGTCGCCTCATGGCTCTTGTTGGCCTCCGCCACGGCTGTCTTCACCAGCTCGGTGAGTCGTGCATCATCAGTCACCGGCGGCTTGTCGCCGGTGAGGGTCTTGGTGGCGTCCGGGGACGCATCGAGCATCACGTGCGTGGTCACACCCTCGGTGTCGGTGTACGGGGCGTCGACTTCACCGGCCGCGGCTTCACCCGACCACCAGCACATGAACATCTTCAACGCACACAACAGCTCAGACACGTCGCACAGTTCGTCTTCGCCGGCTTCCAACTCGTCCAGCTCGGCTTTGATCAGGCCGACCAGGCCAGCGCGGACAGCGGCGACCGCCGCCGCGTCGTGCGTGGTGTCGCCGTCGTCTTTGGTGATATCCGCGTCGATGCCCTTCCACGCCGCGGGCACCAGGTCCTCTTTCCCCAGTGCCTTCGCACGGCGTTTGATCAACGCTTTCGCCGCCGCCGGATCCTTCGCGCGGCCGACCGCACGGATCGCGTTCCGCAAATCCGCCGCGTTTTTGATCGGGAACCCGCCACCCGGCAGGGCCTTATCGTCGTCGGCAAGCTTGTCCCGCTCCGCTTGCGGCACATCCCGCTTCTCGACCTCAGCGGGCTGCTCCTCGTGCAACTCCTCGACCTTCACCAACATCCGATCGGCATCCACAGTGGCCGCTTTCGACACACCCGGTTTCGCCGCTTTCGTCAACGTCAACGTGCACGTCGGGTTACACGGCCGGTCCACAAGCGACACTTCCACGATCTGGCCGCCGATGATCCGGCCGTTCGGGGCCGCGATGTCCTTCACGATCCGGGGCTGTTTGATCCCGATCGAATAGCCCTTGAGCACACCGGCCTCGACCTTTTTCGCCGAGTTTGTGTCGACGATCAGGCTCTTGACCGACCACGAATCCCCGACCTGCTCAAGGTCGGTCGCGACCCCGGCCGCGATCGCGGAGTGTTGTTCGCGGATGTTCCCGACGTTGAACCAGTCCGGCATCGCGGTCTTCAACCACACCGGGTCACACACCTGCTGGTCGAGATCCAGCTCAGGCCCGGTCGCCTTCCCCTCGACCACCAGGTCCCCGTTGCCGTCCCGATAGTGCTTGGTGATCCCCGCGTACACGGTCGTCAGGTCCATCAGGTCTCTCCCATGCTCGATACCACCGGGGCGGTCGCACACCGGCATTGCGGGTGCCCGGGTGGCCCGGTCGACCCGGACGGGAACACCTGGCCGAGACGCACCGCGCCGGCGTCGGCGTTGCGCTGGCAGATCGGGCACGCCCCCGGGCCGGCTATCCACTCCGACGCGTCGACCCCGTTGCGGCGGTACGAGTACTGCGACGCGGCGGTGACAGCCCGGTTCGTTTCGGTGATCGCGACCGTGTACGCCCACTTCGGATCGTCAAGGACACCGCGGAGCGTGCGGGCGATCGCTTCCGGCCCGTCCCCGTCGTCCAGGCCATCAGCCAACGCGTCCCCCAGCAGGTGCATCCGGTTCGCCGCGATCGACCGGATCGTCACCTGCGCCTGTTGCAAGAACTGGTCGAGGGCTTGGCCGCCGACCAGGCGAGCGGCTACCCGGTTGCCGGGGGCCCAGTCACCCCACTGCGACGTCCAGGTCACAGTGTTGTCGCGGGCGTGCGCGATGGCGTAGGCGGCGGAGTGCAGGCCGATGACGTACCCGTCGCCGTAGATCCCGGTGATGACCTGCTGCAACGCGTTCCCGACAGCGTTCCCGGACTGCTGCGACAGCCAGCTGTCGGAATCCGCGCTCTTGCGGGATTCGGTCCACCGTTCAGCCAGCCGGGTCACGGGCACCCCACTCAAAACCCGGGACAACTCGCCCGCCCAATACTGGGCTGTCTGCTGGTCGATCTCCCATGCCGGCCACGTCCGGCCTTCCACTTTTGGGCCGGCATCACCGGCTTTGAACACGACAGTCGCCGGGTCTATGTCGGCGAGCGCGGGGTCATCGGCGGTGATGTGCTCGAACCGGAACGCCCGCGTGTTGGCGCCTTTGCGGGCCCACCGGCGGTAGGCGAGCAGCTCAGCTTTCTTCACATCCGCGTCGGACGCCGGCTTATCGGGCTTGCTGGCGGGTGGGGCGGGTTTTGTGCCTGGCGCGCCCGCCGGGGGGCTGGCTGGCGCGCCAGGGTCTGTGTCGTCGACCGGGTCGCCGGTGGCGGGGTCGACGTTGGGGTCCGCTTCCCGCGGCTCGACCAGCTCACCCGGCGGCAGCAACTCCGACGCGCCTTCCAAAAACACCACACCGCGGCTGGTGACGATCATCGGCATGTCCGCTTCCGGCATCGCATACCGCGGCTGCCCGCGCTCATCACGCCACTCGTTCAAGGTGATCCCGCCGTTCGCGAACCGGGTCTGGTTGACCTTGTCCGCTTCGGCCTGATCCTCGTCGTCCAGGCCGAGGAACCGGAATTCGAGCTGGGCGGGCATGCGCAGGAACTTGCGGGAGATGTCGGTGAGCACCCCGGCGAGCCACTTGAGTGTCGGCCGGGTCGCTTTGCGGTCCTGGACGTTCTCTTGACCCTCGTGATACCCGCTGCTCCCGAGACCTTTCGCCTCAGTGAACCCGAGTTCCGCGATGGTCATGTCAAAGTGGGCCGTGACCAGCTTCAACAGGTGCAGGTCGTAGTCCGGTTTGTAGCGCTCATCGGTTTGCCTCGAGTCGACCGGTTCGAACCCCGGCGGCAGCACCCGATACCGGTGCCGCTGCTTGGTTTGCCCCGAATACCAGTCGTTCAGCTCAGTCTCGTACTCCAACACCTGGCCAGGCGTCCACGCCGCGGTCCCCATGTTCTTGATCCACCCAGACGGCATCGTCCCGTCCGTGTACTCAGCTTTCATCCAGCCCATACGTTTTATCCACAAGTCGGCGTCCTCAAGGGACTGTTCGACCGCGGAAAACCCGTACGGCGTGAACGTCCGCGCCTCCTTCACCCGATAGATCAACGCGTCGCTCGTGTACCCATCCCCACCGTCCATATCAGCCACATACTCGCCGCGCGGGAAGCCTTGTAGCACCTGCTGATACGCCGGGAACGGCGGCAACGGCCGGCCGCCGGTGTGATCCAGCAGCGGTTTGATCGTCGTACCGTCCAAGATTTCCAGGCCGTACAGGTCACCGCCGAGCGTCGCCCGCGGATAAATCGACATGGCGTCCAGCACGAGGTGTTCCTCAAGCGCCTTCGAGATCCACGTCGGGAAATCATGCCCGTTACGCGGGTCGGGTTGCTGCCAAAACTCGGCGCAACGGTCGATGTGCGGCCCGAGTTCCTTCCGGATATCGCGTTCCAGATCGACACGTTTCGCGTCAGGTTTTTCCCGCTGCGCCGTCTCCACCGCCCGTTGGGAAATCACGATATCCCAGTCGAGGCCAATCACTTCGTTTTTGCGGATACGGATACAGTCCCGGATCACCGCGATACGGTCCGCCGCGTCCCGCAACAACTGCCACGGCACCAGCCGGCCTGTGACCCCCGGGACCTGAATATTCCAGGACACCGGGTATTCCCACTGCCGCGGCTCCGCGCGGCCGGTGTCCCGCCGGACCGGGTCGAGCGGCGCGGGCTGCAACGGCATGCCGGGCCCGAACGCGTACGGGTACGTGTCGCGGGGCATCGGCACCGCAAGCCCGGACTGTGGCTGTTGGGCGGCCTGCACCAGCGACGCCACATCGGTGACCCGGCCGTTCACCCCAGGGCCGAGCAGCCCAGCGGGGAGGGCTTTCTCGATCGCTGGGGGCCCGGACGCGATCCGGCGGGTCACCGTGCGCGGTGTGAGCCGGTTCGGCCTACGAGCTACCACGGTCACCCCCTCCCAGCTTGTTTCAACGCCCGCAGGTAAGCGAGCGCGTCCCCACCGTCACCGGCCGGGACGTAGAACGACAACAACAACGCATCAGCGTTATCGGGTGACCGGCCCAGGCGTTTCTTCGTTTCGTCTTTCGGTTCGACCACGATCCGACCGGACGAATCGTGGGTGTATTTCGGGGCGGACAGTTGAGCGAACAGTTTGTCCCGATACTCCCCGGGCAGGTGCGAAAAGTCGATCCCCCGATCTTCGACCAGGCGCCGGCCGACCTCCCACCAGATCTGTGACCGCAGGCGCGCGTACTTCTCCGGCTGCGCCGACGACTCCGCGACGTTCACCCCGATGATCACGCACGTGATCTTCCCCTCCGCCACCAGCTCGTTCAACCGGCCCACCACCCCCCAACCGATCCCGATCACATCGACCTTGACGCTGGTGGCGTCAGTGTCCCTGATGGCCTGCACAATCAGGCCCGTTGCGGCCATCGCGTCCCGTGTGCGTGTCGTCCACCGGCGGCCGACGACCATGCCGCGGCGTTCCTGGATCACCGTTTCGTCGCCGCCGGCCCCCAGGTCCACGCCGAGCTCGACCGGGACTTGTTCCTCCGCGGTGCGGGGGATCGGTTCCGGCGCGGAGCAGCGTTTCAGTTTCGAGTAGGCGACCACGCCGTCATCGGAATCGAGCGGGAACTCACCCAACACTTTCGCCGCGTAGATCGGGGAATCGACGCCGTACTCGGTGCGCATGTCCTCCACGTAGGTGGGGCCGACCAGGACCGCGGCCAGTTCGGGGGGGACGGGTTCGCCGGTGAAGTTCGGGGTGTCGAACGCACTGATCGTGATCACGTTCCACTTGTCCGACGCGCACACTTTCGCGAACTCGCTGTCCGGGTCGTCCGGGTTGCCGATCGCCAAAATCCGGCAGTCCTCCCCCGTGGTCAACGCGCGCGCCGCGGTCCAAAAGTGCGGGATAATCCCGCACGCCTCATCGAGAATGACCAGGACGTAGCGGGCGTGGATGCCTTGGAACGCGTGCGGGTTGTAGTCCGAGGGTTTCCGGCCGAACGCCACCAGCTGGTTGTTGACCTTCCACTCGGTTTCGTTCATGCGCCCCCGGAACGCCTGCCCGCGGGCGACGGCGGTGTTCGCCGCGTTGTTGATCTCCGCCCAGAGGATGGCCCGGACCTGGTCCCCGGTCGGGGCGGTGGTCACCACGCGGGCGCTACCGGCCGGGTGGGTCTCCATCCACCACGCCGCGACCCGGCTCGCCAACCTGCTCTTGCCCGGCCCGTGGCACGCCTTGATCGCCGTAAACCGGTGATCCCGCACCGACTCCATCGCCTGAACCTGCATCGACCACAGATGCTCACCCAAACGATCCGTCACCCACAGCGCGCCGTCCCTTACGTGACGGCGCGCCGTGTTGTCAGCCTCCAACAGCGTGAGAGCGTGCTCCCACGGGTCACCCGGCGATGGCGGTGAGGTGACGGCGGACGACACCAGGCACCCGCTCCCGCTGCTCGTCCGACAAGCCGAGCTCGTCGAACACTGCACGCAACACCGCGACGATCATCTCGCCTTGCTGCTCAGCCAACTTGACCTGCCGCTCAGCCAACCCGGCCTTGATCGCCTTCTCGGCGAACCCGGCACACCGGTCGCGTTCCTGCGCTTCCAGCAACGCCAAGCCACGCACGGCTTCACCGGTCGCATAGATCTCGCCGGTCTTCGTGTCGCCGTAGGTGTGCCCGATCAACGCCGTGATGCCGCCGACCGTGGAGATCTGGTCGAGCGCGATCGTCGCCAGCTGCCGGCGTGCACGCTTGTCCATGGTGTCGACGTCCGGCGGGGTGATGTCCCCGACGTCCACACCAGCCGCCCGGGCCGCTTCGGCCGCGTCATACGCCTGCTGCAACAAGCGGGCGTAAAACTGGGCTCGCGCCGCGGACTGCGACACGAGCCGAAGCAGGATCTCCGAGGGGTCGATACCGGAGTCACCGAGACCCCAGTCCAAGACTTCCGCGCGGATCGCGGCTTTCGCCCTGGTCTTCGGGCTTGACCCGCCGTGCATGCGGCACACTGTCCCGCCGCGGATCGCGGGGTTCTTGCACTGCTGCCCGCCCAGCCGGCGGCTTTTCCCCACGCATCTGGCCACGGCTTATGTCCTCGCCGGCCAGGACCACACGTGCGGCACCAGGCCGCCATCGTCGACGGTCGGTACCGTGTCGGCGAGTTCGACACTGGTCCGCATGAACGTGGACGCGGTGTCCGGCTGTACCCGGACGTTGACCATGGTGTCGTTCCAGACGCGGGTGATGATCGCGGGCGCCGTGTTGGCGCCGTTGTTCTTGGCCGGGTCCATCGGGACGATCACGATCCGGCCAAGGGACGGTAGTTGCCGCTTCCACGCCGGTGTCTCGTCGACGGGCGCGGTCACGGGCGGCGGGGTCGAGTCGGGGCGGCTCACAGGGCACCAGCCTCACTGCCGGGGGGCGTCGGGGGGATGATCCACCAGTCAGTGGCCAACAAGTCCACTGTGGATGGTGTCCATGGTGACAGCGTCCCTGACTGGTACAGGTCGATGTGCGGTTCGTAGCCGACCTCGCGGCCGACCAGGGCCGGGCAGGCCAATGCGACGGGGCGGCCTTCGGTGACGGTGAACGTGGACCCGGGCACGAGTACGAGCCATCTGGTGTTGCGGATGTGTGTGTTCCAGCTTTCGCGGGTGACTCTGCCTCCGGCGTGGAGTACGCCGAGAGCGAACCCGAAATCGCCGCGCGTGACGTCGGTGCGGCCACCGGCCGCGGCTTTCTGCCGGTCCATGTCGCGTTCCATGTCGCGGAGTTTCGCCGCCTGGTCGCCGAGGTTCACTGGTCGCCACCTGTCTTGACCGGGGGGGCCGGGATGGGGACACCGGTCCACGTCGCGGCCATTTCGTCGGCGTTTTGGGGGGTCGGCCGGTCCCAGCCGGGGCTGTTCGGGTCGGCCATTTCGGCCATGAGCAGCCACACCGCGTCGTCGTCCAGGTCGGTGAATGCGGGGTTGACGGCGGTTTTCACCCAGGTCGCTTCGTGCAGGGGGCTGGTGGCCTGGTCGTAGTCGGCGTTCTCGTCGGGGGTGATGTCGCTGGTGTACATGTGGATCGTGTCGCGTTTGTATTCGATGTACACGCCGTTGTCGTAGAGCAGGAACTGTCGTTCCGGTTCGGGGGTGCCGGGGATGGGGCCGCCCGGGATGTCAGGGCCGCTGGTGTCGAATGTCCATTTACCGGGACTACCGGTGTTCGTCCACATGCTGGGAGTGTCTCCTGTCTGGTGGTAACAGGGGTGGTAGCCGGTTGCGGTTGAGGCGCACACCAGGCTCTGGTTGACCGGCTACCGCCCGTCAGTCTGCCACGCCTTGCAGGGCGTCACTGATGGCCTGCAAGGTGGCGCACGGCCAGGGCTGAAGGCAGTTTTGGCACCGCTTCGCGCGGGTCGTATGGGTGTGAACCTGATGGGTCTCGCCGTCCACGACGAAGGAGTGCATGACGCGGGTGGGTTCACCCATGTAGCAAAAGGGACATTGGCCGCCCGGTAGATCGGCGCGTGCGTTCCGTTCCGCTTGTCGGTGCAGGGCGATGACAGCCCGGATAGCGGCGAACGCCTTCGGGGCGATCTCGTCATACCGGTCGGAGGTGGCCGCGTAGTCGTCGAGCAGTTGCGTCGGTGTGGTCGTGTCCTTTTCGGTGGGTTCGCGAGTGGTCACCGTGTGGCCCCTGGTCATCGGTAGTCATCGGTAGTCGTTGCGTGTTGTTGCTGGTCACCGGCCGGTTTCCGCTCGGCAACTATCCGATCGTTGATCACTGTCACGTTGTACCGGTCGCCCAGCTGCCGCTGTGTCTCTATCGCCAGGTCGCGTAGCACGTCGACCCGCTCCCCGGCTCTGGCCTGGTCTTTCCGCTTGTTCGACGCCATGGCCACGCCGAGCATGGCCACGCCGATCAGGGCATACGCCGCGGCGCCGACAACACCCCAGGTCGGGCCCAGGTGGTCAAAGCACCAGGGCACCACGTCACTCGCGTAGAACAGCACCCAGAAGATCAGGGCGAACAGGCGCCAAAACCGCAGTTGCGTCATGACTGCCACGTTGACAGCGGTAGCTGGAACGGGCCCGGCTCGCCGGGGTCCGCGAACCCCGGCGACGTCGGGTAGCCGACCGGTGACACACCCCCGCGGTGAAAGTGCCACTCCGGCCCAGCCTCGAACGTCATGCCCTCGAACGTCCACAGCACGTCCGCCGCGCCCCCAGTTGCCTGCCAGAGCCACAGACGAGGGTTGGCGAGGGATCGGGTCCAGGTGGCGTTCGGGATCGACTGGAGAGCCTCTGAGACGACCGGCCACACACCGGTACGGACGTACTCGCGGGTGGCGTCAGGCAGCGTGGCCACATGACCGACCGGATTCTTGGGGGTGATCATTTCTTGGGCACCACCTTGTCGCCGCCGCATTTGATGCACGTGAAGGTGCCGTCCTCGTTGGTCACGGTGCCTTCCCCCTTGCACCAGTCGCAGGTAACGAGCTGTTCGCCGGCTGCCGGGAGTAGATCTGTGTTGGGGGTGTTTGTGCTGGTGGTGGGGTTTTGGAGGGTGAGCATTGTGTCCTTTTTGCCGGTTTGGATGGGGTAAGTGGATGGATGGTTCCACTTGGTGTAGCGGTTTGTGTAGCGGTTGACTAGTCGGGTGGGTCTGGAGGGTTCTGACGCCAGCCGTGGATGGTTTGGCGTCAGATGTCACGTGGTTTGGCGGCGTGACTTGTTGGTGTGGGTGCCGCAGAGGTCGGTGTTGGGTTTGGGTTTGGCGCGGCATTGGCGTCCGGCGCGGGTGGTGGCGGTGCATCGGGCTTGGTAGGTGCATCGGGTGGTGTCGATGATCCAGGCGCAGGGGGTGATGTGGCCGCATTGGTTGGGGTAGGTGGCGAGGATGTGGGTGGGAGTGATCCAGGTTGCTTCGGTGGGGTAGTTGGCGTCAGAACACTGGGGGCAGTGGACGTAACCGGCAGCGACGAGTGGGTCACTCATAGAGATGGCTTTCTGTGAGGTGTTGGCGTCTTGCCTCGCGGTCGGTGGTTGGGCTGGAAGTGATTGATGGGAGGTCTCTGTTTTGGGTAGGTGATCTATGGAAGGTGGGACGCCACTCATGGGTGGCGTCAGAAAGTGTCGGATTTGGCGTCAGAAACATGTTTCAGACGCCACTCATGATGGCGTCAGAACTGTGGGGTTCTGTGTCGGTTCTGACGCCATCTAGGGTGGCGTCAGAACCGGGGTTGTCCACAGGCTTGGCGGTGTGCCGGTGGTAGTTGCGTTCGGCTTTGGCTTTGTTCGCGTGGCGTATGTGGTCGATCTGCTGGTCGTAGTCGGTTGGCGTCAGAACGGTGATGTGGTCGAGGACGTCTGGGCCGAACGTGAGGCGGTACTGGTCGGACAGTCCGCGACGGCTGTTGCCCCGTTTGACCAGCTCGACCAGCCCGGTTTTGCGTAGTTTGTCCAGGTGGCGTTGCGCGGTGCGGTAGCTGCATTCACAGTCGACGGCGAAGCGCGCTACCCCGCAGTAGATGCCGGTTCCGTCCGCGTTGGCGTAGGACGCGAACACGAAAGCGGCCGCTTTGAACTCTCGGCCGAGGCGGGCGCGGCGGATGAGTTCGGTCCAGTGGCCGGCTTTGGCGCCGATGTCGTCATCCCCGTGGCCGTCCAGCGCGAACAGCGGAACGTTGCCATGGGGAAGTGACGTCACGCGGCACCGCGTGGGGCCGGCTGGGCCGTGTCGGCTGCCTCCTCTGAGGTGTTGGTGTACAGCTCGTCCAGGCCGCATCCGAGTGCGGCCGCGAGCAGCGGTATCCAGCTTGCGCTGGGCGTGAATTCCCCGCGTTCCCAGTACCCGATGGCCTGAGTGGTCGCGCCGATCTTCTCCGCGAGTTGCAGCCGGGTGAGCCCGGCGCTGTCGCGTCTGGCCGCCAGTCCGGCAGGGTCGAAACGGGTCATGGCGTGAACAGTACTTTTCACCGAACTGGATCACAAGGACCCTTGCATCACGGTCGGTGAGCGGCTAGCGTTCTCGGTGAAAGGTTCTTTACAGTTCACCGGAAGGGTACCCATGACCAGCGCCGATGGCGGCGAATACCCCGCTCCCCTGTCCCCCGACACCGCCAACGCCGTGTCTCAATACTCGACCAGCACCCTCGCCGCGCTCGCCCAAGCCACCCAGGACCAGCTTGACAACCCGGATCCGTGCTGGCACGTCACCCCCGTGACGCTCCGCGCGATCCTGGCCACCGTGACCGCCGAGCTGTACCGGCGCGAAACGGCCGGCGTCTGATGGCCATCCGGATCCAGCGGTTCAAGCCCTGGGGTCGGACGCCGGTGACCCGCAAACCGCGGACCATGTCGTGGATTCTGTTCGTGGTCGCCGCGTGCCTGGACGATCTGCTGCTGGTCGTGAAGCTGGTCGAGGAGCACCGCCTGTTCGGGGCGTTGGTGACGGTCGCGGTGCCGATCCTGGGGATCGTGGGCTGGTTGGCGTGGCATTACAGCCGGCTGCCGGGCCGGCCGAAGCACGCGAAGCGTGCGCGGTGAGCGCGGTGAGCGCGGTGTGGCGCTGGTGGCGGCGGGTGGTGACCTGGGTCCGGCTGTGGCTGGACTTGGACGCGGCTGGCGCGGTCGGGGAGGAAGCGGAGGAGTTCCTCCGCGAGCACCACGGGCCCGGCGAGTGAGACGCGCGGACAAGCGCACTGAGGAGCAGATCGCTGTTCAGCGCCTCACGAACTTGATCAACCTGCCGGATGCGGACCTGTGCCAGGTGGATCACCGCACCGCGCTGCTGCCCGCCCCGCACCCACCGTGTGGGCAGCACGAGATCCGTGAGTCCGGGGCGGTACTCACGGCCTGGGTGTGCGAGCAGCCCGGCCGGTGGGGCTACCAGGTCCCCGGGCTGGGTGTCCGCCGCGGGTGTGACCGGCACGCCGCGGCTGCGTGCCGCGCGCGGCTGTACCTAATGAGACAAAACCTACGAAGAGGACATGCGACGTGAACGACCCCACCACCGACAAGCCGGCCCCGGCCACGGACGAGAAAGGGCCCCTGCGGGAGTTGTCCGCGATCCGCACGTGCGCGCGACAGCTGGACTCGCTCGACCCGGCCGGGCGTCGGCGCGCGCTGGAATGGATCAACGGCGCCTACTGGGTTGAGGCGGCCTACAACGAGAACGGGGAGAACCAGTGACGGACGGCGATTTCGGCGCGGAGCAGTACCGCAAGGGCCGCAAGAAGGGCTGGTTCTCCGACTGCTTCACCACGCTGCTCGCCGGTGGGGTGCTCGTGGGCACGCTGGTGGCGCTGCTCCGGCGCGGCCGGCGATGACGCGCGACAAGCCGGCGAAGAACCCGCAAGACCCGGACCCGCCGACGTCGCCGTTCCAGGACACCCAAGACGACATCGACGCCCTCACCAAGCGCATCGCCGAACTAGACGAACAGGACAACCAGGGTGGATGAGAAATACGTGCGGTGGGTACGCGACCAGCAGTTCGTGGAAGCGCGCTACTCCTGCCCGCAACCCGCGAACGTGTTCCACGCACGCGGCACCGTGATCGCGTTCACCGACCGGCCGACCGTCACCATCGACACCCCGGGCGGGCGCCGCGTGTCCTGGATCGCGGATCTCGTCGTGGAAGCCACACTGCCGCCCCTGGCTGACATTCAGGTCCGGCGGTTCCGGCCGCGGGTGTTGCGCAGCGCGTTCGGCACGGTCGCGGTCGAGGTCGGGCCCGGCGCGCCGGACGTCGAATGGGCACCCCAGCTGTATCAGCTGGTGCGGGTGGGGTCGGACGCGGTGGAGTTCTTGCGGGAGTTCAAGCTTCCGCAGTCGCCGGGTGGCATGTTCGAGCGTGATTTCCTGGCCGGGCAGGTCAAGACGCTGCAGGAACTCACGTGACCGATGGCGAGTTTTTCGTCGACCCGGCCGACGTAGGACCCGCTCCGGAGCGGGCTGCGGACGACGTGGAAACCTTGTCTCCCGCCGAGAAAGCCGTGTTGGCCGAGCGGCTGGCGGAACTCGCCGCGAAAGCCGCTCGGCCGAAAATGCTCGTCCCCGGCCCCGGGCTGTATCTCGATCTGGCCGTTGAGGACTACCACGCCGATCCCGTGCTCGGCGGGTCGCTGTCCTCCTCCGGCGCGCGGCTGTTGCTGCCACCCAAGGGCTGCCCGGCCAAGTTCCGGTGGCAGCAGGACCACCCCGACGAACAGGAACCGAAAGACGAGTTCGACCTAGGCCACACCGTGCATCGCCTGGTGCTCGGCGCCGGCGCCGAACTGGTCGAGATCGACGCTGGCGACTACAAAACCAAAGCCGCCCAGCAGGCCAAGAAAGCCGCGCACGCCGAGCACAAGACCCCGGTCCTGCCCCACCAGCTCGACCGGGCCCAGGAAATGGCGTTGGCGGTGTACGACCACCCCATCGCCGGTCCCCTCTTCCGTGGCGGCCACGCCGAAGTCACGTTGATCAGTGAGGACCCGCGTACGAAGGTGATGTGCCGTGCCCGCCTGGACTACCTGACCGGGCGCCGTGACCGGCACGGCCGGCTGATTCTGGTGGACTACAAGACGGCCCGCTCGGCCGAACCGACATCGTTCATGAAAAGCGCGGTGGAGCACGGCTATCACCAGCAGGCACCGTGGTATATCGACCGGGCGGTGGGGTGCGGCCTGGCCGATGACCCCACGGAGATCGTGTTTGCCTTTGTGGCGCAAGAAAAAGTAGCGCCCTACATCGTGACCGTACTAGAATTAGACAGCCTCGCGCTCATGTGGGGCCGGTTGCTGAACGACAAGGCTTTGGACCTGTACCGCCACTGCACCACCACCAACCAGTGGCCCGGGTACGTCCACAAAGAAACCCCTACCGGGTTCGAGATCCCGGTGGCCAACGGACGCCTGCCCGGCTGGGCAGAGCGGCTAGCGGAGGAGACCACCAGCTGATGGACGCCATCATTGCCGTGACGATCACCGTCACCAGTCCGGGGCCCGGACACCCGGTCGAGAAGCACTCGCGCGAGATCCAAGCCCACTTCCCCGACAACCCGGAGTTCGTCGCCCACGAGCTGGGCAAGGTCGCCCCCCAGGTGCTCGCCGACGTCCTGAACGACTTCGGCGACGTCGACGGGCCGGGCAAGTGATCCCCAACATGATCCCCGTCTGTGAGGGCTGCCACGGCAGTGACACCAACTGGGACTGCAACGGCGAAAACGCCCCCGGGAACTGCGGATGCGCACCCGGCGAATGTCATTGCAGCTGCAACTGCGAGGGCTGCACTGGTGACCCGTTCTGTCCGGAATGCCACCAAGACACGGACGGCGACCACTGATGAGTAGCGAACTGGTCACCCCATCCGGGACCCGCGCGGGGCAGGCCACCATGGTCGAGTCCGCGCGCGCGGTCGCCGAAGTCCGGGCGATGATGCTGATGGCGCAAGAGTTCCCGCGCTCCATCAACGTGTCCCGCGCCCGGATGGAAGACGCCTGCAAACAGTACGAACTCGCCGAAGTGGCCACGTTCCGGATGCCCCGGGGCGGCAGCCAGATCACCGGGCCGAGCATCCACCTGGCGCGCGAACTCGCGGTGTGCTGGGGAAACATCACATTCGACATTAAAGAAATGTCCCGGAATGACCAGCTGGGACAGTCGGAAATGTTCGCGTACGCGTGGGACTTGCAGACAAACGTGCGTTCCGGGAACACGTTCATTGTCGAACACAAGATGGATGTGGGTAGCGGTACCCGCAAGTTGGTCAGCATGAACGATATTTACTTGAACAACGCGAATGCTGCCGCGCGCCGGTTGAGGGAAGCTATTTTCGGGGTGATCCCGCGCTGGTTCCGGGTGGCCGCGCTGGACCTGTGCAAAAAGACGCTGGTCGAGAAGCTGGATGGTAAGGACGGCAGGGCCGACTCGAAACCGTTGGCGTACCACATCCAGACGCTGATCAAGAACTTCGCCGGACTGCACGTGACCGTGTCCCAGTTGGAAGCCAAGATCGGCATGCCGGAAGCCAAGTGGACAGCTGACGATGTGGCCGCCCTGTTCGTGATCGGGAAGTCGATCCAGAACGGCGACACCGCCCGTGATGACGAGTTCCCGCCGGTACGGGTGGAAGCCGCCGACCTGGCCACTGCCCCGGACAAGGATCTGTTGCAGAAGATCAAAGACAGTGCGGTGTCCATGGCCGACGTTGAGCGGAATGTGGCCGCTCTCAACGAAACCATGGGTCTCGGCGCGACACATGTCCAGCGTGACACCCTGAAGACACTTCTGTCTACTTTGGAATACAACACAGACCTGGATGGCGCCGAGCTGGACGACATCAGGACTCTGGTGGGCCGCAACGACATTACCGGCCTCGACTCCCTCACCCCCGGTGAGGCGACAGCATTGATCCTCCGGTTGGAGGAGATCCTTACCGACAGCCATCCCGGTCACGCCCTGGACGCGGTACTCGCGCACCTCCGCGACGGCCAGGACCAGTGAACCGGGCTGCCACCCGGCGCGTCATCCCGCTGGTACCAGCACGACTCACACCCCGGGAACGGGAGATTCTCTACCTCATCTCGAACGGGAACGCCCGAAAAGCAATCGCTCAACGTCTCTACATCAGCGAAAGCACGGTCCAATCACACTGTCGGGATATGTATTCGAAGCTCGGCGCTCATGACCGTGCGCACGCTGTGGCCATCGCTTTCAGGATGGGAATCCTGCCAGCGGAAGATATGGAAGAAAGGTTTTCGATATGAACAGTTTTCTTGTCCCGATCGACGTTGACGCGTTGCACACCCTGTTGCATGAGCGTGCGCTCGCGATCGCGGCCGACCAGGAATGGGCCGACGAACACACCAAGGTCACCGGGCAGCACCTCGCATTGCGGAACGCGCTGCTTGACCTGATCGGGCACGTCGGAGAGTTCGGCATGACGGACGCCGAACTGGTCGCCACGGTGAAAACCCAGGTGCTGGACGGTGACGCGTTCCGGGCCCGGGTCGAGATAGCGCTGCTCGTCGACGGTGACGGCCTGACCGATGACCAGATCATCGACTACATCACCCGGGAACTCACCACACAAGCGGAGCCGGTGAAGGTGCACGCGGTGTTCGAGATCGACAAGCCCGTGCGGGCCTGGGAGGTCGGGAACCTGGTCGAGCACTGCGACAACGACGCTGGCGACGACCCGGACGGCGCGTTCGTAGCCCAGCTCACCCGGTACGCCGAGCACCAGCCGTACAACCAGTGGGCGGGCTGGTGGGAAGCCGTCGTCACCGAGATCCTCCGGCAGCCCGCGGACACGGCCGGCCCCCAGGTCGGGGAGGAGGTGAAGCTGCAAGAGGGCTACTCACGCAACCGGGTCATCGGGCACTTCACCGACGCGTCGGTGACCGAAACCATGCCCGCTATCGGGGACGGGTCGAGCGTGTTCGAGGCGATGGGAGGCACCATCACCAGCCCGGCGCGCCGGTTCCACCCCGGCGACGCGTGCCCCAACGACCTCATGATCGTGCGGGAAGCCGATCCCGACGTCGACCCTGACCTGTGCCTGTGGACCCGCACAGGCGATAACCAGTGGACATGGACCGACGTTGACGACCCCGCCAATCGGTCCGTCATGTCCTGGGACGAGATGCTGGTCGCCGTCGACGGTGGTGTCATCGAGAACATCGACCCCGACGCGGGGGACACGCAACCATGAGCGGCTGGAAAACGGATGTCGAGCACCGCAGCACGGCCCGGCACCGCATCGCCGTACTCGTCGGCCACAACATCGCCTACCACCGCAACCGGCGCGGCTGGTCCTGCAAGGTACTGGCCGAGAAAACCGGGATCACCACCAGCCGCATGAACCGGTGGGAACTCGCACAGTCCCAGCTGCCCGTGGCCGATCTGGTGTTGATCGCGCACACGTTGGGCGTCAAGGTCACCGAGCTGCTGTCCGTGCCGTCGTGAACGTCCTGCGGGTGTTCGTGCCCGGCATCCCCGTGTCGCAGGGCAGCAAAGACGCGATCCCGTTGACCGCCGGCCGCGGCCCGAACCGCAGGTTCACCGGGCGAGTGAACCTGGTCGAGTCCGCGAAAGCGTTGCCGGCGTGGCGGGGGAAGATCGTGGAAGCGTGCTTGAACGGCCGTAACGAGCCGCGGGCCCGGTTCGAGAAGGGTGTGCCGGTCCGGGTGGTGTGCGTGTTCGTGATGCCCCGCCCGACCCGGCTACGCAAGACCGGGCCGACACCACCCCACACGAGCGTGCCGGACGGGGACAAGCTGCTCCGCGCGGTGTGCGACGCGTTAAAGAACGCGAAAGTCCTTCACGATGACGCGCAAATCGTCGAACACGAATCCCGCAAACGGTATGCCGCGCCCGGTGAACGGTGCGGCGCACACATCGACGTGTGGCACTTCACCGGCACCTACCCCGAGGAATACCTATGAACATCCCTTTGGCGCACGACGCGATCGATCTCGCGGACCTCTTGGAAGACGTCGAACGCTGCGACACCCGGTACGACGACCGGTACCCGTTGGTGTTCCACGCCTTGTCGGTCGCGCTGCGGTGCGGGTACCCGGCCGGAATCCGGATCGACCCGACCGAACCCGAGTGGCCGGTCGCCTACATCGAGCTGCCCACCGGCCAGGTGTCTTGGCACATGCCCACGCATCCGGTCGCGTTCGACGGACACGACACCGAACAGAAATACGAGCGCTGCCGCGCCTACACCATCGGAGTACGCGCGTGACCATCCGTATCGCCACCGTGAAACTGATCGAGTTGATCAGCGACCTGAAACCCACCACCCACCCCGACCTGGAAGGCGGTGCCACCAACGGAATCCTGCTGCACACCGCACGCGGCTACGGCTTCCCCGGCGACCCCGGGCAGACAGACATCCTCGCCGGCACCTCCACCAACCGGCTCGCGGTCGGGCACACGTATGTCGAGTGCTACGGGCAGATGACCCAGCCGATGTTATGGCCGCTGGCGAAAGCGGTGAACGTGTGCAACACGTTCCGGGCCGCCACCAAGGACAACAAAGACCACCAGTTGCACATCCGGTACGACGGCCACATCGTGCAGGTCGAGGAAGACCCCGACCTGTTCGGTGAAGGCGACAAAATCGAGTTCACCGGCGGGGACCTCAGCAAGTTCCCGCGCGGCCTGTGGGCCGTTCTCCGCGACGACCGGGCCTGGGAGCCTGATGGTTACCTGAAAGCGGCACCGATGCCGCGTACGGACCTCCCAGGCCCCGCTGTGGCCGCTTTTGCCACCGTCGCCAAAGCGCACGGCGGGGTCATCGAGACCTACCGGTTCCACCAGCGTCGCGCGATCCTGGTGCAGATCGGGGACCGCTACCGCGGTGCGCTCACCCCCGCGTCGTGGCCGGATGAGAAAACCCCGCAAGCCGGCCGCTCGCCCGGCGGTGACGTGTATGAGGCTGAGTTGCCGCCGGAGGAGGAGCGCCCCACGGTCGACCCGAGCAGCCTGATCGAGCAGGCCGCTGACCTGGTGGTGATCGCGGGGTTCGGGTCACCGTCACAGTTGCAGCGGAAACTACGCGTCGGGTTCGCCCGCGCGGCCACGCTGCTGGATGAGCTGGAACTGCTCGGCGTGGTCGGGCCGGCGGACGGCACCAAATCGCGGACTGTGCTCGTGCGCCCGGACGAGCTCGGCGGGGTGCTGCTCAAGATCCGGAAGAAGGCCGCGGTGACCGATCCGCGGCCGCTGGTCACCAACCTGGTCACCGATCTGGTTACGGGGGTCGTGGACGGGGCGCTCGCCGAGGAAGAAGAGGAGCCAGCCGATGCCTAATTTCCGTACGGGCGGCCCTGAACAGCCGGTTCTGGCGTGCCCGGACTGCCTGCAATCGTTGGCCATCGCCGAACCGGGTTGCTCGAACCATGATCTCCACTACGAGATCGCGTACCTGAAACAGGATCTGCGGACCCACCGCGCTTCGTGTGCGTCGCATGGGGAAGTGGCCCGATTGCGGCGGGTCGAGGACACGCTTGTCGAGCTGGGTGCCCCGAACACGGGTGGGTTGATGATCGCGTGGCTGCGTGAGCGCATGGCCGACCTGGTGGCTGTGCGCGCTCAGTTGGCCGCACACAGCAGCCCCGAGAAGTGTGCCGCGACATGGGCCGCCACGTACGGGCCGGAGCATCCCCGCGTGCAGCAGGTTCGGCGCGAGATCCTCGCACAGCCGGTCGACTTCACCCGACTGTTCATGCCCGCCGCACCCGAACCGAAGCAGGATGAACCGGACACGGCGCCCGTGCTCGACCTCACGCGCGACGACGAGGGACCATCCGAAATAGAGGTGTTCGGCTGGTGCGAACGCTGCAAGTGCGACGTCTCCGGCGAGACTCACTACCACTGCCACCGATGCGGGCAGCGCACCAGCATGATGGGCCACCGCGACGGATGCCCGCCGATGGCCGCCCTGGCCACGCCGACCGAGCCGCGCGTGTGGCGAGAGGGCGACCCGGACACGGCCGAGATCGGCACGCAAGCCAAGGACGAGCGCGGTTCTGTCGCCCGGAAAACGCGAGACGACCGTTGGGCCTGGATCTGCATTGAGGGCACCAAAGTGGAGCCACGTGGCGAGTGGGCTTGGTCCGCTCTGTGGCTGCAACTGGACGGTCCAACTCTGACCGAGGTGGTTGGGGACAAGGCACCCGGCGGTGAAGCATGAGCCGCCATCGCAGCACCGACAGGCTGGCCGATGACATCAGCCTGACCGAGACACTCCGGTTCGTAGTCCCTCTCCAGATCCGGGACCTACAGCGGTACGACGCCAGGACACGCCGCGGCCTGGCTCGGGAAGACGCTGTCAACGTCGGCAGCCACGGCGACGCGCTCCTGTTCGGCGGCAAACACTCCCGACTCGCGTTCAATGCTCTCTCTCGCGGTCTCGCTGCAGCCGCTTACGAGCCGGGCGGAGTCACCTTCGCCGGCCTTCACTGGTGCCTGGGGGCAGGCCACTGTGGGACCGATGACCCGGCGCCCTGCGCCGCCGAGATCGAGCGCCTAGGAGGCGAGCAGCCGTGACCCGCGTGCAACGCCGAGCACGGTCGGCCATCGCGACCGTCAACGAACTCCCCGCCCTGATCGAACACGTGCGCACACGACGCGCGCTGTCCAACCGGGCCGCCGCCGCCCAAATCGGTATCTCAGCCAGCAACCTCACCGGGTTCCGCACCCGGCAGCGTGGCGTCAACACCACCACGCTACTGCTCATCCTCGAATGGTTAGCCAGCGATGGCTAAGTGGAATCCGTTCCGGCGCCGCGGTGCCCGCAACGCCCGCTATCTGGTCCGGCAGCTGGTGAAGCGGCGGCCCCGGGAAGCACGCGGCCGGCACCGCCTGGACCGTAAGGCGTGGCGTGCACAGTGCGAGCGGGAAGCCGGCGACGTGTCGCCAGACTGGTGAACCGGTGACGAAATCATGCCGCGCAGTCACACAACAGGGCCGCTGTTGCACCATCGACGCCGGGCCGTCCGGGTTGTGTCACGTGCACGACCCGGCCTTGCAGTGCGGTGTCCGGAAAGACAACGGGCAGCGGTGCATCATCCCGACTGGTGGGCGTGGCCCATGTGTCCGGCATCAGCCGGTGGTGTTGAGGATGAGCGACGACCAGGTTTCATGAAAAAACCTGCCCCCGCGTGATCTTGCACGCGGGGGCAGGTTAGGTTTTATTTCGACCAAGAAGAAAAACCAGGCTTCAGTGTAGCAAATGGTGCAAAGCCTGGTCGATGGAAGCGTTCCGGTTCACAGCCGACGCCAACCGGCCGTCAGAGGGCGTCGGACACGGATGCCCGCTCGGCGAGGTGCTCAAGTCGGTTCCCCGCTCCTCACTTCCTGGTTGCCCGATCGGTCCTCACTCGTAGACGACGAGTGACCCTCAGGCCCGGCCAGTAGCCAATGACTACGGCGGGGGTGACGCCGAAGCAACGTCCTAACGGCAGAACCCTCCTCTTCACCAAACCACGATCCGCGCTTTTCGCGCGCTGTGGCGCGGTGAGAGGGGGACTCCTCCTTCGCTGCTGAGCCACTGGCAGGGTCAGACAAACCGGCACAGACCCGCTACCGTGGACCAGGTGCGGGCCCGCCGCCTAGGCTCTTGGTGGGGCCTTCCGTGACGGCGTAGACCCCACACGCCGGGATCCCGTGACCACCCCCCAGCTGTAGACCCCGTGGCCACGGGACCCCGGCACCCACGCACACATGCTGAAAGCCACCCACCAGGCCGGATCACGGCCCAACTGGGTGGCTTTCAACGTGTCCTGCAGTACTCGGCTCCACAGCAGTGGGATCGGCTTTCCCACACCCTCGACCCTACCGGGCGGCACCGACAGCATGCAGCCGCCCTTCCCGATGCGATGGCGAGAAGGGCGGCACTCCCCGGTCCCCACCGGTTCCACGCAGAATACCGGGAGGAGAGGGGACCAGGGGCGCCCAGCCTAGACCCGCGAGTGGCTACCAGCCGAGTGCGTGGATCGTCTCGTCCGCGACGAACTGTGCCGAGGAGCCCAGCGCGGTCGCCATCATCGCGACGATGTACCAGGCGTCCCGGTCCCCCGGGCCCACGAACTCGCGTTCCCCCGCGTCCACGCTCTCGGCGATGTCGAGCAGCTCACGGCGGCCGAGATCGTCCCGGCGGACCGCGTCGACGACCACGGTCATGTCCAGCAACTTGGTACCAGCCGTGGCCGGTAGGGTCTGGTCTCGCATCGGTAGCCCTCAACTTTCGGTGCGACCCCCTTGGTGTGGCTGCGACCCGGATTCGGGACCCGGTCGCAGCCACACCGCAGGGGCGGGGGTGGGTTTGGTCAGGCCAGGCGTGCGGTGACTTCGGCCGTGGCGGCCGTGATCACGTCGCCCGTCAGGGCGTTGCCGGTCTGGTACTCGTAGCGTTCGATCGCGTCCATGATCACGTCCCGGACGCTGCCGATCTCCGGGTCGGTGTTGTCCACGGCGGACGCCATGGCCAGTGTGATCAGCGCGTCGACCTGCAACGCCTCCTCGTGCACTGCCGTCATGGCCAGCTCGGCCGGCGCGATCCAGCGGCACAGGTCACCCGACCACACGTAGCCGCACGAGCAGCCCGCGGACGTGGCGTCCAGCGTGCCGGACAACCGGCGCTGCACACACACGTGGCAGTCACACGGCATCTCCAACGCACGGGCGTGCAGCTCATCGCGGTAAACCTGGACCTGGCGTTCACGAGCCGCGTACCAGCGGTCGTTGCGCATCGGGTCGTTCGCGACCGGGCGACGTTCGGCGATGGCCTTGCTGATTTTCACGATGAACTCGCCGAGTTCATCGTTGTCGTAGACGTCGGCGGAGTGGACATAGAAGACGTGGCTGGGCCACGCGTACAACGCGATGGCGTGCAACTCTTCGAGGACGGCCGTTTTCACCTCGTCGGCCCACGCGCCGAACATCATCGTGTTCAACTCCTCGATGGGCTTCTGGGCGATGCTGGCGATCAGGACCGGGTCGATGTCGTGCAGCTGGTCCATCGCAATCTGGTAGTCGGCGGTGCCCAGCCGGTCAGCCTGGTTGAGGGTCTCGGCCCAGCCGGCGGCCGTGGCCTTGTCGCGGGTGAACAGGTGGCCGCCGCTCGCCTCGTTGTAGACCACTCTTCCCTGCCTGGCCGTGCGGGTGGTGTCGATGACCATGTACTTCGTGCCGCCGCCTTCGGTGACCTCGGCTTCGAAGGGCACGACGGTGTAGCGGGCGTTGATGGTCATGGGATGCTCCGTTCGGGTGCGGTGCCTGACGCGGGGGATGTTTAGTTAGGGTCCGCAACGGTTGTGGGCCGCTGGGGGAGGCCCCCGGTTTCCCGGGGGCCGGCTGGTCAGAGTCCGAGCGACGTGCGGGCGATGTGGTCGATGGGCAGCGTGCGGGCGAGATCCCAGATGAGGGCGAGAGTCTGGGTCTCGGTGAGCTTGGCGGACATGCTGTCGCCGGTGGTTCCGGTGACGGTGATGCGGGTGGCGTTGTCGGCGGTGGTGGTGATTTTGGTGGCCATGCACAAACCATACACACACCAGTGTGTCTAATGCAAGTGGTGTGCGCACACCCCGTGGTGTACTGTTCGGGGAGTGAACGACACAGCCATCGAGCACGACCTCATCGCCGCCCAAGCGGACGTGGCCGCCGCCCGCGAAGCACGCCTCAAGCGCCAAGAAGTCGTCATGCGCGCACGCGGCGCCGGATGGTCCAAATACCGCATCGCCGCCACCCTCGGAGTCCAAGCACCCACCGTCGACTCGATCATCAGAGCAGCAATGCCCGGCGCCATCACCGAAGAAGACACCACCACATGAACAAGAAAGACCGCGACCCGACCAAAGGCCACAACGTCGGCCAGATCGACCCCGACGACGACGACAACACACCCACCGTCCGCACCCCACGCGGCGCCGCAGGTCTCGAAGCCCTCGACCACGACCAGCGGACCGGCGACAAAAAATAAGCCGTGAGCCCCAAAAGCAGAGACACGACCAACGCTGCCCCACCTGCGGCTGCTTCCACGAAGGCGGCGGCATCTGCTGCGGCTGCACCTGCTCCACCGTCAACAGTAAATGCCGCTGCTGCGGCGCCAGCTAAGAAAGGCCCCCATGTCCGGCCAGATCACCCCCGCCACCGCACCACCACCTAAGAAGTGCTCGTGCGGGTGCGAGCAGAAACCCCAAGACTGCCCCAACCGGTAACCATCCGGACAGGCACCTGACCAGATCGACGGGCCTGACCGTCGAACAGACCCACCCACCCGGCTCAACTTCCTTCCACCACACGGAGCAAACCCGCCATGTCCACCCGCAAAAAAATCTTGACCATCGGCGCGATCGCGGTCATCGCCGCCGTACTCACCTTCGGCATCGTCAACGCCGTCACCGCCCGGCAACACGCCACCAGCAGCACGGCGGCCGTCACCAGCCCGGCCACCATCACCACCGGCGGCCCCCGCGAAACCGTCACCATGCCCGCCCTGCCACCCGTCACCATCACCGCAACCGTCACCGTCGCACCACCCGCACCGCCAGCCGCCGCCAGCATCGGCGAAGGCATCTACAAAGTCGGCGACGCCATCCCCGCCGGCCGCTACAAAACCGAAGGCGCGTCCAGCTGCTACTACGCCCGCCTGAAAAACGACAGCGGCGACTTCTCGGCGATCATCGCCAACAACAACCTCACCGGCCCCGGCTCGACCACGGTCAAGGCCGGCGAGTTTTTCGAGATCTCCGGCAGTTGCAAGTGGACGGTCGTCAAATGACGACCGTCGAATCGATGGGGATCACGCTGCCCGATGGCACGCGCCTGAACGCCGTCCCCGACCTCGACCCCGACCGCCGGATGTCGACCGGTGACCTGCTCTGGCCGGCCGCATACGTCCGGCTCTCCCCACCGATCGAACCCGGCCAACACCACGACCCGGCCAACCGCATCCACATCGCCGGATACGGGTGGCTCACGTTCGACCGCGCGCGCCTGCTCGCCGCGGCAGTCCTCTCGGCGGTCGCCCGCGGCGAGCAGGACCACCCCGCCGTTCAGACGTTCCCGGCTGGAAAGGTCGGTGACCCCACGTGAACTATGGCGACGCGGGCACAATCCTGAACAGCCTCACCATCATCATCCTTGCGATCTGCGTCGGCCGACTCATGAGCAGGCAGCCATGAGCGGCACTCTCGCCGATCCCGGGCCACCCTCCGAGCACGACCACCGGGCCGGGAAACGACCACGCGGGACCTGCTCGGCGTGCGGCGCCGACCGGGCCCTCCGCGCGGACGGCACGATCGGCGCGCATTCCCGCGTCATCCGGAACTACCGTTCCGGTAGTGAATGCGCGGGCGTCGGCAAACCACCCCGAGAGGCAACCTGATGCCACACATTCCGTTCAACAAGGCAGCCAACCAAGCCGCGGCCGAGTTCCTGCGGAAGATGGCGGATCTCGTCGAACGAGGTGAGGCCTACACCGTCGACTATCACAGGGTTGCGGTCCACACGGCCTTTCTCCGGTCACCGGCCGAACCGGTGGAAGTCGAGTACGTGATGAGCATCAAAGTCCGGGAGGTTCCTGATGGTGGTTGACGTGCTCGCGTTCCTCAACGCCCGACTGGACGAGCAGGAGAAAGCCGCGCGCGACGCGGGGGGCTCCTTGTGGCACGTCCGTCACGAACACACCCTCTCCGGACGGCCCTGCGACTGCATGGTGGTCGAGGGCCGCGACATCCTGATCTACGACGAAGGTGGCCACGACAGGTTCCAAGCGGCCCACATTGCCCGCCACAGTCCGGAAACCGTCCTGGCCGATGTCGAGGCCAAGCGGAAACTGATCGACCTCCTATTCGAATACACGTCCAAAATCGACGGTGAATGGAGCTGCTCCCACACCGCCGAAGAGATCAGAACCGGCGAGTGTTCCGACGACTACGACTACAACCTGACAGGCCTGTACCTGCTCGCCGCCCCGTTCGCCGCACACCCCGACTATCAAACGAAATGGGCCACCTGATGACCGCCATTCCCGCGCGCATGGCCGCGCTACCCCGCGACAAACACGGCCGACCTGTGCCCTGGTTCGTCCTCATCGACGAGCACGGCACACCCGACTTCCGGGTCATCCGTGCCCACGGTATCCACGATGCGTGGCGGTTCCGGTGGTGCTGGACCTGCGGGCAGCCACTCGGCCGGCACACCGCATTCGTGATCGGCCCGATGTGCGCGGTCAACCGGGTGACCGCCGAACCGCCGTCACACCGCGAGTGCGCGATCTACTCCGCTGTGGCGTGCCCGTTCCTGTCGACCCCGACCATGGTCCGCCGCGAGCGTGGCCTACCGGACCATGTGGATCCACCGGGGGTGATGCTGCTCCGCAACCCTGGTGTCGCGGTGGTGTGGGCGTCCGCCGGTGGGTGGAAGCCGTTCCGGGCTGGTGACGGGTCCGGGGTCCTGTTCGATGTCGGGGACCCGACCGAAGTCCTGTGGTTCACGCACGGCAGGCAGGCGACGGTCGAGGAGATCCACGCTTCGATCAACGCTGGCATGCCGGCGTTGCGGGACGTGGCCGAAAAGCAGGGGCCGCACGCTGTGAACGAGTTGAACCGGCAGGTCGCTGTGGCGTTGCGGCTGCTGCCCGCCGGACCCACGAATCGCGATTCGCTCCACAACGAACAAGCACCAGAACGGAAACCGGCATGATCGCTTGGTATTGGGGGCTGGTCAACGCGCTGCTCGTCACCGGCGTGATCTGGCTGAACGGGCGCGGCTTACGTGTCGGCTGGCTTGCTGGTGTCGCCACGCAAGCCTGGATCGTCGCGTTCGGACTCGCCAACGGGTCCGTGTGGTTCACGTTCAGCGTGCTGCCGCTGACCATGTTTGCCTACAACTGGTGGCGTCACAAGGCGCGCATGGCCAGGGTGAAAGCGGACATGTTCGAGGAGTTCGCCGACCGGGTGCAAGCCCGGATCACGGCCCGGACCACGGTGTGCGAGCGATGCCCCCGGCCAGCGCGCACAGGTACCACCCTGTGCAGGTACCACACCGGGCCGCCCCCGGCCGTCACGCTCTCACCCGGCGGGTGGATCGGGGATCACATCCCGAAAGACCTGGGGTACAGGATCAACCAGGGCAGCCCGGTCGGCCCGGACCCGGGCGAGTACCTCAAAGATCCCAAAGAGTTCGTCGCCAAATACGCGAAACGGATGGACAGCATGCAACAAGACGGGGACGCGTTCGACGGCACCGACCTCGACGCCCTGCACGAACGCGCCGAGCGGATCAACCAGGCAAGCCGCGACCGGCGAGCCGCCGAGGAACGGCGCCAAGCAGCAGAGCGGGCACGGGAGCAGGACGAGTGACCCGGTCACGGATCATGCTGTGGGTGAGAATCCTGTTCGTCGGCATCCTCGCCCTGTTCGCGTTCGTCATCGCGTTCGCGCCGATCCTGGTCGCGATCGGCAGAGCCATCCGGTAGACAGCACAAGCGGAGTCCCTCCCAATCGGTCGTTGGGAGGGACCCCGCACCCGACCACAAGCCTGTTGGGCCCGCGAACAGCGACTTTACTGCCCCGTGTTCTCCACCCGCCAATAGAACGGGTAATTCGCCGAGCTGTACACGGTGCCCGTCCCGATCGCTTTCGCCGCCAACACGAACCGCACCACACCCCCATCCAGATCACCGCCAGTGACCACAAACCCCTGCGGTGCCGCATGCCCGATAAACGCGTTCTGCGGATACCACGCCGGGTTCCCCTCGAACCCGGGTGTCGCGGTCCCGGACGCCATGAACCGCACCAGGCTCGTCCCGACGATCACCGCGATGTCCAGGTTCGCGTTGACGTCGGTGCTCCGCATCCCGTTGAACGTGATCTCTACGTCATCGCCGGCCACCGCGGCGATGGTGATCTCGAACCCGGGCACGGGGGCCCACAGTCCGCCGGTGTTCGGCAGGGTCGTGTCACCCGTGGTGATGTAGGCGCGGTGTTTGACCGGTTTCGCTGCTTTCGCCGCGACCGCCGCGGCGGTCGCGTACAGGGCGTCACCTTCGGTTTGGGTCAGATACTGCGGATGCGGATCGGCCGCGGCGACGTGCGCCGCGAGCAGGGACGCCGCTACCCCGGTGTTCTCCTTCCCGGCCAGGGCGGCCAGGGACGCGTAGGCCGCGTCCCCCTCGGCGGGCGTGAGGTACTGCGGGTGTGGGTCCGACGCGGCCAGGTGCGCCGCCATCGACGCGGCCGACGCACCCGCTACCTCTTTGCCGTCCAGCGCGGTCTGTGCCGCCGTGGACACCGGCTTGGCCAGGTCACTGGTGTTGTCGACGTTCCCCAAACCCACATCGGTTTTGGACAGCGTCACCGCCCCGGTCCGGCCGGCGACCGATGACACCGGCGACGCCGGGTACGTCATCTCCCGCCACGACCCCAACTGGGTGGGGTCGTCCGCGATCAGTTGCCAATCGGTGCCGCGGTCGGTGCGGGTGGCCCAGTCGCCGCGCTGCCCGGTCAGGGCGAGCATCGCGGCTTGGGAAGCGACCGCGCCGAGGAAGTCGGTGAGCGCGATGGCCGGTATCTGCGCTTGGGGGACTTTCCCCGCGACCAGGTCCGCTTTCGCGGCGAGCGACGCGGCCAGGCCGGTGACCTGCCCGGCGGGGACAGCGGCGACGGCGACGGTGGGGTCTGTGCCCGTCCCGCCGATGGTGATGGTGGCGTCCCCGGCGGTCACCGATAGGACCCCGGACCCGGACGGCAGGTACTGCGACGGGATGTGACTGCCACTGTCCAGCGGCGCGACCCCGTTCGCGGCGCCGCGTGCGGACGCGAGCAGGTAGAGGGGGATCACCGGCCCGGTTCCGCGTGGCGCGGTCGACAGGTCCAGGGTCGACCCGGTCGGGGTGATCACGTACTGCACGACCGGCGCGCCGTCGATGCGTTCGGTGACCAGGTATTGCAGCGTGGTCACCTCAGCGTTACTGACGAGTACTTCGTTGATCGCGCCCGCTGTGAGCCGGACCCTGACCGGGACCCCCGCGAGGATGTAGCCGCCGCCTACGGCTTCCGTGACCGGCTGGACGGTGACGAGCCCAGTGGCGGTGATCCCCGGCGCGGGGGTCTTCCAGCTGCCGGTGACGGTGACCGTGGACAGCGGCATGACGTGCTCCTTACGGGACGGGCGGCGCTACCGGCATGATCACCGGTGGGGACGCGGGAACCCGCGACGTGACCTGCGGGCGTGTCAGGAACGCGACCACGATCGCCAGGATGGACAAGATCATGGTCTGCCACTCGACACCCAGATGGACACCGAACGCGAGCAGCACCGCGAGCGAGGCCTTCGCCAGGCCGCCGAGCAGCGGCAGTAACGCGTCCACCGACACACCCAACGCCGCGATCGCGCCACCGATCGCGAGCAGCAACGCATCGACCAGGCCGGTGGTGTCCGTACTGAGTTTGAGCACCAGGACGATGGTCATCAGGATGGGGATGATCAGGCCCTGCACCAACACAACAGGGTCACGAGTAAGCCTCATGGGGTTCCTTCCGTTGCGCCCCCGGCCAGTCCAGTGAAGAACTGCCGGATGACTTGAGCTACTTCCGCTGGTGTGGCGCCCCCGGTCAGGCCGGCGGCCACCAGCTCCTGTGCGAGCGCGTGCTCGTCGACGTCCGCGGTCGACCGGGCCTCCAACGCAGCCAACCGGTCTTCCGTGGCTTTCCGGAAGTCGGCGACCGCGGTGAGCACGTCATCCACCTTGACGTTGGTGTAGCGCAGGTAATCGGCCACGGAGTACTTCGGTTCCCCGCTGCCTTTGCCGTCCGCCTGCCAGCGCGGGTTGTCAATCAGGTCTGTGAGTTCCATGTCGGTCACCTTCGCGTTGTGCTGCCCCCAGTCGGGGAGATGAATATCGTTCACGTCACAGTCGACGCCGCCGACCTTGACGGTGCCCACCCGCTGAAACAAGTGGATCCCGGACGCGGCGATGCCATGCGACCAGGCGGTCGTGTCCCAATACCAGGTCGCGACACCCGCCACACGAGCCGTGTTGATCACGTCCGTTTCGCCGTACACCCCCGTCACACCGGGCCCGCCGAGCGGGCCGTTGGCGCCCCGCAGATACTCGATCACCGTCGCGAACTCGCCCGCGGTGACCACGTCCTGATCGATCGCGAGATAGATCGGCCGGCCCTTCGGGAACCCGATCCCGGTCGCGTGCGCACGCGCCAGCTGCCCCGCGCGCACACCGGCGTCATGCCCCCCGCGCCAGTCACCCGCGGTGTCCTCGAACACCAACGCCATACCCAGACCGTGGGCGTTGAAGTCGGCGAGTTCGGCGAAGGTGGTGCACTTGCGTCGCCCCGGGAACCCGATGTAGCGGACCGCGCCCGCATACACCTGGTTGCCCTGCTTGTCGCGGACACCCGCGATCGCGACCGCACCCGGGAACCCGGCCGAATAGTCAAGGCATTGAGCCATGCGTGGCGTCCTCCTCATCGTCATACAGCTTGGGTGGGTGCGGCACGTCGATGCCCGCGGCCCGCGCGCGGGTGACCATGAGGTCGTCCCACCGGGCGTGGTGACGTAGCCGCCGTTCCAGCCCCCCGCGCCAGGTGCGCATCTCTGTCAGTTCGCCGCGTAGGGCGGCCATCTCGTGCTCGACCGCGGCGACGATCGCGCCCGCGCTGGTGGTCAACCCAGCGGCGCCGTCGTCCCGGAATTTCCGGGCTTCGGGCCGGACCCGGAGCGCGCCGATGGCGGACGCGATGGCGGTCCCGACGATGCCGCTGATGAGGACCCAGTCAGGGAGAGCCACGTTTTGCCGCCTTCCGCCGCCTGCGTTCGATCTGCACCACCCGCAGAATAGCCGCTAAAGCCAATGTGACGAGCAACCCCGCGAACCCTGTTGCCTTTTCACTAAATAGGCTGAACCCCCAGACGCCGTAGATCAGGAAGTGGCCGGTTAACCCCAGCTGCCCGACCCGTTCCCACAACACGCCACGCACCGTGTGTTGCATAATGATCCCGTAAAGTGACACAGCGGTGTTGACGACAATACCCGCCAACAACACATGCCCCCAGGGACGCGGAAACGCCAACAAAATCCCCGACGCCGCATGATCAAACCTGATCAGTGTCACCAGACACGTCAACCCGATCCCAGCCAACACCACAAACTTATACGGGTCCCGCTCGCGATCATTCATCACTACCACCGAAAAGGGTCGAGGTCATGTAGATGCCGTCTGATAGATGGCGCCCAAGAACGTGTTGCCATAGTTCGTTTGCAAGGTTGCCGTACCACCAATGTTTTGCCACACATTGAAATACACGGTCGCACCCACCGCGAGGTTCACCAAACACCCCGCCTGTGACGTCGCGCCCGCACCACCGATCACGAACGGCAACACATTCTGCGCCACACCATTCACCGCAGGGTTCGTACCATTCACCAGAATCGTCGGAGAACCCACAGTCGTCAACGTCGCACCCGCGAACGCACCCCACCGGGCTTGCCCGAACACCCAGTAAATCCCGGCATGCTGGATAGTGATCACATTCGGGGACACCACAGTCCACATATTGTCTGTGTTGACCAGCGCGGTTTGGAAGTTCACCAACGTGTCCGTCGTGTTCGGCACAGACTGACCGCTGGTTTGCTGCACGATCGCACACGGCTTCTGGCTGCTGAAACTGGCCTGACCGTAGTTGTACAAGTTCGTCAGGTTCGACTTCAACGCGTCCAGATCAGCCTGATGGACCGCGGTCCCTTCGGTGAAGGTGGGTAGTGCTGGTGTGGGGACAACCATCGCCGTCCGCCCCTTTCTACATTCCGGGAATGGTCGTAGAGCCCAGAATCCCGTACACCGGGTCACCCAGAGTCCACGTGGTCGGACTGAAAATCGGGGACAACTGCAGCTCGACCGACCACGAACCCGGATCGGTCGCCACATGCTCGGCGATGTTCTCCACGAAATAGTCCGCGGACATGACCGTGCCCTGTGACGTGCGGCGTTTCACCGTCACCCGCAACCCCAGCTCAAGGCGCAGAATGAACGACCACTCATCCGCGGTGAACGGCGACGACAACGTCAGCTTCTTCACCCGCACTTTCGGCGTCGCGTACCGGTTCAGCAGGATCGTCCCCATTTCCTGTAGTTCCCAGTCGGTGTTCACCTGCAACGTTCCCGACAGGACACGCTGCCCGTAGCGGGCCGTCGCGGTCGCGTTGGTTTGCACCACCGGGGTCGTGTTCCCGGGCCTCGACAGCGACGTTTGGGAGTACACATAGGTGGGGTCGTAGTCGAACTCCACGTCGTTGTAGTGGATCTCCCCGGCGCCCTCGCCGAGCGTCGCGATCGACGTCTGCTGCGCCTCCCGCGACGAGCGGTCCTCGAACTGCACCAGGCCCGCGCCGTTCGCGTAAATGAAACCGAACTCGGTGGCCGCGATTTCCTGGATACAGTCCAGGACCGGGCGCCCGTCGTAGGTGAAGTCCGGGGCGAGGGACACATACCCCGCGGGTGCGCTGTACGCCGCACCCCAATACGCCGCGAGTAGCCGCGCCACCCGAACCCCGGACTTCTCCCCCAGGTAGCCGATGCCGCGCTGGTAGTGCGCCAGGATCGTGACCGCTGTCAGCTCAGCCCGGTAGGCGGCCAGGTTCGCCAGCGACATGGAACTCAGCGGCGGCCCCCAGTAGGTGGAGGACTCCGCGAACACGTTGTCCAACGCGATCGACGCGGACGGGGTCCCGCCGAGCAGGAAATCCCCGGACGGCTGCCCGTCGACATAGATCCGGAACCCGCTGGTGGGGTGGAGCACGATCACCAGCTGATGCCACACACCATCCGGGTAGCCGTTCCAGTTCGTGAGCCCCAGCGACGGCGGCGGCCACGGCCCGCTCGTCAACCCGTTGGGGTCCGAAAAGTACATCCCCACCCGGCCGGTCACGTTCGTGGACCAGCCCACGAACTTCGCCGTCCCGTACGGCAATCCGACCGTGGACTCGCCGGCCTGCATCGCGGCCATCCCCAGGTACAGCATGCCCGCCGTGGCCTTGAGCCACAGTTCGAGGGTGAACGTCTGCGGGTTGATCGACAACGCGCCCTGCCGGGTCCCCAACCAGGTGGTTTGGGTGTTGTCGAACAGGGTCGCGGGCTGGGTTTGCTGCTGCACGATCGTCACCGCCGGCAACCCGTCCAAGGTCGTGTCGCCGGCGAAGTTCACCGCCCCCGAGTTGCTGCCCAGCTGGGTGTAGCCGATCATCGGCTGTCCCCCGGACACCCGGTTCACCGCCTGTGGGGCGGCGGCGTCGTTGTACGGGACATAGATCGCGGGATTGTCCGCGAGGACCGTCGCCTTATAAGACTGGGTGATGGTGGTCCGCGCGAGCACACTCAACGCGTCGACCGCGACCAGTGGCTTCACGCCGCGGAACCCGGCGTCGACCCACGTTTGCGGGTACCGCTCGATATAGCCGGTATAGCGGGCGTAGTAGATCGGGCCCACGGTCGAGAACGTGGACGCCGCGGCGCCGAGCTCGAGTTGAATGTCGTCGACCCAGATGGTTGCCGCGGCACTCGTTTTCCACGACGCGGTGACGGTCGCGCCGGCCGCGACAAACGTGATCGTTTTCCGTTCCCACGTGTTCAGGGTCGTTTGGGTGACCGTCTGCCCGGCCACCGTCAGCGTGGTGGTCGTCGCCGCTGTCGTCGACCGCATCCACGCCGAGAACGTGTAGGTGCGGCCCGGGGTCGTCCACAACGGCACGCTCGCCGTGTCGGTGCCGTTCGTGGTCACCGCCGTCAGGGCGTAGTCACCTGCGTGGGCTTGGGCGGTGGTGTAGCCCATGGTGGTGCCGCCGGTGACCGACCAGCCGGGCACGAGCCCGGTGGTGCGCAGGTTCGAGTAGTAGAACGTCGCCGGAAACGCGCCGGCGGTTTGCCGCATGTAGAGGTTCCCGACCACCGTCGCCGTGAACGTGATCGACCGGTTTTGCCACGCCCCGGTGGTGGTCGTGGTCGCGGTTGTGGCCGCCACCCCGCCACCCGGCTGATACCCGAACTCGACCGCGGTCGCCACGGCCCACAGGTCGACGGTGACCGTGTAGGTGAGGCCCGGGACGAACCGCGGCAGCCAGGAGAAGTTGTCCCCCGCTGTGGCCACGATGATCCGCCACGTCGTGAACGACCCGTTGGGGTGCGTGGTCGACACCGCGATCGTCGTGCCGCTGGTGGGGTTTTGCACCACCCACCACGACTCGAACGCCGGGTCATAGCCGTAGTTGTTCGCCAACGCCGGCTGCCCAGGAATGGGGTTGTTGTTGGCGAGCAGGTTCCCAGACGCGTCGCCGGTGGCCGCGTTCCACCACGCGTGGACCCGGACACACCGGTACGGCAGCAGCAGGTTCCCGCCCGTGTTCCACGGCGAGGACACGTTGAGCGGGTTCAGGTTCTCCACCGGGTCATGCAGGTTGGGTAGATCCAGCTCGCCGGCTTCCGCGACCCCCATCTCGTACTGGCGGCCCCGTTTGTTGCTCCACTCCCGCACCACGGACCCGGCTGAGGACAGCGACACCGACCCCGCGCCGGGCGTGTTCGGTGGCCCGGCGGTGAAGTCGGCGACCACATCGACCAGCGGCCACACCCGACCCGCGCCCACGCTATTTCACCGCCACAGTCAAGCCGTTGGTGACGTTACGGAGATCGTTGCGCAGGAACATTTCTTGCACACGTTTCTTCAAATCCCGTTCCGCCAACACACTTCCCGCGACGTTCAACACCACATTCACTTGTGTGCCACCCGCAGCGCCAGCAGCGCGGGGCATCCCCGTCACCCCGATCCGCTCCCCGAGCAGCGCATGCGCTGCTCGCAGGTTCCCGCTGTTCAACGCGTCCATCACCGGCACACCGGCGAGCTTCACGGCCGACGCCTGCTGCACGTACTCGTTGATCGACAACAAGGCCAAATTCCCGTCTGACGACTCGGACCCGCTCCCGGACACGGGACCACCGCCCGGGAACCCGGCCAGCCCACCGGTGGCGTGGTGTTCGATCAGGCCACCGGTGGCGTGCCCCATGCCCGGGATCCAGGACGCCACCGTCGACATCGCCTTTTTCACCGAACTCAGCGCAGCCAGCGCACTGGACACATCCAGGGTCATCTTGGTGTCGAGGTCATGCGGGACCTGCAAGTACTTGTCCGTCAACCACTTGATCTGGTCAGCGGTCAGACCCGCGTTTCGCATCACATCCTGCAACGCGGCCACGTCACCCTGGAACGCCTTGTTACCTTCCTCGACCGAGTGGGTTTGGGTAGCGACAGCGGACGCGTGCGTCTTCGCTGCCTCCGCCCCATCCAAAATCAGGCCCAAGTTTTTGCGGCCCGCTTCGGAGTTCAGATCGACCGCGGTCCCGTTGTCCTTTAGGCCCTTGGTGATCGTGTCTACGGAATCCTTGAACCGCAACGCTCCCCGAGCTGCGTCAATGTTCCCGCCGTTCAGGAAATCGAGCCGATCAGTGAGAAGCTTCGCCTCGTTCTTTTCGGCGTCCATCGCGTCGGTGACTTTCTGCGTAGCGGTCGCGAGGTCCCCGTTGGTGTTGGCGGTGCCGATCGCCGAGTGTGCGTTGGTGTCCAGCTCACCCGCCGACTTGTGCAACGCGTTCGACTGCCGCTCGGCCGCTTCTTTCGACGCGTTCAACGACCCCGTCACGTTGTTGATCTCGTCCAGAAGCTTCTGTGCCGCAGCCATATTCGACGTAGGGTCGATCGCGCCGGTGACCTGGTCGCCCACCGCGCCGGCGTCGGCCCCGGCTTTGACCATGTCCTCAAGCTTTTTCTTGATCGCATCCAGCGCAGGGCCTTGCACCATCAAAGAGTTCGTGAGGTCCTGCTCGGCGACCCCCAGGTCTTTGGCGTTCGCCAGCGCCCCATCCGTCTCCAGTTTGTGGACCGTCCAGGCGCGCGCGTTGTCGCCGAGCTCGTTGCTGTCATCGGAGATCGCTTTGGTCAGGTCGTCGACGGCGCCGTGCGCGTCGTCGGACCCGCCGGCGAACAAGGCCAGCGCGCCGACCGCGAGCCCGATCGCGATCCCCCACGGCCCGGTGAGGAACCCGCCGACACCACCCGCTATCTTCCCGAATTTCCCGACCGCGCTCTCCGCCCCGGAAACGTCTTTCCCGAAGTTCGACAGCGCGCCTTTCGCGTTCCCGACCCCGTCTTTGACTTTCCCGATCCCGCTGACGACCATCGGCCCGACCGTGCTGATCGCCGTCAGCGCGGTCACCACCAGCGTGGCCTTACCGGCGAAGGTGTCCATGTTGTTGAGGCCGATGACGAGACCCGCACCCAGCAAACCGAGTTTCGTTGTGGTCCCCATGATCGCGGACGCCATCGGTGTCAGGTTCCGCAACCAGCCGACGAGCGCCACACCACCCGCGACGAGTGCCCCGGTCAGGATCACGCCGATAGCGATCGCGAGCGCTTTCGCCGCGGCCTCGTTGTGCGACAGATAGCCCGTAACGTCCGCGACGACCCCACCGATAACGGTGAACGCCGGCAGCAGGTAGGTGCCGATCTTGATAGCCATCGCGCCGATACCGTCTTTAGCCTGCGCCATTTTCTGATTGAACGTTTCCTGGACTTCGGCGAACCCTTTCACGTGACCTTCGGCGTCCGGCATCGCCGCGTTGATCTGGTCCAACGCGTTTTTCGTGTACCCCATGTTCTCGTTGCCGATCATCAGGGCGACGTTCATGCCGGTCTGGTCACCCATCGCGCCTTTCATCGCTTCCGAGTAGGTTTGCCAGACCTTCGCGCCGTCTTCCTGCTCTTTACCCAAACCGTGCGTGGTTTTCACCAGTGTCGAGAAACTGCCCGCAAGCCCGGCCTGTTCGACCGTCAACCCCTTGGTAGCTTTCGAGAAAGCCCCCATAGAAATGGACCCGTCCAGCACCTCTTTGCCGAGTGCCTGCACGTCGGGGGGTAGTTTCTTCAGCACGTCTTCCAGGTCGATGATGACCTTTTTCTTATCGGGCCCCATGTGGTCCAGGATCGCG
>Ga0137404_10000149_pt1 | contig 44117 bp, 46 predicted proteins | sample CZOMad2_1_16fung_FD_108285 | JGI IMG/M metagenome (GOLD analysis project Ga0137404, IMG submission 108285) | Vadose zone soil fungal communities from Angelo Coast Range Reserve, California, USA - CZOMad2_1_16fungal (Illumina Assembly) | ecosystem: Environmental > Terrestrial > Soil > Vadose... | reverse complement strand
GATAACGCATCTGCTCGATACGGCCGAGACCTTTCGCGATATTTCACGCCGCGAAGTCAAAAAAGTCCCCACCCTGCGCGGCCGCACCGTCATCAACCTCTTTTTTGAACCTTCCACACGTACTAGAACCTCATTTGAAATTGCAGCCAAGCGGTTATCCGCAGACGCCGTCAATGTCAGCGTTTCCAGTTCGAGTATCAGCAAGGGTGAAACCCTCCTCGACACCGCGCGCAACCTCGAGGCGATGGCGCCTGACTGCATCGTCATCCGCCACTCCATGGCCGGTGCGCCCCATCATCTCGCCAGAATGTGCAAGGCGCCGATCGTTAATGCGGGAGACGGGGCCCACGAGCACCCTACACAGGCTCTTCTCGATGCTCTTACCATTCGTGAACACAAGAATAGGATCGAAGGACTGAAAATAGCGATCATCGGCGACATTCTTCACTCGCGGGTGGCTCGTTCCAACATTTACTTACTGACTCGCCTCGGAGCTTCGGTAAGTGTGGCCGGTCCGGGAACTCTGGTACCAGCCGAATTTGCCGGTCTGGTGGACAATGGTCTGAGCCTCGAAGGGAGAATCGAGGATGCCATAGAGGGATCCGACGTCGTGATCATTCTTCGCATACAGCGCGAGCGACAGGATGCCGCTTTCTTTCCTTCGATGCGCGAATATGCGGTCCACTACGGTCTGCGCTCGGAGCATTTGAAATACGCGGCGCCGGGCGCGATTGTTCTCCACCCCGGTCCGATCAACCGAGGCATTGAAATCTCATCGGAGATTGCGGACGGCGGCAACTCTTTGATTCTCGATCAGGTAACTAACGGACTCGCGGTGCGTATGGCAGTGCTCTACCTGCTTTCGCGCGGCGCACGCTCCGAGTCGCCAGAAACACCGGTCGAACCCAGAAAGCAGAAACGTGAGCGCAGGGGAAGCAGAGTATGAAGGTTGTGATCGCCAACGGTTATCTAGTGGATCCGGCCCAGCAGGTCAACACTGGAAAAAACCTTCTGATAGAGGATGGAAGAGTTATCGGTTTGCTCGACCGGGGTGAGGCGATGCCCGAAGGCGCGCACATTCTGGATGCTACCGGATTGATCGTTGCGCCGGGGTTCATAGATCTTCATGTGCATCTTCGGGAGCCGGGTCAGGAATACAAGGAAACCATCGCTTCCGGAATTGCTGCGGCTGTCGCAGGCGGTTGGACCAGCGTCTGTGCAATGCCGAACACAGATCCCGTAAATGACAATCCTGCCGTTACCAGGTTCATTATCGAGCAGGCTGAACGGGCCCAAATGGCCAACGTCTTTCCAATCGGCGCTCTCACAAAAGGGAGTAATGGGAAAGAGCTCGCGGAAATGGGCGAGATGAAAGCCGCCGGAATTGTCGCGGTGTCAGACGACGGCCGACCGGTGCCCACGGCGGGGATCATGAGGCGGGCGATGGAATATGCGCGCGGATTTGATCTACCGGTTGTTGACCATTGCCAGGATCCATCTTTGAGCAAGGGTGGAGTGATGCACGAAGGTCGCTGGTCGCTGATTCTTGGTCTTCGAGGCATGCCTGCCGCGGCTGAGGAAGTCGATGCCCTTCGCGACTGTTTGCTTGCGCGGATGACTGGAGCGCGCGTTCATCTCGCGCACGTCTCAACCCGCGGCGCCGTCGAAGCTGTGCGCCAGGCAAAGCAGACGGGCTTTCCGGTGAGTTGTGAAATTGCGCCACATCATTGGACGCTCACTGACGAAGCTCTGGAGTCTTACGACACAAACATGAAAATGAGCCCGCCGCTGAGGAGTCGTGAACACGTTGAAGCGCTATTGGAAGCCATGCGCGATGGCACCATCGATGCGATTGCTACTGACCACGCGCCTCACCACGCTGACGAAAAAGCGCTGGAGTTTGATGAGGCGCCTTTTGGAATCACGGGCTTGGAGACGGCAGTGGGTCTGGCTTTTGAGCTGGTACACCGGGGAGTGATCAGTCTTGAACGGCTGGTTGAAATGTGTGCTACAAACCCCGCCAGAATATTTTCGCTAAGTGACCGCGGGACACTGGCGAAGAATGCCCATGCCGACATCACGATTCTCGATCCGGAGTGCGAGTGGGTATTTGATGTCTCGCGCTCGAAGTCAAAGAGTAGAAACACTCCATTCAACGGACGAAGAATGACCGGCGCCGCGGTCGCCACAATCGTGGGCGGCCGGCTGGTTTATCTTCATCCCGACTACGGTCGAATCACCGAATCAAAATATCACGAAGCCTCGGTGAGATAGATTGGCACTGAAAAGTTTCAAGAGGCTCTGGCGAACGCAGGAGAAAAGGGGCTAGAAGAAGCCTTAGCGAAGTCAGATGAAATAAAACCCGAAAATCCTGTCCCGTCAGGGGCCTGGCGAAATGGATTTCAGATTGGCGTTAAATACCGTCAAGTATCGATTGGCGAAAGCCAAGACAAAAGGCGGTCTAGATGAAACCAAGCTCGAACTGAATCGCCCTTTTGATTCAACCGACGGCAGACTAGAGCCATGAAAGTTCCTTACCTACTGGCGCTTGGGCTCTTTCTTCATGGCTGCGTGCTTGGAGCTACGTTGCCACCGAGCGTAGCGCAATCGGCGCAAGAGCGAGAACTAGACGATCGTGTGCCAAAGCATCTACCAATCACGATCAAGATCAAGACTGAAAAAGAGAGAGCATTCAAAGAATTAAAGAACGAGCACTGGGCTGGTGACTTTGAGCTCGAGGTTAAAAACACCGGGAGTAAGACTATATATTTTTTGGTCCTTGGATTGGTTTTGCCTGAGATAACGATGCCCGATGGGAACCCGTATGGGTTTTCGTTGCATTATGGTAGAAGCGAATTAGTTGAAATAACGGCATCCGTAACGCCGGAAGACATTTCCATTAAACCGGGCGAGACCTATGTCTTTAAGATCCCGGCACACCAAATAGCCGGACTGGAGGACTACATCCGAAGAGAACAAATTCAACCGCCGAAGAAAGTTCAGATACTATTCCAATTATTGAATTTTGGAGACGGAACCGGGTTTGTAACTACAGAGGGCAAAGCTGTTGACAAGAATATAATGCGCAACCAGGAGCTGGGCGTGGGATGTTGTCTTAGTAAGGAATCGATAGCCGCACCCTTTGGACAAGCCAGAACCGATTAGGTTAACCACCATGATAGGTACAATTCCAATTATTGCCGATTTACTTGTAGTTTCTGGTTCTATGAACAAGGCTGGTCACTCCTTTTTTCATCACTTTCTGTGACAGGGGAGATGGGTTCCCAGCTGCGGCCAATACGGGGCGGTCCCATTAGTAAGAAGAGACCCGCTGCGCTCTCCCCTTCGCAGCGAGTCTCTCGTCTGGTCGCTCACTTACGCTATAACCGGGGCGACCGAACTATCGAAATTGTTGGAAGCCCGCCCGCGCTCTCCCCTTCGCAAACGAGCCTCCATCGCACGACAACCCTGAGGCTGCCGATCTCGCAAAAACTTAGCGGGCGTTTGCCGCCGGCAACGAGACTGACTGATTCAAGACCACACCGAACTCGGTGCCCGACTTAACGACGGCTTCATGGCCCTTTGAGAACCAGGCGCCGGCTACACCAAGGCCGGCTCCAATGCCCGCGCCGATGCCGGCTCCTTTGCCGCCGCCCGCAATGGCGCCGATTAATGCACCGGTTGCTGCGCCGCCACCGATGAAAACAACATTTCGTTTTGTTGCCGACCTGCCTGAGACCTGACCTTCATTGTCTGCATTAACATTCTCTGAGTTTGCCTCAGTCAGGTCGCCATTTATCGCTCGGGTGATCCCCGACGGCAGACGTACAGAAACAAACTGCACTCCAATTGTTCCTGCTTTGCTCTTTTTCGCGGCGCGTTCCACAGTTCGGACACGGCCGACGACAGTGCTGCCGGCCGGTATTACTTCGACGCCGCCAACATAAACAGGATCGACCACAATCGTGGAAAACTGGTCCCCAACCCGAGCAGTTTCGGAAGTGATCGTCTGACTCAGGCGAACTCTAATTACCTGACCGGCGTTGACCGGATAATAAACCGGCGCCGGTGTGACAGGTGGTTGCACTCTGCGAACGGCTGTGCGCGAAGATCGGCGCAAGCGCGGTTTGCGTCTGCTGGTCTGCCCAAAGGCAGGAGCAACTGCCGAGGCAATAATTGCAAGAATAATTAGAAGTCCCGCGGCCCGGATCCGCTTTTGGCGCCTTATTCCTGTTTTCATTAAACCCTCCTGCACACAATGGAACTCGATCTTCCAGAGGACTGAGGTTGGCAATGAGCGTGCCAGCCAACAAAAGCTCACTGAAGCACAGAAAATTCGAGAACTAACGAGGATTTCTTATGAGACCGGAAAGGGAACTAAACGATGTGCGACCCGGGTGCCCCGATCTGCACGAAATGGGATAACCAAGACAAGTCTAGCCACAGATTAACGCCGATTTCGCGGATCAGAACAGAAAGAGTTCAGGCATCCTAAAGGTGAATTGGGGGTTGACATCACTTCCATGTCGCGAGTAAGCTGGTGCCTCATTTTGAAAGTGGTTTTCAATTTCAGTTTCAGCAAGGCTGAAAAAGACGCTCATAATGTCTCTGGAAAGCTCTCACAAGTTGTACTGCGTGCTTTTTGTTCTCCTGGCACTTGGCGGTTTTGCCTCGTCGGCAGCTCAAGTGTCGATGAACGAGTCGTCGTTGCGCGGAAAAGTCCTGGATCCGAAGGGGGCCGCCGTCGTTGGCGCACAAGTGACCGCGTTAAAGAAGACGGGCTCAGCAAGTTCCTCAGCGATCAGCAATCAAAACGGAGAATTTTCACTGCAACTCGCGCCCGGCAACTATCTTTTGACAGTGAGTGCCGAAGGGTTTGCCGAGTCTTCGCAGGTTATAACTCTCAAACAGGTTCCTTTGGATAATGTCGAAATCGTGCTGCAAATCGCCGGCCTGAGCGGAACGATCACCATTACAGATACCTCCTCGGGTTACCAGACACCCGCTATCAGCACTGCGACTAAAACAGTCACCTCATTGCTCGATATCCCCCAGTCCGTCACCGTCATGTCGCGTGAAGTTATCAACGATCAAGCGATGCAAAGTATTGGCGACGTGGTGCGTTATGTACCCGGCATAACGGCGACTCAGGGCGAAAATAATCGCGATCAGATGGTGATCCGCGGTAACAGTTCTTCAGCCGATTTCTTTCTCGATGGAGTACGCGATGACGTTCAATACTACAGAGACCTCTATAACCTGGAACAGCTGGAAGCTCTAAAGGGACCCAACGCGATGATTTTTGGCCGTGGCGGGGGAGGAGGAGTTGTCAATCGCGTGACCAAACAGGCCGGCTTCGCAGCCTCTCGAGATTTGACTATTCAAGGCGGATCCTACGGGCATAAACGAATTGCCGCAGACGTTGACCAACCACTCGGACGGCTCGTGGCATTTCGGGTTAACGGGGTGTACGAGAATTCGAATAGCTTCCGCAACCGAGTTGGCCTCGAGCGCTTTGGCGTCAATCCGACACTCACGCTCACAGCCGGGCGGCAAACGCAGTTAAGACTGGGCTACGAACATTTTCGAGATAGCCGGGTTGCTGATCGCGGAATCCCGTCTTTCCGAGGCAGACCATCCGATGTAGACATCTCCACGTTCTTCGGCAACCCCGATGAGAGTCGAGTCAGGGCAAGCGTAAATCTCGTTTCCGGAGTGATTGAGCATCAAACCGGAAAATTGAACATTCGCAATCACACTTTGTTCGGCGACTACCACCGGTTCTACCAGAACTTTGTTCCGGGCGCAGTTAATGCCGACCGGACTCGTGTCAACCTCAGCGCTTACAACAACGCCACCCAACGTCGCAATCTCTTTAATCAGACCGATCTGAACTATGATCTGAAAGTCGGTTCGACGCAACATACCTTCTTAGTGGGTGCGGAATTAGGGCGCCAGGTTTCCGATAACTTCCGCAACACTGGGTTTTTCGATAACACTGCGCCGACTATCTCTGTACCTTTTGCCGATCCGACCATCAACACCCCGGTCACCTTCCGCCAGAATGGAACTGACGCGGATAACCACGTAGTCGCTAACATTGCCGCGGCCTACGGTCAGGACCAGATTGAGTTAAGCCGCAGGTTTCAGTTGCTGTTTGGAATTCGCTTCGATCGATTCAACCTGAACTTCCACAACAACCGGAACGACGACAGACTTCAGCGCACCGACAACCTTGTTTCCCCACGAGCCGGAATAGTGTTCAAGCCTATTGTTGGACTGTCGCTTTATGGCAGCTACAGCGTGTCGTTCCTGCCGAGTTCCGGCGACCAATTCTCTTCGCTGACATCAATCACCCAGACGCTCAAGCCTGAGAAGTTCAGCAACTATGAAATCGGCGGAAAGTGGGATCTGCGTCCTTCGCTTTCTTTAACAGCCGCTGCCTACCGGTTAGACCGGCTAAATACAAGAGCGACGGCTCCAAACGATCCTACTCGAATCGTGCAAACAGGCAGTCAGCGCACGAATGGGTTTGAGCTGGGCATTAACGGGAACGTCACGCGTGATTGGAAAGTCTTTGGCGGGTACGCGTACCAGGATGCGAGGGTTATTAGCGCAACAACCGCGGCTGCCCGGGGTGCGCACGTGGCTCAGGTTCCTCGCAACACGCTTTCTTTCTGGAATCATTACCGATTCCTGACGAAGTGGGGTGTGGGTGTGGGACTGATCCACCGGTCCGATATGTTCGCCGCGATTGACAACCGCGTGGTTCTTCCCGGCTACACCAGGGCTGATGCGGCAGTGTATTACTCCATTTCCGAAAAGATGAGTGTGCAGGTGAATCTCGAGAATCTGCTGAACAAGAAGTACTTCGTTAACGCAGACAGTAACGACAACATCTCGCCGGGAGCTCCGATCCTGGGTCGCGTTGTATTCAGGTGCAGATTCTGAATCAGCGCAAGAAATCAGTCGTAGCCAAAAAGCGACACTCGTTCGAATCCTTACTCATGAGGCAACTTCTAAACAACTCTCTGCTTTCTTCGTTGCTTTTTTTTGGAAGAATTCGATTTGGATACGTTCGTAAGTGGCTGCAGCGCTGGGGCACGGAGCGCCAACTCGCGATCTATTTTTTGCAACCAACGCAATTCCAGTTTGAGTTGCTCAATTATCAACCCTACCATCCAGACTGCTTCATGGTAAGGATGGCCCACCTCATTAAGGACAGCCTCGAGCGTCGTTTCTTCCCGAGAAATCTCCGACTTCAGAAATCTTTGGCGGCGAAGAAGCTGGCTTTTTACAACCGAGGGTTCTGCCTGCCATGAAAGCGCAAGCCAGGTGAGAAAGGCCGGGCGATCGCGCTGATTGGTCCAATTCTCGTTCGCGAGGGCATTGGCCAGGGCGGCACGGCCTCTATTACTGGTTGCGAGCACTCGGCGCTCAGCGCCAATCGCCGGTTCCCTGGTCTTAATCTCCCCCAGGAGTTTCAGTTGGGTGAGCTTCTCGAGCGAGTAATAGATTTGCGGTCGCGAGATAGCGACCCAGTCCCGCGCCTGCCGCCGCTCTAATTCGGCATTAACCTCATAGCCATGCATTGGACGCTCGGCCAGAAGACTCAGCAATACGAGGTCGGGGGTTGTCAGTGACAAGCTATCGGCTACCATGACCAGCTTTTCGTTTGCGGCTCCAGTACCACCATTGACATTTTTCAATAGGGAGGTCCGGATGCTTTGCCTGGGCCACCGCGGCCTCAAACACATCCAGACAACAGATATCTTGTGGCCCCTTCAACCGGCAGAGTTCTCGATAGATCTGCGCCGGCTTTTTGTTTGCCAGTTCGCCTACATGTCTAATCCCGAGCAGGTTGAGGTCCCTCAGCATCGCCGGACCTATTGATACCAGGTCTTGAAGTCTCCGTTGTTCCGCTTGCATTTGCACCTCCATTCAACAAAAGGCTTGACTGAAATCCGACAGTAGTCTAATTTAGACTATATTCGGGGCAAACGTCAAGCATAAAGGTTTTTAGCCCGCAAAGCCTCGCCTCGCCAGACGTATGCAGTTGCCGTGATGGCGGGCTGGTTGAGTGGTTTCGACAAAGAGTTGCTTCAAAAAAAGTTAATCAAAAGTGAAAGGAACGCTCATGAACGTTGAAAAGATCACGCCGGTATTGTTTGTAGACGAGATTGAACCGTGTCTGGGATTTTGGGTCGAAAGGCTCGGATTTGAGCGAACGATGGAGGTTCCGGACGGTCCAAAGCTTGGATTCGTCTTGTTAAGCAAAGGCAACCTGGAAATCATGTATCAGACTTTTGCCAGCCAGCGGAAAGACAATCCCACACTGGCCGAAGAGTTTCGCAGAGGGCCGACGTTTCTCTATATCGAAGTAGGTAGTCTCGATACGATCATTGATGCGATGAACGACTTCCAGGTATTTCTTTCCATACGCACCACTTTTTATGGAACTCGGGAAGTAGGCTACGAGGATCCCGCAGGACATTTGGTTGTTTTCGCTGCGCCGATTGCCGCATCATAGGCCAGAGAATCTCATATTTTGCGACCCAGTGGTGGCCCAAGGGGTTGGTTCCGGTTTATCGCAGTGTCGCAGTCCGGTCGGAGGTTATGTCATGATCAAAACTCGCGGTCTAACTCATATCCACCTGATGGTCAGTGACCTTCAGCGATCGCTGAGCTTCTACAAATCTGTTTTTGGCTTGCAGGAGAAGTTCCGGGCTGGTCCGGATCTCGTGTTTCTCAACACGCCCGGCTCAAATGATCTGATTGCCCTGCACCAGACTAGGGATAACGCCCCTACCGGTAACAGCGGTGGCATTCTCCATTTCGGTTTTGAATTACAGGATAAGGCAGACTTGGATAGCGCGATTAAAGAAGTCGAGTCAGCGGGCGGCGCCTTAAAAAAGCGGGGGGACTTTGGACCACGGTTACCGTTTGCCTATGTTTCTGATCCTGATGGGTACGAGATAGAACTTTGAAGTCAGTTTTCAGATGGATTAGGTATAACCAACACTTTTCCCGACGAAGAGGAGTTGTCGATGCACGGCATAAAATGGCTGTCTTGTCTCTTGATCTCTGCAACACTGGTTTTCTCACCTCTGGGACTAACCGCGCAACGAACTCAAAAACCGGCGCTCCATGGCAAACACTGGATGGCTATCACCGGCAAGCCGCTGGCAGCTACGGCCGGTTCGCTAATTTTTCAGAAAGGTGGCAACGCTGTAGACGCAGCCTGCGCCATGATTGCCGCCACTTGCACAATGTGGGACACGCTCTCCTGGGGAGGCGAAACGCAAGCGCTCATTTTTAATCCACATACCGGGAAAGTGATCGGAATTAACGCGCTTGGCGTAGCGCCCTCAGGAGCTACAGCGGAATTCTACAAATCGAAGAACCTAAAATTCCCGCCTGAGTATGGCCCGCTCGCGGCCGTTACCCCGGGCACTCCGGGCGGTATCCTGGTGATGCTGGCCGAGTACGGTAAGCTAAGTCTCAAGGATGTACTTGAACCCGCAATCCAGATGGCCGACGGTTATCCAATTGAAGCGCAGCTTACAAACACCATCGAGCGAGAGAAGAGTCAACTAAAAAAGTGGCGATACTCACGTGAAATCATGTTGCCGCATCTGGGTCAGCCGCGCGAAGCGCCGGAGCCGGGAGAGATCTTTCGCCAGACTGACCTCGCGGCCACATTGCGCAAGTTGGTCGAGGCAGAGCAACAAGCGTTGGGCGCCGGAAAGAATCGGAAGGACGCAATCTATGCAGCGTACGACCGCTTCTATCGCGGGGACATCGCGAGCGAGTTTGCGCGCGGGGTAAAAGAAGAGGGTGGCTTGATTACTGAACAAGACCTGGCAAACTGGAAAGTAAAAACAGAAGAGCCTGTCCAAACCACATACAAAGGGGTTGAAGTTTACAAGCTCACGCTTTGGACCCAGGGCCCGGCAATGTTGCAAGCGCTTAACATCCTGGAGAATTTCGACCTTCGCCAGATGGGCTACAACAGTGCTCGCTATGTCCATACGATCTACCAGGCGATGAACCTGGCGTTTGCCGACCGTGATTTTTATTACGGCGATCCGGCTTTCCCGCCTGAAGAACCGATACGCGGGTTGCTGTCCAAGGATTACGCCAAGCAGCGAGCCGGCCAGATTAGATTTGAGCGTAATGATCCGAAAATTGGACCGGGCGACCCGTATCCCTTCCAGGGCAGTACAAATCCTTATCGAGCGCTGCTGGAAAAGTGGAATGATCGACCGGCCGCTACCCCGACTGCCGCTCCCGCCTCAAACCAGGAAACCATCAGCCCATCAAGCGAAGCCAGTATAAAGACTGATGACGATTTCATGCGGGCGTTCTACGCCGGGACTACTTCAGTCGAAGCGGCGGACGAAGAGGGCTGGGTTGTTTCGGTTACACCGAGCGGTGGCTGGGTGCCGGCAGTAATAGCCGGCAGAACCGGTATCGGTTTAAGTCAGCGCGCGCAAAGCTTCGTAACTGATAGAGCGGAGAATCCCTTCAATGTCATTGAACCGGGGAAGCGTCCGCGCGTTACGCTGACACCGACGCTGGCGTTGAAAGACGGCAAGCCCTTTCTGGCCTTTGCGGTGCAGGGTGGTGACAGTCAGGATCAGAATCTTCTGCAATTCTTCCTCGACATTGTGGAGTTTGGAATGACCGTGCAGGAAGCGACTGAGGCGCCGAACATAAATAGTTTCCAAATGCGCAGTTCGTTTGGTGAGCATGAGATCAAGCCCGGGCGGATCTTGCTTGCCGAGTCGATGCCGCAGTGGGTGCGCTCTGAATTGCGCCGCATGGGGTACGAGCTTACTTTCGAGGAGCGGACATCAGGCCCAATCAATGCGATTCTTTTTGATCGCAAGCACGGTACGATGTGGGGCGGCTCGAGCAACCATGGCGAAGACTACGGCATTGCGTGGTAGTGGGTGGGAGCATGAACAATCAGAAATTCAATTGGCAAATCTGGGTGGGTTTCCTGTTCAGTGTGCTTTCACTGTTCAGCTATCCGTTGGTTTTCGTCAGATTTCCCGTCACGAGGGACTTTCCCTGGGCCAACCTGCTGCTTTTCGGGATTGCCGCTGTGTTCTTGTTCGTAGGACTCCGGCGGGCATTTGCACCTCAACGACGGGCCAGATCGAGGATCGCCGGCGTAGTTCTGACAACTTTGAGCGTCCTGGTGCTCGGACTCTTCATCTTCTCAACCTTTGTCGCGGCTAGATGGTTGCCCGCCTCAAAAGGTGCACCGCAGGTCGGGCAGAAAGCACCCGACTTCAGCCTCACCGACACGAACGGCAGGGTGGTGACGCTTTCGGAACTCTTTTCGTCACCGATCAATGGAAAAGCGCCGAAAGGTGTGCTGCTGATTTTCTATCGAGGTTATTGGTGACCTTCATGCAACTCCGAGTTGCGGAGCATCGAAAGGAGTTTGGACCAATTTCAGCAGGTCGGGATTCGTCCGGTCGCTATCAGCGTCGATAGTCCGGAGCAGTCTCGCGACCTTAGTACGAAAGCCGGGTACACGTTCACTATTCTATCTGATCCCAAAGCAGACGCGATTCGGCGTTACGATTTAGTTCACGCGGGTGCAGGAGAAAATGGTCGCGATATTGCCAGGCCCGCAGAGTTTCTTTTGGATTCCGGTGGTACAGTGCGTTGGGTGAACCTGACTGAGAATTACTGGGTGCGGGCCCGGCCGGAACAGATTCTTGAAGCTTCGAAATCCCTGTATTAAAAAATGTCCGTTCACTGGTCTATCCCGAAAACAGGCGCGTTCCAACTGGAAGCCCGCTTTATAGACGCGCTCGCAGTGAAGGGGGTTGAGTCACTTATCAATCGCAGGCCTCAATGCACGTATGCGCGTCGCCAGACGTTTATCACCGATCTTCTCAGCCACCATTTCGAAAGATCTCATAGGTCCGCGCCAGCGTAGCTTTTCCACATCATCGAACAGCGGCGCATCAATTCTGAGCGTCGCGAGGTCCTTGAAGAGCAGTGCGTTCTGACGGTTGTCATCACTGAAAATCTCGAGCGGAAAATCCTCGAGTGGGCCAAAGCGGTTGATGAGTTGGGCCGCTGTCCTGGGACCGTAGCCCTTGATCCCGGGATAGCCATCCGCCGCGTCTCCCACCAGCGCGAGGTAGTCTGGAATATACGCGGGCGCAACACCGAACTTGGCACGCACACCCTCCTCATTGCGAATCACGTTTCTCCTCCCATCCACTTGCACCACGCGCTCCCCGACAACGCACTGCGCGAGGTCTTTGTCCGGCGTCCAAATGCATACTTTCTCGACTTGTTCATCCAGCGAAGCAAGGTAAGCGGCGGAAGCTAGTGCGTCGTCCGCTTCGAGTTCGATCATGGGCCACACAGTCACACCCATCGAGACGAGCGCTTCCTCGAGTGGAATGAACTGTGCGCGCAGCACTGGTTCGATACCGGCTCCCGTCTTGTAATTGGACCAGAGCTGGTTTCGGAACGACTCAATCACGTGGTCGGTCGCGACTCCGATGTGCGTCGCGCCGTCCGCAAGCATTTTCGCAACCGTACTCAGCACGCCCGCGACGGCCCCGAGCGGCGGATCGGTTTTCTTGAAACGCCGCAGTCCGTAGAAATGGCGAAAAAGCTCGTAAGTGCCGTCAATCAGGTGAACAATCATTTAGCTACCAGGAACACGTCAGATTCTTGAATCGTTCTTTTTTTGTGGCTCTTTCCCTTGCGTAATCTACCCAACCTGCGGATTATACTTGCAAAAAGATGCTGAACTGTCGATTTCGCTACTCGACGTTCGATATACGGGTAGAGAGCACAGGTTGTGCCGGTCAAGGTCGTCCGGAAGCCGCCTCCGAATAAAACGAGAAGGAGAAATCTACAATGCGAGTAATGGTATTAGTCAAAGCGAATAAGGATTCCGAAGCGGGCGTTATGCCGGACGAGAAGTTGCTTACGGATATGGGAAAGTTTAACGAAGAGCTCGTAAAGGCGGGGGTGATGCTTGCTGGAGAAGGACTGCATCCAACCTCGAAAGGTGTGCGTATCAGGTTCTCCGGGAGCAAGCGGACCGTGATTGACGGGCCTTTCGCTGAGACGAAGGAACTAGTCGCCGGTTTCTGGCTGTGGCAGGTGAAGTCGTTGGAAGAGGCCATCGAGTGGCTCAAGCGTGCCCCGTTCGACGAGACTGAGGTGGAGATTCGTCCGTTGTTCGAGACGGCGGATTTTGGCGCAGAACTCACCCCGGAACTAAGAGAGCAGGAAGAGCGACTGCGTGCACAAATCGCCAAGAAGCAAAGCGCGTCGTGACTTGATTGACACCTGGCGGGTCCGATTGTTGTTATTCCGATGAGAAAAATGCTGTTCCTGCTGGCTTTGTTGCTAACGACGATTCTACATGGCCCAAACACGGAGCAGACACGTCCCCAGTCGCTTGCCCTGCGAGCGTGTGAAGTACCGGGAATTACAGACAAGGCTCAGTGTGGGACACTGGAGGTCATTGAGAATCGCAGCACTCAAAAGGGACGAAGGATTAGTCTGAAAATTGTTGTGCTGTCTGCGACAGGCCCCGAACGGTCGCCGGACCCGCTATTCTATATTCCCGGTGGACCAGGTTCCTCCGCGATCGAAGATGCGCCGGGTATTGCGTCCCTATTTGTCAGTGTTCGCCAGCGGCGCGATCTCGTGTTTCTCGATCAGCGGGGCACGGGAGGATCACACCCGCTCAATTGCGAATTCTTTAATGCAAGCGACCCACAGAGCTTTCTCGGTTATTTCTTTCCTCTCGCAGACGTGAAGAAGTGTCGGGAACAACTCGAACGTGAATCGGATCTTACGCAGTATACGACACCAATTGCCATGGATGACCTCGATGACGTGAGAGCGGCGTTGGGGTACGAACGAATCAACATTTTTGGCGGGTCCTATGGCACTCGTGCGGCGCTGGTCTATCTACGGCAACACCCGCAACACGTCCGGACAATAATGATCCAGGGTGTTTCGCCAACCAACCAATTTATGCCGTACGATTTTCCCCAGGGTACCGAGCGCGCGTTGCAGGGGGTGATTGCCGAATGCGCTGCTGACGAAACGTGTGCCCATGCTTTTCCAAACCTTCGCGCAGAAGCGAAAGCAGTGCTCAATCGTTTATTGCTAGGACCGGTGGAGGTCGAGGTTCCGATAGGAAGCTCGGCGAGTGCCGGAGCGTCCGGTCCAGAAACTGCCTCGAAGAGCGTAGCGAAGGTAAAACTCTCGCGGGATCTGGCCGCGGAAGCCATTCGCTACATGCTTTATAATCCAGTTGCGGCCTCTCGGGTTCCATTAATTGCGCACCGCGCCGCCACTGGAGATTTTGTTCCTCTGGCACAGACCGCACTCAGATATCGCCAGGACCTCGTAGGCACGGGCAGCAATGGCTTGTACCTTTCAATTACCTGCGCGGAAGACCTTCCATGGATCAAGCCCGGTGAAGGCGAGCGTCTCGCGGCCGATACTTTTCTCGGTGACTATCGATTGCGACAACAACGCGAAGCATGTGCGGTTTGGCCACGCTCCAGGATCCCCGCTGGTTATGCCGAACCTGTTCGAGGCTCAGCGCCCGTTTTGATTCTGACCGGCCAGTGGGATCCGGTAACGCCACCAGCAAATGGCGACGCCGCTGCAAGCCATCTTCCGAACAGTCTGCACATTGTCGTTCCTCACGGCGCCCACGGTCTCGGTGGTCTCGAAGGGATCGAATGCGTTCTTGAAATAATGACCAAATTCATGGAACAGGGAACAACGAAGACTCTGGACACAGGCTGCGTGAAGAATATACGGAGGAAGGGTTTTGCGGTGAATTAGCCCGCACCGTGTGACATTGGCGCAGGCAGAAACCCGTGGCCACAGCCTCGTACGACTATTTTCCTGATGCATGATATATCCTACAGTTGACATATAGACAATGTTAGCGTAAGGTGGCGTCGAACCGAGTCCAGCTTACTCCGCTCTCAGCTCTTCTGGGATCTTCCAGATCACCTGATAATCCACAGCTCAACTATAAGAAGGCCCTCATACGCTTACCAAAACAGTCTCCGAACCTGCGCTTGGCAGAGTCTTAGGATTTCGGCCTTCTCTGTTGAGTATTGGCAAGGTCAGAGCGAAGTGGTGACAAGGCCGCGCTCTCAAAAGAAGACTCAGGTGAACTAAGGAAGGGCCCTACAAAGGAAGATAACCAGACCATGACGACGAAAATCACACCGTTACACGACCGCGTTATTGTGAAGCGCATTGACGAAGGCGAGCAGATTCGCGGCGGCATCATTATCCCGGACAGCGCAAAAGAAAAACCGCAGGAAGGCGAAGTAATTGCAGCCGGCGAGGGAAAATACAAAGAGGACGGAACGCGCCAGCCATTGGATGTCAGGAAAGGCGACCGGGTCCTGTTTGGTAAGTACGCCAGCTCGGAAATCAAAATCGACGGGGAAGACCTGTTGATCATGCGCGAGGATGAGATCCTCGGAATCATCACGCGAGCCGGGGCTGCAGCGGGCGGCAAGAAGAGCAAATAGGTTCTGGGGTAACGCAAACTGTCAGTTTGCGTAGAGAGGCGACCAACAAGTTTGCATTACGGGAACCCGCAAACTAACAGTTTGCGTTACAACTTAGATTTGGAGAAAAGAGAGAAAAGTTATGGCAAAGCAAATAGTTCACGGTGAAGAGTCACGGGCCGCAATTCTGCGCGGCGTCAATCAACTCGCTGATGCGGTGAGAATCACGCTCGGCCCGAAAGGACGCAACGTCGTTCTCGGCAAGGCGTATGGTGGCCCGACAATCACCAAAGACGGCGTGACAGTGGCGAAAGAGATTGAGCTTAAAGATTCGATGGAGAACATGGGAGCCCAGATGGTGCGCGAGGTGGCCGCGAAGACCAGCGACGTAGCTGGCGACGGTACAACTACCGCCACCGTTCTGGCGCAGGCTATTTATCGCGAAGGTGTGAAGACCGTCGCTGCCGGGGCCAATCCGATGGCGTTGAAGCGGGGCATCGACAAAGCAGTTGAGCATGCGACTGCCGCGATCAAAAAGTTGTCGAAGCCGGTTGCGGGCGACATGATTGCCCAGGTAGGCACGATCTCGGCCAACGGCGATGCGGCAATCGGTGAGTTGATTGCCGAAGCAATGGCCAAGGTAGGCAAAGACGGCGTGATTACGGTTGAAGACGCGAAGACGATGGAGACGGACTTGGAATTTGTCGAGGGAATGCAGTTTGATCGAGGCTACCTTTCGCCCTACTTCATAACCGACGCCGAAAAGATGGAAGCCGTCCTCGAAGATCCAGCTGTTCTGTTGAGCGAGAAGAAAATCTCTTCGATGAGAGAGTTGCTGCCCATTCTCGAGCAAGTTGCCAAATTACGCAGGCCGATTCTGATTGTCTCTGAAGACGTTGAAGGGGAAGCGTTGGCAACACTGGTTGTAAACAAGTTGCGCGGCACGATCAACGTGGTGGCAGTAAAAGCACCGGGCTTTGGCGATCGACGCAAGGAGTTACTGCAGGACATTGCAGTCCTTACTGGCGGCAAAGTCATTAGTGAGGACCTCGGCATCAAACTCGAGAACGTACTGGTTGATGACCTGGGACGCGCCAAGAAGGTGACGATCAATAAGGACAACACGATCATCATTGGCGGCGGAGGCAAGACTGAGGAGTTAAAGGCTCGCGTGAAAACGCTAAGGGCCCAGATTGAAGAAAGCTCGTCAGATTATGACCGCGAGAAACTGCAGGAGCGACTCGCGAAACTGGTTGGCGGTGTGGCCGTCATTCGCGTTGGAGCTGCTACTGAAACCGAGCTTAAAGAGAAAAAGGCCCGCGTTGAAGACGCAATGCATGCAACTCGCGCAGCTGTGGAAGAAGGCATCGTGGCGGGTGGAGGCGTTGCCCTGATTCGCGCGGCCAAGACATTGGACAAGTTCAAGGTTTTCGAAACGAATGAGGACGGCGAAATAGTCGGCGATCAAGACGAGCAGATTGGCGTCAACATAATCAGACGCGCGCTTGAAGAGCCGTTGCGTCAGATCGTTCAGAACGCCGGCAAAGAAGGCGCGGTAATAGTGGAAAGAGTTCGCGCCAGCAAAGACCCAAATTTCGGCTACAACGCCGCCACTGAAACTTTTGAGGACCTGGTCGCGGCGGGGATTATCGATCCCGCCAAAGTCACGCGGTGCGCGTTGCAAAACGCTGCGTCAATCGCAGGCTTAATGCTGACCACCGAGGCCCTCATTTCTGAGCTACAGGAAGATGATAAGCCACGGGCGCTGCCCGGCGGCATGGATATGTAAATCCCAGAAGTCCTTTAGCAAATTGGGAAGCTACCATGTTCCGCATGCGGCTTCTGTTAACTCGCCCAAAGGAGAAGTCTCCTGGAGGTGAAACCCCACAGGGGAAAAGGTAACTATGACTATGAAACTATATGTCGGTAATCTCGCGTTTGAAACGTCGAGCAACGATCTGCAGACATTGTTCGCGCAAGCGGGCACGGTCGAAAGTGTCTCTGTGATTGAAGATCGGGAAACTGGCCGCTCGCGCGGCTTCGGTTTCGTTGAGATGCAAACTAAGGAAGAAGGCGCCGCAGCTATTCAACAATTCAACGGCAAGGACCTGGGCGGACGAGCGCTGAACGTAAACGAAGCCAAACCACGCGAAGAACGCGGTGGCGGCGGTCGCAACGGCGGCTCGCGTTACTAGTTCGCCAGAGAAAATCAAGGGAGAATAACAAAGCCTGCGGCGGAAAATTCTGCCGCAGGCTTTGCTGTCGCAAGCTTATTCGTTCATGTGGGAGGAATGAAGGCTGAAGACCTTTGTTAGTCTGCTAGTGGCCAACGCCCCTACGAGGTGACTCAATTAAGCCTTGGATTACCTGGGCAACCTGGGAAAGCGGTTTTGGTTTACGGAGGAACGCATTGGCGCCTACGCGCCGTGCTTCAGTTTCGATTTCATCAGCGCCGTAAGAAGTGAGCACAACGATGCGTGTATCAGGGCTTCGCCGGCGGGCAAGTTTGATAATGTCGAGACCTCGATATTGCGCGGTAATGCCCAATCGAAGATCCTGAATTATCACTTCATAGACATTCTCTTCAATAAGACTTTCGGCTTCTCCTATCTCATTTGCTGTGTCCACCCTGAAGCCACGCCGCAAAAAGTATTCGCTCATGGCGAGGCAAATCGCTTCCTCGTCGTCAACTATCAGTAAATGAGGGACCACCGTTTTCGCTTGCGCAGCTTTGCCCGCATCTCTTAGTAATCGCTTGAGACGACCGGACACTTTTTTGAGCGCGTCTAGGGGGCTCCTGTAAAGACTAAAGTTTTGGGCCTGCACGTCACTCCAGAACACCGCACTGTTCGGGATTTTAAATAATGATCGCCGCTCGCACATTTGAGAGTTGAGTTCTTGCACTGGACTTTATGGCGAGCTTTTCTGAATGCTGTTTGTTAATGATGTGTATTAGGACTTCGCACACCTCACGCGAGCCGGTTCCCAGGATATTTCCCATTTTGTCCTGGATGGCGCAGATTGTCTCCTCATCGTCCAGAGGAAGAATAGTCGGTCCGTTCACCTCTTACCTCCCGGCGGCTGCGGATTATTGCGCGTGCCTTCCACAAGCGTTCCTAAAGTTCCACACCTCACAGGAATAGCTGGTCGCCAGGACTGTTACAATGCGAACAGCTAATCCAGGAGAACCAAGAGAACCTATTGATGATTACCTTCTATATCGACTGCGGATTCCGAGTGCGACTCCAATGAGTCCGGTTCCGAGCAACACCATACTCGCTGGCTCAGGTACACTCTGCGGTGGTGTTGTGCCCCCCGCCCCAGCCGCGAAACCGGTTGCCGCACTGGTATCCATGGGTGCAATCTGCGCGGCAAAGAACCATCCGGCAGCGTTTAATTCTGCGAGTTGGTTGGCGTTCGTGAAGCCACCCGTCCGGCTGACCGTAAACGTCACACTATTCGTGTTGCTGACTCTCGCCTGGGCCGCGCTTTGGTTTGAGTCGAGGCCAAATTCAAAATTGCCGAAACCATCGTATTGAACACCCGTACCCCCCGCACTGAAGATTAGGCTGGGGGAGATGCCGGTGATGCTGACACCGAGGTCTGGATCTACGACGTTAAAGCCAAAGGCACCGCTGCTGTGAAACACATAGCCCGCGGCTAAAGTGACGTTTACAGTGATTGTGCTGTTGCCGTTCAGAGTAGTCACCACCGTGCCAAAGTTTCCATTTCCGGCAAAATTAGAATTAGTTAGCGTGTAGTTGTCTGCCTTCGTAACAGCGGCCGAAGATAGAGCAACAACAGCAAACATTGCCAGGGAGATTACGGCTTTGCGTAAAACAATTAACTGGGACATTGCTAACTCCTTTTAGTTTGAAGATGCGTTACCTACAACCGAAAGTTATAGTTGACATCTTCCTATTGGTTACTTTCCTGTGAGGATTGGTTAATGGAGCACTCGTCTGGGCTCAAAGCACCTCCAAACTACCAAGACAGACACTCCGGCGTGCCGAAGTGCGAAGTAGAGTTTTGGGAGGCTGAATGGCTAAACTCCGGCGGGCAAATACGTCGTTTAGCCGTTTTAGCCTCTCCATCAACGCCAGCCCCCCAAATGGACCGCGTTGGACGGCTTGTGGCTCACACACTTTGCACTCTTGGTGAATAGGCTCTGGGCGAATCGTGCTAATCACAAACCGCGTGTGTAGGCTCGCAGCATGAATTGGACCAAGGCACGTGGTTGCTGAGAGTTGTACAAAAAACGGAATTCGTGTGTGCTGACTGATAATAGAAATGTTGTGGAAAGGTTACAACGGGGTTGTCTGCCTTTTTATTTGGCAGGATTCTACTAATTTTTATGGGTAAAGAGTGGCAGGATCATGCCAGTGGAACCAGGAGACTGAGGCTACTCGTGCATCAGCCAGGCGCTTTTGCGAGGCCGTGGCGAAACGAATAGATCATTAATTCCAGCCGATCTGAGACTTCCAGCTTCGAAAAAACCGAGCTGAGGTGATGAGTTACTGTTGTTTCGCTGATAAACAACCGTTCGGCAATCTGTTTGTTCTTCAGACCTTCGCCGACCAGTCCGATTACTTCGCGTTCTCTGGGTGTGAGAGTGTTTATCTTCAGCGTTTCCGGATCGGCTTGGTAAGGTTTATTGAGCTCCTCAATCATGATGCCCATCATGGACCTGTCGATCCAGACTTCTCCGGCGTGGACTTTCTTAATCGCCTTCAAAAGCAACTCGGCCGCGTGCTCCTTGAGAACAATGCCCATTGCGCCGCGTCGGATGGCTCTGCGATGCAAGTCGGGATTTTGTACGCCAGTCAGCACCAGAACGCGCGAGTCAGGAGTGGCCTCCCGAAGTTCTGGAAGAAAAGCCAAACCGTCGTCCTCCCCAAGCAGCAGATCAAGAACGATTATGTCTGGTCGTTCTTTGGTTGCGCGATCGAGGGTTTCCGCGCGATTTCCCGCCAATGCTACGACCGTCATAGTTTGATCCTGCTCGATAAGCATCTGCAGCCCGGCACGGATGACCGCGTGATCATCGACAATCATGACACGAATTTGGTTCGCCTTACGAGCGCTCGAAATGGATCGCGGCATTTACGACCTCGCCAGCATGCAGCCTAATTCTAGATTGGAATTCCAACGCTTACCACAGTGTAGTTGTTCTCATCCACTGATACTGTGGTTTTGCCACCAAGCAACGTCGCCCTCTCGGAAATTGAGCGGGGGCTGAACAAATTACTTCTTTCTTTGTTTTCTTCAGGGCCTGGATCAAGCCTGCCGCTGGGACGCGGACGGCGGTTCTTTATCTGCAGCAGAAGTCCCCCTCCCGTACACTCTATTTCCACCAGGGCGTCATCACACTGCGCATGGCGTCGAACGTTGTTCAAACCCTCAGTAACAATTTGAAATAGCTCGGCAGCCAAACGACCGTTAACTTCAACTTTCCCATTTGCTTTTACTTTTACATTGATACCGGTCACAGAAGAAAACCGTTCGGCATAGCGTTGAATGGCCGGCAAAAGTGCGTCAAGCGGTTCCTCCCCTCCTCGCAATCCCCAAACATAGCGACGCAGTTCAGCCAGTTCCTGGTTTGTCAGTTCCATTACTCGCTTAACATCATGCAGGATCTCGGGATTGCCAGGTTCGAGTTTTTGGGCAATTGCAGCGAGGGCAAGTTGCAAACCCAGGTAGGGTTGAATGACGCTGTCATGAATGTCCCGAGCAATCCGCCGCCGTTCCTGCTCAGCGGCATCGGAAGCGAGCGTTTCTACTAGTCGCATGTTCTCCATTATCGGAGACATGTGATCCATCAGTTGCGTGACGAACTCCAGCGCTGGCTTATTAAAGCGACTTGGCCCCCCAATTACATAGAGTCGACCAATCGGTTCATCTCGCGCAACCACGGGCACTGACAAGTAACTGTGCGCTTCGAGTGCGGTCGCCACTCTACTACCCGCTTCCGGATCTCCCACGGATACCGTCCGCTTCTCAATGTCAAAAAGAAGGGTTTGTACCGTACCGCCTTCGCGATAAATGACCGCCTTCGTGTGCGAGGGGAAAATAAAGAATCCGGCGACATCAGAACGTATTTCCGGTGGTGATGCTGCCGTCCGATTTGCATGGCGACCGACGCGGTATAACTGATATGACTTTCCATCGTTGTCTCCACGCCGAATTAGCAGCAAACAGGCGTCTGCGTCATAAAACGCGCGCACCTTCTCCAGGATGGCATTTACGGTTCTATCGATTCCGAAAGGAGGGTTCGAAAAAACTGTAATGTCTTTCAACAATTGCAGACGGTTCCATAATTTCACTTTAAATCCTCCCCAACGGGAGATAAGGAAACCGAGGATTAACAATTGGATCGGACGATACATGAGACGGTTCAACTCAAATTTCGTCTCGGAGGAAGCCAGGAAACCGACAACTGCAAAAAGAACCGTCGAAACAATAGTGAGGTTCAAACCGGATTCGTAACCCGAATCAAAGGACGCTTCGAGGATCGCAAAAAACAAGAGGTTAAAGAAAATACTGTTTGAGCCCCCACTCAGGCCGATCAGCACCAGATACCATCCTGCGTCGATCCAGGGCATGACTGCGGTTGGAAAAATGCGTTTCTGGCGAAGTGAGAGCATGTATACGATTGCACTAAAAACGGTGTACAGGACGAGTGTTAAATAAATAAGCAGTGCATAGCGACTGGGCTCGGAAGGATCAATAGAAATAACAACAAGAGCCGAGGCAGCCAGCATCACCCGCATTGCCGACACAAGAGGGAGATCTACCGAAGGCTCTGACAGAAGCCCGCTGCTGATACGATTTGTGTAGGTTAGGCGTTGAGTCAAAACGAGCCCTTCGCTAAACGCAAAGCTCAGGAACCAGGCTCTTCGCGGCCAGGCCGCTCGGGGAAAGCCCCAATACCGTTTCCGACTACGGCTGGGGACAGCAACCCTCGCACTTCCTTTATGCCGAAAAGGAACGACTGTTAGCCGTGCTCAGGGCTTTTGCCACCACTCATCTGGAACCCTAGTTGAGAGATACTTGAGAAACGCCTTGAGCGGAGTCGGTCAGATACGTTTTCCCAGGCTAACTGGCGATGTGAAACGAGAGTAAATAGGCCCAGTAATTGTTTGTCAAGTTAGGACGAGGTGAGTGTTGACAAACGTATCAGTTGTTACGCCTTCTTGCTAACACACCCTAATCGCAGTTAACCATCCACGGGATGCCGTAGCGATCTACACACATGCCAAAGCCGGAGGCCCAGAAGGTCTGCTCGAACGGCATCTGAACGGTGCCGTTTTCTGCTAATGAGTTGAATATACGTTTCCCCTCTGCCCGATCTTTGGTTTGGATCGATACAGAAAAGCCTTTTGGTTGTTGATACTGCTCGGGCGGCGCGTCTGAACCCATCAATACGTTCTCACCGATAATCAACCGTGCATGAAGAATCTTATCGCGCCATTCAGCCGGCACATGTTCCTCCGCCGGCGTGCCCGCGTGAGTCATCATTGCTTCGATCTTGCCGCCAAGACACTGAGCATAGAACTTAAATGCTGCCTCGCATTGGCCGTTGAAAAGAAGATATGGATTCAATTGCATATTGAACTCCTTTCGCTGGAGAGTCGATGATTAGAATGAACTCTTTGCTAAGACCTTAGCGTCGCGGTGCGGCGCCAGCCGCCACCGGCCATAGGCAACAAATGCTGCGAGCACGCCAACCACCAGGGGAATGAGCGCAAGTCCAACTCCATCGCCTATGATTGTCAACACTGTCGCACCAATCATGATGATCGCCAGCCCTGCCGCCGCCAATGGCGTGAGAGCGGGACGAATACGCAGCAGCCCGGGAAGGATTAGCCCGAGGGCGCCGAGCACCTCGCACACACCGATGAAGCGAATAAACAAGCCAGGCAGTTGCACCTGGTTCGGCGATCCCATCGACTTCAACACTTCTATCGGCAGGACCAGCTTTGTTCCACCGGCAAACAGGAAAAGGAGTGCGAGCAGCACCTGAATAATCCAAAAGACGATGTTCATAGTTCCTCCGCGAGCTAATTGAATTGCAGCCATTTGCCAAGGTCAACGACTGTGCGTTCTGCGCTTCGTTTGAATGAGTATCTCCTTTAAGAACTCTATCCATTCTCCCGTTCACTGGGCAGTCTGAAGGCGCAAGGGAACCAGCGCCCGCAGCCGATCATCGCGCAGATAAAGCCCAATCCAGATCAGCACGCCGAGAATGATTGGGAACACGATGGGAAACACGCCTTCACCGACGCGCACGTGTGTCGCAACTGCCCCGCCCAGGTAACCTGTCAGCAGGATCGCGCCCAGCACGGCTGTCCGCGGAATCAAATATAGAACCGTGCAGGCGAGCAAGACGATCCCGAGGGGAAGAATGACGCTCGCGGTATATCCAAGGTGGACGGTTGCCTCTACGACAATAGCTGGTCTAATCAATTTCATGATGCCGTCCATAAGCAGAAACAATGCGGGCAGGGCGCTGATGATAAGTCCGGCCCATGGTCGTTTCTTCAACCGTTGAGCATCGGAAGGTGATTCTCTCATTGACTTGTTCCGTTCGTTACGAGATTGGACATAGAAACTAAACCTGGGCCGTTGGTAGACCCGCAATTTCCAGCACTGGCCGGATCTCAATCGTACCCACGCGAGCTATCGGAATCCGTTCGGCGATCCCCATTGCTTCATCGAGATCGGTCGCTTCGATCAGGTAATACCCGCCCAATTGTTCGCGCGTTTCCGCGAACGGACCATCGGTCACGAGTTTTTTACCATCGCGGATGCGTACGCTGGTCGCGGTCGCAGTAGGGTGAAGCGGCCCGGCCGAGAGATACTGCCCGCGCGCCTTGATTTGTTGCGCGAGTTGGGCTGACTCCACATAACAATGTTCTCGCTCTGTCTCGCTCAGCGCCTGCTCGTCGAGGTAAACCAGTAACATGTATTTCATAATGTCCCTCCCTGGGTAAATCGAATGCCTGGCTCACAAATCGACACCTGGGCAATAAATTTTTTATTATCTCACATGCTTCCAAACACCAACGCAGCCGTTGATGGGGTGTATCGCTCCGATTGGGGCCGAATTGTGGCCACGCTGATCCGTCACTTCGGCGACTTTGACATGGCTGAAGAGGCGGCGCAGGAGGCCTTTGCGGCCGCTGTCGTTCAGTGGCCCACTGACGGCGTTCCTGAGTTTCCCCGGGCCTGGATCATCCAAACAGCCAGACACAAGGCCATCGACCGTATTCGCCGGCAGACCAGGCTTAAAGAAAAACTTGAGTCTTACGCAGAGTCCGGCTTAAGCCCAACCGTCGAGGAGCCAAATTACGACACCGATGAAATCCCCGACGATCGGCTGCGTTTGATCTTTACCTGCTGCCATCCTGCGCTTGCGCTTGAGGCACAGGTCGCCCTTACGCTGCGCACCCTGGGGGGTCTGGAAACCGATGAGATCGCCCGCGCTTTTCTGGTACCCACCGCGACGATGGCGCAACGCCTTGTCCGGGCAAAGAGGAAGATTCGCGACGCAGGCATTCCCTACAAGGTGCCCGACACGAATGATCTCCCCGCGCGACTGGACGCCGTTTTGACGGCAATCTACCTAATCTTCAACGAAGGGTACACCTCGACTCGAGGGACAGCGCTCGTACGGACCGACCTCTCCGCCGAAGCGATCCGTCTGGCGCGTCTCGTGATGGCTTTGATGGCTCCGCAGCCTCCGGCGGAAGTGACTGGTCTGCTCGCTCTAATGTTGCTTCACGACTCACGCCGCGGCGCCCGTTTAGACGAAGCGGGTGATTTGGTGGTACTCGAAGATCAGGATCGTAGCCGCTGGGATGCGCGGCAGATCGCCGAGGCATTGCCGCTCGTGGTCGAATCTCTCCGCAGAGGGGCTGGTCCGTATGCGCTACAAGCAGCAATCGCAGCCGAGCACTGCCGGACTGGCCGCGCCGAAGACACTGACTGGCTCCAGATAGTCCGGTTCTACGATCTTTTGGCGCAACAGCAGCCATCTCCCATCGTGTCGTTGAACCGCGCCGTAGCAGTGGCTATGCGTGACGGCCCGGAAGCAGGTCTCGCGCTGATCGATGCGCTCGTGATAACCGGTGACCTTGAAGGCTATCACCTGCTGCCGGCTGCGCGCGCCGATCTCCTGCGCCGATTGGGCTCAAGAGCGGAAGCGGCGAAGAGTTATCAGCAAGCGCTCGCCCTGGTGACCAATGAGAGCGAGCGACGATTTCTCAAGCGTCGGCTGCGCGAAGTGCAGCCGCAAATGGAATGACCTTTCTCGCAGCTCAAGACACCTGGTAAACCTGGATAGCCTCTTCGCGACCCTTCACCTGGACTTGGCCCATCGGGGTTGCTCCAGTCAAAGTTTTGCCGAGGTTTTGCCAGACGATTTCCGAGATCAGAAGTTGCGAGCCAAACTGCTTGTTGAGTTTTTCGATACGCGCGGCCAAATTCACGACATCGCCAATCACCGTATACTCTCGCCGCAGTGCCGAACCAATACTACCTGTCACGGCCTCGCCGGCATGCAAACCAATTCCGACCGTGGTTGATAGTACTCGCCCCTCAGCTACTTCCTTTCTGACGCGCGAAAGGAGGGGATAGACGAAGGGTGCGGGAGTGAACAGGGCGTAAATGGGGCCAAGAAACTGTGCTGCAACAATCATTCCCACTGTGGGAATACTCGTCTCTATAAAGGCACTCAAGTATTGCAACAGGGGAACTGCCTTTATTTGTTTCTTTATTCGCCGAGCGATTGCGGCGCGCTCGATGAACAGGCAGCCAAGCGTTGCAGCCATCGCAATGAGAACTGTAAGCAGGAAGGCTTTGAAGTTGCCATGGAATGCCTGCTGAAACTCCTCATATGCGAAAACCGAAAAAATCAGTATCACCAAAACTGAAGCCGTTACTGCTCCGATCAGTATTGTGATTCTCAGCTTGTCGCTCTTAAGAATCTCGAGCGCAAACTCTTCCTCAAATGCGCCCGAAATTGCAGTCGAGGATTTTCGTCGATGTAGTTTCATTCTGAGGGCCTCTCTGGTCGACTGACATCAACGCCGAATTCGCGGTAGGATTGCTGGTCTTCGAAGACTTTGCCTGCTACGTCCGTGATTATATTAGGAAGCCGTGGGTGGGCCAAGATAACGGGACTCCAAAGTTTGAACGGTGGAATCAATGAAAGATGGAAGTCATCTCTATGAAGTCGAGCGCCGCGTCTGCCATGCCGAGCGGCCTGGTTTTCGCATCAGCGAACTTCAGATTTCACCCACCCAAAGAGTACCCTGGCATTGCCACAGCAACGTGCAGGATACGTTCTATGTCATCAATGGCCACATCAGGTTGTTCCTGCGCGAACCCGAAGAGGAAGTGCTACTCAACCCGGGTGACACCTACTCCGTCCGCCCTAGTCGGCCCCACCTTGTAGTGAATGGCGGAGCACAATCGGCCACGTTCCTGGTCCTTCAGGGAATCGGTGAATATGATTACATCCCACTCTTCTGACTGAGAGTTTCGCGCAATCGACCACATAGAGTAAGCTAAGCTCAAGACTGCAATACCTTGTAAAAAACTTATCCGGGGGGATTTATGTCGAAAATGCGAGCTGTGCAGATCTCTAAGCCTAACGGTGCCTTTGAGCTTATTGAACGAGAAATTCCGGAGCCAGTTGCCGGCCAGGTGCGTATTAAGGTCGAGGCGTGTGGCATCTGCCACAGCGACTCGCTCACAAAGGAGGGGACGTATCCGGGGATTGAGTACCCGCGGATTCCGGGCCATGAGGTCGCCGGGATTATTGATGCGATTGGCTCAGGAGTTGTGGGCTGGACACAGGGCCAGCGGGTTGGCGTCGGTTGGCATGGTGGATACTGTGGTCACTGCGAGCAGTGCCGTCGTGGAAACTTTTTTGCCTGCCAGTGGGGCCAGGTAACCGGGATCACCTACGATGGCGGCTACGCCGACTACATGATCGCGCACTGGAGTGCTTTGGCGCTGATCCCCGAAGATCTTTCCGCGGTGGAAGCAGGGCCGCTCGTCTGCGCCGGCGTCACTACGTTCAACTCACTTCGTAACAGCGGCGCGCGCCCCAATGAGTTGGTGGCAGTACTGGGACTTGGTGGATTGGGTCATCTAGGTGTTCAGTTCGCTGTGAAGATGGGATTCAAGACTGTAGCCATCGCGCGGGGCGGCGACAAGGAGCCTTTGGCCAGGAAACTCGGTGCGCAGCATTACATTGATAGTCAATCGCAGGATCCCGCGGCGGAACTAACAAAAATGGGTGGCGCAAAAGTCATTCTCGCAACGGTGACGAACGCCGGCGCTATGAACGCGACGCTGGGTGGCCTGGGCGTTAACGGGCAGCTGCTTGTTCTGGGCGCTCCTCCTGAACCGCTTGCAGTGCCTGCTCTTCTGCTCCTCGGCGGTCGTCGTTCGGTCGACGGCTGGTACTCCGGCACGTCGATCGATTCGCAGGACACGCTTTCCTTCAGCACGCTCACCGGAGTGAGGGCCATGACCGAAGTGTATCCGCTGGAGCGCGCCGCTGAAGCCTATGAGCGCATGATGAGCGGCAAGGCACGATTCCGAGTCGTTCTCACAACAGCCGAGAACTGATATCGCGTGTTTTGGTTGCGGCTCTGCTGCGCTGTGTTCTCAGGGTCTCAGTGGTGAATTTACTCCGCAAACACTCACCACGGAGTCACAGAGATCACGGAGGATGCATCGAGATTCTCAAATTAGGACAACTAAAAGCTATAGCGAATCTGGGCTTCGATGCGGCGGTTGTAGGCGTTTGAGTTCAGACCACCAAAGCCGCCGAAATTTCCGCCGCTTGAGGTGGAGATTCCGAATAACTGCGAGCTGAGATTGCCAATCGGGTTACCATCATTCGTGTGGTTCAGCAGATTTTGAAAGTTCAGCGAGAAAGTCACGTTATAGCGCTTACCCGTCTCTGTAAAAGCATCGCTGCGTCCGCCGGCACCCCCAACCGCCCTGCCCGCACCGCCTAGAACCGCCCGCGGCGCTCCTCCACCTCCTGGACCGCGCCGGCCGTTCTGGAGAGAAGATCCGCTGCTCACTTCATTGCCGAATCCGAATGTCTTGCTGAGTCGCAGGTTGACCGTAAACGAGCCTGGACCAGCCCCGAAATTACGCGGGATGATCTGTTCCCCAGGCGTTGGGTTGGGATCGAAAGCACCAAAGCGCGTCAAGACTACGCCGGGTTTTGTAAGATCGGTGGCGAAGGCTGGTCGCTCGGTAAATAGAGTGTCGCCGTTTAAGTCCTGTCCGATGATGATATTAAAAGGACGGCCAGACATGGCGACCACAAAGGGACTCAAGCTCACGCCCCACGGTGCTCGGAAATTGCCGAACATTAGAAAACGGTGCCGCACATCAAGTGAGGACCGTCCATACTCGTCGCTCAGGTCAAACGAATTCGCCGGAAAAGTATTAGCGCCATCAGTGTCGCTGTTTGCTCTTCCCAAAACATAGTAGGCGCCGATCGTGGACGTACGCCCAAAGCGGTTCTGAACGTTGACGATCAACTGGTCCTGGTTGAAGCGCCCGGTCGACTCAAACTGGAACAAATTTTCATTGCCGAAGGGTCGCACACCGCTGTCTGGAACACCCGGCACGAAAGTCCCGGGCAGCGGAGCATTGATAGCCCGGCTGCGCAATAAATGACGAGAACGCGCATCGATAAAGCTCACCGCCAGAGTAAAGTTACGCGGCAGCTGACGTTCAAGACTTATCACCGACTGCAATGTGTAAGGCGCTCGAATGTGTTGGGCCAACTGGTAAATTGTCACAGGCGTAGCAAAAGCCGCGAGCGTAGGAAGCGATGGCACATTTGGAAACAAGTCCAACACGGCCGGATCAGTAACGATGAACTGCTGCTGATTTACGCCGTTGAAGCGATCCGCCTGCAGGGTCAGATTTTCTCCAACCCGGTCATAGAAAACCCCGAAGCCACCGCGAATGATCGTTTTAGGCTGGCGCTGTCCGCCCGCCGCGGGTGCCCAGGCAAAACCGAGACGCGGAGCAAAGTTCAAATTGCTTTTGATGTTGTCCTGATTCTCGTAGCGCAGGCCAAGATTCAGCGTCAGGTCCGGTCGCACCTTCCAGTCGTCTTGAACAAATCCGCCAAAATCGAGTTGGCTAACCTCCGCTTTGGGATTCCCTGCGGCGAGGGAGAATTGCGTGGCGCCTCCGCCCATCGCCCTTATCTGTTCAGGAGACAATCCCTGCTGTTGCAGCAACAGAGTGCGTTGATAGCGCTCGATACTGGTCGTTCCGAAACCGCCGGCGAAGGTCCACGTGCCACCAAAGTCTTGCGGAGACACGTCAGTTATGGCGACATGACGTAGCCTCAGTCCTACCTTTAGCGTTTGATGGCCCAGAGAAATTGAGGTGTTGTTCTGTAATTCCCAGTGGTTATTGAAATTCGACGCTTGACCAACCTGTGAGCCGCCACCCGTAAACGCGTCCAACACGTTGATGGTGGGAACAGAGTTATTGCCATCCTGAGTCAAGGTCTGATGAATGAACTGAAAGTGCGCCTCGTTGACTATGGTCTTGCTCAGAATAGACGTCTCTGTCAATTGGGCGGTTTGCTCGGTGTTGGCCGTGTCAAACTCGCGTTCAGGTAGCGAGAAGCCTCCCACGCCAGTTAGATTTGTCGAGTGCGTGTAGGTGTAGCGTCCCACCAGCGTGTTGTTTCGATTGAGCTGATAATCAATACGCGGGCTGAAGGTAAGGCGGCGGTTTGGCGTTGGCACTGTTTGACTCAGCGTTGTGATATTGAGATTTGGATCGACAATGGTGGCGTTGACGAGAGCGTCATCGTCGATGTCGCGCTTTTCAAAATCGAGGAAAAACGAGGCCTTCTTTTTCGAAATTGGACCACTGAGATTGCCGCCGTAATTTCTCAGTTGAAACGGCGGACGATCGGGGGCGAACGGATTGCGCGAATTCAGGCTCTCGTCATTAAAGGTGAAGAAGCCCTGGCCGCGAAACTTGTCGGTGCCGGGCTTGGTGAGAATTTCGATGCGGCCAAAGCCCAGGCGATCATATTCCGCCGAAAACGGATTCGAGTTGATGCGAATTTCGCGAATTGAAGACTTTGGCGGTAGCCGCCCGCCGGTAAAACCGTCGATATATATTTGACCGCCATTGGGGCCGGCTGATGGTCCTGCCAGCGCCTGCAATGCCGCCGCGAGATCGTCCGGATCGTCGGGTAAGGCATCAAGATCGGCGCCTTTAACCACGAGGGCGCCGGCGTTGTTTTCGGGCTCCGTGCTTAATGTGGGACTCTCGTTGGTGACGGTAACCCTTTGTTCTTCGATGGTAACCTGAAGAGTGATGTTGAGCTGGCGGTTCGCGCCGGCAACAATATCAACTGCGGTATTTTCATAGAGAGCAAATCCAGTTGCTGTCGCGCGCAGGGTATATCGGCCCGGCAGCAACCGATTAATGGAATAGACGCCTTCGCCGTTGGTCGTAGTCGTCTGCTCCGCTCCACTCGCGCTGATTGCGACTATGCGTGCGCCCACGATGGCGCCACCGAGCTCGTCAAGAACCTGGCCTGTGAGCGTTCCACCGCTTTGTTGCGCAAAAGTGGTAGAGGCGCACAGGGCCACGATCACCAGGAGTTTAACCATCCTCTGTCTCCTTTTTTGCATTTTGTGCAGACTAAGCGCAGCCCTCAACAGTCGACTTGTCTCGCCCTCATTGGACTACCTCGAAATTGATCTTGTTGGACTCGACCATTGGGCCATCGCAACAGCCAACGCGGTGTTGAATCGATAGCTCGTAGTCGCCCGGAGGAAGCGGATCGTACCAACCATCCGGATCCAGCAGACCACCGGCATCCAGCGGTGCGTCATTGACGAGAATCAGCCAACTGATTACCGTCGGTTCGTTTGGTTTCAGCAGGATCGATTCGGGAAGAGACAGGTTCAGGCAGGCTTTGTCCTCTTGGGCTCGGTGCAATTCCTCGGATTGCCATTTCATGTAGGGCAACAATTGGCCGTCTTTAGTGATCTTGGGAAGATCCTGAAAAAAAGTGCTCGAGACGCACACGTTCAAAGGCTCACCTGAGGTGTTGGTCATCGTAATGGTTACAGGTATCTGCTCACCAACTCGGAACCGGTTCCTCGCTGGACCAAAAAGACCGCCACCGGTGGTGATGGACAACTTGATCGGCTGCAACTGATAAGCTGGTCCAACCGCCCCCTCGTTCGGCTGCGCCACTGCGATTTGTGCTTGAACATGCGCCAGATGCGAAACTGCAAGCGAAGCTCCAAAGACGAGTGCGATTCCGAGAATCGTTAGCGCAACTTTTTTCATGGCCCACCTGAATCTGGTAATTACTTACCTCCTCCGCTACTGCGGTGTTCACAGCTCTTAGCAGCACAGACTTTGATCAAGACTCGGGTGCCAAATTTGCACTTTTATTCCGCACTGTCATGACGCTGTCTGACTGCTAAGAGCTCGCTTGTGAAGCGCAAAAGATGTGCCGTTCTGGAACGCGATATATTTGCCGAGTAATCGCAGATAAGGGGTGTGGCGTTTTTGATTAAGGCAGGAAAGGAAGCCACAGGACGTGTCTTCGAAGGTTTCTTGCCTTGCCGTTTTTCCGTGTCCTACCTCAGTGTTCTCGGTGCCTCCGTGGTGGATAAAGCCTGAAGACCATTAACCACGAAGACACGGAGAACACTGAGAAAACAAAAGGATCAGAAACGTGAGTTCTAACCGAGAGCCTGAGTTGCGAATGAAGATATTAGCTATAACTCTCTACTGACCAACACTTATGCCGTTCCGGCCCATAGCTTTCGCGCGATACAACGCATCATCGGCTACTTTGAATAACTCTTCCCCCGCCGCTAGCGATTCCGCGGCCTTCGGGATTAAGCGACTCGTGATGCCAACACTGATCGAGAGCGTACCTGACGGGAAGTTGCGGGTCGCTAAAACCACTTGTTCGTTCACAACTGAAAGTCTTAGCTGCTCCGCGACCTCCACGGCTTCCTCCATTCGACAATCAGGAATTGCCACAACGAATTCATCGCCGCCATAGCGGCACGCGACCGCCCGCGCAGGAGTGTGACGGGCGATGAGCTGTCCGACTATCCGAACGGCGTCGGCTCCGGCAAGGTGCCCATACTGATCGTTTATTGACTTGAGCCGGTCAACGTCGAGTACTAGTACGGACAGGATGGATCCATCTTTCTTCGCCTGACTCACCAAAGTCGCGAGGTGAGATTCGAACGATTGCAGGTTATGTAAACCCGTCAGGTCATCAGTGATCGACAACAGACGCAACCGGTTTGCGTCGTCGGTCAATTTTGCGGCCACCAACCCGACCGTGAAGAAAAGAATAATTTGCACTATATCTCCCTCACGAAACTCGTGCAGCTGGAACAGCCTGGGGTTCGCCAGGTGGTAAAGGAACACAGAGCAGAGCGAAACAAATAATCCGCCAGCGAATCCGAATTCAGTGGCGGCGAGAATTATCGGCAGATAATAAAGGTGCTGGATCGGGACATCACCGGTTGCGCGATCCAGCAGCCCAATCAGAATGAGCCATGCCGTAATGAATGCCAGATAGTAGATTCTGCGTGACGAGCGGATCCCCTGATGAAGGATGACTCTGCTGGTAATTTGCATTGGCTATACAGGCCGAAAGACTGTTGCACTTTTTCCCGCGTGTGGCGCTTTTCGCACACACCTACCCTCGTTGCGCGGAATCCAACCCGAAATTCAAATCAAAGCAATTCTCGTGCAGTTACCGGCAGAATGAAGGCGAGACTCCAACAGAAGACGATCGCTCGGGTGTAGTGGGATGCCGAGGGACGAAACAGACAAATTGTAAGGTTAGGTGTTCTTTCGTGAGTTCGGTCTTGTTTTCGTGTGGCTACGTGGATCTGTTTTGCGGAGTTAGAAGAACCGATCCACTAAATCACACGAATAAAACAAAACACGGGCACTTCAAACGGGTCAAGTCTTTTAAATAACGCTCAGAATACAGTCGCAAGGTAACCGATGAGCGCGGCTTTGCACAAAAGCCGATGAGCGTGCCAGGCTTAGGCTCCCGCCTGCGAGGCAGGCTCATTGCCAGCTAAGAGCAAATCCGGCTCCTCTTCTTTGCGAAACTGGATTTCGTAAAGGTGAGAATAGAGGCCGCCGGCGGAAAGCAAAGCGGTATGAGTTCCATGCTCGACAATAACGCCTTTGTTAAGAACGAAGATAACATCAGCTCTTTGTACCGTAGCCAGCCGGTGGGCAATCACAATGGAAGTCTTGCCCTCCATTAACCGGTTCAGTGCCTCGAAGACCAGCTCTTCCGATGCCGCGTCGAGACCGGAAGTAGGTTCATCAAGGATCAGGATAGGAGAGTTACGGATCAGGGCGCGAGCGATTGCGATCCGTTGGCGCTGGCCGCCGGATAACGTTGCGCCACGCTCGCCAACAATCGTGTCATATTGCTCGGGCAGGTTGACAATGAACTCATCAGCATTTGCCAGCTTTGCAGCCTCAATGATCTCATGCCGTGAAGCCTCGGGTTTTCCGTAGGCGATGTTTTGCCAGATAGGCGCTCGAAAGAGCAGGTTCTCCTGCAAAACGAAACTTATTTGCCGGCGTAAAGATTTCAGTTTGTAATTCCGCACATCCTGACCATCAATCTTTACCTGGCCTTTTAACGGATCGTAGAAGCGCCCGATCAGACTTGCAATCGTAGTTTTGCCGGCGCCTGTTGGTCCGACAAAAGCCGCAAGCTGACCAGGCTCGATTTTAAGGCTGACGTCATTCAGTATTGCGCCGTCTTCGGTGTAGCCGAAATGCACGTGGTCAAATTGAATTGCGCCTTTAAATTGCGGGGCGGGTCGTGCATTGCGCAGATTGCGCACTTCGCGCTCGGTCGCAATCACCTCGTGTATGCGGTCGTAACCTACGGCGGCCTTAGACATCGTGTCGGTCATTTTCGAGAGGTCGCGCATTGGCTTGTACATCTTTCCGAGATAGAGGAAGAAGACAAGCAATGAACCCGGGGTCATGCGGCCGGCCAGCACCAGATTGACGCCGTACCAGAGCACCAGGCACGTTCCCACCGCCACGATGACCTGCACCACCGGCGCGAGTTTTGCCTTAAGACTGCGCGCCTTTAAGGCGGTTTCGACACTCTGGATACTCTGTCGTTCAAAACGTTCCTGCTCGTAATCTTCGCGAGCGAAAGCCTTGACGACGCGGATCGATGAAAGCACTTCTTGAACGATCGAGACTACCTCGCCCTCTTTCTCTCTCACTGCCCGTGAAGCCTTCTTGATGCGGCGCGTGTAACTGTAGACAACTATGAATAACAAGGGCGCTACCGACAGAGCAATCAGCGTGAAATGCCAGTTGATGTAAAACATAATAATAAGCATGCCTATTAGAGTTAGCACATTGACCAGGATGCCCAGGAGCGCCTGAGAAATAAAATCCTGGATTGCGTCGATGTCGCCTGTAACCCTGCTTATCAGGTCCCCGGTGCGTTTGTGATCGTGATAGGACAATGACAGCCGTTGGATGTGGTTATAGAGAGCGCGGCGGAGATCATGCATCACCCATTGGCCCACCGAGGTAGTCAGGAATTTTTCTCCGTAGGAACTAACAGCTCCGACCAGGGCGATGATCAGCACTGAGATGATGGCGAAATAAAGAACAGCCATTCTACTTAGACCGATCGTCGAGCTGAGTAGTCCAGACATCCATTGCGGCATCTTCTTCGTACCCAGAACATAGTCGAAAACAATCTTCAACGGCCATGGCTCGAGCAGGTCAGCAGAAGTCTCACCCAACACCCCAATGAAAGCGATTGTGAGCATCTTCCAGTGAGGCCGTAGCAAATAGCTAAGTTTTATTTTTTTCTGCTTCATAAGTGCCAGTGCCTGATCGATCTCAGGAGACCCTCGAGACTTTCCACATTCCGAAAGGAAACACCTCCTCAAGAGTCTCCGGGTCTTGTCTAAGCAGCATGAGTATACGCTGTCAAGATGCAGACCATCGAGCGGCGCCTGAGTAATGCGCTATCAGTTCCTTTTACTCGCGACAGGGTGGGGCGTTCTTGCTTTGATGGAGCAAGAAAGCCTCAGGGAATGGTTTGGCCCCTAATGTGGGCTGCTCGCAGTGAATGGAAATGGCCTTCGTGTTGTGGCATGCCAATTTCAAGTGGGTAAGCTGCGTCAGAACCGAACGCTTGGTTCTAACGCCGAAAGATATGGAAAGCGCAAATAACAGTGGCGAAGCAGTTGGCAGAGATAGAACCAGCTCCACTTTTGAAATCCGAGAGACGACCGCTTCCGTCGTTAATCCATCGAAGGAGAAATGATGAAAAAGCAGATATTTAATGTTTTGGTTACAGGCTGTCTCCTGGCATTGATGCTTGCGGTACCCGCTAGTGCGCAAGAGCCAGGAACGGCAATGCGGGCAGATATTCCTTTTGATTTTATTGTGAGAGGGAAAACCCTTCCCGCGGGCAACTACGAAATAGAACGAATCAATGATTCACCGGAAGGCCTGATCATTCGAAACATCAATGACAAACACGACCACGCAATGTTCGAGACGCTATCCGTGGAAACAAGGATAACGCCAAGTACGGGTGAAATTGTTTTTCATCGCTACGGCGACAGTTACTTTCTTGCTGAAGTCTTGACTCCCGGCGAGCAGATCGGCCGCGAGTTAGTTCCTTCTCGAGCAGAGCGTCAGCTCAAACGTGAATTGGCGAGCAATAAGACCGAGGCAGAGACCGTGGCTCTGGCCCTGTACTAAGCAGGCTCGCAGACAGTGCTCTCCCTAAAGATGGATGGCTTCATCCGCGACTAAGGAGGTGCGTTACACAAATGAGAAGTATGGACCAATCTAGTATTAAGGAGGTTCTCCCTGACCTGGCTGAAGGATCTCAGCCCAGGCTCCACCACTCGGGCTTCCACTCAGTGCGCGCGAATATTTGGGGAAGATGCTTGCGCAGCGCAGCAAGAGTCGGTGCTCTGACAGCAAAGCCAGCTCTAATACTGGTCGTGCTCTTGACCAATATCTTCGGCTCAGGACTTAGCGAATTACGCGCTGCCCTGCCCAGCCAGGAAACTCCTCCGGCTGCGCAAGCGGGGCAGGAAACTGCCGAGGAGTTGCAGCAACTCGTAGCTCCGATCGCCTTATATCCGGATGCACTCGTGGCGCAGATCCTCGCGGCATCCACGTATCCGACGGAAGTCGTTCAGGCGGATCGGTGGTTGCAGCAGAATTCCAACCTGCAAGCAAGCATCCTGGCGGCTGAGGTCGATAAAGAGTTGTGGGATCCAAGCGTGAAAGCACTGACGGCCTTCCCGTCAGTCCTGGCTAATCTGGATAAGAACCTGGCCTGGACGTCGCAGTTGGGAGAGGCTTACTTCAATCAACCGCAGGACGTGCTCGACGCCGTTCAGGTTATGCGCAAGCGCGCGGAGGATGCCGGGAATCTGGGAAGCTCACCACAGGAAACAGTGGCCACACAAGGGTCTACGATCGTCATCGAGCCAGCTAGCGCTGAAGTTTGCTACTTGCCAATTTACGATCCCTGGCTGGTCTACGGCGCCCCAATCCCGGTCTATCCGGGATACGTTTATGATGCATGGTATGGACCACCCTATATTTCATACGGCTCGGGAATTGGCCTCGGGTTCTTCGGCGGGTTCGACTGGGGCTGGCCGGCGTGGGGCTTTAATTGGGGCAGGAGAGTAGTGATCTTCAATCACAACACTTATGTATCCCGGAGCCGCGTTTTCTTTCACCGCTTCCCAGGTGGTGAAAGGGGCGGTTTCGTACGGGGTGGAAATGGTCCGGCATTTTCAGGAAATCACGAAGGTAGAAGCTTTGATCGAAACCCATCTAGAAGCTTTGATCGAAATCCATCTAGAAGCTTTGATCGAAATCCATCTAATGGCATTTCTAATCCGGACCGAAGACTAAATCCGGAGCCAAGATTCAACCAGGGCCGTCCAAGTCCCGAAATGAACGATCGCGGTCGCAGTGGTGGACTCTCATCTCTGGGAAACGACGGCGATCGTCGAAACTATCGAGGCTTCGGCGAGTCGCGCCCTAACATGGGCACTCGCTCGGGCGCTTTCAGTGGGTTTGGTGAAGGGGGAGCAGAGCGCAATTCCGCCATGCGTGGCCAGTCCAGTTATGGTGGAGCTGCCGGCGGCGGACGTAGTTTCGGCGGTGGACGAAGCTTTGGAGGTGCGCGAAGTTCAGGCGGCGGAGCACGAGGTGGCGGCGGTGGCGGTGGCGGACACCATCCGTAAACGAATGGCAAATCAATCGACGTTGAGCACACTGGGAAAAAACGGAGGAACGGAGACAAGAACAATGTCACAGATGAAAGAGACGTTTGGCGGTTTTCAGGCTGGGCTACTCGGTTTCACATTGGTCGGGTTCACGATCTTTGTGGCAGGCTCTTTCAAACCTGTTCCGGCTCAACAAGCAGGGCAAAAAACTTTTGCTTCCTGTGAGCAGGCGAGTACGGCCCTTTTTGTAGCCGTCGAAAACGGGGACGTGCCGACCCTCTTACAAATTCTTGGACCCGCTGCAAATGAGATCATTTCGAGTGGCGACGAAGATGAGGATCGGAACAGCCGACACCAGTTTGCTGCGAAATACAGGGAGATGCATAGACTATCTACCGAGTCGGATGGAACCACCATCCTCTACATCGGCGCAGAGAACTGGCTAATGCCGATCCCGCTGGTCCAGAAGGGAAGTGGCTGGTACTTCGATACCATCGCCAGCAAACGTGAGATCTTGTTCCGGCGAATAGGCGCAAACGAACTGGCGACCATTGCGGTCTGTCGGGAGCTGGTAGCCGCGCAAAAGGAGTACTACGTTGAGCCTCACGACAATGATCCGGTCATGCAGTATGCGCCGAGGTTAGTCAGTGACGCCGGCAAACACAACGGACTCTACTGGAAGATCTCGAGTAGTGAACCGGAGAGTCCGATTGGTCCATTGCTGACCCTTGCGAGCCAGGAGGAATACGCCAAGGAAACCAACCAGCCGAGACCGTTTCACGGTTACTATTACCGAATACTTACTGGGCAGGGAAGGCACGCACCCGGCGGCGTCAAGAAATATTTAGTTAAAGGCAAGATGACGGGCGGGTTTGCTTTCGTGGCTTATCCAGCAGAATATCGGGATTCCGGAGTAATGACCTTTATTGTGAATCAGAACGGTATTGTTTACCAGAAGGATATGGGTCCGAACACCGTCGCTCGCGCCCGAATGTTGAGCCTATATGATCCGGATTCATCCTGGCAGATCGTGCACTGATTGCAGAGGCTTTGCACAAAGAGTCCTGACTACCGTCACGTGGAGCGCGATCAGTACAGTACCGCGAGCGAAGCGACCGGATGTTGCGCTTCAACTAACTAAATGACTGGCTGCCAATTATGAATCACATCGGGAAGTCGAGTGTAACATCCGGTCGCTTCGCTCGCGGTACTGTACAGCCCATCGCATCTTTTTGTGCAAGGCCGAGTCGCCAGCATTTAATTACGCATCCACATTGACCACAACCGAACCGGCAAACCCGGTGTCCATCGTGCCTTCGAGACTCAACAACCCACGCGTGCCGTGTTGCCTGGTATAGACGCGATCGTCGGCGTTGTTTGTAAAAGGATTGTTGTCCTGCGTGTAGACTGAGCGCAGCGCTTCGTTCATCGACGGAGAAAGAAAGAGCTGTCCACCAAACGCTGACTGGCTGCCGGCAGTGGAGTATGACGACCCTGAAACCGTCCCGCCCGTGTGCACTTTGAGATGAATATGGCAGGCTCGCCCCGCGTACCAGCCGGGATAGATGGTCTTAAACTTTACGAGTCCGGTGGCATCACTCAGCTGAACACCACGCAGATACTTTTGCCCGACTGTACCTTCCTGCGACTTGTCGGAATATTTGCCAAGACTATTTGCGGACCAGATTTCCACTGCCGCATTTGCAACCGGCTCACACGTCGCTGCTTTCATTACTTTAATCGAAAGCAGCAGCGGCACGCCCGTCTGCCCGTCGACCACATCTGACCTTAGTAAACCCTCGTCAACATAAAACGGCCCCTCTTCCTGCTCCGGGTTGAGCGGGCATGGTCCAGTATCGGAACCAGGATTTAAGTTAGAGCTACCCATCCCGCCACGACAAGCATTGAGCAACCACAACCCCGCGCCTACGCTTATTGCAAACAACTCTCGCCGATTCATCGTAATCGCACTCTTCATTTGTATTTTACTTTAGGGGTTGGAAGCGGCGCGGTAAAGGGGTTCGGAGCCGCAGTGCCCTTCACGAAGTCTATTAGACCCGTGCGCAAGACGAATGAGCAAGAGCTGTTGCACGCTCAACCTGCATCGGTTTGATTACGGTGGGATTAAAAGGCGTCGTTCCTTTAAGACCTAGGCCCACGACCTAAGTGCTGCCGACGGTGCTCGCTGGTCGCGCGAAACTGTCGGAAAGAATTCAACACCCGAAGTGATTTGGAACACAGAATCCAGCCGCGTGATTTCAAGCACTCTCTTCAGCGGCTTGCTAACGTTCATGAGTTCGAAGCGAATTCCTCTTGCGTGCATCCGCTCGCGCAACTCCAACATCACTCCTAAACCGTGGGCATCGATTGTAGTCACTCGCGCCAAATCGAGAATGACTGCGCTCGTCTCACATAGTGAATCCACGACATTACGCAGAGTTTCCGTTTCACCACTCACAATTTGCCCTTCCAGGCACAGGACAGCGGCAGTCTCCAGATTTGTGGCGTGTACCTTCAACATAACGTTCCCCCCTTTGTATTTCATTAACACCGCCGACCCGGGATTTCAGTGCATCTTTTTTTCGAGATTCCCATTCCAGCCTACAGGAAAGCATACGCAGATTATGCAGATTACTTCGAATCAGAAAAACGCGGCCTAAACTGCTGAGGTCGAAAATCTGTTACACAGCGGCAGAGCCCGCAACCAAAAACCAAGACATGATCCACGAAATCACACGAAATAAATAGAGGAACATTTCGTGTGACTTTGATTTTGGTTCGTGTGATTTCGTGGATCGATCTGTTTACTCGCAAAAAACCTGTTCAAGAAAACAAGAAATTGTCACTCTTGGTAGCCCAGCGCTAAACGCAACTATTGCCATCACTCGTTCGGGGAAGATCGCCGCCATCGCCGCGAAGTGCTGGAGCAGGTCGGTCACTTCCCGCACCGCGAAGCCCCAGACCGGGTCGCTGATGCCGTGCTCGATCATTTTCAGCGAAGTATAAAATCAAAATTGCGAATTTCCGTTCCTTGAGTCGGGGCTGCCAATCGCCTACACCTGGGCGAAGCCGCCGTCCACAAACAACTCCGTTCCAGTGATGTAGCTGCTGTCGTCGGATGCAAGAAACACCACTGCCTTAGCAATCTCATCGGGTGTGCCAAGCCGGCCGAGCGGAACGGTGGCGGAAATCATCTTCAAGCGCTCCTGGCCCGCTTCCGCGGAAGCCAGCAGGCCACTCAATCCGGGTGTGTCGGTGCCGCCTGGGCTCACCGCGTTAACGCGAATGCGGCGAGCTTTCAGGTCCGTCGTCCATGTTCGCGCGAACGAACGCACGGCGGCTTTGGTCGCGCTATAGACACTGTTCGCCGGTAATCCTCGACTCGCGACGATGGACGCATTCAGGATAATCGAAGCGCCATCCGGCAACAGTGGAAGCGCCTTCTGCACCGTGAACAGGAGACCCTTTACATTAATGTCGAAGATCGAGTCGTACAACTCCTCGGTTATCTCGCCGAAAGGAGCAAGCTTTGCAATCCCGGCATTTGCGAACACGATATCCAGCTTGCCCTTCTCCCTCTTGATTTGTGCGAACAGGCGATCAAGATCCGCAGGGTTCGATACATCTCCCTGTACGGCGGTCACACTTCTTCCGATCTCCTTTACTGCTGCCGCCAACTCCGCATCTCGGCGTCCGGTTATAAAGACGTAAGCACCTTCCTTCACAAATTGTCTGGCAGTAGCCAGGCCGATGCCGCTATTGCCACCTGTAACTAATGCAATTTTTCCTTCGAGCCTGCCCATATATTCTCCTTAGTTTTCTTCAGTCAGTACCTAAAAGCGCAGCCGCCTCTTTGGCAGTCACGTCTTTATTGTAGACAGCGGTCCCGGGCTGTTGATTGCGACCCCCTTCATGCAAAAAGCCCGAATCGACAGCCGCGAATCCGATCTCTTCAATCAAGCGCGCGACGATCTCTTTTGCTTCCGAGTCATCACCGGCGATGAAAATCGCCCGGCGATCCTCGAGGGGCCGGCTTGAATCGCCTTGAGTCGCCAGATGTTTGAAATAGATGGTGTTAAAGCCCTTGACCAGTCGCGCCTCCTTCAATTGCGAAGCCATCAGCTCGCTCGAAGTAGTCTCGTCACGATCGATTTCCACGAATCTTCCGTCACGCTCTGGGTAGTAATTCCCGGCATCAATGACAACCTTGCCCTTAAAGCCGTTCGCGGGAAGCGTTCTAAACTTACCGAAGGGAATAGCGATTAGCACCACGTCACCAAAACGCGCCGCGTCTTCAATCGTAGTCGCATGCGCTTTGCCACCGAGTTCAGCAACCAGCGCTTCCAGACCGTCGCCGCCGCGCGAATTGCTGAGCGCGACTTCATGCCCGGCGCGCACGAACAGCCGAGCCGCGTTTGCCCCGATGCTTCCCGAACCTATAATTCCTATTTTCATTATTCCCTTATACTTATTCTGGAACGAACAGTCAAGAATGGGTCGCTGCAGTGGAGTCTCACGCTCACTGCTAACAAATTACCGTACTTAATTTTTTCGCCGCAGGCGCCGGAGGCGGTTTTCCGAACCTGTGCTACATATTTCAACGTAACCTCCGGCGCCTTCGGCGATAGAGAAGGAAGCTGCGAAAGTTTTTGGCAATGAGCGTGAACCTCCACGGGGCAAGCCCATGGCATCCAAAGCAGCTTCTGCCGCTTGTGCCTGCGCTTTTGTCCAGATGACCTTCTTGTCTGTGCTCGCAGCAGATGCTAACGTTCGAGCGTGAGTTCTACCCGGATTAGTCGCCGCGTGAACGCGCCCCGCCCGCTAGTCTATCGCGCGCTGCTCGATGCGCGCGCGGTCGCGACCTGGATGGCGCCAATCGACATGACCAGCCAGGTACATGCATTCGACGCCCGCGAAGGTGGCTCGTTCCGGATCTCGCTCACCTACGACGCGCCGACCGGGAAGGGGAAGACGACCGCGCATACCGACACGTACCACGGTCGCTTCGTAAAGCTCGTACCAAACGAGCAGGTTGTCGAAGTGGTCGAGTTCGAGACTACAGATCCTGCACTATGCGGCGAGATGACGATCACAATCTCGCTCGCCGACGCTCGCGGCGGCACCGATCTCCTCGCTGTACACGACGATCTACCGCCGGGCTTGTCACCTTCCGATAACGAGACCGGCTGGCGGATGGGACTCGAAAAACTCGCGGCGCTTGTCGAAGCCGGTTACAAATAATGCGCACGGCAGTTTCAACTCTATCCGGAACGCGTTAGAAGTTCAAAATAGCTGCCAACGGGATGAGTGGAACGCCAAAACAAGCTGTCCCGCACGTCCCGCCGAGCGGCGCCGCCGATCCACTCCTCAATTTTCCAACCAGGCAACGACCGCAGTAAACTCTCGGATTGATTGCCCCGATGAAAAAACACATTCTCATTTACGGTCTCTGTGGGGGGGGTGCTAATTGTAGCCCTCAAGCTTATTGAGTACCGCTTCCTGGTTGTCGAGCACTCGATCGAGATTTACGGAGGTGTAATCGCCCTGATCTTCGCCGGGCTTGGGATTTGGCTTGGACTTAAGCTGACAAAAAAGAAAGAGACCGTCGTCGTGAAGGAAGTCCTGGTCGCCGGCGCGCAACCATTTGCCTTGAATGAAGTGTGTTTGCGCCAACTTGGCATCACGCGACGCGAACTCGAAATCCTTGAGTTGATCGCCGCGGGTTTAAGCAATCGCGAGATCGCCGAAAAACTGTTTGTGAGCGAGAATACCGTCAAAACGCATTCGAGTCGCTTGTTCGATAAACTGAGTGCCAGGCGACGAACGCAGGCAGTGCAGATCGCAAAAGAACTTGGTCTGATTCCGTAATGAGATCACCCATAAATGTGGTTCTTCGATTTTTGCGCAAAATCACCCGAAAGTATGACGACAAACGGATAGCGGAAAACTATTCTGCCGCCGATTTCAAAACTCTTACTACCGAGAAGCATTCGCATCATGAAAAAAACTGTACTGACCTTCGGCTGAAATAGGGGATCAGATTATGGCGAGTGTCCGACACGTTGCAGGATATTGGCAAAGCGCTGATCTGAGCGCAGGCTGTCGAGCAAGGGTTCGACTTTAAGATGGATCATGTAGTAAGAACCCTCATCGTAAGCCTTCACGATGTGCTGAAGTGCCTCATCCTTGTTGCCCAGTCCGATGTAAATTGTGGCGATGCTGTACGAGGGGACAAATT
>Ga0137404_10000137_pt1 | contig 44990 bp, 37 predicted proteins | sample CZOMad2_1_16fung_FD_108285 | JGI IMG/M metagenome (GOLD analysis project Ga0137404, IMG submission 108285) | Vadose zone soil fungal communities from Angelo Coast Range Reserve, California, USA - CZOMad2_1_16fungal (Illumina Assembly) | ecosystem: Environmental > Terrestrial > Soil > Vadose... | reverse complement strand
GGTGGCAGAAGCAGACGAGGGTGGCACCATCGAAGTCTGGGGCGATGGGACGGCGATTCGCTCCTACACCTACGTGGACGACATGGTGGACGGCATCTATCGGCTGACCGCGTCCTCGGTGGTCGGGCCGGCGAACATCGGGAGCGCCGAGTACGTCTCGGTGGCGCAACTGGTGCAAACTGTCGCCGACGTGGCGGGGAAGGCGATTCAGATCCGGTACGTCGAGGGCCCGGTAGGTGTGCAGTCCCGCAACTTCAGCAACGAGCGGATCTACTCCGTCGGGTGGCGCCCGCGGTACTCGCTCAGGGAGGGCATCGCGCAGACCTACCCGTGGGTGCACGCGCAGGTTGCGGCCCGGGCGGAGACTCGGCGTTCATCCCCGAGTGCATCGCCAGCGTCAACGTTGCCCGCACGATGAACGTGCCGCGGAACCTCCGGCCAATTGCGCAGGCCTGGCGGGCACAATGGCGACCATCACGGTGGTGACGAAGCTGTAGTTCGGGAAGTTGTGACCCCGAGTCGCTCCGGCGGGTCTCCAGCAATGCACCGTGAAGGGTAAGACATTTCGATGCGGGGCTCACGAAATCCCACATGATCCGTCGCGACTGGCTGCAAAGGTCCCTGATGGGACTCGGAGCAATCGCCACACCACCCCCAATGCCTCCGCGATCAGCGCCCACCCCCGTCGAAGGGTTCGGCGACGTCATCACCGTGACAACATATGGTGCGCGCGGTGATGGCATCGCAGACGATCGTCGGGCAATCCAACTCGCCATCGACGAAGCCGGGAAACGTCCCTCTGGAGGCGTGGTTGTGTTTCCGGCTGGCACCTTTCCCGTGAGCGCCCCCGTGCTTCTGCACTCCCGCGTGACGATGCTCGGTCTTGGCTTCTTCCCCCGTTACGGTTGGTACGCGAATGCTCCAACGCTTCCCGTTACCATCCGTCCGGGGAGGGGTTTCATCCGCGGAGGTTCGGTGCTCGACGCGCGTCACGCGGCCAATACTCACGTCGAGGGCATCGAGGTCTTAGGCGACGGAAGCATTGGACCAGATCAAACGGATGCGACCACGACTGGCATCGCGTACGGCACCGCCGACCTGCCCAACAGCGGGTCGTTGTGGTCCAATCACCTCCTGCGCAACTGCAGTGTAGTGGGGCATCGCATCGGAGTCCACGGAAAGGAAGCCTCCTACAACTGGTGGGACTTCAACAACGTTGCTGTATGCTGGCAGGCGGGGGTTCTCTTCGAAGCGTGGTGTGGGGACTCCACCCTTCTAGGTACGTACGTAAACCGTTGCAATGCATCGCTAGCCTCCGACGCAGATCCCAAGGTCGGGTACGGTCTCTTCCTAGGTCACGGCAGCGCAAACACCAACATTATCGGGGGAAAGATTGAAAACAATGGCCGAGGGTTCCAGATCTCCGAGACCTGGGGAGTTAATGTGGTCGGCGTCAATTTCCATAATAACGCACACTACCACATCGGAGTCTTTGGAGGCTCAAGACCCGCTACGTCCATTCAATTGTCCTCCTCACGGTTCCTTGGCGGTGGAGGAGCTTTGGCAGGACGGGGTAGCGCGCACCTCCGTCTCGAGGCAGCGGCCGGTGCGCATGCGGCGATCACCGTCTCGGGGTGTGGGTTCAAAGCGGGTCCTCCAACAACGGCCGTGGATTACGACGCGTCGACGCCGCGGGGGCCCGACCACCTCGCATGGGCGGCCGGCGCCGGCATCATCAGTCTCCTGTTCACCGGCAACGACTGCGCCGATGGAGCCACGATGGCGGGGAGCGCCGGAATTCACTTTGAGAGCAGCGTGGCTCCGCAATCGCGATGCGTTGGGGGGCCGAATCTTGGCGAAGTGGGCTACAATCTGATGAGCGGAACCCTACAACGCTGAAACGGACTTGCTCTATTGGCCAGGCGTCCGTGGATTCCGCATCGTTCGCTTATCTCACCTGCGCTCTCTTCCCCCCTGATCGCCATGACGTCAAGGCACTCTTGAAGTCCTCGTACTCCTTAGCGTTGGTCTGCCGCTCGCGTTCTACAAGCGCCTGTAATGCAATCACGGCGAGTGCGAGGAGGAAGCCCACAAGCCCACCGGCGAGCGCCATTGTGACTGGCTTCCGCACTCGGGTCGCTGACCCCTCGGGTGGCGTGATCACCGTAATCACCGGTGTGTTACGCACTTCCGATATGCGGGCCTGCTCGTACGACTGCGCCAGCGTCGTATAAACTTGCTGTCGCAGATCCACGCGGCGTTGGAGGCGGGCTTCTTCAAACATCAGACGGGGAGAGTTCTGGTAGGTTCTGTTCCGATCGAGAAACCGCTCGAGCGAGTCCTCCGCCGACACCAAGTCGCGTTGCGCAACAGCCAACCGGCCCTCCACGAACCGACGCTCAGCTCCAGCCTGTGATTGAAGCGACCGCAAGTTGAACTCATTGACGAGATCGATGATCCGCCGAGTTACGGCGGTCGCCAATGCAGGCCAGCGTGCACGCACGTTCAGGGTCACCACATTCGCTCGCACATCCTGATCTACTGCAACTTTGCGACTGAGTATTTTCACAGCGTCTTGGACCCGTTCGTCCGGCGAGTCTCCTGTCGCGCCATACAACTCGAGCAGTGACGCGCGCACCGTGTCGCGCCCGTTACCCGCCGGGTCGATCGTTTGCGGAAACGTGAACTGTGTGATCGCAACCTGAGCGAGCAGCTCGCGAGAAGTCACGAGATTGGCGTAGAACTCGAGCGGCTGCCCACCTGTGATCGAATTGAGATTGAAACCGAGCTGGGCAGCTAGGCCTGACAGCCCACCTGTCGATGCGTCGCTAAGGACGGGCGTGAATGCTGACTCGGCTTCGTACGCGGGTCGTACCCACGCAAAGACACCCAGCAGGATCGCGCCCCCGACTGCCCCCGACGCCCACACACGGCGGCGCTGCACGAGGCGGCGGCTAGCACCAAACAGAGAAACGGGAACCTCAAGTTCGCTCACGCATCCTCCATGACGTAGGGAAGATCAGCGCCTCCCGATGAACCCGCAACCCGATGAACCCCTAGCCGTCCACCACTTCTCGAAGAACCGCGAGGGTTTGTTCAGCGCACGCCTGCCAGGTGAATTGCTTCGCTCGGGCACTTCCACGGGCTCGCAGCTGGCCGCGCAGCGGCTCGTCGGTCAGTATGCGCCATAACTGGCGACCGATATCGCGGTAATCATTCGCGTCGCAGTACCATGCGGCATCCCCACAGACTTCGGGAAGGCTGCCACACCGTGACACCAGGACCGGACAGCCACAGGCCATTGCCTCGAGTGGAGGCAGCCCGAACCCCTCGTACAAGGACGGCTGTACCAATGCGCTCGCACCAGCGACCAACTCACGGACCTGCGAATCGGTCACCTCACCTGTAAACTTGACCCGATCCCCAATCTGATCCGCCAAACCCGGCACCTCAGAGTCGCCAGTCCGAAATCCAGATCGGCGACCCACAATGACCAATCGCTCAGGAATCCGATCGCGAAGATCCGCGAAGGCTCGGAGCAGTGCGCCGAGGTTCTTGTGTGGCTTGACGTTTCCAACGAACACCACATAGGAATCCGACGTCCGAGGCACCTTCGGCGGCCGCTGCGCGAACCATGACTCACCCACTCCGGGGTACACGCGTCGTACCCGCTCAGGCCTGACGCCCGTATGTCGTGTCAGCTCGGTCCGTGTGAAGTCCGAGTCCACCATGATGCGCGCAGCTCGCTTGGCCACCACACCGAATAAGGCGCGGGCATACAAGCGCCGGTGTCGGCCACCGATGAATTCGGGGCGGGCCAGATGCAGCACGTCGTGGATGGTTACTACAAGACGCCCGGTGTACAACAAGGGCACATTGTAGTGTGGAATCCAAAGAAGATCGGTGCCCCGCGGCGTACGCCACGGCACCTCAATCTGTTCACGCAAGGTGTACACGCCGGCGGACACTGCCACGTACCCGATGCCATTCCGTCGAGGCAATCCCAGACCTTCGAGGATACTGGGCGATCCAAGAAGCGTGAACGCCCAGCTAGGGGCACCTGAAGCGATGCGTGGAAGGATGTTCTGAAGGTATGTGCCGATCCCCGAAGCGCCTACCATGCGCGCATCGATCGCTACGTGGACGGGGTCAGGCACGCGCCGACACCGGCTCGTTCGCTACCGACCGTCGACCCCGCGTGGCGAGCGCGACTGCAATCGGCACGTACAGGATGGAGTTCGTGTTGAGTGACAAGAATAGAAACACAAATGCGAAAACGAGATACAGTGCCATCGCGTAGCCCCACGTCCGATCCCACGCCTGCTCGGAGTGGAACGAGGTTCTGCGACGCCTCCAGAGACCAGCCAGCGGTACGAAATAGATGACCATGAAGGCGACTCCGATGGCACCGCCCATCATCGCCATTTCCAGGTACGTATTGTGCGCCACGTTGAATTGACCGCTCACCGCTGAGAGGAGATCCTTGCTTCGCCCGGCGCCGATCCCGACGACCGGGTTCCCCAAAAAAATCCGAAATGAGGCCAGCGCCAAGACCGCCCGCGCGACTCCGGATGTGACTTGTCCCCCGATGCCGAGCGCCCCCCCCTGGCCCGAGGAGAGGGAAACGAACACTCGCCAGGCGTCCACAAACCGTTCCACAAGGAACCCCTGCAATGAACCCGGGAGCAACCCCTTCGCGGCTGCCCACACGAGAGCGGTGACTGCGACCAGGCCTCCCCCGGTCAGCCGTAGGACCGTGGGCACCAGGCGACCGGTGCGGGCGGCCCGGACCAGCGGGCCCACGCAGAGCGCACCAACAAAGAGCAACATTCCCATGCGAGAGAGCGTGGCCAAGATGCCTACCGCGATGATGGCGAGCTGCAGTGACCGCTTTCCTCCCTTGGGCGCGAATATCACTAGGGAGAGGGCCGCCACGACCAGCATTAGAGCCTGGAAGTTCGGGTCGGCTTTGAAACCCACAGCCCTCTCGAGCCCAATGGTGGTCGCGCGATTAAGTAGTTGATCCGGTGGCACGTTGAACAGCGGCAGCACCCCCAGGGACTGTGCGACGCACACCGGCGCGGTCACCAGAGCCCAACGCACCCATGCGCGGCCCAGCCGCGCTAAGCCATCAGGCAAGGCAGCGAAGCCGGTGTACAACACCGTCGCTCCGAATGCCACCAATAGGCTGCTCACGTTGGCGGTTACCATGCGAGAGTCGTACCATGCGCCGCGCGCGAGGTACCACGCCGAGTTGGCGGCGACCATCACGAGAGCAAGGGCAAGGAGGACGCCGGGGATGCGCCACCGGCGCATGAGAATCAAGGCAACTGGAAAGACGGCGAGCGAAAGGAGCTTCTGAAGAGACAGGGTGAAGGAGCCGACCTGCAGCAAGTTGATCTCAAAGAACTGGATTGCCACCCACGACTCGACGGCCAACGCAGCCCCAAGACCGGCTGACTCGAGCCTCGCACGGAGGTCGGCAGGCGACGAGGTTCTACGCGGGGGCTCGGTCATGCAAGCCACCCCCGCAAGCGACCCCGAAAGGACGCCCAGTAATAGCCGAGCCGTGCGACGTCTCCAGTAGTCAAGCCGAGCAAACCGCCGCCGATCGGCCGGAGCAAGTAATAGCAGACTTGCCACCAGGGGAATCGGTGCTTACGCCACACGCGACCGAATCCTGCGCCATACCGAAACGCACGCTCGGTGGCAGGCCGAAACCCCTGTTCTAGCGGGTCCGGGTGCCACACGATGAGGGAAGGGTCGAAATACAATCGGCACCCGACCGCGAGCGCTCGAAGCGGATAGTCCAGATCCTCCCCCGCTCCCCAGTCGGTCCCGGACCCAACCCCAAGGGATTCATCGAATCCACCGACCTTTTCGACGACCGCTCGCCGAAAAAACAAGCCGTACGAGACAGCCCGCAGCCACACATTGCGAGGTGTAACGGGACCAGAGTCGCGAGCCATCCGTGCCATGTCGCTGCCCGCCGGGCTTGCTCCTCTCACTAGCAAACCGCCGTACTCCGCGCTCTGGAGGAAGAACGAGACAACCCTGTTGAGTAAATTGGGTGGGTACACACAATCATCGTCCGGAAATGCCACGATGTCCCCGCTAACTGCCCGTAGTCCCACGTTCCTAGCACGAGACAATCCAGGGATCGAACCCATGTGCACGATTTGGGCACGCCCTCTGTAGTCCTTCAAGACACGGCTGACGCGATCGTCCAAGTTCTGATCAACCACGATGAGTTCAACTTCGTGATCACCCTGTGTGTCGAGCGAGCGTAGGAACTCTCCGATCACGCGATCACGCCCCTTGGTCGCCATCACCAGGGAGAGTCTCATTGACGCTTCAGCACGGACGATACGCGATCGTAGATAGTCTCGGTGAAGGTTGCCCCCGGGTTCGGAGCGGCGTGCAACCGCGCCCGTAACATCCGCCGTTGCTCGGCATGTCGCTGGCACGCTGCCGTGTAGTCCTCGAGGACGCTGGCCAGCGCGGATGCCAATTCGTCGCTGTCGCGCGCGAGGAGGCCAGGCGTCACCTCTCCATACGGTTCGTACAGAGTCCTGCTGGCTCCAACATAGTGGCTTAAGTCGTAGGCATAGAAGATGATCGGGCGGTCCGTGAGTAGGTAGTCGAAGTAGATGGACGAGTAGTCCGTGATGAGGACGTCGACCTTATGAAGCAGAAGGTGTGCGTCGACCTCGGTCGGCAGTGCCTCCAACAAGCCGCCGCCCATGTCGTGTGGAAGCTGTCGACGGTCTTCGCCGTGCGCCTTCCAACAGAATACCGCCCCACTCCGGCGCAGAACTGGTTCCAGTCGACCCCACTCGATCGACACCTTATCGCTGCTTGCGTTTCCTGCGTCCCGGAAAGTGGGTAAGTAGGCCACGACCCGAGTACCCGCCTCGCGGTGCGCTTCCAACCGGGACAAAAGTGAGTGGTCAAGCTGTCTCAGCGGGGTGTAGGCAGCCGCGCCGACCAAAAGAGCGTCATTGCACGGCGCCTCGCCCACCAGAATGCGAGCGATCGGCATTCGAAACGCCTGTGCCAGTCTCTCCGCGACGAAGGGCGACGCGGCGCAAACGAAATCATACCGTTCCGCATCTGTAGGCCGAACGACGCGGTAGAACACTCGCCTCCACCACGAGCCCACATGCGCCCGCTGATATGGATGGGTAGGATCTTCAATATCATGTTCAATGCGCTTCAGCGGCGTCCCGTGCCACAGGTTGATGGTGACCGCCCCACCAGACGTGACGTAGTTGATGTCCGACGAACGGCAGTCGAAGACATACACACCGGCCCGCAGACAAAGCCACAGACCACGGATGGAAAAGCGGTGATATGCCGGAAGCCCCAGAGCCCGCAGTTCCCGCACCAGTTCTCGGCGCCGGGAGATCCAGGCAACGCTGATCTCCGTGGCGCGAAAACGAAGGCAGTACACGAAGAGGGCCCGGGGACTGCCGCTGAACCGCGTTCCGTACCAGGATCCGAACACCCAAAGATCGCGCCGCCTCGGCACAAGTCGAGCCACCAGGCGGGCGAATCTCGCGGCAAGTCCGACCAGGACTTGAAGACCGGCGGCCAGCACGCCAAAGGGACGCAGTGCGGTGCTCACACTGGAACGCGAGCCACTATGCGGCGTAAGGCATTGCGAGCCGATTCTCCTTCAGCTCCGGTTATCCCCACGCCAACAGCGATCGCCAGGAGCGCAACGAGCACTACGCCTCGAACGGTGAGGGACGGCCCGGCTAGAACGCCCAGACTCGCCACGCAAGCGATCGCGGTCAAGGCCGCACCGCGGACACTCAGGAATGAGCTGTGGAACTGCCGGACGACGGAGGCAACGTATACAGCATTAAGGAACAGGTGCGTGAAAATCGCAGCGATAGCGGCACCCACCAGACCATACTTCGGAATCACTAGAGCATTACCTAGCAAACTGACAACAAATGCTGCAATCACAGCCGCGGCTCGCACGGATTGACGACCGGACATCGTCAACAACACCCCGTAGCATGCGCCTAAGAACCGCAGGTACACAACCGGTCCGAAAAGCGGCAGAAAACTCTGCAACGGCACATAGCGCGGTCCATAGAGCGTTCGCACTAGAATGTCCGCGCCGAAAGTGAAACAGCCCAGACAGACCAGGCCCGCTGCGGCAAGGTGCCGCATCATACGTTCCGCGAGGTAGTATACGCGCTTCGGATCACTATGCGCACCGGCGAGCGCCGGCAGGTACACGTTCGACAATACGTCCGGCACGATCATCGCGCCCATCACCAGCCGGACGGCCGCCTGATACAGTCCGACCCCCTCGGACCCCAGGTAGTACTGAACCAGCAGGGTATCCACCTGGAAGTAGAGAGTAGCAAGCGCCACATGGACGCCATATGGCAGCCCAGTGGCCAAATCCCTTCCGACGAGTGACCAGGTCCCGGTCATCCAGTCCATTCCGCCGGGGACTTGGCGGTAGGCGATAACGGACAGGCACAGGTAAGCCCCGCGTGATAGAAGGAAGACGAACGCCACCGCGGTGGCCCCTGCGCCAGCTGCGAGCGCAACGCACACAAAGACGAAATGGAGCCCGTTCGCCCAAACAACGACCCGCGTTTCGCCTTCGAACCGCGCGAGACCGCGAAACGGCAAGTTCAAGAACTGGGCGAAGGAGTTTACCGTAGTCGATAGAGTCAGCACCACGAGCAAGACTCTCTGCTCGCGTGCATTAGACATGAAGAAGCCCGCGACCGCAACACCCAACAATACCGCCGCGGCTAGCACCACTTTTACACGGAGAGCCCGCGACACGATCTCTTCCACCCGGTGCGGTTCGGCCCCGACGTCACGCACGAGTTGCAGGGAGTATCCGTAATCCACGATCATCGCCACGAGCGACGCGATTGTATACGGATAGAGGAAGACCCCAAACTCCTGCGCACCCCAGACTCGCGCCATGACGATGAACACACCTACCGCCGTCAATAGGCGAGCGAGCGTCGAAGCGAGCATGAGGGCTAGAGGACGGATCATTGGACGTCTCGACGCCGTCCAAGCGTCGAGCCAAAGCGTTTCACTTCTGACGGGTCCTGGGATCGGGCGGTGCTTTGATGAGGGAGTCGGTACCCATGTGGAGGACGTTCGTGCGAATCAACTCCAAGTCGGGGTGGAAGTCGATCTCGGCCCACTGGTTTTGAGGCACCTCGACTGCGCCAACTGGAGTTCCCTGATCGATGACTGCCTGGACGGCGGCAAGGTAGAACACATCTCTGCCCGAGGGCTCTCGTACCATGCTGTCCAGCATGTCTCGCATCGTGAGCGCGCCCCGTCCCATGTACCGAATCATGCCAATCGACTCGCCATTTGCCTGCTCCACGGCGATCTGTTTGGACACTGCCAGCACGCGTTCCGATTCGACAATCACCTTCATGTCCTCGGCTTCGTATCGGGACTTCTTGTCGATTACCATCACGATCTCCGATGTCCGAGGGGCGGCCAGCAGTGTGCGCATAACGTCTGGATGGAAAATGTCATCGCCGTTGAGGCTGATGAAGTCTTGTTCCATCCTATGGCGCGCCAACCACAGCGAAATCAGGTTATTTGACACGTCGAAGAACGGATTGTAGATGAATTCGCACTCGAGACCAGGAAAGTGACGCACCTTCGCCTCAACCTGTTCCGCGAGGAACCCGAGAACTAGGGACACCTGCTTTACGCCAGCATCCCGGATACTGTTTAGCTGGCTTTCGATTACTGTGATCCCGTGCCCCAGGTCAAGGAGTGCCTTGGGCGTATTCCGGGTCAACGGCAACATTCGGGTGCCACGTCCCGCCGACAAGATCAAGACACGCATCTCAAGTATCCCATGAGTTGACGACAAGAGCGAAGGCCGCGAGCCTCCGCGTCAGCCAAAATACTGCTCCAAGAACAGGCCGATGTTCGCCAACATCCAGACGCGCAACGCGTCTCGTTCATCGCTGGCGTCGCCGAGCAGTCGATCGACGGCCCCCGCGTCAAAGACATGCAGGCTCCGCACCGTGTGGTCGGTCAGGACACTACGTGTGAAATCCACGAGGCCGCGGTTCAACCAGGAACCCAGGGGGACGGGAAATCCAACCTTGGGCCGGTTCACCACCACGTCCGGAAGGTCGGGGGCGAACGCCTGACGGAGAGCCCACTTGGTAATGTCGAGGGTTTCGCTGATTGCGTCTGCGTCGCGCGTCACCGCGGCGAGTTGGTGCGCTGGACTCCGATACCGATTCTTGAGTGTAAACGGCAGCGGAAACACCGCCTCTATCAGAGTGTGATCGACGAAGGGCACTCGCGCCTCAACTGCGGACGCCATTGTTGTGGCATCGAGCCGCATCAAGAGGCTATGCAGGTGCCATAGTTGGAACAGGTACAAGTAACGAGACGCGAGGTCAAGACTACGAGCTTCGACAAAGGCCTTCCGCAGCTCCGACGTCAGCCGCGAACAGTCGTCGCTCTGGACGGCGAGAAGCGCATCGACGTCCTGCTCCGGAAACCATCGGTAACGCGTCAGAAAGAACTCGAATGGGTCGCGCGGCGGTTTCGGCCCGTACCGTGCATGAAGCGGGCCCGCGATAAGGGCGCGTAGTTCCTCGCCAAGCAGGTCCGGCGCCGTGGCTAACGCGTCAAGACGGGCAAAATCGTCGGCACTCCGAAAGATGCGTCCGTACCCTGCAAACAGCTCGTCAGCCCCTTCCCCTGACAAGACCACTGTGATGTGTTTCTTGAGCTCCAACGACATCCTATAGAGAGCCACCTCGTTTGGAACCGAAAGCGGAGCATCCCGGAAGCGGATCATCGCGCGCCAGAGATCCTGATACCCCTCGAGGTCGAGGTCGATCTCGTGGTGCTCAGTGCCATAGCGTTCAGCAACTAGTCGAGAATAGGAGAACTCGTTGAACCCGACTTCCGGGAAACCAATCGAGAAGGTCTTGACGGGACGGCTGGACGCCTGAGCCATCACCGCTACCACAATGCTCGAGTCGAGCCCCCCGCTCAGGTACGCGCCAAGAGGCACATCCGCTACCATTCTACGACGCACCGCGGCGGTCACCTCGGACCTGACGAGTTCGATGGCCTCCCTGTCTGTCAGCGCTCGGTATGGCGGCGTGAGCGGAAGTTCCCAATACTGCTCGACATGTGACCGACCATTCTGCCAGACGAGTATACTGCCTGGCGGGACCTGCTCTATGCCCTCAAACAGGGAGCTGGTCCGTCCAGGCTGGCGAAATAACAGGTAATCAACGAGGGCATGGCGATCGAGACGTCGGTCCACGCCGGGTACCGCCAACAAGCACTTGATTTCCGAGCCGAACGCAAGGCTTCCATCGCCAAACCGCGTGTACCACAGTGGCTTGACGCCTAGCCGATCGCGGATCAATACCAGCCGTTGCTCGCGCCGATCCCACAGCGCGATGGCGAACATCCCGATGCATTTGGTGATTGCACCTGCGCCCTGGTCAGCGAGTAGTGCCAGGAGCACCTCCGTGTCACTCGCCGACTGGAAGACGTGCCCTTGCTGCTCGAGCTCGACGCGAAGCTCGCGGTAGTTGTAGATCTCCCCGTTGTATGCGAGGACGAACCGTCGGTCAGCAGTCTCCATCGGTTGGGCGCCACCGATGAGGTCGATCACCTTAAGCCGCCGATGCCCCAGCGCCACCGGAGGCTCGAAGAGGGTAGCAGCGGCGTCTGGCCCGCGATGGGTGACTCGGGAGGTCATGGCATGCAGCACCTCGGGCCCACTTTCCATCCTCCCGAGGACTTCGCCGACGAGCCCAGCGATCCCGCACATGGCCTATTCACAGCCTCCACTAGGCGTCACACGCTGAATGGGTGTTGCGCGTTCTAGGCCGCGCACTAACTTAGCTGGGCCCCTCCTACATGTGGAACTCAAGGATCGTCCTGCTGACGGCGCTCGCCATCGCTAGTGCGTGCTTGGACATCGCACGATCTGGGGTGAGTGTCGCCTCACCGACCGAACTGCATCAGATTACAACCTGGCCAACCGCCATAGTCAGCGCGACCTGCCCTACCGTTCCTTCGGCGCCGATTCCGAACCAGACATGGTGGTTGCCGAGCGGAACCGACACTCTCGAATCGATCCCGCTACCGTTGCTGGGCGTTGGTGATGCCCACGCGTGCACGTGGTCGGCCACGGGCTTCGGGATCGTCTACGGCACTCCAGACCTCCTAGACGTGGTGCCGTTCGACAGCCAGTCTCTGACGATCAAGCTGCGAGCCACCGTACCCGGTCGGACCACCGTTGTGGTTCGCGTCAACGGCACGCGGGCAGCATCAGTCGACGTCCTTACCGCAAGTCCCCGCTTTGCGCGCGTGGCACTTGGCCATCGAGGGGCCGGTTGGCTGTGGCCTGAGAACACGCTCTTGAGCCTAAGAGTAGCGGCTCAAGCTGGACTTCCCGCATCCGAGGTCCACGTCCGGCTAACGCGTGATACCGTCCCTGTAATGATGCACGACAGTACGGTGGACCGAACGACGGACGGACAGGGTGTGGTGGCCGACCTCACTGCTGCTTACGTCCTGTCTCTTCACGCGGCTGAGCGGTTTGGAGGTCGCTTTCCTAACGAACTCGTTCCCTCGCTGGAACAGGCGTTGCGCACAGCTGATTCGTCAGGTCTCAGTCTCATCCTTGACGTCCTATGGCAAAACAGAGTGTCTGTGGCGACTCAAGTTGCCGTGATCACCCGCGTCATTGGAGACGTGGGGTCACACAAGGCCGTTTCCGTCATGTCAACAGATACGGTCTTTCTGAAAGCGATGCACGGCCAAGCACCAGGTACGCCACTTATACTGAACCCCGACAACTATCAGCCATGGCATATCGCCTTTTGTCGCCGGACGGGGGTTGCGGCAATCCTCTACTGGCCTCAAACGCTGGCCGATCGCTCCACCGCCACTCGCGTTTGGGAGATGGCGCAGACGGGGTTCCAAATCTATGTGAGCACAACCAACGATCCGACATTTGGTGATTCCCTTGCTGCGACCATCCCGATCGCCGGCATGCTCACCGACCTACCACCGACTGTGTTCCGCTTAGGTTTAGAAGCCCGCTAAGGTCACTCCGCACGGCGCTTGCGACAGGCTCATCTGTTGCAGTCAGACTCCTCGCCACGGCGGCACGGATCCCCTCGCGGAAGGCAGCGGGTCTGAACCTCTCCGCGTTGGCTTGAAGCAAGCGACTATCCCACTGCCGACACAGCGTACGTTCAAGCGCGTCTGCCACCGCATCTGCTCTCTGCTCGCTAAAGAGTGTAGCCGTGGCGTCAGGGACCATCGTCTCGGCTAGTCCGCCCGCTGCGTACCCAACCACTGGCTTCCCATGTGCGTTAGCCTCAACCGGTGCGATCCCGAAATCGTCCTCCGCACAAAAGACGAATGCCGCGCAGTGGTCTAGCAACTGTTCAGCCCCTTGCTCCGACACTTCACCCACAAAGCGCACGTGCTTGCCAGCCGATCGCTCCAACTTCGTTCGCTCCGGGCCATCCCCCGCAACGACGAGCGTGACACCAACGCGCTCGGCAGCCTGAATCGCCAAGTCGACCCGCTTGTACGCAACGAGTCGCCCAAGGTAGAGAGCGTACCGACCGAGCCCGGGATCGGAGGAGCCGACGGTGGACCGGCGCGCTACCGGGGGGTAGACCACTTCTGCATTTCTTCGGTACACGCGCCGGATGCGTTCGGCCACATGCTGCGAAATCGCGACGAAATCACTGACACCCTTGGCCGTGAACCTATCCCAACAGCGCAATGGTTCGGCCACGGCGGTCAGCACTGACCGCTCCCACCACCCCGCCCCGAACCGATAGGTCTCATACAAGTCCCAGAGATATCGCGGAGGCGAGTAGCAATAACACAGGTGGACGGTGTCCTCGTGTACTCGGACAGATTTGGAGAACGCGTGAGAGCTTGATATGACGAGGTCGTAGCCACGAGTATCTAACGTGGCAAACGCCAAGCCCTCAAGCGGGAGGAACCAGCGGTGGTGGGTGCGTGCACCCGGGATCCGTCCCAGCCACGTCTCCCGAGCTCGGCGGGCCACTTCATTAAAGTTCCTCATTGAGGCCGCGAGGACACCCACCACGAGATCTGCCTGCGGGAATACCTGCAGCAACTGCTCGACGCACCGCTCCGACCCTGCCCACGCCACTAGCCAATCATGGGCGATGAGAACCCGCAATGCGGAGAGATCGACTGGTGGCGCAGCGTCTCTGGCATACGCGAGCGCACCGACATGAGCTCGCGTCAATGCGCGCCGCGACGGGTCAGGACTGCCGGGAAGGTCTTGAAGAGAATCCGAAGATCGCGACCCAGCGACCAGTTGCGCACGTATTCGAGCTCGATGTCCGCACGCAGCGGGTAGCCCACGTCGCTACGCCCGTTCGTCTGCCACGCGCCCGTCATCCCCGGCTTGAGCGACAAGAACACAGGGGCACCGTGCCCATAGACGTCGATCTCCTCCTGCACGATCGGTCGCGGACCCACGAGCGACATCTCGCCCTTCAGCACGTTGATCAGTTGCGGCAGCTCATCGAGGCTCGTCCTCCGCAGGAACCGCCCAACCCTGGTGAGGCGTGGATCGCGATCCTCCGGCAGCTTGAAGTCGTTCGACACGTACTCGGCGTACAGCGCGTGGTCCGACCGTAACCGCTTCTCCGCATCGGGGTGCATCGAGCGAAATTTGAAGCACTTGAAACTGTGGCCATTGAGTCCAACACGCCGATGCCCAAAGATTGTCGAACCACACGACTCGAGCTTCACGGCAAGCGCCACGACCGCGAAGATCGGAGAGAGCAGCACGAGTGCGGCAGTCGCACCCATCAGGTCCACCATCCGCTTTAGGAGAAGCTGCGATCCCTTGAGCGTTGGGCGGGTCAACTCGATCAGCGGCTTGCTCTGCCGCCAGACCAGCAGCGGTTGGACTCCAGCGATCTCGATGGCGCGCGGAACGGACAACACCTGCGCACCGGCAGCGAGTGCCGCATCCACCACTTCGCCGAACCGCGGGTCCGGGAGGTAGCCGCACATGACCACCGCCTCCGCACCGGCGCCGTGCAGCAGCTCGGGGAAGTCCGCGATCTGACCCAGCGCGTCGGCCGCCGGTGGGATGTTCACGTCCACGAACCCTACGACCCGGGAATCGCTCTCCCGACCAAACGCTTCGCTCGCCATCGCCTCGCGGCAGTCGTCGGCCCAACCCACGAACAGCGTTGCCGCCTGCTCGGGGCTCGGCAACACGCGCGCCACGACCCGATCGATTACTCGCCGCTCGGCGAGGAGCCCCGCCCACACGAGTAGGGTCGTCACCGCGAACTGCACGAGCACCGGCTCGAGCCCCCTCGTCCAAAGGGTCATCCACAAAGGCAGCGCTGTCGCCAACGCACACGCGATGAACAACCGACGGGCATCGCGCCGCTGGTCGGCGAAGCCATAATTCCCCGTGAGAAACAGCGCGACGAACAGCGCCGCGGCGTATTGCCAGCCGCCGAGAATCCCGGAGGGAAGGACCTCGTGGATGCGCGTGGCCACGGCGCCCCCTAGCACTCCGCTGTCGCGCAACGCGCGGACCAGCTCGCGGATGAGGTAGAACGAGGTCAGGTCGGCCACGACGAGGACCGCGAACCGCCGCACCGCGCGCAGCACGTGGCGGCGCAGATTGGTGGCGGCGCGCTGTTGCAGGCCGAGACGGACGCGTACCGGCGCGTCGAGGTGGAGAAAGGGACCAGGTTCGAACGGTGCGTATGCCGGGACGGGTGCGTATGCAGGAGAGAAATGCAGGCGCGACGTCGCCCCGGGCATTCCGCCCGGGGACAACTCGGTCCGCACCTCGCGTGGCACAGTCTCCACCGTCGCTCGTCCCTCCGAGAGTGACCAATCCGCACGGACGGGGTAGCCGCCCTACCCCGGCCCGGAGCCTCGCATGCCTCGCGTATGACCTGAGAGCTGTTGGCGCAGTGGCGTGGCGCAAGAACCACACCTTCCACGTCATGTGGAAAAAGCGCCGCCTGCTGATCGGACTATCAGCGGATCCGCACAATGTGTAGCAGAACTGCTGCAACCGAACAGCGGGCGCTCGCCGCTCAAGGGCGCGCGGCAGCGACCGCGAGACGCGGCAGAATATACCCCTGCCCGAAGGACCCGCTAGGACCCCGCTAGCACCCGCTAGGACCCCGCTAGACCTCCCGCATTGTGACGGAGATCACGAAATGGGGATACTCAACTCAGGGAGCGGGGAGCGGGGAGCGGTTCCCTGCTGGAGCTCGCCGAGCGTCCCGGCTACACGGTGCGCCGCGCGCACACGGCCGCCCAAGATCCGCGTCGGATCCCCTTCGGTTGAAAGTTGGTGACGCGGTCTGAACCAGCGTGCGGACCGACGATCGGGTCAAAGCAGATCCCAACCTCCGTAGACGATAAACGACTTGGTCAAGCCGACAAGCCGCTCTCGCCACAAAGATGACCCCGGAAAGAGCTCCCTCAGTTCACGTTCGGTCAACAACCGAACGCTCCGTACCGCCTCCAACGCGGCTGTCCGACTCGTGGCTCGTCGGTACCACCCCAACGCGAAATGAGAAACCAAGAGCGCCTGGAATGACTCCGGAAGGAATTGGAAGAAGGGGAACAGGAAATGCGGCTCGATAGGAAAGAAGCGGTTAGGTGTCTGAACGAAATAGCGCTTCCCGACCCTACAAATCTCACCGGCCATCTGGGCCTGGTCGTTGTAGCTTCCGACGTGCTCAATGACAGAGTTGGAGAATACGACGTCAAAGGCCTGATTCCCGAATGCGCTCATCCGCCGGGCGTCTCCCAAAACGGCCGTGAAGTTCCGAGCAGTTACCCGAACCGCGGCGATGTTCAAGATGACTATCGTGACTCCCAATTCTTCCGAGAAGCCCATCTGTCTCCAGAACGCCTCTGTTCCCCCAACGTCCAGGATCTTCAGCGGCCGAGGCAGCGTAGAAACGAGTGCCCTGAACAATTCAAATCGCCTGCGACGGAGCTTGTTCGCCAGGGAGTCGCTGTGCGCGCTGTTCGCTAGCGTCTTTAACAAGGTGATCCGCGTCCCATTTCTCTCGGCTCGGAGTTGTCGCGTTACCTGAACCAACCTATTTAACACCTTGACGGCTCGTCAGTTAGGCGGCAGTTTTTGGCGGCACTCCTTCGAGCCCTTGGGGGAAGCGGTTAGCCAATGACGTCAGACGCAACCTGGGCGCCTCGCCGCGCGCCGGGGGAGACCTCGTTCTTCTTCCAGCTCCCTCTCCTCCTGGGAGCCGTCCTTGGCGCCCTCCGGCCCGCCGCCGCCCAGAATCCCCCGCTGCCACCCCCCGGTCAGGCACAGCAGGCGCTGCAGCAGGCGATCCTACAAAACCCCGAACTCGCCGACTCGCTGCGGCGGCGGCTCCTAGCCTCGGGGCTCACCCCCGAGCAAATCCGCGCCCGGCTCGCCGCCTCAGGGTACCCCGCCGGCCTGCTCGACGCCTACCTGGGCCCCGCGCAACCGGGGCAGCAAGGCCCGCAGCCCGGCGCCCAGGAGCTCACGGCCATGCAGGTGCTCGGCCTCGGGCCCCCGCCCGTGCGGGCCGAGTCGATCCAGGTGGACACGGGCCTGATTCGGACACGGGCGGAATCGCAGCGCGCCGAGTCGCTCGCCGTGGGCAACTACGTGTTCGGCGTGGATGTGTTCCGTCGCGGCACGACCCAATTCCTGCCCGCACTGGCGGGTCCTGTCCCCCCGGACTACACGCTCGGGCCCGGCGACCAGCTGGTGCTGATCCTGACCGGCGACCTCGAGCTCAGCTACACGCTCGGCGTGACGCGCGAGGGCTTCATCCTGGTGCCGCAGGCGGGACAGGTGTTCGTCGCCAACCTCACGCTCGAGCAGCTACGCGAGGTGGTCCGCTCGCGGCTCGGCAAGGTCTATTCGAGCGTCGCGCGCGGCACCACACGGGTGAGCATCTCCGTCGCCAACGTGCGGGTGAACCAGGTGTACGTGGTCGGCGAGGTCGGCCAGCCCGGCGCCTACCAGATCAGCGCGCTCGGCACGGCGCTCACGGCGCTGTACGCCGCCGGCGGCGTCACCAGTCGAGCCAGCATGCGGGACATCGAGATCCGCCGGCTCGACAAGGTGGTCGCCCGGCTCGACCTGTACGACTACTTGCTGCATGGCGACACGCACGGGGATGTGCGCCTCGAAACCGGCGACGTGGTGTACGTGGCTCTGCACGGGAAGCGCACCCAGATCGTTGGCGCAGTGCTGCGGCCCGCGATCTACGAGCTCAAGCCAGCCGAGACGCTACCCGATTTGCTGCGGGCGGCGGGCGGGTTCCGCCAGGACGCGGCCCTCCAACATCTGACCGTCCACCGCATTCTCCCAGCCCCCACGCGCGGCACGGGGCCGTTTCCGCGAGCCGTGATGGACGTGCCCCTCCCCGTCCCCCGCGGGTCGGCCGACCAGCGAGATCCCCCAGGCACACCTGCCAACGAGCCGATTAGCGGCGTCTCGGTCCCAGCCCTGTCGCTCGAGGGTGGCGATTCCATCGTGGTCGATTCGGTGGCCCCGCTCGACAGCTCGTTCTTCGTGGCGATCGCCGGGGCGATCACCAAGCCCGGGCGGTTTCCCTGGCGCGAGGGCATGACGCTGCGCGAGCTGGTCCGCGTCGCGGGAGGCCCCAAAGTCGACGCCTACTTGAAGGAGGCGGAGATCGCCCGCATGCCGCCCGACCGCGCGCAGGGCCAGCTGGCGCAGACGGTCCGCGTGCCGCTCGACTCGACCTACTGGATCGGGCGCGACTCGACCGGCCGATACCTCGGCCCGCCGGGACCGCCCATCCCCGGGGGCGGCGCGCCCGAGGTCCCGCTCCAGCCGTTCGACAACGTGCTGATCCTGCGGCAGCCGGAGTTCGCCCTGCCGCGGACGGTCCATGTCGTCGGCCAAGTGCGCTCCCCGGGGAGCTACACCCTCACCGCGGGGACCGAGCGGTTGGCCGACGTCATCGACCGCGCGGGCGGACTCACGCCGCTCGCGTACCCCGGCGGGATCCGCTTCGTCCGCGTGCTCGGCAACGTGGGACGGATCAACGTCGACCTGTCCCGCGCCCTCAAGGACCGTGACTCGCGTTCCAACATCATTCTCCAGGCTGGCGATTCGATCCTCGTTCCCGAATACCAGCCCAGTGTGCGGGTGGCCGGGGCCGTCAACGCGCCCGGCAGCATCCTGTGGGAGCGGGGGAAAGACCTCAACTACTACTTGGACGCCGCGGGCGGCCCAAGCTGGCGCGCCGATAAGGGTAAGGCCAGCGTGCGCTACGCTAACGGCGAGGTCAAGACGCGCCACCGCACGCTCCTCTTCTCCCACAGCGATCCGACGCCCGGGCCCGGGTCAGAGGTCCTGGTGCCCGTACGGGACACACTCTCGAAGGGGACCGACGCGCTGGCCGTGCTCGGCGTGCTGGCGCAGCTGATCACGGCGACGGCCACGCTCATCATCATTTCCCGACGGTGACCCGCGGTCCATCCGGCGAGTGCACACCGACGTCGTCGTAATCGGCGCCGGCGCGATCGGCGCCAGCGCGGCGTGGCACGCGGCGCAGCCGGGCCTTCGCGTGCTCGTGCTCGAGAAGGAGCCGGCGCCGGCGCTGCACCAGAGCGGCCGCAACAGCGGTGTCATCCACGCCGGGTACAACCTCAAGCCGGGCAGCCTCAAAGCCAGATTCTGCGTCGAGGGCAGCCGCCGCCTCCGGGCGTTCTGTCGCGACCGCGGCGTCCCGATCGTCGAGGGCGGGATCCTGGTCGTCGCGCACACCGAAGCCCAATGCGCCGTCCTCGCCGAGCTCGACGGCCGCGCCCGCGCAAACGGGGTGCGGAGCCGCCTCGTGGACGAGACCGAAATCAGGCACATCGAGCCGCACGCCCGTGGCATCCGAGCGCTGCACGCTCCGGAAGGCGCCAGCTTCGACGCGGCCGCCTACGTCCGCGTCCTGCTCACCGACGCAACGGCGCGCGGCGCCGAGGTCCGCTACAACACGCGTGTCCTCGGGCTCGACGATCCTTCGGCCGCCGGGCGAGCGGGTGCACCGGTGGTCCTGCAAACGTCGGCCGGGACCGTGACCGGAAGCGTCGTGGTGAACTGCGCGGGACTGCACGCCGACCGGCTCGCCGGAAACCTCGCCCGCGACGTCCGTATCGTGCCGTTCCGCGGCTACTACGCGGAGCTCGTTCCCGAGGCCCGGCCGCTCGTGACGAGCCACATCTACGCGGCGCCCGACCTCGCGTTCCCGTTCCTCGGCGTGCACCTGTCACGTCGCGTGGACGGCCGGGTGATCGTCGGCCCGGGGGCGATGCTGGCGCTGGGACGCGAGGCGTACCGCTTCGCGCAGATACAGCCACGTGACCTGCGGAGCACGCTGGCGTGGCCGGGGTTCTACCGGCTGCTCGCTCGCCCTCGCTTCTTGCGCTTGGTGTACAGCGAGGTGATGAAGAGTCTGTCGCTGCGACACATCTGGGCCGAAGCGCGGGACCTCGTGCCCGCGCTCGGGTCGTCGCAACTCGTCCGCTCGTATGCCGGAAACCGGGCGCAGCTCGTGGACCGCGCGGGCAATCTGGTGGACGACATCGTACTGCGGGAAACGCCGCAGGCCATTCACGTGCTGAACGCCGTGTCGCCGGGGCTCACGTGCAGCCTGCCCTTCGGCGAGGCGCTGGCCCGCCGCTGCGCGGAGAAGCTGGAGTCAGGGGCGTTTCAGCCACCTCGACACACCGGCGAGTAGGATTGCGGTCTCCTGCGAGCCAAGTTGGTGTACCACGATGGCGTACACCACCAGCCCCGTGAGCCCGCCCGCGAAGAGTTGCGCCACGTTCCCGTGCACGACCTGGACCGCCACCCATGCACTCAAACCCGCGGCAAGCGCGGCTGCGAGGATGCGCAAAGCGGAGACGATCTCTCGGACCTCTCCCCGTGCTCGGGTCTTGTAGCGCAGGACGCACACGTGCCAAGTAATCGCAACACTGAAGTAGATCACGTATCCCCAGGCCACGCCCACCGCGCCGAACCGCCGGGCGAGTAAGGCGGTGTAGATGGCGTACGCAATGGCCTCTAGGACTCCCACCACGGCGGGGGTACGCGTGTCCTTCAGCGCGTAGAAGCCACGACCCGTGATCGTGCCAAGACACATCCCGATCAGCGCGGTCAGGTAGACCCGCACCAGCGTCGTGACTACAACTCCATCCGCGGCGCTGAACTGTCCGCGAGCGAAGACCACCATCACCCCCGGATGAGCGAGAACCCACCCGAGTGCCATCACCGGAGCCACTCCCAGCCACATCGTGCGCAAGCCTGTCGACATGGTGCGCCACAGCGCACTCATATCGCCGGCGGCCGCGTTCCACGCCATCCGCGGAAAGATGACCGTCGAGATGCCCGTCGCCATCAAGCGAGAGACCACGGTCACGAGGGCAAACGCGTACCCGATGCGCGAGATGCTCCCCGGCGAGAGTTGCGAGGCCAGGTAGCGATCGATAACCGGGGTCCACCGAATGAAGATCGACGAGAGCACGAGCGGGATGAGCAGGTGAACGAACTGCTGCACTCCCGGGTGGCGCCATTGCACCGTGGGTCGGTACCGCCGGCCCTTGAGGGCGAGTGGAAGCACGAGCGCCGCTTGCAGCACCGCCGCGGACGTTGCCGCGATGGCGAGGCTCGTCGGCCCCAGCCAATGAGCCAGCAGCCCGAGCACCGCTACGTTGACGAGCCCACCCACTACGGGGACCGCGGCGGGCCACGCGAACCGCCCTTGCGCTTGATAGATACCGGTCAACAAGCCCAACACACCGTTCGGGATAACAATCAGCCACGTGATCAGCGCCAGACGCGACGCCAGGGCCAATGAGGCCGATGTCAGACCGGGTGTGGTCAACTGCAACAGGGGCCGGGTGAAGGCCATCCCCGCCGCCGTTATGCAAGCCAAGACGATGACGGACAGGGTGATCACCCCGCTCGCGACCTGCCACGCCTCATCGTCGCGGTGCGCGGCTTGATAATCCATGAAGATCGGCATGAACACGACACCGATCGCACCCAGCAACACCGTCACCACGTACTGGGGGAGCGTGCTCGCGGCTAGGAACGCGTCCATTTCGGGAGACGCGCCGAACAGGGCGGCAGTGACCACCAGCAACGCGAAGCTGACGGCCTGGCTTGCGAGCGTGAACACCGTCACAACGACGGTCGAACCGAAGAGTCCTCCTCGACCGAAGCGACGCTCGGGCCGGGCGTCCGGTTGCTCCATCGTCGCCGTCAGGGCCGGCCGTGCGCGCTTCTGATGAGGCGAATCGTCTCGGCGATCCCCTGCTCCAGGCTGCCGCCGGGATGGAACCCCAAGCGCCCGAACTTCGCGCCGGACACCGTATACGACAACTGATTCATGATCGGCGAGGTGACGTATTCGACTTGCACGTCGCGGATGTGCGCCTGGATGATCGCGACGATCTCGCCGACGGTCGCATTGACGGTTAGGACGTTGTAGATCTCGCGGTCGAATTGCTCGCGCTGTAGGATGAGGCAGAGCGCGCGGACCGCGTCACCGAGGTCCAGATAGGGCCGCTTTTGCGACTCGGCCGTCTTCCACACGGTGAGCGGCTGCCCCATGGCCGCCTGCCAACAGAACTTGTTGATGGCGGTATGGAACCGCATGCCGACGGACGTCCCGAAGATCGTGCCGAACCGGCACGTGATGAACCGCAATCCGTCAGAGCGACCGAGCGACTGCAGCAGCTGCTCTGCCTTGAGCTTGGACGCCGCGTATGGACTCTGGGGCCGCAGCTCGTCGGCTCCGCAGGACTCATCCACGACCTCCTGCTGGGTCCCGTACACGCTGGTCGTGGACAGGAAGACCATTGCACAGCCGACGCCCACACACGCCCGAGCTACCAGCTCCGTGCCGAACAGATTCACGCGCTCCACCTGCTCGGCAATCCCAAAGCTGCCCGCGGCGTCGGTGATGGCGGCCAGATGGACCACGACGTCCGCCCCGTCGAGCACTGCAGGCAGGTCGGCCGTCAGAATATCGGCCTCCACAAAGCGATACGCGCCGGCGGGCGCAAGATCGAACAGCGAGCAGTAGCGTTGCGTCAGCAGGTTGTCGATCATCACGATCTCGACGCCCGGCAGCACTGTAGGCAGTTCGCGAATGAGACGCGACCCGATGTGGCCCAAGGCGCCCGTCACGACCACACGCATGGCTTACCTCAGATAGTCCTGGAGACGGGACGCCAAATAGTCGCGAGTCTGCGCCAGACCGGTTCGAAAGTCGTGCCGCGGCGCCCAGCCGAGCCGCTTCTTGATCTTCTCGTTGCTGATGACCGCATCGCCCACGTCGATCGCCTGCGCTCCCTCAGACCAATCGACGTGCTTGACGGTCCCCTTCCGTAGGACCTCGACGATCGTGTGTGCGATCTCCGCGACTGACAATTCCTCGTTTCCGGTCGCGAAGAATACCTCGCCGTCAGTCGCCTCATGCACCGCCGCCGTCACGAGCGCCGATGCGCAGTCATCCACGTAGAGCAGGTTCCGGCGCTGGCGCCCGTCGCCGAACACGGTCAGCTCGCGATCCTGCATTGCCAAGCCGATGAAGTAATTGACGAACCCGAGCCTACCCGTCTTGATGTGCGCTCGCGGACCGAACACGTTCGCGAACCGGACGACCGTGGCATGGATCCCGTAGGCGGCCGCGTACACCAGGACGGACTTCTCCGATAGGGTCTTCGTGGCGGAATACATGTCGAGAGGAAACTCCGGGTGGAGCTCGTCCACCGGGCTGTACACCATGCGGCCGACCTGCGTGCTCGTGCCCACATGAACGAGCTTCACGGCCGGGTTGGAGCAGCGTGCCGCCTCCAACAGGCTCAGGGTCCCCCCGCAGTTGACGTCGAGCGCCGTCGCTGGATTGCGCATCGCACTGCCGTGCGACGTGAAGGCGGCGCAGTGGACAATGATATCGGTGTCACGCACGCAAGCAGTGAGCTGATCGAGGTTGCGAATGTCGCCTTGGACCAAGTGCACGGCGTCCCTGATCCCATCAACATTGTGGAGGTTGCCGCCGGACTCGGGATCGAGACAGTCGTAGATGGTCACCCGCGCGCCCAGCTGCACGCACCGTCCGGCCAGGGTGCTCCCGATGAACCCCAGGCCGCCGGTGACGAGCACGCGTCGGCCTGCCAGGGCCGATGCCATCGGATCTACGTTCCCGACCACGTACCGTCTCCAGAGCGTCGGGGCGCCGCGGCCGCAGCCAGGTACGCCACGGTGCGGTCGATTCCTTCCACCAGCGACACGCGCGGCGTCCAGCCCGTCGCCTCTCGGAACCGCGTGGTGTCGGCCACGAAGTTGCGGAGTTCGATCGGATGGAGCGGTTGCGGTGGATCGACGTGTGTAACCGGCACCCGACAGCCGGTCTTCAGCGCCACGCGATCCGCCACCAAGTTGAGCGCCTGTGTCACGGTGTGTCCGGTGCCCGTGCCGATCACGTAGCTCCGGCCGCTCGCGCGCTCGATGTGCGCACCCGCGGCGAGGAACGCGGCGGTTACGTCCTCCACGTAGACATAGTCGCGGACGTACTCACCCGCTCCGAACACCGTCAGCGGCTCCCGGTTCAGCGCCTTGGCGACCATGCGGTTGAGCACGCCCCGGTCCGCGCTGCCGCTTTCGGGACCCGGCCCGTACACATTGGAAAGGCGCAGCGTCGCCCCACGAACGACGCCCTGAGCCGCGTAGTGCTTCAGGTACGACTCGGCGACCAGCTTGTGAAGGTCATAGATCGTCGCGGGCGCGTCGGGATGCGTTTCGTCCACCGGCAGTGTGGTGGGGATGCCGGCCTCCGTGACCGTGCCGGCGAACAGGATCGCCGGCTGGTAGCCGTGCCGACGGCACGTCTCCAGCAGGTGGAGCATGGATCGCACATTCACCTCGAGATCAGATGGCGGGTCCTGACTGGCGCGTGGGACGCTGGTCTGGGCCGCCAGGTGGAAAACGAAGTCAACGCCCGGGAGGGCCCGCGCCCAGGTGTCGGGATCGCGGACATCCCCGATCACATCGTCGACTCGGCCCACCGTCTGCCGGACCACGCCCGCGGGAGTACCACCCGACCGGGATAAGCGGACGACCGAGGACTGCACGCCACTCAGCGCTCGGACCAAGCCGAGCGCCAGATATCCGGAGCCGCCGGTAACGAGAATCCGCTTGTCCACGAACGGAGCCAGCAGCTCAGTTTGGCTTGCCATCTACTGCCGCTCGCCGTCCGTCAGCGCCTGGAGCAGTCTGCCGAAGCAGCGCTCGAGGTTGTACTCCTGGCGCACCGTGTCCAGGCCCCGCTGCGCGACGCTCCGCCGCAAATCCCCATCGGCCACCAGGCGCTCGAGCTTTGCGAGCCATTCTTCCCCCGAGCCCGCCAGCATGCCGTTCACCCCGTCGGCGACGAGCTCTCGGCACTGACCGACGTTGGAGCACACGACGGCGACACCTCCACTCATGTAGATCGTCGCCTTCAAGATGCCTCGAGCCAGCGACTCCTCAACATCGAACAGCGGGTAGAGCCCGATATCCATGCCCAAGACCTCGGAGATCATCTGGTCGCGCGAGTAATAAGGCAACTGCGACCAGCGGACTCTCTCGAACCGTGGCAGCAATGTGCGATCATAGCCAACACCCACGAGGCGCAGGTGCAGGTCGTCGTGCTTCGCGAACAGTCTTTCCAGGGGCTCCCAAATGGCGTACAGGTTGCACACGCTGCTTGGGCTCCCGATCCACCCCAGCACAATGCCGCCGCGGTGCGACCGGGGCTGAGCACGCTGCCGGTCGAACAGTTCGACCTGGGACGGATCGGGCACGACAAACGACCGGTCGTTGTACTGGCGGGCGAACGCCGCGCCATGAGGGCTGTCACAGGTGACAGCATCGACCGACGCGAGGATCTCGCCGATGCCCTTGGCGTACCGCTTCCACGAAGGCAGCCAGACCGCGTCGTTCAGGTCGTAGACCAACCGGGCCTGTGTGCGCCGCCGCAGGCGTCTGACAAACCGATCGGAGCTCACCTTGCAGATGTACACCACGTCGTATCGGCCGGCGATGAGCGTGATCCATACCCCACGCAGCGAGCCCACCAGCCTCCCGAGCCACCCCAGCACGTTCATGAGACCCGCCCGCAGCAGGAACGCGATGACGCGATTGGGACCGAGCTGCAGCCGAGCGAGCGCGGCCGAGAGACGGCTCACGTACCTGACGCGGAATCCCGATTGAGCGAAGAGATCTCTATACAGAACCCCCCTGACCAGACCGCTTGGCCAGGCATCGCCGGCCTCGAGGACAACCAGGATTCTTTTCACGCGCGGCTATGCCTCTGCGATCTAGGTCGACGGATGGAGCCGATAGATGCGCTCCCCCGTGGAGTGGCTCCGTGCATGGCCCTTCACCGAGGAGCGAGCCATGCGGATCAGCCCCGGGACCGCAACGTCAGTCTGCGCCGACACCGAAACGACACGCGAGACGTCAAGCCCAGGCGAGCCAGCACGCCACTGGGTACACGACCCAGACGAGATCCCGCCAGGATCATGACCAGTCGATCGAAGACGCTGCCAGCCTCGCCCCGCCGCCACGAAGACGACCTCAGAAAGTCGACTGGCGCATTCTCATGGAATCTCTCCACGTGCTCGAAGTCGTCCCGCAACATATCCTCGATATCAGCGAGCCTGAAATAGACCATGTGGCGCGGGAAGTCGAACCCGCTCCAGTACGAGCCGTAGAGCTTCGCCTCCACCGAGTCCCGGGTCACCGTGGAGAACAGGAACTCTCCCCCCGGCCTGAGTCTCGTGGCGACCTCCCTGACAACGCTTCGCGGGTCGTGCAGATGCTCCAGAAGCATGCTCGCGATGATCACGTCGAGGCCAGCCCTGGGGAATCGCGCCAGCTGCTCCTCGACCGACCCACACTCGACCGTGAAACCGGCCGCCCGCGCTTGTTCCGCCGCACCCGCAACCAATTCGATCCCGCAGCAGTCGCGCCACCCCAGCTGCCGCAAGGACGCCAGGCGCTCGCCGTTCCCGCACCCAATATCCAACAGCTTGCCGTCCTCGACGTAGTGTGGTATCAGGTCCAGACCCGTGCGCCACTCGATCCAGGCCCGCGATAGCGCCGCCCACAGCCGCCCGAGGTGATCGGGGTCCGCCGTCACGAGATGCTCATATCCGAGGCGGCGGCTGAGGTAGTCCGCGGTGAGACGCCCCCGCGCCGGCCCATGGGATCGGGCGTCCGGCGGCTGGTGCGGGCCGTACGCTGGCGGGTAGAGACGCGTCAAGGAGCGTTCATCAGGGCGCGGGTTCTGATACCAGAACCCGCAACGCTCGCACTCGACGGCGAAGAACTCCCCCGGAACCCCGTACAGGTAGTCCTTGCCGGTGACGACTACATGGCTCTCCCCGCGGCCGCATTTCGGGCACGCGACCGGTTCGAGCGTGATGATCGGCGGAGCCGACGCCGCCCTAGCGCGCGGAGGGTCTACCATCGCCACCCGGCAACCCGTTGCGCGAGGGGGCCCGCACGATTCACGTTATGCGCGGCCCGCTCAACCAGTCGTAGCCGATCGCGGGATCGTCGTGAGGGATTCGTCCCTCATCTGACGGGTCGTACGTCTTCGACGTTACGTACAACAGGTGCGCGGGACCACTGAGGCACTTGCACCCGTGCGCCACGCCCGGCGGAATGCGCACAACGCGGGCCGGCTGCCCGTCGCCGAGGAGGGCTTCCACCGTTTGACGGAAGGTGGGCGAGCCCGGGCGGGTATCGTGCAGACCCACCTTGACGACCCCGGCCACGACGTACCACCAGTCAATCTGCACCTTATGGACGTGCCACGCCTTAGCGACGCCGGGATACAGCAGGGAGTGGCTCAACTGACCGAAGCCGTCGCCAAAGAAGTCGTCGGTCGCCCGGATGAGTTCGCGAAAAAAGCCCCGCTGATCCGGGTACGTGACCAACTCCTTGAAGACAACACCGTCGATCATCGGCTCATCCTCGAAACGCGCGCACCGCGGTGATAACCACCCCCTGCTCCTGCTCGGTCAGTTCCGGGTACATGGGGAGCGAGAGGACCTCACGTGCGGCCCGCTCGGTTTCATCGAGGTCGTCGGCGCCCGGCAGGCGTCCGCGATAGGCCGGTTGCAGGTGGACCGGCACGGGATAATGTATGAGGGCAGCCACTCCCGCGCCTTCGAGATGAGCCTTCAGTGCGTCCCGCTGCGGGCTCCGCACGACATACAGGTGATAGACGTGCGCCCTCCCCGGCGCCTCCCGTGGAGCGACGAGCGACAGGTCTCGCAGCCCGCCCTCGTAGGTTCGGGCACGATCCCTCCGCGCAGCGTTGTCGCTCTCCAGGTGACTAAGCTTCGCACGCAACACGGCGGCCTGGATCGCATCCAGTCGCGAGTTCCAACCTGGAAGCTCGCTCACGTACCGTTCCCCCCAACCATACTCCCGCAGCCGTCGCGCGCGTGCGGCGAGCTCACGGTCACTGGTGACCAGCATACCCCCATCGCCCAGCGCGCCGAGGTTCTTCGTCGGATAGAAGCTGAAGCATCCCACGTCCCCCCACGACCCGACGGGACGGTCCCGGTATCTCGCGCCATGCGCCTGCGCGCAATCTTCCACGACGCGCAAGTTATGGCGACGGGCGAATCCAATGATCACCTCCAGCTCCGCCGCTTGGCCATACAGGTGAACCACCACGACCGCCTTGGTGCGAGCACTCAAGCGCGGCTCCAGACACTCCGGGTCCATGGTGAACGATTCTGGATCGATGTCCACCAACACGGGCGTCGCACCGCACAGCTCGATAGCGGAGACCGTCGCGACCGCGGTATGGGATACCGTGATGACCTCGTCCCCGGCATTCACTCCGCACGCCCGGAGCGCCAGGTGGAGGGCTTCGGTGCCGCTCCCGACGCCAACGCCACATTCCGCGCCCACGTACGCCGCGAATTCCGACTCGAACGCCGTCACTTCCTCGCCGAGAATGTATCGTCCGGACAGGAGAACCCTGGTGATCGCGGCGTCGATCTCGGCTCTATGTGCCAGGTATTGCGCCCGCGGGTTCGCGCACAGAATCATCCGACGACGGCGACCCGCGGAACATACACGATGAACTTACCGCCTGCGGCCACGAACCGGCGCTCCTTGCTCAAGATTTCCTCGCGGTGATTCCACGCGAACAGCAAGGCGAAGTCCGGCGGGCTTGCTGCAAACTCGGCGTAGGGCCGCACGGGGATGTGGGCTCCGGGGCTGTACTTGCCCTGCTTTGTGGGAGTGGTGTCGCTGATGAAGTCCACGAGCTCCGGGGTGATACCGCAGAAGTTTGTCACGGTCGTGCTCTTGGACGTGGCGCCGTAGCCCACGATCCGCTTGCCGTCCCGCTTGACCCGGTGCAGCAACCCGCGCAGATCCTCCCGAGACCGGTCGATGTTCCCGCGCAGCCGCTCGTAGGTCTCCGAGCGGTCAAGCGCGAGCGTACGCTCCTGCTCGCGCTGGGCTCGCACGGCGCGGGACACCGGCCGCTTTCCCTTGTGAGCGATCACGTAGCGCATCGACCCCCCGTGAACGGGTTGAGGCGCGACGTCGACCACCTCGAGACCGTGGCGTTGGACCAGCGAAGTGACCGAGGCGACGGAAAAGTACAGGGCGTGTTCGTCGTAGATTTGATCATATGACGTCTTGCTGACGATGTCCCCTAGATACGGATCCTCGAAGATCAACACGCCCTGTGGCTTTAGTAGAACCCTAATGCCAGCCAACACAGAGTGCTGGTAGGGAATGTGACACATGACGTTCGCACCCAACACTGCGTCCGCCTGTCCGTCTTCGGCCACAATCTCGCGCGCGAGATCCTCGTCGAAGAACCGACACACGGTGCGGATACCCTTGTCGCGCGCGATCCCCGCGACGTTGGCGGACGGCTCCACCCCGAGATGCCGCACGGACCGCCGGGCGAAGTGCTGCAGCATCACCCCATCGTTGCTGCCCAGCTCGACCACGAACGGATCGTGGTCCTGCAGGTAACCCGTCATCACGGATTCCGCGAACTCGCGAAAGTGCGTCGCCATCCCCGTCGACGTGGATGACAGGAAGGCGTAGTGCTCATGAAACATTTTGCCGCGATCCACGAGCTCCGCCAGCTGCACCATGTGGCAGGTACCGCAGAACCCCACCTTCAGCTCGAAGAAAAACTCGTCGGCGAACTCGCTGGGTGCCAGGAAGCCGTTGGCGATCGGCATCCGGCCGAACGAGATGAACGGCTCGTATCTCGACTCACACACGACACATTTGTACACGGCGGTCCCCACTCAGGTCGAACGCGTCCAACGACGGCCCTATCCCTCGGCCGCGATCTCCAGCAGGTACTGCCCATACCCATTCTTGCTCAGACCGGCAGCAAGTTTCAGCAGTTGCTCGTGGTCGATGTAACCGGCGCGATAGGCGATCTCTTCGACGCACGCGATCTTGAGCCCCTGACGCTCCTGGATCGCCTCAACGAAGTTGGACGCTTGCAGGAGCGATTCGTGGGTCCCCGTATCGAGCCACGCGATGCCCCGCCCCAGCCGCTCGACCCGAAGCGTCTGCTCCCGCAGGTACACTTGGTTCAGGTCCGTGATCTCCAGCTCGCCCCTCGCCGATGGCTCGAGTCGCGCGGCTATCTCGCTGACTCGTCCGTCGTAGAAGTACAGCCCCGGCACGGCGTAGTTAGACCGCGGCTGCTCGGGCTTCTCGACGAGACTGATGGCTCGACCGGTCGCATCAAACTCCACCACCCCGTAGCGAGCGGGGTCGCTCACCCGATATGCGAAGACCACGGCCCCCCGCTTCACGGTGGCGGCCTTCTGCAGGATCTCGGGAAGTCCGTGTCCAAAATAGATGTTGTCACCCAGAATCAGCGCGCAGGGCTGGCCCGCGATGAACTCGCGTCCGATCAGCAATGCCTGCGGAATGCCTTCCGGTCGCTCCTGCATCGCGTACGTGAACTTCATCCCAAGGTGGGAGCCGTCGCCGAGCAGCTCGCGAAACCGCGGGAGATCGTCGGGCGTCGAGATGACGAGCACCTCCCGCACGCCGGCCAGCATCAGCGTCGAAAGCGGGTAGTAGATCATCGGCTTGTCGTAGACCGGCATGAGCTGCTTGCTCACGACCCGGGTCATCGGGAAAAGGCGGGTGCCGCTGCCGCCCGCCAGGATGATGCCTTTCATCGCTGCCCGCCCTCCCCCGCCCAAGAGCGAATCCGCGCGTTCCCCTCATCATAGGCGCGAGCGGCCACCGTCTGCCACCACTCGCGGTGTGTGGCGTACCATCGCACCGTCTCCGACAGGCCTTCCGCAAACGCGCGGCGTGGCGCCCACGCCAACTCGCGCCGCGCTTTGTCCCAGCACACTTCGTACCGACGGTCGTGCCCGGGGCGGTCGGTCACGAACTGGATGAGACGCTCGTCGGCGCCGACGAGCGCGAGGATGCGCCGAATGACGTCGATGTTGTCCCAATCTCCCCCGCCGCCGAAGTTGTAGACCTCTCCCGAACGACCGGTCTCCAGAGCGGCGAGGACGCCTCGGCAGTGATCCTCTACGTGGATCCAGTCGCGCCGTTGGCGCCCGTCCCCGTACACTGGCAGAGGTACGCCGCGCAACGCCGCCGTGATCATAAGAGGAATCAGCTTTTCGGGATGCTGGTATGGGCCATAGTTGTTCGAGCACCGCGTGACGACGACATCGAGGCCGTGGGTGTGATGGGACGCAAGCACCAGGTGGTCCCCGGCGGCTTTGCTCGCGCTGTAGAGTGACCGCGGCGTCGGAGCCGTGCTCTCGGTGAACGGCGGCTCCCCCGGTCCCAGGGTTCCATAGACTTCGTCGGTGCTCATTTGGACGTGGCGTGCGCCGCCGATCTCCCGCGCGGCCTCGAGCAGCACCAGCGTGCCTTCGACGTTGGTGCGCACGAACCGCCCGCCGTCCTCGATCGATCGGTCGACATGCGTTTCGGCGGCGCAGTGCACCACGGCATCGAACCGCTCGCGCCGGTACAACTCCGCGACGCAGGCGCGGTCCGCCACGTCACCGCGGACCAGGCTGTAGCGGAGGCTCTGAGCAAGATCGGCAAGATTCTCGAGATTGGCCGCGTACGTCATGAGGTCGAGGTTGACGACGATCCACCTCGGCCGCTCCGCAAGGATCAGTCGGATGAGATTGCTGCCGATGAAGCCCAGCCCGCCGGTGACGAGCAGCTTCATGGGGAAACAGGGCGCGCCCCCACCGCGCTACGCCGGTCGATCGAGCCGACGCCTGGTGTGACCGAGTCATCCACCACCGGTACCTCCCTTCGACACGTATGCCACCCAACGCAGCGGAGGGACGACCATATCGATCGCGCCGGGTTGGACACGAAGCACACGAACTTATTAGATATTACTCCGAATTCAAACGGCACCGCAAACATGATGAACCACCGCATGGACTCTACCCCGTGACCGTCGAGAGCGCTCCCGGACCACGCACGGAGCGGGCCGAGCACGTGGCACCTGCCCCTGACGTCTTGTTCGTCTCCGCGACCGGGGACTATTACGGGGCGCCGCGCAGCATGCACCTGCTCATCGAAGGTCTGCTCCCACGGGGGTACCACCTCGAAGTGGCCATCGCGGCACCCGGCCTCCTCGCCGACCGATTACGAGCCTCCGGTGTTGCCGTCCACGTCAGCCCTGTGGATCCCTACAGCGCGCGACGCCTCCCCAAGGGCGCCAGTTGGCTCGCTCCTGCGCTCAAGTTGTGGCGGCGGGTTGGCTGGGCACTCTGGCTCGCGAAGCTGACACGCGCGCGCCGTCCGAGAGTGTTGTACGTGAACACATTTCGCGGCGTTACCGCAGCCCTGATCGGTCGGATCATCGGTGTTCCGGTCGTGTGGCACCTGCGCGGGCTCGAGACGGGCATCGGGGGTCCGTCGTACCGCCGGCTGCGCCTCGCGTTGCTGCGCCGAGTCGCCACCCGCGCGATCGCGGTATCGGAGGCGGTCGCGCGAGAAGCGCTCGCCGCGGGTTATCCGCCGGCTCGCCTGGCCCTCGTGTACAATGGGGTCGATGCGCAAGCCCTGGAAGCAGCGAGCACGACCTCCGACGACGCGCTGCGCGCCGTGCTCGGCGCCGGCCCGGCCGAGGTCGTCATCGCGTATGTGGGCAGGGTGGCCGCCGATAAGGGGATCTTCGACTTTCTCACCGCCGCCGGCCTCCTCGTAGATCACGACGCTCGCATGCGATTCGCGGTGATCGGCGGGCCGATCGGGCCGCAGGGGAACTTGGATTGGGCCGCGATCCAGACGGCGCTCGATCGAGTGCCGGGGCTCACGGCGCGCGTCCGGTTCACGGACTTCGTGGATCACCCCTATCCCCTGATGCGTGTGAGCGACGTGATCGTGCTGTCGTCGCACGACGAAGGGTTTTCCCGTGCGTTGCTCGAGGCGATGGCGCTGGGCCGCGCGATCGTTGCCACGGCGGTGAGTGGTACCCCGGAAGCCATCCGAGACGGCGAGCACGGCCTGCTCGTGCCGCCGAGAAACCCGCCAGCCCTCGCCAAGACGATCGCCCGGGTCGGGGGCGACGCCACGTTGCGGCACCGGCTTGGGGCCGCCGCCCAACGACGCGTCCGCGAGCAGTTCACGCTCGATTCCGCGACGGAGGGCGTCGTGCGTGTGCTACGCGCGCTGCTCGATACATAATGCACGTCCTTCACCTCACCATCCCCTTCGAGTACGCCTGCGGAATCAGCCGCCACGTTTGGTGTCTAGCGCGGATCCAAGCGCGACGCCACCGCGTGACCGTCGCAACTAGCGGTGGCTCGGCTCTCGAGATTCTGGAACCGGACGGGGTACCCTGGGTCCGCGCCCCGATCGATCCGGCTGAGAAGAGTCTGTTCAACGTGGCTCGGGCGATTGGTTCGCTCCGGCGGTACGTGCGCGACGAAGAAGTCTCGGTTATCCACGCCCACCATCGTTATCACGCGGTGCTCGCTCGCGCCATTTCGCTGTTGGGCAGACGCGTTGTCGTGGTAGCGACCTGTCACTATGTAGACGGCCGAACGCGCTTGGTGAACTACCCTGTAACGCGCATCATCGCGGTCAGTCAAGCGACCCGGCGCTACCTAAGGGCGCACCTCGATGTGCCAGAAGACCGAATCACCGTCATTCCGCATTGCTTGCCACCACCGCTGCCAGTGATTGACGAGATCGATGCCCGGCTGAGCGACACGGCCCGCCCTCTCGTCGTCAGCATCGGGCGCCTGTCTCCAGAAAAGGGGTTCGAGACTTTCGTCCGAGCCATGGCTCTGCTGCGCACCGACCCCCAGAAGCCTAGGGGTGTCGTGGTAGGAGACGGCCCGCTGCGGACCTACCTTGAACGGCTCGCCGCGGAGATCCAGAGCCCCCTGATATTCACCGGCAGCGTTCGCGGCGCCCAACCCTATCTCGCGCGAGCAACGATCGTCGTTCAACCGTCTCTCGCTGAGACAGCGTCGCTGACCGTGCTGGAAGCAGGAGCCTATGGTCGCGCCGTCATTGCCACCAACGTCGTCGGGCTGCCGGAGACAATAAGGAACGAGGAGACGGGCCTCGTGGTGCCGCCCGGCGATTATGAGGCCCTTGCCCTGGCGATCGCGACGTTGCTCGGCGATGAAGAGCTGCGCACCCGGCTTGGGTCGGCGCTCCAGCACGCCGTGAAGCCACGGCTCGATCCAGGGCCGATGGTCGAAGCGGTCGTCCGGGTCTACGCCGCGGCAGGAGCAGTATGACCAACTTCCCCATCGAGCGGTATCCGGCCAGGATCACGGCACGGCGCGTGCAGATCGGACGCGTGTCCGTCCATGATGTAATCGTTCCCGAACTCGTGAGGTTCGTTCGATCAGCGGTGATGCAGGGAACCCAGGTCACTCTCTACTACGCGAACGCCCACGCGGTCCGGCTGGCCGACCAGAACCCCCAGTTTCGGGAAGATCTGGCTGGGGCCCATGTTGTTTTCTGCGATAGTTTCGGAGTCCAACTCGCCTCGCGACTACTCGGTCAGCCCCTGCGCTCTCGAATGACCCCGCCGGCCTGGCTTGGAGACCTAGTCGCTACCTTACCCGCGCGACTTGCAACCTTTTACCTACTCGGAGATGAAGCTGAGGTGGTCTCGCTGGCCGCCACGAAGCTGCCGTTGACCCACCCTCCCAGTCACGTCGTGGGCCATCACCACGGATTCTTCGCCATGGAAGGAGCGGACAACGACCTCGTTGTCCAAAGGATCAACGAAGCTTCGCCCACTGTCTTACTGGTCGGCATGGGGATGCCACGACAAGAGCGCTGGATCGCCGCAAACGGCCCCCGAGTCCGAGCGCTCGTCGTGATGGCGGTCGGCGCGCTCTTCAGGCGCATCGCCGGCCTCGAGCCTCGCCCTCACCCATGGTTCGTGAACCATGGGTTCGAGTGGGTTACCCGTCTCGGGTCGCACCCCGTGACAATGTTCGATCGGTACGTCATTGGCCTGCCAAAGTTCGCCACGATCGTGGCCAGGCAGCAGTTGCGGAGCTGGTCCCCGTTCCGAAAAGCTCCCCCGCCCCCCGGCCCTCATCCGTGAAACCGCCCTCCAGCCCGAAGGGCAGTTTCGGCGACGCGATGCTTGCTTGCTCTATGCGTCCCCCATCCGCGAACCACGCTGGTTGCACGGAAGCCCTCGGCGCCGTACGATGCACGTGCCGAAGCAAGATCGTTTCCAGGTTCGGAGACATGTCCCGTGGCTGATGCGCGAATCGCTTCCAACGTCGAGTGGAAGAGATGGGGCGAGGTCGACCCTCTCTACGGCGTGGCGACCGGGGATGGGAAAGCGAAGGGCGGTCCCTCACCGTGGACTGACGATGAGTTCTATACCTCCGGTAAGGTGCCCTGGGACGAGTTCCTGTCCCATTGGGAAAGATACGGCCTCGACAAGGATTGTTGCGTGGAGATCGGCTGCGGGGCGGGTCGGCTCACGATGCACATGGCGCGCTCGTTTCGAACGATCCGGGCTCTGGACGTCTCCGAGGGAATGATCGCCTACGCGCAGGCCCGCATTGGCGCAGCAAACGTAACATTCCACCTCACCGACGGCTTACACATGCCGCTCCCGGACGGCTCCGTCACTGCGGTGTTCTCGACGCATGTTTTCCAGCATTTCGACAGCGTTGATCACGCAGCGGCATACTTCGCAGAGGTGGCACGCGTACTGAAACCCGGCGGGACGCTGATGGTTCACCTGCCGATCCACCGCTGGCCAGTCATGGGCAAGGTGTTCGACGCCATTTACCGATCACGAAAAATCGCGGGCGACCTCGTTGCGCGAATCCGACGGCTTCTACTGCGACTGGGCTTGGCCCGTCCGCTCATGCGGTGGCGCAGCTATTCAGTGGACTATCTCTTGGATACTCTGCCGCGCGTAGGCCTTACGGATGTGGAGTTGTGGATCTTTTGTCCTAACCGGGACAACAAAGACCCTCACCCGTTCGTGCTAGCCCGCAGAACGAAATAGGGCTACAAGACGGGCCTCGTTCATGACACTGCCTGACGACGAATAGTCCCTGCAGTCGCCGCTCGCAGTTGACTCAGCCTTGTCACAAGGGCGCTCGAGAGCCAAAACGTATACGATAAGGGCTGGTCCTCCCAAACGTACTCTGCGAACGCGGCGATGAGGAAAACCAGCTGTCCTACCAGCACGGCCGCCAGGAGCGCTCGTGTCATCTCGTCCGACGTCCCCTCTCTGACCATGAGCGTCCGGCGAGCTAGGGCGAGGATGACGACGAAGAAGAGCGATACTCCTGCGATCCCAAACTCGCCGAGCGTGGCAAGGAACTGCGAGTCCAGGGCCGTCTCTCGGTTGGTCTCGAACTGGCCGAACACATCACGGATGACGTTGAATCCCGGGGCGTTGGTGATGTAACCGGCACCGCTTCCGTAGTTACCGGGGCCAAGCCCGATCCAGGGCGACGCCGCGACGCTCGTGAGCACGCCCCAGGTGACCGGATAGTACGCAAGTCGGCTCGCGGCAGTGGGGCTGTACGTCATTTGGTCACGTACCAATTGGGCAGGCGACATTTTCTCGAAGAGAGTACTACCAGAGACGAGCCGGAAGTAGGCGTCGGCGAGCCCCGCAGCGAGCACTAGGAAGACGCCGAGGATCAGGAGACCGCGCCGAGAGAACACGGCTGCGAAGCCGCGAACCAGCGCTACCGTGAGAAGCAGGCACGCCGGCAGCAGGAACGTCGCTGCACGAGCGGAGCAGAGAATCAGACCGACTAGAAATAGCCCGCCTCGGATAAGCCACCGTCGGTCTCGCCCGACGAGGAGCAGGGCCAGGCTCGCGCAGATAAACGGCAAGTAGAGAAACCCGAGAGCATTTGAGAACCCGGTCCCCAGAGTGCCTGGTGCCACATCGCCGAGGACTTCGAAACTGAGTCCATTCTCATGAGCCCCCAGACCAAATTCGACCATCTGGATCGGCACCTGAAGGAGCATCAACGCGACCAACGCTTTCATGACCCGCTGGACGTCAGTCTCATCCAGGGGTGCCACAACGACCGCGTAGTAGAGTGGCACGTACACGAGCGGCCCCCGGAACCCTAGAGCCGCACGCCACCACGGCACATCGTTGGCGAACGCCGAGACGATTCCGAGCACGACGAACCCCGAGAGCGCCCAGCCCCAGGTACGCGGCAGGCGTGACGGCGCGGGGACGCGTAGCAGGGCGAGTGCACCGAACCCGACGACAACGATGTCATCCACCCAGTTCACCGCCTGCGGGAGGATCCCGAGCGTTCGCGTCCAAAAGAACTGGGTGTACACGAGGATCGAAAGGAGAATGAGCCCACGAGCGCTGGCCATCCGGGTTATCTGCCGCGCCGCCAGGCTCCGGTGAAGCCCCGCCATTGCACCCGCAGCGCCGCCACTCCGTCGGGATCGCCTTCGATGAAGTACTCGCGATACTCGCGCGCCACCACGACCGCCGCGAACGCCATGAACGACAGCAGCCACGCGGCTACCACGATCAACCAGCGCTTGGGCCACGACTTGCGGATCGGCGGGACCGGGGGGTCGACCACCGTGATCACCGGCACGTCGTTCACCTCGGCGATCTTCGCCGATTCGAGATCCTCCATCAGGGAGATCAGCAGTTGCTGCTGGACCTGGACCCGCCGATTGAGGCGCTGCTCCTCGAAGCGCAGCCGCGGCGTCGTCTGCCACTCGCGATTCGTCTCGTAAAAGCGCCGCAACGTGTCTTCCAGTGCCGTGAGCACGCCATTCACCTCCGCAACGCGCCCGTCGACGAAACGCCGTCGCTCCTTGGCCTGAGACCGACGCGTCTGCAGGTTGTAGTAGTCGAGCAGTCGGAGGCATTCAGCCGCCACGCCAGTCGCGAGGTCGGGCCGCGGCGCCTGGACGGTAACGGCTGCGACCCCGGTCTTCCGGTCGATGCTGACCTCCATCAGGTTGCGCAACCGCTTCACGCCCTTGTCCAACGCCTGCGCCCGTGTCCGGCCGCGAATCTTGAGCTGCGCCAGCAGCTCCAGCGAATCCTGACCCGTCGAGTCCGCGGCAAACCGCGTCTCGAGCAACCGCGTCAGCAGCCAGCGCGCCGAGAGCAGCTGCACGTAGAAATCCGTCCCCTGCTGGGACTGTGCGCTACCCAGCGATACGCCGAACTGACTGGCGATTCCGGCGAGGCTCGCTGGCAGGTTCGACGGCATCCGGGTTTCAGGATAGAACATCGTGGTCGCCGAGAAGCGCACGGGCAACACCATGCTCACCGCCGCCGCCACGCCGGCGAGCAGGAGCGGGCCGACGAGCACGAGTCGCCAGCGCGCCAGCAGGCAGGCGCTGAGGCCGAACAGGGTCGGCGATGGTGCGTGTCGCTCGACCGCGCCCGCCGGGGGCGGGTGTGACGCCGCAGTCGCGTTCACCGGGATACGAGCGCGGGGCGCGGGGCCCTTACTGGTTTCAAGCGACACAGCCCTCCACAGCGAGCCGAAAGGAGTGATGCCCCTCCTAAAATATCACCATGTCCCTTCATGTGTGCCGGAGAGTCTTGACCCCGACGTATCGTTCCACGATCTCGCGGTCGGGCCTCGGCGTGTCCTCTTTCTTTCCAAGAAAGAACGTGCACGACGCACCATCCGCTGCGGCTCCCGACTGATCGAATAGATAGTCGAAATACTTGAGCCAGAAGAACGCCGTCCGGGCGGCCAATCGCAGGGCTCCCCGGAGAGAGGGATGCGGCGCGCAACTCGCGGAAAAGTGCCCGATGGCCCACACCAGCGCGGTCCCCGGCCCCGCGACGACGCCGCTGGACAGCTCGGCGAAGTGGTTGAGTAGCCGGCGGTGCCCAGACAGGGTGTATCGCGTGAAGTCATAGGCGCCCTCGTGGACCTGCTGGAGGAAAGGGATCTCCGAGTACACCAAGCCTCCCTTCACCAGAACGCGATGCATCTCAGCGGCGACTCGCTCCGGGTAGAGAACGTGCTCCAGCACCGCCGACGCCACGACGCCGTCGAATACGTCGTCCTTGAAGGGAAGCTCGTGCGCGTCGCAAAACACGTCCACCGCGGCCCTGACATCCACATCAGAATAGGCGACGCGAATCCCTGGGTATGAAGTGAAGAACGCATCCAGCGACATCCGCTGCGTACCGGCTCCGATAACCAGCACGGAGGTGGCTCCCCGCTCAGCTAGGGCAGACGCGAACACCCTCATGCTCCGTCGCCAGGCCATGTCGACTGACGGCGATGGGGCCAGGGACGCGACGCGGTGGCGCCACCGGGACGTGACTGTTGCGGGCAGCCCTTTCAGATATGCGGATCGCGGAAACAGATCGTTGTCGCTGCGAATGAGCACCGGCCGCCCTCGTGTCAGAGGGAACGCGATCGTGCACCGCGGGCAGACGATCGCCGTCTCGTTCTGCCGCAGGTCAGAGGCGTGACAATCGGGGCATCGCAGTCGCTCGGCGAGCCAAGTCAACACGTTCAGGGACTCGCGCCGTCGTAGGCCGCTCGTGCGGCGGCCGCAGAATGGCGGCGTCGTTTCTCGCGCCAGCTCTTCATGGAGACGATGGGAGGTACAGCCGCGACGTCTACGATGGACCCGTCAACCGGCTCACAGGAACCGCCCGACGCCGTCAGTGCGCCCCGCGCATCTGCAGGACAGCGGGCACGGTCCGCAGGAGAATGGCGAGGTCCCGGAACAGCGACCACTCGCGAATGTAAGTAGTCTCAAGCGCGACGACCCTCTCGAAGTCCGTGACCTGATTACGGCCGGCCACCTGCCAGGGTCCGGTGATCCCCGGCTTCACGTCGAACCGAGAGTAATGATGTGCCTCGTACAGTACAACCTCCGACGGCAGCGGAGGCCGGGGACCCACCAGGGACATCTCCCCGCGCAGTACATTGATCAGCTGCGGCAGCTCGTCAAGGCTGGTGCGCCGGAGCCAGCGGCCGAGACGCGTCATGCGGGGATCCCCCGGCATCTTGAAGAGCCGCGGGTCCCGGTATACGCTCTGCGACAGCAGCTCGTCGCGCTTCGCCTCGGCGCCGTCCACCATGGTCCGCAACTTGTAGATCTTGAAGTTCCGCCCCCCCCGCCCCACGCGCTCCTGCGTGAAGAAAACGGGGCCCCGAGACCCAAGTTTGATCAGGACGGCCAGCACGGCCAGGATGGGGCTCAGCACGACCAGGCCGACGACTGCGCCGATCAGGTCGAGCACGCGCTTCGCGATGAGCTGCGGCCCCTTAAGGCTCGGCGCAGTCAATTGCACGAGTGGCTGCCCCCGCCGCCACACCGTCGTCGGATGCACGCCCGCGATCTCGGCCGCCCGTGGTACCGACAGCACCTGGCATCCTCCCGCCAGCGCCGAGTCCACCACTTCGCGGAACTGGCTGTTGGTGAGATACCCGCACAGGGCGACCACTTGCGCTCCCGACGCCGCGAGCAAGACTGGGATGTCGCTCACGTGCCCCAGCGCGCCCGGCGCGGGCGGAATCTGCACGTCCACGAACCCGATCGGCCGGTAGTCCGTCCCCGTCTCGAACGCGGGGCTCGATACCGCTTCGAAACAGTCGCCCGCGGGTCCGACGAACAGTGTGTCGACCGCATCCCTCTCGGGCGGCCGAACCCTCGCCGCGATACGATTGATTGTCAGCCGCTCCGCCACGAGACCGAGCCACACCAGCACGACGGTAGCGGCATATTGTAGCAGTACCGGCTCAACCCCTCGGGTGAACAACGCGGTCCAAAGGGGTAGCGCCGTCGCCAGCGCGCACCCCGCGAACAGCCGCGCCGCATCGCGCCGCTTGTCTCCTTGACCGTAATTGCCCGCCACGAAGAGTCCTACGAACAGAGCAACGGCGAACTCCCAGCCGTTCAGAGCCCCGCCCGGGAATGCCGCCTCAATGCCCTGGGCAACCGTGGAGCCCAGCACTTGATCGTCGCGGACCGCGCGCACCAGCCCGCGCATCAGCCCGAACGCCACCACGTCAGCTGCGATGAGGACCGCTAGCCGCACCGCCCCGCGGCGCCCGTGGTGCCGCAGGTTCTCCGGGGCCCGGCGCTGCAGGCGGAGACGAACCTCGGCACGCTTGTCCGCTTTGAGGTGCGACGCCTCGGCGGCGATGTCGCGATCGCGAATTCCCGGCCGGGGGCCGGACCACGTTACGCCGGGCGTAGTCTTGGGGGGTGGCGCCTGTTGTACTGGGTCCACGATTCGACCGCCTCCTTCGTGACGTCCGTCACACAGCGCTCAGATATAGCGAGGGGCCTCGAACCGTGTTCGCGCTGAACCGCACGCTCGACGGCGCTGTACCCGGTACGCCTAGTGCGCTACAGCAACACTGTTGCGCCTACACTAAAGCCACACGCGGTCAAGTAGCTCACAAGCGACGCGTGTTGCGAGCCAATTATCGGACTCCATCCACATCGCACGGGGGGCACTACCAAGGCACGCCAACCCGTCTGCCCTCGATGGTTGCTACACACCCGGGGGCGGGCTGCCTGCCGATTGGAAACACGACTGGAGAGCCGCATGAACACCCCACAGCCGATCCCACATTGCTCAAGGGCGGGCAACGGAGACCGCAGGGACGGCTAATATATCCACGCCCAATGAGGCCGCTAGGGCCTTGAAAACGCTGGTGTTGCGTGCGCACTCTGTGGGCCTCGAGCTCCGGCCCGGACGATCCTTCCATAACTACCCTGCTCCACCCCGGTGCCGTCACAATGGCGTCGTGCACTGCTTCGGAGGGTGCGGCTCCCGACTCCCCGTCCCTCTAAAGAGTCACGTCCATACCGGCACGCAACGCCCTCAGACGACCGGAAAGGCGGCCGATGACGCCACCAAGTGAGACGGACAGGAGGCGACCGGTGACTCGGCGGCCCCGCCGAGCGGACGCCGGGCCTGGAATCGGCGGTGACGGCCCACACGCCGCTCCCCCGAAAAGCAGGCTATCTTAGGTGGGCCCGAACGCCCCCAGACGCCCGGAAGGGTGGACGATGACGGACTCAGTAGTTCAGCACGCCGGCCTGCCGCACGCCGTCTTCCTGCACCGCATGGCCGGTGCGTCCTCGCCGTCGGCGCTCGAGCCGCGGCTCGGCCGGGCCGCCTTCGTCGCCCTCCGCCTGGTGGACCTGCTCGGCGCCGAGCACGCGACACTCCATCCCGACGCCTTCCATTATCAATACGTCGCCACCGTGCGCTGCTGCCGCGACCTGCCCCCGGGCTCGACCGAGGCGAGTCACCTGCTGGGCCTGGTGCGGGGAACGAACGACGCCTTCGAGCAGCAGAGCACCGGCCTGGTACTCCCCGCGCTGTTCGCCTACGCCCACTATCTCGAGGACGAGATGCGACTCGAGGAGGCACTCGACGTGCTCGACACGCTGCTCCAGGTCGGCGGCGCAACCCTGCCCGCCGCCGACGCCGTGGGAGCGCGGCTGCGCCGTGCACGCGTGTACAGGAAGCTCAATGAATTCGATGCGGCCGACGAATCGTATGCAGAAGGCGGAGCGCTCGCGGCGACGATCGGGGACACCCACTCCGAGCTGCTCAGTCGCATCGGGCGCGCCGATACGCTCCGGGGTCGGGGGAATCTGGTCGAAGCCGAAAGTGCGCTTGGGGACGTGCTCCTCGACGCTGAGCGTTTGCGGGATCGCGAAGCTCAAGCTCGCGCGCACCAGGTGATCGCCGTCGTGTTGAGTACGCGGGGCCAACCCGCCGAGGCGATCCCCCACGAATGGCGCGCGTTCCAACTGTACGAAGACGGCCTCTCGCGTATGCGCGTGCTGAGCGATTTGGGAGTAATGCTGCTGATCGTGGGCGACGTCGATGGCGCTGAGCGCGCGCTGACCGAGATCACTCGGAACGGGGCGAGTCAGGATGTGATGGACAACGCCAGCATCGAGCTGATGCACTGTGCGTCGTTCCGCCGCGATCGCGTCGGGTTCGAGCGGTGGCGGGAGCAATGCGATGCTCGGCGCGAGAGCATGCCGCCGAACATCCTGGTGGACTACATGCTCAAGGCTGGAATCGGCCGCGCGCGGTTCGGGCAGTTCGACCGGGCGGAGCGTCTCCTGTCCAGCGCGCTGAAGATCGCCGACGACGCCGGGCTGCACGAGTTCACGTTCCGCATCGAGCGCATCAAGTCCGGACTCCGCGACACCTGCCAGTACCCGAATGAGCTGTTGGCAGAAGCCGCGGAGTCCGTGGTCCAAACTGACGCGGTACGCGAGGTGTCAACTGCGCTTGCCCACTTCGCGGGTGCAACCTAGCGACAGGTGTTGCTGCTGCTGTAATCGCAGCCGTGCGACGGGCCGGTGGAGTCAGCACATGCCGAAGCACCGAGAGCGAGCGACACGACGAATACCGCGAGCAGGATGCGAATTGAGCGCGACATAGAGCCTCCACAACGTTTTGGAGTGAGGAGTGGGCGCTGCTGCAGCGCCGACAAAGTCGCGCATTGTAACAGAGGGGGTTAGGGCGTTTTCGCGACATTGGGGGGCGTTTTTGCGACACCGATGCTCGTTCTAGCCGCTGTCCCCGTCATCCAGTTTCACAAGCTGCGCCGGGCGGCCGCCCCGCGGTTCCCCGTCGTGTACGCCCGCGACTGGGCTGACGCCCTGGCGGTCATCCGCGCCCGCCCGGTGGAGCTGGCCGCCGTCGATCCGCAGCTCGAGGGCAGCGCCAGCGCCCATGAGATCGAGCGGCTGCGCATGCTGTTTCCGTCGCTCCCGCTCATCGTCTACACGGCGCTCTCGCCCGCCACCGGGGCGGTGCTCCTCGCCCTGGGCCAGACCGGCATCCGCGCCGTCGTGTTCACCCGGATCGACGACCACCCGGCGCGGCTGCGCGAGGTCCTGGCGCACGAAGAGGCGCGCTCCGCGTCGCGCCAGCTGCTGGACCAGTTGGCCGCGGTGCTGGCGCCGCTGCCGAGCGAGCTGCGCTGGGTGGTGGAAGAAGTACTGCGTGCTCCGGCCGACCTGCAGACCGTCCAACAGGTAGCGGCGCGCGCCCGCGTGGACCGCCGCACCTTCGAGCGCTGGTTCGCGCGGCTCGGCCTGCCGTCGCCGCGCCACTTCCTCGCGGCCGCGCGCGTGCTCTACGCCCACCGGCTGCTTCAAGATCCGGGCTTCACCGTCGAAGACGTCGCCCAGCGCCTCGGCTACGCCCAGACCAAAACGCTGCAGCTGCACGCCCGCGCCTACCTCGGCCTCACCGCCGGGGAGATGCGGCTCACCCTCGAGCCCCGCCAGGCGCTCGAGCGCATCGCTCAGGGATTCGCCCCGCAGCGCCAGGCGCACGCGTCGGCGTCATGAGCGGCACACTCCATCCACCGTCGTC